>Ga0187893_10012682_pt1 | contig 11902 bp, 10 predicted proteins | sample MA1701074metaG_FD_139574 | JGI IMG/M metagenome (GOLD analysis project Ga0187893, IMG submission 139574) | White microbial mat communities from a basaltic lava cave in the Kipuka Kanohina Cave System on the Island of Hawaii, USA - MA170107-4 metaG ... | reverse complement strand
CCCGGCGTCGAGGTCTGGCCCAGCACCACCAGATCTTCAGACCCGCCCACCTGAATCGCGCCATAGTCGGAATCTATATTAAAGACCGATTTCAGAACATCGGCATAGGTGGCAGAGCGTCCCGCCGCCAGCGAGTAGTTCCGCCGTGGCCCGACACTCCCATCCCGGTTATTGCCCAGGAACTTCAGAAAGTAGTTGGCAGTGGTAGTTCCCACATTGGCCACCGTCACGTCCGTCGTGTAGAACGCTCCGCCGGCCCCGCCAGCTCGCGCGCTGGAGGGTAGATACCAGCGGAAGGGCCTGTCATACGGGATCGGCGCGGCCTTGGGCAACAGAGTACGTGGATCGTTGGTGACATTGTCAATTGCTGAAGCGTAGGCGGAGAAAGCGCCTCCCAAAGTCTCGGTCGAAAGCACCAGGCGGGCACCGATCACATCCGCCGAAACCCCCAGGTCGCGGACGACGCGGGTCACCTGGGTCATCCCCAGTGGAGGCAAGCTGACGCGTTTACTGCCCAACGCGCTGCCGTTTTCAGCCACCAGATTCAAGTCCACGTCGAGCGCTGCACTCGTGGCATTGCTGAGGATGAGGTTGGTTCGAAAAGCCGAGTCTTCGCGAATGGCCACAATGGACCGGGGAGCTCCCTTCGAGATCAATTCGGTAAATACTGCGACCGGCACACTCTGGCCGAAGGTTCCGCCAAAGCCTGGTGTCGAGGTCTGGCCCAAGACAGCCAATCCCAGTGAGTCAGAGCTGATGGAGATAGCGCCAAAATCCGAGGTTCGTCCGAAGACGGAGCCGAGAATGTCCGCAAGGGTCTGCGTTCTGCCAGCCGCGAGGTCAAAGGTTCTCGTCTCCCCTCCCGTGCCGTCGGTATTGTTGCCGAGAAACTTGAACGTCAAGCTGGCGCTGGAACTACCCACATTGCTCGCAGTGACATCAGTCGTGAAAAACGCGCCGCCGAGTCCTTCGGCCCGTGCGCTAGACGGCAGAATGGCGATCGCTGCTTGGGGGCTTCCAGACAGAACCCGAAGCGTGAATTCTTGTGAAGCAGATTCGCCCGCGCTGTCGGCGACTCGAATTGTGAAGGTGAAGGTGCCTTGGCTTGTCGGGGCGCCGGAGACGATGCCGGTTGCAGCGTTTAGAGCCAGACCTGCTGGCAGCGTCCCCGCAACGATGGACCAATTGTAGGGTGGAGTGCCGCCGCTTGCCGCTGGCTTTCTGGAAAGGGCGCTTTGCGAAAATATGGTATCGCTAGTCAGGAGGCTGGTATGGACAGCCACATCAAGGGGGCTAACACCGGCTTGAAAGGGAGACCCCGGAATCGAGGTCAGAACTCCCGTGCCCGGGTTGAAGGAAAAGCCAGAGGTGCTCCTGCCAGACTGATTCGAAACGTAAACCCAACTCCCGCCAGGGTCCACTGCCACTGCCGAAGAGCTGACACCTTCTCCGAGAGCTACCGGTGACGCCACAAGGCTCAAGGACCCATTGGCGTTGACCCGATATGAGGCTACCGTGTCACTTTGACCAATGGACCTCGTACTTTGAGCCACCAAAAGGAATTGCCCCGACGGATCCGTGGCGATGGCACTTGGCCCCCCGTTTGGTATCCGCACGTCCAGCGGAGAGCCAGTAGCCGGAGTCAAACCACCTGTGGCCCCAATGGAAAGGACAAACACGCGTTGGCCATCCATTGCATAGAGGAATCGCCCCAACGGGTCTGCCTCGACTCTAGATAGGAAGCTGTCCATCGCAAAAGGGGATCCTGCGACAGGGGTCAGGAGCCCACTGTTTTGATTGATCGAAAACGCCGAAATGCTCTTCGACAAGTTGTTCGCCACATAAAGGTATCGCCCGAAACCGTCGGTGGTTACGTCGAGTGGCTGCGATCCCACGGCAACTGGAGAGCCTGGAACCGGAGTCAGAGCCCCGCTATCGAGGTTGAAGGAAAAGGCCGTGACATTGTTCGAAGTGGAGTTGGCCACGAAGACAAATTCTCCCGTAGGATCCATAGCGAGGCGCCCCGGCGACGTTCCTCCGGTAGAGAATGGGGATCCTGAGACCGGCGTCAGGGCACCCGTCTCGAGGTTGCGGCCATACACGCAGACGCGGTTGCCTGCATTGTCGCTTGTCAGTACAAAAAGGCCCAGCGGATCAACGATGACTCCTGCCGAGCAGCAGCAAGTAGCAACGCCCCCGGGGATGGGCGCCAGGGCTCCGGGCGCAAGTCCGAGGATGGATCGATCCGCGTTCCGTGAAGTTGCGAGCTCGTCCTCGATTGGTAGAAACACAAGATCAAGAGCTACCTCGTTTAGAAGTTCGGAAGATGCTTGCTTCTTACCGCCCGAATCGTTGGGAGGAGTCACTACGTGGTGCACTATGCGGATCGCCGACAGGATCGTATGTCCAAGCCTCAACTTCCCTTTCGCCAATGAGGCACTCGGCAATCCCACCAAAGCTAGACTGAGGAGTATGGCCAAAAAAATTCGCGCCCTATAGGGATACATGGTTGATACCTCCGTTCAGTTCATTCAACCGACACGCCGGTCTGGTTGAGTAGCTCTCAAACGGCTGTAAGGTTCAATGACAACACTCGTTCGCGACAGCATCAGACGATTCTCGATTGGAGAAGTTTTCATGCAGCCTCGACGGCTCACGACCGATGAAAATTTGTGATCGCCCATGGCGCCGCGACCGCGCGGCGATCTTCTTAACTGACGAACCCTTCCGGGTCGCCGCGCCTCCCACATTCAGCAAGAGATTTTCATCGGACAGCTTTGGAAAAGAAGCTCTTCAATCTTAGACCAAGTCTGCAAGCCGAAAAAGCACCAACGAAGCGGTTCAAAGAATTTGGACTTCCCTTGGCGTCACATGGCGGGAATTTGGTGCGGACTCAACGCAGATGACACGCGCGAACCATGCCGTCCCCGCCACCCTTGGCATTCTGGGTAGTTCATCCTTGTTGGACGTTTCAGTGACGAGTGGATGCCCGCCCAGGCTTTCACAGGGCAGGTTTTTCGCGGGCGTTGCTGCAGATGATCCAACCTCAGTTCGGCCAGCTCACGACGACGCAGCCCACACCCCAGTAAGATCGACAGAATCGCTCGATCCCGCTTGCCCTGTCCTCATACGCCAAACGTCGTATGGCGGCTAGTCGGACGTTGATGGTTCCTGGGGGCTAAGGAACGACTCTCGAGGTCTTGTTGAAGGATAAGCGAGGTTCGGAACAATACCAGTTGATGAACTCATGGATGGAATGTTGATATCCGCGCTGGGACTCAGGTGAGTTCAGGCTGCCAAGTACAGCGGCCTTGGCCTGATCGAGATCGGGAAGTCCCAGCTTGGTCTTTGGGTGAGGTTTCTTTTTTGCAGCTCTTGATAATCTTCTCCTCATAGGCCAGCCGCCTCCGCACGGCTGGCCTAAAGAGTAGCGAGCGATCTCATACCAGCCAGGCAGCGCGTTCGTAGTACCGCCTTCAGGCGGCGATGACCAGGGCCGGCTGAAGCCGGGACTACAAACTTGACCGAATTGTGAACTTTGTCGCCACCAAGGAACACTAGAGTTCCCTCCGATTGAGTTGTAATGGATGGTTACGCCGTTATTCCAGATTCTCCCCGGACGCCGCGGAGCGCATGTGTTTTACTCTGATTTCAGCGTCGAAGCAGGATCGATTTGCAGCGCCCGATATATCGGAACTCCCGCGGCGGCCCCACGCGTCTTAGCGGCGATCAATACACTCTTCCCTATACCAATAACCGCCATTCTCGGCGCAGCTTAAATGGTCCGTGGAGTTCATTATGGCCAATAGGTTAACCAGCGGATCCGGATCCTTCCCTGCGCCACTTCCACTCGGCGCCGCCGCCCCTCGTGCGCTCAACATTAGGGCGCGCAGGCCCTGAGCGGCGCGTTCCCACTGCGCGTTATAGCGTGCGACATAGCCGGTCACGTCGAAGGCAATGATCTCGCCGGTCGCGCCGTTGACTGTTTTATCGCCGACCATCCACGCCAGAACTGGCGGCGCGCCGGACGGCGTCCAGATCTTGAGGTTCGCGCGATTGAGCGGGCCTTTCATCCCGTTTTTGCGCGCGATGCGTACCGCGGCCGGCAGGTCTAAAAAGATCGGCGGCAAGGCGAGCGTTCCCCAGTTCACCTTTTGATTGAAGGCAAACGTGCGCGCGCCGGCTGTGGTCACTGTCACATGGAGCCCGGTGCCTTGTGAAGGCGACAAGAAAGACAGGCGGATTTCAGGCCCTCGCATAGCCGGGTTCGGCGCATCTTGATGCTGGAATTCAATCAAGACCGGGATCGCATCCGCATGCCACTGCCGAGCCCGTTGCATCGCCACCTTCATCAGCTGCGGGAGGTCCTTGGGCAAGAGGTGCGAACCGTCAGTTTGCGTTGACATCATGAGGGCAGATGAGGCCGGGAGTGCAGAGGCATCCTGTCTGGGCTGAACGTTTGCACCTGTGCCCACTCTCTTCGCAGTCACAAATTGTTGAGTTGGGTCTGCACTGGATAAACTTTTCCCGTCCGCAGACAGGGCTAATTGGTTGACATACCCTCCTTGCCGCCACCTGAGCGTGAACCTTCCCTGGGCAGCGTTGGTACACTCCCAACTTCCCGCGTTACCAGACTGTTGCGCAAAAGTTCCATCAGGATTAATCGTCACCTCACCGCCGACAAACCAAGCCCACTTGCCTACGATCGCGTCGCATGAGGCGCTGCGGGCCGAGTATAGTAAGGAAATTCCAACCAGTGCCGAGACGAAAAAGAAAACGAACGTTAATATTCTTGTTTTAGCCATGATCGGCCTCTCTTCAGACTTGCTAGAAACCCTCTAACAGGAAGATCGATTATGCCGTTTTATACGCACGCGCTGCAATGCCCCACCCGCGATGTTAAACCATGGCGCGTGGTAGACTGATCTCCTTCTACTTAGCGGCTATTTCACTCGGGTTCGTCGTCGCCTTCGGTTCTTGGACCGCAATTCGCTGACCCGCTACAGTCTGAGGGATCACTTCTCTTTTGAGACTGATCCGGATCTCGTGTCCAACAGAAGGCCCGCCTCAGCCCCTTTCTCTCTCGCCCCAGCGCGTTTTTCCTCGATCCCCTATTTTTGAATCACGCCTCTCACTTTGTACTGGCGTACAAGTGGACTGTTCCGCAGAGACCTGTTTACAGCACACCTGTTGAATCCCATCGCCTTTGGCATTGCTCCGGGTAATTTCGATTACCACAATAGTGGTATCTGGAGGTGAGCCTACAGAGGTAGGAAAAATCCATGCTATCGCGTGATGTGTTCTTCGCTTGGATCTAGCAAAGTGCGACGTAACGATGTCGGTGAAAGTTGGCACATTGCGCACTTGGAGGAGGAAGGAATTCATGACAAAGCAAGTGATCATCCTGACTCTCAACTGCCTCCTTCTTTTGTCACCGCCTGGGCTTGGTCAAACCAGGATTGATGCGATCGAGCAGCAGCGCTCTGAGCATCAGAAACAGCTGGCACCGGAGAAGAACACCAGTGCCGAAGCATTTCTGCTCCGGTTGAAAGACGAGAAGATCCTGGAGCGCATCAGCTACGGCTACAATGGCCTCAGGGCTAAACTCGGCGGCTTGGTGACTGGAGGAGGTTTCGCGCTGGGTCCGGAATACTTCCGCGAAGACCTCGCAAGGGGCTCGGTCCTGATTCGCACCGGCGCGCAGATCTCCTTCAAAAACTACCAGAAGGCCGACGCGCAGTTCACCCTTCCAAAATTGCTGGGCGGGAAGATGTTCGTCGACACACGCGCTTCCCACCGTAATTACCCGGGCATTGGCTACTATGGCCCCGGTCCCGATTCAAGCAAGAGTGGAAGGGCCAACTATCGATTGGAAGACACCGCTCTCGACAGTGCGGTTGGCATCTCTCCTAGCCGGTTCATCAAGTTCGGGGGCGCGGCCGGGTTCCTGGCTGTCAATGTCGGGCCGGGAACCGACGACCGCTACGCTTCCGCGGAAACCCTCTACACTCCAACGCAAGCGCCTGGCATTGACCGCCAGACGAATTTTTTCCGCTATGGCGGCTTTGGCCAGTTCGACTGGCGTGACGATCCATTCGGTCCTAAGCACGGCGGCAACTATTTGGTTCAGTACACCCGCTTCGAAGACCGCGACCTGCGCTTGCATGACTTCAACCTGCTCGACATCGATTTGCGGCAGCATATTGGCTTCTTCAATCGAACACGGGTGATCACGCTGCGTGCGCATACCCAGTTGACCGACTCCCGAGGAGGGCAGAGCGTTCCTTTCTATCTACAACCGATGCTTGGCGGGTCTGACGACTTGCGCGGCTTCCGGCCCTTCCGTTTCTCTGGGAACAATAGCCTAGTGTTGAACGCCGAATACCGCTGGGAGATTTTCTCCGGTTGCGATGGAGCGATCTTTGTGGACGGCGGCAAGGTCTTTTCGCGCCGAGGTGAATTGAACTTCAGAGACCTGGAAGCCAGCGCCGGTTTCGGACTGCGTTTCAATGCCCGCAATCGCCGTTTCATCCGCATGGATTTTGGCTTCAGCCACGAAGGCTTTCAGGTGTGGTTCAAGTTCAACGACCTCTTCCAACAACGCCCCTTGGGCACAGCGGGCTCACAGCCCATCTGGTGAGGAATGCCTATGTCACGCTTCATTCTATTCATGTTTCTTTCGTCTCTCTCCGCCAATGCGCAAGCGCTCTATCCCGATGATCCAGTAGAGTTCGAGCCGAAGCCGGTTTCAGTTACAGAAGTGGCCAAGCGGAAGCTGAGCGACTATTACGATCTGGTTAGAAACACGCTGGACACACCTGGCCAATTGAATCGCAACGCATCGAAGCCGGTTCGAGCCCAGGCGGTGAACACGCTCGGCGAGCCGATGCAGGGCGCCTGGTGGGTCAAGCGGCACTATTACAAACCAATGACTCTGGACGAACTTGTGGCCGGGCCCGGCAAGGACCACCCGCCCGCTCCCCAGGGATCGTGGACTGTCGTTGGCGCCAAGAACGAGGGCATCACGCCGGGCTTTGTCATTCTGGATGGAAAGAACGAACTGTACTTCATCAAGTTCGATCCGCTAAGCCAGCCGGAAATGGCCACCGGCGCCGATCAGGTGGCAATCCGGCTGGTGCATGCGCTGGGCTACCACGTGCCGGAGAACTACCTGGTGGAGTTTTCCGAGGAGACGCTGGTGCTGGGCAAGGACGTCACGCTGGCCGATCGCTTGGGACGCAGACGGCCTATGACCCGCCGCGACTTGACCGAGATCTTGCTGAAGGTGCCCAAAAACAGCCACGGGCGATACCGCGCTACCGCCAGCCGTGCGATTCCCGGAACAGGTATCGGCCCCTATCGATACCACGGAACCCGCCGCGACGACCCTAATGACTTCGTGCCTCACGAGCATCGGCGCGACCTGCGCGGCTTCGCCATTGTTTCGGCCTGGATCGGCCACGATGATTCACGAGCCATCAACACCTACGATGCACTGGTCGAGGAAAACGGTGCGAAGTTCATCCGGCACTACATCCTGGATCTCGGCTCCACCTTTGGAAGCGGCACACAACGGCCCAACAGTCCGCGTTCGGGCGGTGAGTATTTGTTTGGCTGGAAACAGTCCGCCGTGCAGCTCTTCTCGCTCGGCCTGGCGGTGCCCTATTGGGCAAAAGCGAGTTTTCCCAACCTGCCCTCCATCGGCAGGTTTGAGTTTGCCAGATTCGATCCTGAGCGTTGGGTGCCCGAGTACCCCAATCCCGCCTTTCTGAATCGTCTTCCGGATGATGAGTTCTGGGCAGCCAGGCAGATCATGTCTTTCGGCAATGAGCAGATCCACGCCATCGTCGGATCTGCCCAATACTCAGATCCCAAGGCCGCAGAGTGGCTGGCCCAATGTCTGATTCAACGGCGCGACAAGATTGGCCGCGCCTTCTACAAGAAAGTCTTGCCGATTGACAAGTTCGAAGTCCGTGAGAGCCAGCTCGTGTTCGAAGATTTGTCCGAGAAGGCAGACTTCGGCGCTGCCGGGCCCTACACGATTCAGTGGTTCCAGTTCGACCAGAAGACCGGAGCGACCACGCCGCTCCCAGGTGCGACCGGTTCTCTCCTGCCCGCACAGAGTGGGCCTTACCTCGTCGCCAAGATTGAGAGTGGAAGCCGACCCAATCAACGAGTGGACGTGACCCTTCGTCTCGGAATCAGCTCTTCCCCGACGGTTGTCGGTGTAGACCGGCTATGGTGACGGGTTTACAGGCTCGGTTGCTCGGATCACCGAAGCCTCACCGACGTGAAGCGTCTATCAACGCAGACGCCTAAACAGATTCTTATCCAAGGGAATCGACCAACGGAGGTCGTCATGAAAAGACTGGAAGGAAAAGTTGCGGTCGTAACCGGTGCTTCGAAAGGGATCGGGGCTGCCATCGCCAAACACCTCGCCGCTGAAGGTGCAGCCGTGGTCGTCAATTATGCCTCGAGCAAGGAAGGTGCCGACCGCGTTGTTGCGGAAATCATTAACAATGGTGGAAGCGCGATTGCGGTGCAGGCCAATGTCGCGAGGAAATGGGACATTGACCGCCTATTCGGTGAGACGCAGGTTGAGGGAATTCACTCGAATGTGCCGCGGCCCCAATTCCTTGGAAAGTGCATACGGGCGGTTTCCTGGGAACGGATTTTCACAAGCAGATTCTCACGCAGACACCTCTAGGCCGAATTGGGCAGCCACAGGACATCGCCACCGTGGCCGTCTTCCTTGCTTCGCCAGACTCTGCTTGGATCTCAGGTGAAACGCTTCTGGTTGCAGGAGGTCTGTGCTGATCAGACCAGGGGGTTGGTCGATGGCAACGCTTTTTTTAAGAAGTCCAACGCAGAAATGACCTTTCCAAGGACAACAGCAGTTGATGAGCGGAGAAATACGATGACAAAACAACTTGCGGGGAGGGTTGCATTGGTTACAGGTGGGTCGCGCAGCATAGGAGCTGCGGTAGCCAAACGCCTTGCTGTCGACGGTGCCGCGGTGGCCCTAACGTACAGCGCTTCACCCAAAATGGCTGACGACGTCGTTCGCGCGATTGAAGCATCTGGCGGCAAGGCGTTGGCGATTCCGGCCGATTCCGGTGATCCCGCTGCCGTGAAGGCCGCTGTAACCAAAACGGTGGATTCCTTCGGCCGATTGGACATCCTGATCAACAATGCCGGGATTGCGACTCTCAAGCCGCTGAGCGAGCTGACGCTCGATGACTTCGATCGCATCGTTGCGGTTAACGTGAAGGGGGTGTTCGTGGCTACGCAAGAAGCCGCCCGCCACATGGGTGAAGGCGGACGGATCATCATGATAGGCAGCGTCAACAGCGACCTTGTCCCATTCGTGGGAGGCTCCGTCTATGCAATGACGAAAGCGGCCATCGCCGGATTGACGCGCGGCCTCGCCCGCGACCTCGGCGCTCGCGGTATTACGGTCAACAACATTCAACCCGGACCGGTCGACACCGACATGAATCCGGCAACCGGTCCATTTGCCGCCACGTTGAAGGCCATGATCGCCCTCGGCCGCTACGGCCAGACTGAGGAGATCGCTGGCATGGTGTCGTATCTCGCAAGTCCCGAGGCCGGTTTCATTACGGGCGCTAGCCTAAAGATCGATGGCGGCTTCGCAGCCTGAAGGATGAATCTTCGATTTCAGTGACACTTCGCACAGAGGAAATAATGTCAGAAAGCTCCTAGGAAAAATAGCTCTCCTTACCGGCCCACCCCCTTTCTGCCCTCCAAGATCCCGCCCAGAGCCTTCCAGTGACATGGGAAGTTGGAAAAAGCAGCTTCCCCCAACCTTATTACGCGAGAGCTGGATTTCGTCTCCAGGGGTGCTGATCCGGGCAGTTTCTACTACCACGATCAGGGTATGGCTACGTGAGGCTGCAGAGGTATGAAAAAACCCTTCTATCTCGTGATGTTTTTGTCGCTGCGATCCTGCAAAGTGCCACATAGAAGAACTTGGTTTAGCCAGCGTCAACAGCATCCAGGAATGAAGTGTACCAACCCGACAGCGATACAGGAGGAAGAGTCATGAGCGAGAAAACCATAACCAAGGCTGCGGAATATTTCGGACTGAAGGTTGAGATTATCTGTCTGATGAGGCATTTTGCAATTGTCCGGTTTCGACATCGCGAGTTTGTCGTAGACGCTGCCGATCTGGTGTTCACTCGGACCTTCCAAAACGCGGCGTGATGTTGGAATTTGCTAGCACGCAATTGCATGGTGCCACACCGGAGAACAGCGGTTGTCTTGGGTCGGGTTTTTCTTACGTGCCCCCTGCGACCCGAGTTGGGCCGTGGAATCGAAACCCACAATAACCCGATAGTGGTATGCCGCATACTCCCGAGAGTGGTAGCAAAAAACCATTCGATCTCGTGATGTGTTGGTTTGGCTGATCCTTCAAACTCTGCACTGACCAACAGGACCGGTTACACGTTGCGCCGGTGCGATCAAACCACGGCGCTGGTTCCATCAATGACCACAAGACACGCAAGTCGTAGCAGCTGAAGGAAACGTCAGCACTGGGCGCGAAACCATGAACTGCAGCTTTTGAAAGGATACGAATCATGATCTTCAGCGTAAGAACACTCACTGTCGTACACGTCGTCATCAGCCTGGTGGGAATCGGCTCAGGGTTCGTTGTCATGTATGGGCTGCTCACCGCAAGCGAGCTCCATGGTTGGACGGCGCTCTTTCTGTCAACGACACTGGCAACGAGTGTGACCGGGTTCCTCTTTCCGTTCCAGAAGTTTACGCCGGCGATTGGATTCGGTATCGTATCGCTCATCGCGCTGGCTCTAGCGATTCCGGCACTGTACATCTTCGAGCTCGCCGGCGCCTGGCGTTGGATCTACGTGGTCGGCTCCGTGTTGGCCCTCTACCTGAATGTGTTTGTCGGAATCGTGCAGGCCTTCCAGAAGGTGCCTGTCCTCAACACGCTAGCTCCAAAACAGTCTGAGCCGCCATTTGTTTTCACGCAGCTGGCTGTCTTGGTGTTGTTCGTCGTGCTTGGCATTTTCACAACGATCCGGTTCCAGATCGTTCCCATCTGATTGTCCCTGGACCGCCAGCCCTAAGGAGGCCCAATTGGCTAACCATGGTTATCCTAAAGACCGGACGGCGCTGCTCTTCATTGATCCGTACAACGATTTTCTGTCCGAAGGCGGCAAGCTGTGGCCGATGGTCGAAGGCGTCGCCAAGAGAGCAGGATGCGGCTCATGGAGCGCTTCCGACGCTGCGCGGCGACGGCAATGGATGGCTGCGCAGCGACTGTGGGACGTATCGGAGAAGCTGACCGGGGTGCAATGGCTTGAGGAGCGAAGTCGCGCTACGCCTCTGATGAGGTGATAGGATTTGGTCGGTGCACTACCACACGATGCGAAGGGTGTGGCCTTCGCTCAGCCGGTAGCACCGAATGGAGGCATGAAATGAAATTCCCGCCAAAACGCGAGTTGCTGTTTGCGAACATCGTTCTGGCTAGTCTCGCTCCGCTGGTGATCACGGGATGTTCAAAGCCGAGGGTTCAGGTTCAGGCGGCCGCGCCTGGAGTCGAGGTCGTCCAGGTTACCCAGGAGGATGTTCCTGTGTATCGGGAATGGATTGGAACCCTGGACGGAATGGTCAATGCGGAGATCAAGGCACAGGTCACGGGCTATCTGCTGAAACAGGTCTACACGGAAGGTTCTGTGGTCAGCGCGGGCCAACTACTTTTTGAAATTGACGCGCGACCGTTCCGGGCAGCGCTGGATCAGGCGAAGGCGACGTTGGCTCAGGCAGAAGGTCAGGTCGCCCAAGCGAACAGTCAGTTGCTGGAAGCGCAAGCGCAGGTCTTGAGATCCGAGGCTAACCAGGGCAGAACGCAGCTTGATGT
>Ga0187893_10012681_pt1 | contig 11903 bp, 6 predicted proteins | sample MA1701074metaG_FD_139574 | JGI IMG/M metagenome (GOLD analysis project Ga0187893, IMG submission 139574) | White microbial mat communities from a basaltic lava cave in the Kipuka Kanohina Cave System on the Island of Hawaii, USA - MA170107-4 metaG ... | reverse complement strand
TCATCTCGGGCAACGGCGGTTCGGGCAGCAGCCGCTACGGCATCCTGCTTTCCAAGTGCATCGGCACTTTCGTCCAGGGCAACTACATCGGCACCGACGCCAGCGGAACCGTGGCCCTGCCAAACACCGATGGCGGCATCGCGGTGCTGTCGGAAACCACCACCTCGACCATCGGCGGCACGGCGCCGGGCGCGGGCAACGTCATTTCGGGCAACGGCGGCGTGGGACTTCACCTGCCGGACAGTGATCCCCTGACGGCCGCCTCCTACAATGTCATCCAGGGCAACATCATCGGCGCCAATGCGCTGGGCACGGCCTCGCTGAGCAATTCGTCTGGCGGCATTTACATCAACGTCGGCAATTACAACCTGATCGGCGGCCAGGTGCCGGGCGCGGCCAACCTGATTGCCTACAACGGCATCTCCGGAGTCCGCCTAGCCTCCGGCGCCAACAACACGGTCCAGGGCAACAGCATCTTCGCCAACGGCGCCCTCGGCATCGACCTCGGATCGTCGGGCGTCACCCCGAACGACGCCGGCGACTTCGACTTCGGCGCGAACAATCTCCAGAACTTTCCGGTGCTCACGTCCGCGCAGCTCTCCTCGCCGACACAGGTCACCATCCAGGGCACGCTCGACAGCGTGGCCAACTGGACCTACCGCATCGAGTTCTTCTCCAACCCGACCTGTGATGCCTCGGGGAACGGCGAAGGCCAGACGTATCTCGGCTTCACCAACGTGACCACGGATGCCGGGGGCGCCGCCAGTTTCACCGTGACGCTGCCTCATTTGGATGGCGGCGCGCGGGTCGTCACGGCCACCGCCACGGGGCCGGATTCGAACACCTCCGAGTTTTCCGCCTGCCGGCAGATTGTCCAGGGGATCGGTGGACCGCCGGTCATCACTGCGCATCCGATGTCCCAGGTCGTTTCGCCCGGCTCCACAGTCGTGCTGTCTGTCAGCGCCATCGGGGCGGCACCAATTCAGTATCAGTGGCGGCGCAACGGCGTGGATCTGAACAACCAGACAAAAGAGACGCTCGTGCTGGCCAACTTCTCCGCTTCCGACGCGGGCAGTTACACGGTCTATGTTTACAACCATCTCGGTGCCATCGTGAGCGACGAGGCCGTACTCATGCTGCCTCCCAGCGCGCTGACCTTGAAGGACAACTTCGACATGACGGTTGGCAGTTCCGCGTCCAGCGGGACGGTCCAGACCAACAACGCGCTGGCCACGGCCGAGGCGGGCGAACCGCTGCATGACGGTGTGCCGGGCGGGCGCTCGATGTGGCTCACCTGGCGGGCGCCCGCCGGGGGCATCGCCAGCTTCTCGACGCTGGGCAGCGACTTCGACACGCTGCTGGCCGTTTATCAGGGCGACGCCGTCAACGCGCTGGTGCCCGTGGTGTCCGATGACGACGAAGCCGGTTTCTTCAACAGCCAGGTGGAGTTCAATGCGGAGTCCAACGAGCTGTTCCACATCGCCGTGGACGGCCCGATTGGGAACATCGTGCTGACGTGGAACTTCGAGGCGACCTCGGAGCGTTTGCCCCGGATTACCGCGCAACCCGCAAGCCAGGCCGTGGCGGTCGGCTCGAATTTGACGCTCACCGTGGCCGCCACCGGCACGGTACTGACTTACCAGTGGCAACGGAATGGCACCACGATGTCGGGGGCGACCAACGCCACGATGACGATCTCAAACGCGGCGGTGCCGCACGTCGGCGCCTACCGGGTGCAAGTCTCCTCGGGAACCCGCACGGTCTGGAGCAGGCGGGCGCCCGTGCGTTTGTTGCTGAACCCCGAGTTCGACCAGGAGGTGCTGATCAGCGACAAGTTTCGCGACGTGATCAGCGGCGGTACTCCGCTGCGGCTGGACCCGCCCCCGGGCGCTGCGACAGGTGGATTCGCGCCCGCGGCGGCCAGTCGCGGCTACTCCGGTTCGCAGGTGTTCAGCAGCGAAGGCTCGCTCAAGGAGCCCGGAGAGCAGGCCCACTGCGGCATGCCCGGCGGTGCCTCGCAGTGGTTCTCCTACTATGCCGAGAACGACGGCGTGCTGGCCCTCAACACCGAAGGCAGCAGCTTCGACACGGTGCTGGCCGTGTACACCGGGCCAGGACCCGGCTTCTCCACGTTGACCTCCGTAACATGCAGCATTGGCACCAATGGAACGGCCGCCAGGGTCCACTTCCTCGCCAGCCGCGGGACGACCTATTACGTCGTCGTGGACGGCGTGAGCGGCGCCGACGGGACCGTGGTGCTCAATTACACGACGGAAGGCGAACGCATCCCGCCCTCGGCGGCCATTGTCTCCGCCCCGCCACCGAACAGCAGGCTGACCAACAACACGGTGACGCTCGCCGGCACCGCCACCGACAACTCCGATGTCATCGCCGTCGAATGGCGCCTGACCAACAGTCTTGGCGTGACAGACTGGATGCTGGTGGACGGGACCAACGCATGGTCATTCACGACGACGGAACTGGCCTACGGCCGGAACACGGTGGAGATCCGGACGTCGGATTCCTGGGGCAACGTGTCGCCCATCGTGTCGCGCCGTTACGTGCGGCTGGCGCCCCTCACGGTGGAAGTCGCCGGCTGCGGCACAGTGACCTCCGGATTCCTCGGCACCTCCTATCGCGAGCCGGACACGGTGGTGACGGTGGTGGCACGACCGTGCCGGGATTCGCTTTTCGCCGGATGGAGCGGAGGTCTGGTGAGCAACAGCGCCCGCATCAGCTTTCTCATGCCCACGGGGCTGGCCTTGCAGGCCAACTTCGTCACCAATCCCTTCATTCCATTGCGCGGCAGCTATGCCGGCCTGTTCTACCAGACGAACGTGCTGTCGCCGGACAGCGCCGGGGCATTCTCGGCGCGCACCACTTCGCGCGGCGCCTACTCGGGGAGTCTGCGCGTTGCGTCGAAGCGTCACAGATTCAGCGGCCGGTTCGACCTGGCCGGCCTTGCCACCAACGCCGTCTCGCGCGGACGCACGCTCGACCCGCTTCAACTGGAACTGGACCTGAACCTCGGACTCTCAGGCGACGAACTCACCGGACGCGTCGCGGCGCCGGAATGGACTGCCGACCTGTTCGCGCACCGGGCCTTCTATCACTCGCGGACCAACCCGGCGCCGTTCCAAGGCCGTTACACCTTGCTGCTGCCGTCCAGCGGACTGCCCGGCACTCCGGAGGGCGACGGCTATGCCGCCGTGACCGTGTCGCCCAGTGGCAAAGCCCGCATGGGCGGCGCCCTGCCTGACGGCACGCGCTTCAGCCACGGAGCCACTGTGTCGCGCGAAGGGCTCTTGCCGGTATTCGTCCCGCTGTACCGCGACGGTGGCATGGCGCAGAGCTGGCTGGCCTTCGAATCGAACCAGATTGTGTTCGGCTCGGTGCCGGTGTCAACGGACCTGTCCGGCGACTGGTCGTGGATCAAGCTTTCTCAGGCCGCCGCGCGCTACTATCCGGTCGGCTTCTCCAACGGACTGGCCGCGTTCGGCTCGCGTTACATGCCGCCCGTGGGCGTCACGAACGGCGCGCTGAGCTTCACCAACGGACTGGCCGTCCTCAGCGGCGGCTCGCTTCCGGCACCCTTGACCAACGAACTGCTTCACACGCTGGCGGACCGCGTCACTGATTTGGGCACGAACGAACTGGGGGTCGCGATCCTGCGGTCCAGCGGGCTGTTCCGCGGCGCCGTGCGCGAGCCGGATTCGGGTCGCCGGCTGCCATTCCACGGAGCAATTCTGCAAAGCGGGCAATTCGGCTCGGGACTGTTCCTCAACACCAACGTCACCGGACGCATCTGGGTCGGTCCCCGTCCTTAGCAGGCGGTGGCACCTCAGAATGAGGCGCGGGCAGCCGAATCGGGCAATCGTTACTTCGGCGTTGTGCGCGGCAAGGGGAGAAACGAGAATCTTGCGCACACTCTTGATGAACCATTCCACCACGCGCCGCGAATTCCTTGCTGCTTCAGCCGGTTTCGTTGCCAGCGCCGCTCTCGGCGCGACGCCAGACGTCTCGCCCGCGGAGCCGATCATCGACATCCACCAGCACACCAACTACGCCGGCCGCACCGACGCCCAACTCATCCGCCACCAGCAGGTGCTCGGCGTGACCACCACCGTGCTGCTCCCCGCCGGCCGCTTCTACGGACTCGACGCCAAGTGCGGCGGCAACGAGAGCGTCCTCACACTCGCAAAGGAACATCGCGCCAAGTTCGTCTGCTTCGCCAACGAAGTCGCCGACATCGACGAGGCCCTCGACGAAATCCGCCGCTTCCTCAAGCGCGGCGCCATCGGCATCGGCGAGCAGAAATTCCGCGTGCAGTGCGACGGCCGGTGGTTCGAGCGCATCGCCCGCGTCGCCGAGGAATTCAGCGTGCCCGTGCTCATGCACTTCCAGCACGGCGTGTACAACCTCGGCATCGAGAACTTCCACAAGGTGCTCGCGAAGTTTCCGAAGGTGAACTTCATCGGCCACGCCCAGACGTGGTGGGGCAACGTCGATGCCAGGCACGAGCAGAAGGTGCTCTACCCGACCGGCAAGGTGACCCCCGGCGGCATCACCGACCGGCTGCTGCGCGATTACCCGAACATGTTCGGCGACCACTCCGCCGGCAGCGGGCTGAACTTCCTCACGCGCGACGCCGAGCACGCCGCGGCGTTCCTCGGGCGGCACCAGGACAAGCTGCTGTTCGGTTCCGACTGCGACGACGTGCTCGGCATCGGCCCCGGCTGCCAGGGCGCGCAAATCCTCGCGAACATCCGCAAGCTCGCGCCGAACAAGAAGGTGGAGCGGAAGATTCTTTACGAGAATGCGAAGAAGCTGCTGAAGCTGTGAGCGCGCGGCAGGGTGAGGCTCCGCCGGGCCGTGACAAACCGACCCGTGGGACGCCTGCCTGCTTTGGTGACGGCGCGAAGCGCGTTCGGCGTGACCTTGCTCAGAGATTCTTTGGCCGCATCACCACGAGAGACATCGCCTGCCCCGTGGAGTAACGAGCCACCACGTCCGTCAGCCGCATCAGGACCCACGGCTGGTGTGCGTTGGCGCCGTTTTTGGTGAACACTAAATCATCGGCGACGAACACGCACGCATGGATGTCCTTGCCATTTTCCATGACCATCAGCACGTCGCCGAGGAGCGGAAGCTCGCGGCACTCGGCGAATTCAGTCTTGAGGATGTCGTATGGCGAAACGCCGCGCGCCAGGCGCGGGTCCGGTTCCTTGCGGAGAAAGTTCAACGCCGACCACAGACAGTCCTGATCGCTGACAACGTTGTTGGTATCGCTGTGAAAGGCGTAGAGCCGCAGCCGCGCAAAACCCGGCAGCAGGTGCGTGACGCTGATGCTGCCGCCGCCGGGAACGTGGGCGAGCGACTTGAGGAGCGGCAGGATTTCCTTCTCACGCCCGCCGCGGCCCCAATAGGCGGCCAGTGCTTTGATGTCGCTGGAGGGCCGCACGCGCAGGGAAACGAGCATAGTCGGCTCGCTGTAAAGAGTGCGCAGCACCTGCTGAAATTCCGCTGGAGTCAGTTTTTCCTGGAGCACGACGACGTCAGACAGACACAACGCTCCAAACTTGTTCGAGTACGTAAGGTCTCTAACGATCTCCAGCGTCTCGTGCGGAAGGGAGCTGTTGGCGAACCACTCGTCGAACCCGCCGCCGCGGAATCGAAACGGATGGAACTGCGAGAAGTTGAACCGCGATTCGCCAAGAATCGGGTAAAGGCGCTGCCGTGCCGGCTGCCGCAGCCCGCGGAGCAGTTCGCGGCTGGGATGAAGCGCGACGCCTTCCGCCGCCACCTGCCAGCGCGACCGGTCGAGGAGCAGACGCCGTGTTTCGCTGGAGGTCTCTAGGGACTGAAACAACGCGGCCAGCTTCTCGACCGTGTAGCCCTCGAACATCCATCGCGCCGCCGGGAATTGCGCGCGCGCGTCGGGCAGATCGCCGTCCGGCTTCTCCAGAGAGAATGTGGTGAACTCCAGTTCGCCCCACGGTCCATGCTGTCCGGCTTTGGCGACTTCAGGGTTTGTTGAGGCAACCTTCGGAGCCTGGTCGCCGCCTCCATCGCGCGGCGCCGGAGGTCCGGGGCGCAGCCATGCCATCAGCCCCATGCCCAGCAGCAGAAACGCGACGTTCCAAACGCTGAACCCCAGCGCGCGCCAGACCGTGGTCGGCGGTTTGTCCGCCGCCCTGCCCGCCGCCCGCCTCCGCTTGAACTCTGAATTCATCCCGCAATTCCCCAGCACTTGACCCGTGCGGAACTACTCTGTCGGCAGGCGACGGCATGGCCGACCCTCCGAGCCGTCTGTAGCCCGCTGCGATTGCGAACTATGACAGCCGGGAACGGCCGTGGTTTCAGGGAAAGTGCGACATTGCGGGAAGTTTTCCAGAGAGCGGAGACTTTACTTTTTGGCGGCAGCCTCTTTACTTCCGCGCATGTCAAACGCGATGCGGTTTCTGGTGCTTCTCACAGTGTGGGCGTTCACGGGCGCAGCGTGGCGCGCGGCAGCGGACGATTGGCCGCAATGGCGCGGGCCGAAGCGCGACGGAATTTCCGCCGAGAAGGGCATCGTGGATTCATGGGGGAGCAACGGCCCGCCCATCCTGTGGATGGCGAAGGGGCTGGGGCAGGGTTATTCAAGCGTGTCGGTGGCAAGCGGGCGCCTCTACACGATGGGGGACGTGGGGGAATCGAGTTTCGTTCACGCGCTGGACCTGGCGAGCAAGGGGAAAATCGTATGGTCATCGCGCGTAGGAAGGAGCGGCTCGCCCCCAGCGGGTTACGCCGGCACTCGCGCCACGCCGACGGTGGACGGAGGGCAAATCTTTGCGCTGGGCCAGCACGGGGATTTGGTGTGCGTGCAGGCGGGCGATGGGAAGGAAGTTTGGCGGAAGAGCCTCAAGAAGGATTTGGCCGGCGTGATGATGAGCGAATGGGGAAATTCGGAGTCGGTCCTGGTGGATGGGGAGAAGGTGATTTGCACGCCCGGCGGAAAGGACGGAACGCTGGCGGCGCTGAACAAGAAGACAGGCGCTGTGTTGTGGCGGAGCGTCGATTTGACCGACCCCGCGGCGTATTCGTCGGTCATCGTGGAGGAAATCGGCGGCGCGCGGCAATACCTCGCGCTGACGCACAAGAGCGTGGCGGGCGTGGCGGCGGAGAATGGGAAGTTACTCTGGCGCGCGGACCGGCGCGGCAGCACGGCGGTGATTCCGACGCCGATTTACAAGGACAACCATTTATTTGTGACGTCGGGATACAGGGTGGGTTGCAACCTGTTTCGCATCGCGTCGGACGGAGGGAAATTCGCCGCGACTCAGGTGTACGCCAATAACGATTTCGCCAACCACCACGGCGGAGTCGTCCTCATCGGCGATTATCTCTACGGCCACTCGGATCAGTTGGGCGGCAAGGACAACGACGTGTGGGTCTGCATGGAGTTCAAGACGGGCAAGCTGATGTGGAGCAAGAGCGGCGTGCGCAAAGGCTCGCTTACCGCCGTCGATGGGAAACTCATTTGTCGCAGTCAGGGAAAACGCGGTTCCATTGCGCTCGTCGAAGCCTCGCCCGAGGCGTACAAGGAACTTGGCCGCTTCGACCAGCATGAGCGCGGCTTGAAGGAAGCCTGGCCGCATCCCGTCGTGGCGAATGGCCGGCTCTACATCCGCGACATGGATGTGCTGCTTTGCTACGACGTGCGCAAGAAGTGACGCTGGCGCCAAGACCCCGGGCAAAGCGCGCGGTCGGTTCCTAATCGTAATCGTCTTCTTAATCTTAATCTCCCGTGGTCTGGCTGAAAACAGCCCGAAGATTAGGATTACGATGATGATTAGGATTAAGAGCAGAACGACATGAGTTGGTTCTACCGCACGTTCGTCCGGCCGGTGTTGTTCGCGCAGGACTCGGAGGAGATTCACAACTTCACGCTGCGCGCGCTGGGCCGCGTGGCGCGGCAGGAGGCGCTGTGCGACGCGCTGCGGACGTTTTACGGCGCGCCGGAACTGCCGGTGGAACTGTTCGGGCTGCGGTTCCACAATCCGGTCGGCCTCGCCGCCGGCATGGACAAGCACGCGGCGGCGGTGCCCGCGTGGGAGGCGCTGGGCTTCGGTTTCTGCGAACTCGGCGGCGTGACGTGGCATGCGCAGGAGGGCAATCCGCCGCCGCGCATGTTCCGCGCCGTGGCCGATGGCGCGCTGGTGAACCGGATGGGCTTCAACAATCCCGGCGCGGAGGCAATCGCGGAGAAACTCGCCGCGTGGCGCGCGTCCGGGCGCTGGCCCCGGCATCCCGTGGGCATCAACCTCGGCAAGTCGAAGGTCACTCCCTTGGACAAGGCTGCCGATGACTACGCTAATTCCTTCCGCGCGCTGCGGCCCTTCGCCGACTTCTTCGTCGTGAACGTCAGTTCGCCCAACACGCCAAACTTGCGGCAACTCCAGGACAAGGCGGCGCTGGACGAGATTTTGGCGGCGTTGCAGGAGGAGAACGAGCTGTTCGTTGTTCGTGGTTCGTCGTTCGCTGCAACAGCTACGAACAACCAACCACGAACAACGAACAAAAAACCCATTCTCGTCAAAGTTGCCCCGGACCTCTCCTTCGAGGCGCTCGACGAGATTCTGGAACTCGTCAACCCGCGGCGCATCGCCGGCATCGTCGCGACGAACACGACTGTCACCCGTCCTGAGACGAGCGACACGCGGCTGCGGCAAGCGTACGACGAGGCGGGCGGTTTGAGCGGGCGGCCGTTGCGCGCGCGCAGCACCGAGATTGTCCGCCACTTGCACCGACAGACGAAAGGCACCCTGCCGATCATCGGCGTCGGCGGCATCTTCGACGAAGCCGATGCATGGGAGAAAATCACCGCAGGCGCGTCCCTCGTCCAGGTTTACACAGGCTTGGTGTACGAAGGCCCGGCGCTGGCGCGCGACATCGTGCGGGGATTGAGGGAGCGGTTGGCGGAACGAGGAATGACGGAGTTAAGAGAAGTAAAACGTGAAACGTAAAACGTAAGCACCGAGGTCATGCGTCCGTGATTTCCCGGCCCGTCTGGCCCACCTTACGTTTCACGTTTCACGTTTTACGCTTCACGCCCCAGCCTCCCAATCTCCCCCATGATCTCCTCCGCCACCTGCTGATAAATCTCCTTCAGTCGCGGCTTCGTACAGGTCCTCGCCTCCGCGCGCAACGCTTCGAAGCGCATCGGCTCGCCGTAGTGGACCGCCAACGTTCGCGGCCGCGGCCATTTCAAGTGTCGGCCGTACGCCTCGAACGTGCCGAGCACGCGCACGGGAACAACCGGGGCGTCCGACTTGATCACCGTGAGGCCGATGCCGGCGCGAGCGGGCAGCAGTTTGCCATCGTGCGAGCGCGTGCCTTCGGGGAAAAGCAGGATGGCGCCGCCATTGAGGAGCCGGTCGAGAATCGCCTTCAATCCCGCGCCGCCGCCTCCGTCCCGATCGACGGGCACTACCTTCCAGCTTCGCAGCACGCCGCCGAGCACGGGCTTGTCGAACAGCGTGTCGCGCGCGAGGTAGTTCACCATGCGCGGCAAGCCGGAACCGATGAGCGGTGGATCAAGAAAGCTGGCGTGGTTCGACGCGAGGATCACCGGGCCTTCCGCGGGCACATGTTCCGGATCGAAATACCGCGCGCGCGAATAGACCGCGAAGAACGTGCGGAAGAAAATCCACCCGAGGCGGTAGCTGAAGTTCATGGGAGATCAGGCGAAAAGTCCGCAACCCGACATTGTGATGCCCGCGGAAAAGCGCCAGAGGACTGGCGCAGTCCAGGACGCTGGCGCGCAGACCGGGCCTCGCAGTTCGCGAAGCGTCTTGGACTGCGCCAGTCCTCTGGCGCTCTTGGCGGCATCATACCCTCCGACCGCGTTGCCCTGCCTCTCACCTCTGACCATCACCCTCACCTCGTCACTGCCACCGCGGCGTGTGCTTGGCGACTCGATGGCGATCCTCGCGTTCCTTGAGCCGCTTGCGGATGATCTCGAGGATGAACGCGCTCGTCTGCTCCGGGGTCTGGCCGGAGTTGTTCACCGTCACGGCCCCCAATGGGATCATGAGCGGCGCGGCGGCGCGCTGGCTGTCGCGATGGTCGCGCGCGGCGAGATCTTCCTGCACACCCTCGGCTTCGCGGCGCTTGGCGCGCTCTTCGAGGCTCGCGTCGAGGTAGAACTTGAAGTCCGTCTCCGGAAAAACGTTCGTGCCGATGTCGCGTCCCTCCATGACGAGGCTGCCGAACTGGATGCACTGCCGCTGCGCTTTCTTCATCCAGTCGCGCACCTTGGGCACGGCGGCGACGTGCGACACGGCGGCGCTCGTCTCGTTCGTGCGGATTTCCTTCTCGGGGTAATAGCCTTCGACGAGCAGGCGGACATGGCGCAGTTCCGCCTCGACGCAGACGAGTTGCGACTTCCAACGGCGGCACGCGCTGGCGACTGCCTTGTGGTTGTGCACATCGACGCTGTTCTTCAGGCAATACCACGCCAGCGTCCGATACATCGCGCCGGTATCGACATAGACGTAGCCGAGCGCCTTGGCAACGAGACGCGCGTTGGTGCTCTTGCCGCTGGCGCTCGTGCCGTCGATGGCGATGACGATGGGATGTTCCACTCCGTTGTCAGCGAGCGGACCCCGAACGCCTACCGTGCCGAGGTTGATGTTCACACGCATAGAGTGGCGGGAGGCGAACGGCGGCGCAAGCGGGAAGCACATCGCGGTAGGGCGAGGCTCCTGCCGAGCCGTGAACGTCCTTCAAAAAGTTTCGGCTCGGCAGGAGCCTCGCCCTACCTACTCCGCAAACAACTCCTCGTGCGTCAGCGCGCGGCCTGAAGCGTCGAGAATCTTCGCGCCCAGCCCGTGGGGCGGGGCGGCGGCGAGCTTCTGGAAAAAGTTCGGGAACGTCTTCTTCACGCACGACGGATTCTTGATCTTGATGCCGGGCACTTTCAATCCCAGAACCGCAAAGCACATCGCCATGCGGTGGTCGTTGTAGGTTTCGATGGTCGCGCCGTGGAGTTGGGACGGGAAAACTTCCAGCGTGTCGCCCGTCTCGACGACCTTCGCGCCGCACTTGGTCAACTCGGTGCGAAGGGCGACGACGCGCTCGCATTCCTGAACACGCAGGCGGCCGAGTTCGGTAAAACGCTTCGGGGCGTCCTGGCCGTGCGGTTCGGCAGGTGCCATCACGATGGCCGTCATGATGCTGTCGCCTAGTTCGGACCGACGCGAGACCTCTGGACTGAGCGAGATACTCGGAGCGGAGTAGTCGCGAAACCGAGCATCCACCTGCCAGTCGGAATCTGGCCAGCGTGCGATTCTTATCGTCCGTTCCCTTTTGAAGGTCCATGCGAGCAAGGTGCCGGCTGACCAAAAGTAACTCCCGCTCGACGCATCCGGCTCTATCTGGAACTCCCCGCCCCAAGTTGGGAATGCCGCCAATAGCTTCCCCGTCATCGCCACGTAGGGTGTTTCTTCCGCATCCTCTCCCACCACCTCCACGTACCATTTCCCCTCCCTTGCGCCCAGCAGCAGCGCACTCGCGAACTGCGAACTTTCCTCAATGCTCACCCGGCACTTCGCCTCCAGCCTCGGCCCGGCACCGTGAACCAGCGCCGGCAGTTTGTCGTTCGGCGAATCGATCCGGTAGCCCAACTCACGCAGCGCGCTGAAGAGCGCCGCCTGCGGTCGCTCGTGCATCCGCTCGACGCCGTGCAGCCGATAGACGCCTTCCCCCAGGCAGACCATCGCCGCGAGGAAACGCGCCGCCGTGCCCGCGTTGCCGACGAACAATTCCATCGGCTGCTCCACTGTCCCTCCGCGCGGGACTTTGCCGCCGAGGCCGTACACGGTGATCGTCCGGTTGCAAGGCTCGTCCGCGTCCGGCGC
>Ga0187893_10012680_pt1 | contig 11903 bp, 11 predicted proteins | sample MA1701074metaG_FD_139574 | JGI IMG/M metagenome (GOLD analysis project Ga0187893, IMG submission 139574) | White microbial mat communities from a basaltic lava cave in the Kipuka Kanohina Cave System on the Island of Hawaii, USA - MA170107-4 metaG ... | reverse complement strand
GTTGCCCCTTTCACCTGGCGCGTATCTCGAGCATCCTCTTCGCCCCAAGATTCTTCGCTTTGTTTTGCAACTTCGGGATCGAGCGGATTTGTGTCGTATTTGCTCTTTTTCGTCTCCATTTCGCGAGTTTCAGATCGATTTCAGTAATCCTCTTCAATCTTACCCGTCTGCTATCTCATACTCAACCGGCTGCCAGCGCAAGTCGCATTCAAAGATACGAAAAGCTCGCAAACTTGGTTCAAGTCCTGCAAGTCCAATAATAAGGTAAGTTGCTGAGGGGTAATAGGCCAGACGCAAATCCGTATCTGACGGTTCCGGGTCCCTTGCACGCGGATGAGAATGATAAATGGCGATCAGCTGCTCACCACGCTGGCGCATCTCTTTTTGAGCGGCAAATAGCTCTTCGGGTGCGGCTTCATACGCCGCGGTTTGATCTCTGGCGATATTGCGCAAACGATAGACAGTACTAGCGACAGAATCACCAAGCCCGCCAATTAGCCCGCAACACTCACCAGGATCGAGCTCGCGCGCGTGCGCAAACATTTCCTCAACCTGCTTGCGCCTGAGCCTAATCGTCATTCTTTAACAATCCTAAGGTGCAACTCCTCAAGTTGCCTGGGGTCAACCTCCCCGGGAGCATCGATCATCAGGTCTGCTGCCGAGGCTGTCTTGGGAAACGCGATGACGTCCCGCATGTTGTCTGTTCCCGCCAAGACCATCATCAACCTATCGATCCCCGGGGCGATGCCCCCATGTGGTGGAGTTCCGTACTCCAGGGCGTCAAGGAAAAAGCCGAAACGGGCGCGCGCTTCCTCGTTGGACATGCCCAGAGCTTTGAAAACCAGGCGCTGAATGTCGCGTCGATGGATTCGGATTGAACCACTTGCCATCTCAACTCCATTGATGACGGGGTCGTAGGCTTTGGTGCGAATTTGGCCCAGTAGCTCAAATTTTTCACCCTCGACTGCCTGTTCCAATAAATGCAAATCTTCGTCCAGGGGCGAGGTGAATGGATGATGCATTGAGTAGTACCGGCCATCGTCTTCGTGGTACTCAAACATCGGGAACTCCGTCACCCAAAGCGGAGCATAGACTCCAGCGGGAATCAAACGCTCTCTTTTTGCAATCTCGTTTCTGAGGGCGCCCAAACTGGCTGCTACAACTTTCTTCCTACCGGCTACGATTAAGACAGCATCCCCAGACCTCGCTCCCGCAACGTCAGCCAGGCGGCTCACAGTCTCCTCACCTAAAGCCTTTAACAGCGACGAAGTGATCCCGTCTGAAACCTTTATCCAGGCTAGCGCCGTGGCCCCGTAGCGCTTTACAAACTCCTGAAGCTCGTCCAGGACTTTTCGTGACAGCTCAGCGCCGCCACAAACTACTATCCCCTTCACCGCACCGCCGGCCTCAAGCACCGAGGCGTAGGGAGCAAATGTGGTCGCCTGCAGTGGTCCGCCGAGGTCTCTGAGTTCCATGCCCGGGATCCGCAAGTCTGGCTTGTCTGATCCGTAATTTTCCATCATCTGAGCATAGGTAAACCGTGGAAAAGGAAGGGGCAGTTCAACTCCAATCAGGCGAAAGACACTGGCAAAAAGCCCCTCGATCAATTCATAGATCTGGTCGGGTGTCGCAAAGCTCATCTCCACATCGAGCTGAGTAAATTCAGGCTGGCGATCGGCCCGGAGATCCTCATCTCGAAAGCAGTGAGCTATCTGAAAGTATTTGTCCAGACCCGCAATCATGCAGAGTTGTTTGAAAAGCTGTGGTGATTGTGGCAGGGCAAAAAACTTCCCTGGTTGCACTCGAGCGGGCACGATGTAGTCGCGCGCACCTTCGGGAGTTGACTTGATCAGGATGGGGGTTTCTATTTCGATGAAACCCTGCTGGTCCATGTAGCTTCGAATTTCGGTGAGCACACGATGGCGTAAGCGAAGATTGGCTTGAAGTTGAGGCCGGCGCAGATCAAGGTAACGATACTTCAGGCGCAGGTCTTCACTGGCCAACGGATCTGAACTAAGCGCTTCGAGCTGGAACGGCAAGGTGCGAGCATCATTCAGGACGAACACCTGACGCGCGTGAACTTCTACTTCACCAGTAGAAAGTTTCGGATTTCGCTGGGTCGGATCTCGCAACGTTACTTCGCCGGTAACAGCAATCACATATTCGCCCCGTACCTCCTTGGCTTTGGCGTGCGCTGGTGGGGCATCTTCGGCATTGCAGACTACCTGGGTTATGCCATCGCGATCGCGCAGATCAATAAACGTCAATACTCCAAAGTCACGGCGGCGGGCAACCCAGCCCATCAGGGTAACGCTTTTCCCCACATCTTCTGCTCGCAAAGCCCCACAAGAATGGGTGCGCTTAAGATCTCCCAGGTTATCTAGCATCTTGTTTCAATCTCGGATCATTTTCAGATGGATCTTCGGTTCCGCGGAATGCTTAGCGACTGCCACTTGCTAGATCGAAAGTGTTTGGCCAGAAAGACAATCTGGCCAATGTGGTAGGCATAATGCGTCAGCTGGCGATTTATGGCTTGCACAACGGTGTGCGACTCGCCGCGAATGAAAACTGTCCGCTCAAAGTCCTCTGGCTGCAATGGCTCAAGTGCAGCAAACAAGCACTCCCAACCCTTATCCCAGTAGTCGCGTATTTCTTCCTTGCTTGCTCCGGACTGCATTAGAAACTCCTGGTCCCGGTTGCGGTCGGGCTTCTCGCCGTCTGTGTTCAGAAAATCGGTCCAGCGCGAAAACATATTCCCGGCAATGTGCTTCATGATTATGGCAATGCTGTTTGACTCTTCATCAATGGTCACAAACAGCTCTTCATCTTTCAGTTGTTCAAGGGCCTTTTCAGCAAGCATTTTATACGCACGGAAACTCGCGATTGCGTCTTCAAGATATTGTTTCGCCAACGATTCCATCATCTGTTCCTTTCCCGCTCACTCAGGGTCTTGCGCAACTCCGCAGCCGCCAGCGATCGCTTTATCGAGCGCTGCTCGCCGGTGGCCATGTCCTTAACCGAAATTTCGTCGCGGCTCCGCTCGTCGTCGCCGAGAATTACTACAAAGGGAATGTTGCGCGAAGCAGCATACTTGAACTGCTTACCCAATTTATCTGCCTCCGGATAAAGATCAACTCGTAAACCTTCCTTGCGCAAGTCTGTGGCCAGTGACAGGGATTCTGCCAGGCTATCATCGCTCCAAACGGTCACCATCAGCTCGGCGGGCGTAGAAACCAGGGTTGCCGGAAACATTCCACGCTCAGTCATGACCACAATGATCCGTTCCAGGCCCAGGGAAAACCCGCAGGCCGGCAAGTCCTGGCCCAGAAACATACCTACCAGTCCGTCATATCGACCGCCACCACCCAAACTACCCGGCAAATCCTTGACATTGATCTCCATGATGGCGCCAGTGTAGTACGAAAGCCCTCGCGCCAGGGCCGGATCGATTTTGATTCGTTTCGCGGCACCATTGGCAGCGGCGAAATCGAGGATCGTGCGCAGCTCGTCCACACCCTGAGCTCCAAGCTCATTGCTCCCCACAAACTCTACGACTCTGCCGAGAATCGCCGCATTCAGAGCCTGGGTTTTCTCGACGGTACTCTCGCCCGCTGCAATCTCAGCTGCGTGGTCCAGCGAGCCTAGTTCGACAAAGAAGTCCAGTAGCCTGTCGGCGGCAGCTTGACCTACATTGCGTTCCTGGAGCTCATCCTGAACCGCCTTTCTTCCCATCTTGTCCAGCTTGTCCAGGGCCACCAGGGCCTGGTCGTGCTGTTCGAGCGGTACGCCGGCTGCCATGAGGATGCCCGTCAAAGCCCGGCGGTGGTTCAGACGAATGATAAAGTCGTCAAAACCGAGCGCGCTCAGTGCCACACTCGCTGCGGAGATTAGTTCTGCCTCAACGCTCATCGAGCGCGAGCCAAGCACATCTACATCGCACTGATAGAATTCGCGAAACCTGCCACGGGCGGGCCGATCTGCTCGCCAGACAGGCTGAATCTGGTAGCGCTTGAAGAACTTTGGCACCTTTTCTCGATATTCGGCTACTACTCGCGCTAAGGGAACAGTCAAATCGTAACGTAGGGCCAGATCGGCTTCGCCTGTCTGCTCGTGCACTCCACGTTTTAGGATTTTAAAGATTAGCTGATTCCCTTCTTCTCCGTATTTACCCAGGAGGGTCTCGATATTTTCGACGGCGGGAGTTTCCAGGGGTTCGAAACCATAGCGCTCATAAACGTCGCGGATAACACTGATGACATACTCGCGCTTACGCACATCTTCCGGTAAAAAGTCGCGCATCCCGCGCGCTGGCTGCGTTTTTGCGGAAGTCATCTATTTAAAAATTGAGAAGCCGGCGTAGACGATGAACTGGTTCAAACCTCTATTCGCACCTACTCGATCTCCGTTAGAAATATGGTGGAACCGCAATCCCAGCGTTACTGCGCGTCGCTCAGCCGTGAAGATGCGCACGCCCGCGCCCGCTTCGCCGACCAGAGCAAACTTGCCTGCGTCCGGAAGAGGCACCGATTGATTAAAGATCAATCCCCCACCATTAACGTGTAGAAAGGGATGAACGCGGGATCCGTTGGCAAAGTCGAGTTGCAGACCCAGCGGGGTTAAGCCGGCGCCGTAGGCGGTCTCGCGTCTGAAAGTGGTGACGGTGCCAACAGTCGTGACCGAAGTAATGTTTCCAGTGGCCAAAGCGAGGGGTATTGCATCAAACGTATACTGCAGGGCCAGACTGTCATTGGCCGCCAGGGTACGGCCGTAACGGAAGGCTGCAATCACAAATCCGCGATCCGCTGCTTCGTCATCACGCAAACCGCCAAAGATCGTTGTCGCCTGAAATGCTCCACCACCCCAGATGCCGAATTCGTTATCTCCCTTCTGCAACTGATAAGCTGGGCCATCGGAGTCGGGCTCTGGAGCGAGGCTCAGCTGGTTCTTGTCGGTAAAGGGAAGCGAAAGCTGGGCTACGACTGAGCTTGCGTTCGCGAACAGGAAAATGACTGCGGCGAGAGCCGACAATGTCTTGGGCATTCAATCTCCTTCTGTCCACACGTCACTTACCTCGCGCCGCATCATAACCTGAAACTCGGGATCTCAAAAACTGACTTTGGAGTGCGGCGCCTGGTCGCCGCTTTTATATCGTTTCGTCAAACGAAACTCCGAAATTAGGGGGCGTACCAAAGCGGCGACCAGGCGCCGCACTCCAAAAAAATGTGGTAGGATTTTGCAGATGATCAGGGCATTCAGAGGGGTTCAACCCCTAATCCATCCCACGGCCTTTGTTGAAGAGAGCGCGCAGGTGATTGGTGATGTGCACCTCGGAGAAGAGGGCTCGATCTGGTTCAATGCTGTTGTCCGCGGCGATATTCACTATATTCGTATCGGCAATCGCACAAATGTTCAGGACAACTCGGTAATCCATGTGCGTCAGGGTTCACACCCGACGATTCTGGAAGACGAGGTAACGGTGGGCCACAGCGTGACGCTGCATGGATGCCACGTTGAGCGAGGTTCTTTGATTGGCATTGGTTCGATTGTGCTCGATGATGTGCGGGTGGGTGCCGGTTCAATCGTCGCCGCGGGAGCGGTCGTTTCACCAGGAACAATCATCCCGGCACATTCGCTGGTGATGGGCGTGCCGGCGAAAGTAAAGAGAGAATTGAGCGCTGAAGAGGTTGAGCAACTCGCTGTGTTTTGGAAGAACTACGTCGACTACACTCGCCTGTATAAAGAAGAGCAGAAGCTTTCCCTGGAAACTTGACCGCTGCCAAAAAAGATTCAAGCCGCAGATTAACGCCGAAAGACGCAGATCCAAGCACTACAAGCAGCTCGCTAGTTTTTTTTTAATCTGATCTGCGTTCCTTCTCTTTAATTATCTGCGTTTATCTGCGGCCAATTATTTCCCGAAACTCTCAAGTTTGCAGAAAGAGTCTCCATAGAAATCACTCAACTGAGCAAATTTTCAGGCCAAGCCACCCTTCCCAACCTGAAAATTTGCTCAGTTGAGTGATCTATTTACCCCGGCTACTTGTTCTTGACACCTTGATGAGTGGCGTGAGAGATTGCGCGATGATGGCCCGACGCTACCAAGCCCTTCAAGCTCACCGTTTGATCGTTACCGGCTACCTGCTCTTGACACTGCTAACTACTTCGAGCTGCGGGGGCAGTTTGTTTAGAGTGAAACCGGTTGTCGAACTTCCGCCCATGCCCGCAGCAGCAAAAACCGCGAGCGCAAGTGGCATCACTTTTCGCGTCGCCCCTCTCTTGACCGATGAGGAAAGTCAGCTTTTGTTCGAATCGAATCTGCCACTGGCTGGAATCCTACCACTGCGGGTGGAACTGGTACATGAAAGCGGCCTTCCAATTGAACTAAAAAAAGCCCGCTTCCATCTTCGTGATGGACAGGGATTGGAATGGAAATTTCTCTCGGCAAAGAAGGCGAGCGCGAGAATTCTCAAAGCTAATGCGATCTCACTTTATAATCCAAACTCCCGCAAACAGTTCGAGAAAGAGTTTACGGCCTACGAGCTCGACTATAAGACGCCATTGATGAGCTCCGAACGCCGCCAGGGCTTCCTCTTCTTTCAAACTCCCAACAAGCAACCAGTGTCGAGCCCCGCCGAGCTCACGCTAATGGTCGAGCGATTACTGGAGGCAGTGGCAATTCCTTTGTGGTGATTAAGGTTCCGGGGGCGGGGGCTGATTCGTCCCGCGCTCACGATTGAATGGCGAGCTGGTCAACCACTTCGGCATCTCATCCTGATTGGCAACCCTGAGACCTAAAATTAGCCCCACTGTGGCCATTGTCTTTGGGCCTTCCCAATTCCAGTCAGAACGGACCACGTCTGTGGGCTGGTGGTAGTCGGTCTTCTCCCACTGCTTCATGCGATCAACCCAGCTCTTGATCTCTCCCTCAGGTGCTCCCAGCAGCATCAGCGCCGGGATCCCTTTTTTAACAAAGAAGTAGTGGTCCGAACGATAAAACGCCTTTTCTTCGGGCATTGGATCGGGAATTACTTTGAGGTCCAGGGCGTCTGCTACAGTGCGCAGAGATTCACCCAGGTTCGAATGTTCCCCGCCAAAAGCCACCAGCACTTTGACTGGGCCGTATACTTCAGTTCCCATGCCATCGAAATTCAAATTTGCCGCGACCTGCTTGATTTTCCAGGTAGGGTGCTGCACCCAATGGTCTGAACCGTGTCCACCATATTCTTCTCCGGTGACGGCCATGAAAATGAACGAGCGCTTTGGCTTGGTGGTCGTCGCCGCCAGCGCCTCGGCCACAGCCAGCATTTCTCCAACTCCCAGGGCATTGTCCGCAGCGCCATGATAAATGCGATTATCTGCGATACCGTACGCATCGTAATGGGCGGAGTAAACCACCGCTTCCGCTTTCAGATTGGGATCCGAACCCTCCAGCAGTCCCACCACGTTGTTCCCAACGCCCTTGTTCTTCTTCAATCGCACTGTGATCTTTGCAGTTTGCTTCAGGTCAATTGGTTTGAACCCATCAGCGTCAGCTTTTGCCAGAGCCTCGGCCCGGCTAATACCGGACGCGGAGAAAAGCTTTTCTGCGGCTTCGTCGCTGACATTGAGAAACGGCGGCAGAAAGGAAGGCATTTCCTCGCTGTCCTCAGGCTCCAACTGCCGGCGAGTAGAATAATCGGCCGTTATTTTATAGCCATGCTGTTCTCTTCCGTGGTTGACGAACACAATAGCAGCCACTCCCTGTGAAACAAGGTAGCGCAGGATGTCGAACTGGACTCGAGCTTTTCTCCAGGACTCTTTATTCACAATCGCGGGAGGGCCTTGGAGCATGACCACGATTTTTCCATTAAGGTTAAGTCCTGCCAGATCGTCCCGTTTGGGTGTACTTGAAGTGAGGCCGTAGGCGACAAACACAAGACCGCCGCTGACCGATTTGTCTCCACTCAGCGGTTGAGTCACCGCAAAATCAGGTCCCAGCTTCAGCGGTTCGTTACCAACCACGAAACTGGTCTCCGGCAGAAACGTAATTTCCCGAAACTTGACTGGCTGGTAGTAGGTCCCATTAGTACCGAGCGGTTTAAGCCCAATCTTCTTAAATCGCTCCGCAAGGTAAGCAGCAGCTTTGTCACCACCGGGTTGCGCTGTACCACGACCCTGCATTTCCGGAGCGGAAAGGTCTGTAGCCACTTCACGAATGGTTTCTACCCGTAGTTTGGCGGCCGCCTCACGCTCAGGAGCAGAGAGTGCCGGAGCGGCGACGGGTATTGCCGCCTGCTGCTGCCAACCGAGCACTGTTGTGGCCAGCAGGGCGATGGAGAGAAGGGAGCAGAACGCCCGCCAACGAGAGGAGCGAGAATAGTCTTGATTCATTTGATTGATTCCTTATTACGCAATCCCACCTGCCGGAGGTGAATGAGGGAGTTCTAGTTTAAAGAAACGGGATAATCCGGGGAGACCGTCCCAGGGCTTTTGGCTACAAGCGCGAATAGGTCAGGCCGGTTTGTCCCTGGTATTTGCCGCCACGATCCTCATACGAAACATCGCAGTCTTCGTCAGATTCCAGGAAAACCACCTGGCCAATGCCTTCCCTAACGTAAATCCGCAGCGGCAGATCTGCAAGGTTGGCGAGTTCCACCACGAGGCGACCCACCCACCCAGCCTCAAGCGGCGTTGTATTTACCAGCAGGCCGGCCCGGGCGTAAGTTGACTTACCCATGGCTATGCCTGTGACGTTGCGAGGCATGCGAAAGGTTTCCATGGTTACACCTAGAGCGTAGGAATGTGGAGCAAGCAGGTAATACTTCGAACCGTCTTCGGCCTCGCGCAGTGGCGGTTCGACCAGGGACTCTTCATCAAACCTCTTGGGATCGATTTCGCGGCCATGAATTGGAGAGAAAACGCGAAAGCCATCATCAGCCAGGCGCATGTCGTAACCGTAGCTTGAGGAGCCGGCCGAGATGATACGCCGGCCATCCAGTTGGCGCACAAGCTTTGGCTCGAACGGCGAAATCAGCCGGTGTTCTTCGGCCATTCGCCGAATCCAACGATCAGATTTTACTGTCATGATTTATTACCAGTTTCAGAGCAGATTAATATAAAGCGCTCAGGATACCGTGACCCTTCTTTAAGAGACAAGCGCAGCTGGGTAATTTCGGATTTGGGTTTGCGCGGCAATTTCGGATTTGGGTTTGCGCGGCAATTTCGGATTTGGGTTTGCGCGGCAATTTCGGATTTGGATTTGCGCGGCAATTTCGGATTTGGGTTTGCGGATTGCGGATTTCGTCGGTTCCCCACCACCAGCACTGCCCACAGCCCACTGACCACGACTACTGATCACTGACTACTGACCACTGACCACTGACTACTGACCACTGACTACTGACTACTGACTAAACCCCAACCTTCTTGATCACCAACTTCCCTTCGCCAACCGTAAGTTTGAAATACGGGCCGCCCACTCCCGCTCGCGCCTTCATTGTGGTCGCGGTAATGCCTGGCTTCTCGCGGGACTGCAGCTCCCCGTAATTGTCCTCAATTTTGCCTGTCCGGAGCACCTCTCCGTCGATGTCGCCGTTGAAGCCCGGTGGGACTTCCAGCGTTAAAGTGCCCGAAGCAACCCGGACATCAGCGCCACCTCCGCGCCAACTTCGTACCGGAATACTCAGCAGCACACTGCCAGCAGCGACGGTCGCAGAAACTACGCCGCCAATCATGGTCAACTGGGCGTCTGCCTCAGTAGCGCTTAAGCGTACTGAACCCTCGACCCCACTGAGTTTGACCGGGCCGCGACCAGCATTAATCTCGAGGTCAATTGCAGCCGGAACGCGAATGCGGTAATCAATTTTCCAGGGTAGACCCAGAAGGTGTTTAGGGAAGCCTTTTGCTACCCGACGCAGGTAGGCTTTGTCGTGGGTGCCCGTGGTTAGGATGCTGACGTGGTTGACATCGTCGTCAAAGACAAAGCTGTTAACAGCTGCGAGGCGGTTTAGATCTTCTTCGGTTTCAGCCTTCTGCTCGATCTCGGCGATCACTTCAACTTCAGAGCGAGGCCAGCCCTCAATGGTGATGGAGCCGTTGGGAGCTCCAATCACTGTGACCGTGCCTCCATAGCCAAAGCGTCGCCCCTCACGCCGGGTGGTAGTCCGCGTTAGCAGATTTGGCGCAGCAACTCTCTTATCTTTTTGTTGTGCAATTGCTGCGCCGAGCGGCACACCAGATATCAACAACAATGACCCGGAAAATATTATGACCGCTTTAACTATAGGCATGCGGGGGTGCTTTGGAGTGCGGCGCCTTGTCGCCGCTTTGGTATTGTTGTTTTCAGAAATACATCTTTGGCATGTATTGAAGAAAGGTTTTAAGGGAAACGAATACTAAAGCGGCGACAAGGCGCCGCACTCCAAAAAGGAGCTCCAGAGGTCTATTTGCGGATAAAGGTGATTCCCCCGCTGAAGTTTGTCACCGACACAGAGGCGCGGCCATCGCCGACATCACCAACGAATTTGCGCCCATCACCAAGGTTCTTAAAGTTGTTGTTCCAAAACTGGCCCAGAGTGATCTTCCTTGTAGGGGAGTTGGCGACCAGCTTGAATGCTGAATCACCGGGGATGCGAATGGTTATGTCCCCCTTACCTGATTTGAATTCGTAAGTCCCACCACGAGAGAACTCGCCATCAAAGAAGATATTGCCGATCGTGTTCTGGGCCATCACCTGGACAGCGCTGATTCCGGTCAATTCGATATCACCTTCGGACGAAACATGGGCCCGAACCCAGGCGCCTCGCAGATTACTGACATAAATCTGTCCGCGGCGCGTCTCCAGATCGACCGACGAGCTATGGGGCACCTGCAGTCGAAAGTTTACGTCTCCCACGTCTGCGCGACCACGATTATCGCCGATGACGTCGATAATCAGGCTCTGATCCATCTGTTTCGGAGAAACTGTTGCACTGGGAGATTCCATCGTTGCCGTGAGCTTAATTTCATCGCGATCCCACGACTCAACAGTTATCGTCCCGGAGATATTCCTTAGTTCAATGCGAACGTTTTTCCCCGCGGTATAGCGCTTCGAAACGCGCTGCTGTGCGGATAGAGGAGTGGTCGTGCCAGCAATGACGGCGAGGAGAATGAGGGGAAGGAAATAAAAGCCCGGCCGCGTTACCCTGCGGCGCACGGGAAGCAATCCAATACTCATTTCAGTGGGGCTCAACAATACCAAATTTAGTGATCCTTGCGAGGGACGAATATCTAAACCTAACCCTATAGATCGGAAAACTCCTTGAGCAATGCTAGCTTTTCATTCAGGGCAGCATTAAGCATCTCTTCCGAAACCTCATCGTGCGGATTGCGATTTAGCTCAGTCATAGAATTGTTCACCGCCTGATCGATGACCTGCAAATTTCGCTCGAAGGTGTCGCGCATGTCCTGACTCCATCGCACCTTGTTCAGCTCAACCCGTTGGTTCCAATAATTGATAGCCTGTTGCTGTTGCCAGGTACGGCTATTGATGCTGGCGCCGCCCCTGGTCGTATCTACCTCTGTCACACTCCGAGCAGAGTTGCTCTCCATCCCGCGCAACAAGGCGACGGTGCTCAGCGATGCGACTAGCACTATTCCGGCCACTGAAGCGGCCAGCTGAGGCAGTGACAATTCCCATTTACGGGTAAACCAGCCCCGCCCTCGGGCTGCAGGCGGTGCGCTCTGAGCAGCCACCACCGCCCGGTTTTCGCCCTCAAGGGTGTTGCGAATACGCAGCCACAACGCTCGTTCGTTGGGCGGAGCACTGTACTCGTCCCGATGGACTCGACAAAACGTGACAATTGACTCGAGGTCCCGGCGCACTTCCGCGCAGCCAAGACACTCTTCCAAGTGCTGATTTAAGAGCAGCTCATCCTGCCGACTCAGGG
>Ga0187893_10012679_pt1 | contig 11903 bp, 5 predicted proteins | sample MA1701074metaG_FD_139574 | JGI IMG/M metagenome (GOLD analysis project Ga0187893, IMG submission 139574) | White microbial mat communities from a basaltic lava cave in the Kipuka Kanohina Cave System on the Island of Hawaii, USA - MA170107-4 metaG ... | reverse complement strand
CCGGAGCACGAAGTCGTGCTCCGGTGCAATTCCGGCGTGTCTGATGATCTGGTCGTGATCAAGAACCTTAGATATTGGGGCGCCCCAAGCAACGATGGCTTTGTCCTGAGGCCAAACGAGGCCGGTAGGGCGTTTGAGTTTAAAGGCACGAACGGCTTCATGACAACAAGTTTTGCCCAAAGGACTAATTTTTTTAAGCTCAAAATTTCAAATATGTGGAGGCATCTGTTAATAGCTTGTGGATAACTTTCGAAGAATGCGTGAAGACAAAAAGTTAAAAGATCGTTACTTTTTTTAAGTATTTTGTTTATTGGATGATCAGAGTCACAAAATGTTGATGGCAGCGGTTTTTTTAAAATTACGACCTATAATAATCAATATTTTAAATCTAAAAACTGAAACATCTATAGATTGTATTTCATTTCAAATACGATACAATCTACAGAGGTTCACATTATTGTAACACTTTTTTATCACTATGAAATAACTATTTTGTCGGATCAGTTTGGTAAATCGGTTAACAAGATGTGGATAACTTTTTAATCGATTAAAAAAACACGAATCTTTTTTAATGTGTAAAAAAATGTTGCATTGATGAAACTTTTTTCGTATTTTATTTACCAAAATTTATATATGCTTTTCTGCTTTTTTAATTTTCAAAAATCGTATGTATGATCTGTGCGGCAGAGATAGGGGCTGACAAAATCTGCGCAAAGATCAGAATTGTTTTTTTCACAGCAAAAAGTACATTCATTTCTCTTAGCTGAAAGCAGGAGATAACTATAAGTTAAATTTAAGCTTTCGGTTTGATGTCACTTTATTTTTACAATTTTCTGCTTGCTTTATTGCTAAAAAATATCTATTTTGGGGTAACAATGTGGTATTTTTTATATGATACGAAACTTAAGCTTAAATCTTTTAGAAATATATCCCCCTCCACAGCTTGGCTGTGTTAATCCTTTAGTAGTAGGGGGTCGAGGACGACCATTGAGAAATACGATGTGTGAAGGATACTCACAACCGACTACCTCAGCGTGCAAAGCCTTTGTTGAAAAAGAATTTACACGCTGGAAACACCTTCCCCGCGCTTTTCCCCTGATTTAGTTTTCGCAATCGCGCCCGCGGGTGTGATACTTTTTCTGGGAGCGGCCACTGGTCGCTATAGGAATTCTATTTTATTTGCATTTCGGCTTAGGATGGCCCAATATCTGCAAAAGCATTGTTGTCTGATGCCGCCTGAATCAGATCCTGATTTTTAAACACCTGAATTATTCAACTTAGCTTCGCTTCATTGCTATCAGCAGAATCACTTTTTACCTTTTTGAAAGTGATATGGTTAAACTTTTTTCATACTTCGCGCTGCTGCTGATTTTTGCTTTCATCACTATGCCGGCACAGGCCCAAACCGGACTTGCCAACACCTCCTGGCCTGCTGCCCGGCATGATATGCAGCTCACCGGCCGAGCGTCCGTCAATGGCCCCAACTTGGCAATTTTGCAATGGACGCTTCAGCTCGGAAACGGTCCGCTCGGCTCACCAACGATCGCCAGCGATGGAACCATCTATGTTCCCGGCAATGAGAATGACACGCTTTACGCGGTTTCCCCGGCAGGGCGTTTACTCTGGACTTTTACCGGGAAAAAGCTGGACGATGAAAAGTTTGCCGTCCCCGCCATAATTGGGCGTAATGGCGTGATTTATTTCGGTTCGACGCAAAAAATTTTTTATGCGGTGAACCCCAATGGCACTCTGCTTTGGAGCTTGAAACTTGGTGGCGCCATTCACTATGCGGCCAATATTGGCCCGGACGGCACTATTTATGTCGTGCCGGAAGATTGCAATTTGTACGCAATCACACCGGCCGGAAAAATCAAATGGCAATTTAACCTCCAGGCCCTTCCGGGCAATGGCCCGGCAATTTCATCGGACGGCGCAATCTATGTCGTCGCCGGCCATTCCTTGCAGAGTTTTGGCCCCGACGGCACACGACTGTTCAAAACCGATTGCGAGGAGTTCGGCAACCTTACCGGGTTGATGATCGATGATGTTGAATCGATTTACGTGACCGGTGAAATTCCGCGCGTCCGCATGATCAACGACTACGGAGTAGTGCGTTGGGAATACGACTTTCCCGCCGAGTTCGGCGCGCCGCTTTTGCCCGGTCTCGGCAAAGATGGCAGCGTTTATTTTGTCAGCTCGCAATCCGCCGAGATTTTTGTTTTAAATCCTGACGGCACGAAACGCTGGTCACGCACGCCCGCCACCACGAAATTCCTCACCGAGCTGGTCCTCGATGACGCCAATCAGCTTTATGTGGTTGATGAGAATAACGGCTTCATGGCCATGACTTCCACCGGCCAGATACGCTGGAATTTGCGGGAAGTGCGTTGCCAACTTTCCCCGGCCTTTGGCGCCGACGGCGCGATTTACATTGTCAGCGATAAAAAACTTTATGCCATCAGTTCGCGCGCGCCGAAATTAGAGATAGAGACGGCGACTCTCGACTGGGGGCAGATTTGTACTGGCAGTTCGGCGGCGCGCGCGTTGAAAATTTCGAATCCCGGCAACGCCGATTTGCGGGTCAATAACATTTCCGTATCCAATGTCTCATTTCAAGCCGAACCGGCCAATTTTATTTTGCCGCCGGGAGGCCAGCAGGTCGTGCAGGTGAAATTTCTCCCGAAGGATTTCGTGGCTTATGCAGGAATTTTAACGATCAATAGCGACGCCGGAAACGTGACGGTTGCGCTCAAAGGCGTGGGCATCGGCGCGAAGATTGCCGCTGTCTCTGAGACCCTGCAATTTGGCGACGTCATCATTGGTAAAACGGTCACACAGCTCGCGCAAATCGTGAGCGCCGGCGCTTGCGAAGTTCGTATCGATTCGGTCAAAGCTACCGGCGCGTACTCCGTCGCGGCAACGAATTTTCCCATTATTTTAACCCGCAACGATACGGCAAAAATTTCGATTCGTTTGCTCCCGACGGTTTCAGGCGGGCAACAGGCGACGTTATTGGTCTATAATAATGATAAGCAGCGCAACCCGCTGGTGATCACGTTGACCGGCAACGGGGTGCCGACGCGTCCGGAAATCGACGTGACGCCGCTGGCATTGGAATTTGGCAAACTCTGCAACGCGGCTCAAGCTTACACCGTCGTCGCCAATCTTGGCGAGCAGCTTTTGCATGTAGATTCACTGGTTTTTTTGAACCAGGCTTTTACGACGACTCACGCGAAAACTTTTACCGTCGCGGCCGGCAAACGCGATACGATTCGCGTTCGGTTCCAACCCGTTGCGGGCGCAGAGTCCAACGGCGCGCTAACGATTTTCAGCGACGACGTTGATGAACGAAGCGTCCAGGTGAAATTGCGCGGCGCCGGCGGCGTTCCGGATATTGCGGGCTTGAATGAAATTGATTTCGGCGTCGTCGACGTGCAAACCTGCGCCGGACTGGCGAATTTTTCCACACGCCCGTATGCGATTCGCAACGACGGCAGTTGTGAGCTCAGAATCGACTCGCTGATTGTCTCCGGCGTTTTTTCGTTGGCGGCGCCATTTCGTTCGCAAAAAATTCCCGCAGGCGGCAGCTTGAGCGTGGCGTTGAAATTTACGCCGGCGGCACCGGGCGATCAATCCGGCAGGCTGCGTATTGTGAGCAACGATTCGGCAACACGCAGCCTTATCATTAGTTTGCGTGGCCGTGGCGTTGCCGCGCCGGATATTGCCGTCACAGGTGATACGCTTGATTTCGGCGCCGCGCCGGTCGGCAATCAAAAACTGGCAACGATCAAAATTCGCAACGTCGGCGAATTGAATTTAAATGTGACGAGCTTGACTGTTTCATCGCCGCGCTTTATCGTTGCTACGCGACAATTGGCGCTGGCTTGCAAACAGGACAGCGCGGTGGCCATTGCCTTTGCGCCGGATTCGATGGGCGTTTTTACCGCAACGCTGTCGATTCGAAGCAATGATCCCAATGAGGCCGTGGTGTCGATCTTTTTGCGCGGCCGCGGCACGAAATCGGTGCAGGCGCTCATCGCCACGGATGCCGCCGAATATCGTTTCCCCGCGCTCTGCCTCGGCAGCCGGGACAGTTTGCGCGCCGTTATCACGAACTCCGGTAACGCGCCTCTGCGCGTGGACTCGTTGCGCGTGCAAAACCATCGGCAATTTTTTTCGCTCGCCACGGCCGGCTTTTCTTTGCAGCCGGAGCAAAGCAAAACGCTGTGGGTATTTTTCAAGCCGGCGCGGCGCGCGGAATACCTCGCCACGGTGCAGATTTTCAGCAATGCGAGCAACAACAAAATTCTTGCCTTCGGTCTGCGCGGCAGCGGCAGCGGTCCTGAAATTTCCGGCCGCAATGCGCTGGCTTTTGCGCCGACAAAAAAGGATAGCGCCCGCCGCGATTCCTATCTCGTAAATAACCTCGGCGATTGTTCGCTGAACCTCACGAGCGTGAAAATCGAAGGCGAGCATGCGAATGATTTCAAAGTGCTCGACGCCCCGCAAGGCGGGGTTATCGCGCCGCGCAGTTCTTCGACGATGGTGTTGGAATTCAAACCGACTTCCGCCAGTCCGCGACAGGCGAAGCTGGTGATTTTGAGCTCCGACCCGGTGCAGCCGCGGCTGGAAATTGCGTTGACTGGCACCGGCAACGGCGCTCCCGGCAAGCTGGCAGGCCCGGCTTCCATCGACTTTGGCGAAGCTTGTTTTGATGAAAAGATAATCCGCGAATGTACGCTCATCAACACGGGTGAATCGGATTTCAAGATCATTCGCCTGATTACCATTAAGGGCGAGTTTTTCAAAATTAACGACGCCATTCAATTGCCGAGATTGTTGCGCCCGCAGGAGGCGATTTCCATTGCGTTGGCATTCTCGCCGAAAAAATCCGGCGCTATCGAGGACACCCTGCTGGCACAAACCGATCTGGCGAACGCCGCGCTCCTGCGCGTGGTGTTGAAAGGTGACGGCCGCCAGGATATGGCGCGGCTGATTTTTTCGCATACGGCGCTGGCGTTCAATGGCCATCTGGACGAGGCCAAAACCGAGTTGATGACGATTACCAACAACGGCTGCGGCCAGATCGAGATCAATCAGATCGTGCTGGCGCGTAAACTGCGCGTTTTCGCCATTCGCCCGCAATCGCCATTGCCCGTGAAGCTGGAGCCAACGCAAAGCTTGAATGTGCAGGTTTCGTTTAAAGGCGATGACTTTCGCGCGTTTGCGGATTCGCTTTATATTTATTGCGTCGACTGGCAGCAGAATCGCGAACGCCTCAGCGTGAGTCTGTTGGGAAAAGTGATGGACGGGGCGCCGTGTTTGCAAACGGCGTTTTCGAAGCTGGATTTCGGCGAAGTCGCCGTCGGTCAGGTGAAACGTCTCGATTTGGAAGTGACCAACTGCAGCGACGACAGCCGCATCGTCGTTCGCGCCCTGCAGCCAGCGAATAGTGATTTTAAGGTTTTGCGCGATACGCTGACGATTTTCCCGCGCAATCCGCAGTTTTTCGCGGTTAATTTTGCGCCACGCCAGAACGGCGAGTTCGTCGACACCCTCAAACTGGTTTATTATTCATTTTCCGATCCGGGCCGGCAGCAAACCGAGCGCATCGCTTTGCGCGGCGCGGCCACCGGCAACCGCGCTTTCGCCATGCCCAACGCTTTTACGCCGAACGGCGACGGGAAAAACGACGCGGCGAAAATTCATTTTGCCGGTTATGATCCCGCGGCGCTGGTGTTGCGCGTTTATGATCTGCGCGGCCTCGAAGTGCGCCTGTTGCGCCCGGAACGCCGCGGCGAGTTCGAGATCAACTGGGATGGCCGCGACGACCGCGGCGCGCTGCAAATGCCCGGCGCCTATCTCTGGCTGCTGGAAAATGACGGCAAAAAAATCGGCAGCGGCCAACTGGTGCTGATTCGCTGAAAAGAACTGCAGTGAATGATTTCCGATACGCCAAAACCTGAAATCTTTCGAGCTGTGTCAAAAGCATATGACAAAATAATAGACGACAAAAAGATTTTGTCGACCATTATTTTGTCATAACGCTTTTAGAAATTTTGAGTTTTAAAGGTTTTTTAAATTGTTTTGTCAGAGTCTTTTTGCCGGCAAGTCGAAATGTAATTTTGCATTGATGCTTATGAATAGATCGCTTCGACATTTCTTTGCTGCACTCGTTATGCTGATGAGCGTGCGTTCGGCGCTGGCGCTTCGACGCTTCATGGCGACACTTATCGTGCTGTTGAGCGCCGGCGCAGCGCTGGCGCAAAATCTGATTTTTGCCAATGCCGCCGATCGCGGCGATGCGCGCGCGAGCCTGCTCAATCCGGCCGTCGCGGTCATGCAGGATCCGCTTTTCACGCTCGGCAGCAAAGCGTTGCACTACGGCGTGTTGGCCGGCGGCCTCGATTTGCGCAATAATTATTTTAGCCTGACCACCTCCAATCACAGTCTCGCCGGCTTCGATCATTTCGGGTACGGCGTGCAGGGCCAGGTTTTGCAAACACCGCTGTACAATGCCGTTGCGATGAATGCCGTTTTGGGCAAAAAATTGTTTGAGAACTTTGCCGCCGCCGTCAATGTCGGCTTCATCAATCGCGCTTTTGATCGCGGCCAATTTTTGCTCGAACACGAAGACGACCCGGCGCTCAGCCGCCTCTCCAAATGGATTTTCCCGGATGTCGGCGCCGGCGTCGTTGCCGTGCCGCATCGTTACGTCACCGTCGCGTTCAATGTTGCGCACCTCACCAGGCCGAACGTTTCGATGTCGAACGCGAAGGTGCGTTTGCAGCGGGCGTTTAATCTCGGCGCCGCGATTGGCATGGGTTATTTTCGCGCGCTGATCGGCGTGTCGCAGGAAGATAATCTCACGCTGCCGCAGATCGGCTTCGAGAGTTTTCGTCCCGATCTCGGTTTTCTGAAAGTCGCGTTCGGCCGCGAAACCGCCATGCTCGAAGGCGCCGTGTATGTGATGCAGGGCGTGAATTTGAGCTACCGTTACAATCACCCAATGAACAATCTGCGCCTGGCCAGCAGCGGCTCGCATGAAATCGGCCTGTCGTTCAATTTCCGCAAAAATCGCACGCCTTATGAGCCGGAATGGCTGAAAGCGGAATATGCCCGTCGCGAGCCGCCGGCGATAAACCCCGCCACCGCCTTTGTGGCGCGCTCGGTTTTCGATACGCTCAAAATGGTCGACAAATTCATTTACCGCAAAATCGACCCAAGTTTCACGCCCAAAGAGCTGGCGAGCTTGCCGGCGAACATTCTGTTCTCGGCGGACAGTCTGGAGCCGGTGCTGCCGCAAATCGGCGCGAAACATTTGATGAGCGGCATCGAAGCGGCGGCCAGCAATGCCGCCAGAAAATTTGATATTCCGGCGGATAGCGCCGGCATCGTCCAGGCGATGAAAAAGGATCACACGCAAACGTACCTGGAGTTCCTGCGCAATTTGGCGCAGGGCATGGATGAGCCGAAATTTCGCACCCGTATCGTCGCGCCGGCGGATGAAAAGCGTTTGTATCTGTTATTAAAATATATGTCGCTGTACGGCGCACTGAATAATCGCCTTGAAATCGCCATGCGCGATTCGGCGCGAAAAGCCCCGCCTGACCGTCTCGCCGGACGCAAAATTCCGGAATTTGTTTTTCACCGTGAGCTGAGCGCTCCGGCGGATACATTTAAATTCGCGCTCAATCTGACGGATTTGCGCCGCGGCCCGACGAGCTGGGCCTTTATTATCGAAGACGGCGATGGCAAAGAATTGCTGCGCTACGCCGGCGAGAAACAAATTCCGCGGCGTTATGTTTGGAATTGGCGCGCCACCAATGGTGAATTGGTGATGCCCGGCGCTTATTATTATTACCTGCGGTGGAAATCCAGCGACGGCCAAACCTACACGTCGCCGCGCCGTTCGCTGATCGTCAGCCGCGAAAATCGCCGCATCGCCATCGAGATCATGCGTCGCAAGGATCTGACCGCCGCCCCCCGCGCGACCGCAACGATTATTGTGAATGATTAATCATTTTGAAGCTTTCGATGAAGACAGCCGGATCAAACGCTCACAATCGCCGCCCCAATTCTCCCGGAACGGGAACCCGTCTCACGAGGCTTTTATCAGGCTTAAAGAAAATCAACCCGATAAAGTCATCGGCTTCGACGCGCTCACGCGCACAATTGCGCAATCAACTGACGATTGAATTTTTGCGCTATCGTCTCACTCATTCTGATGCGATGTTGCAGTATGCCGGGCATATGGTTTATAGCGAAGCTTTCACACGCTTTCTGTTGGAGCGTTATCAGGAAACGGCTCATGAACTCAGCCCGGAACAATTTGCCGAAGCCGCCGAGATTCCGGTCGAGTTGTTGCATCAATGGTTGGAACAAGCGCAAAATCCAGCGTCGACCATTGCAGAAGAAGCAATGCCGGCTTTGCGAGTAAGCGCGCACTTCGAAAAATGGCTGAGCGTCACCCGTGATTTTCTGCACGCCACTGGCGATGAATTTGGCTGGCGCGCCACTCAGATCAAGCACATCTTGACCAAAGTGGTGCGCTTGATGATCCGTTTGCTGCCCAAGCGCCTGACCATTCGCCATTACGAAAAAATTGCTGCATTGACGCCGGCAGCTTTGCTCTTCAATGGTTACGGCTTTCAGTCGTTGCGCCAGAACTATCAAAAGAATCTGTCGCGTGGACTCATGTTTTCCGTCACCGCGCACTTTCTGGCGTTGGGGATTTATTCAATTTTAGACGTTATCACCGAGGAAGAAGCGCCGCCGAAAACGGTGCGCATCATGCTTTACCCCGAACTGGAAAACGCCATTGCAGAAAAACAGCGCCGCGCCGGAACGTTGGAAACGGTTGGAGGCCGCCAGCCGCGAGGCAATCACAACCAGCCCTCTACCTCCCCATTTGGCATTACCACGCAGAGCAATTTGTTGCTGCCGCTGCGCGTGATGCCCGCCGATTATGTCACGCAGCCGCCAGGCCCCAACATTCCGGACGATGCTTTGGAAATCGAGGTTCCGGTCATTGATGTTGCGGGATTGCAAGAATTGGTCAATCAAGGCATTCCTTCGTCGATTGCGGGAACCGGCGATACGCCTTTGGTGCATTTTGTGCCCAAGCCCGGAGAAAATCCGAAAATTGATTTGGCGAGCGTGGGCGGCGAAAACGGCTTCTTCTTGCCCTCGAGCAGCACTCCAGGTGACCAAGGCCGGGTTTTGTATGCCAGCACAATTGGCGAGGGCTTTAATCCGAGCTTCCAAGCCGCAACCGGAGGTTTGGGAAGCGGCAAGCCGGCATCTGGTTACCGCACGGCTCGAACGGGTTCTCTTCCCGAGGGTGGAGACGCAGGAAGTCGCAACAGCAGGCCGGGAAGGACAACGAGTGATCGTCAAGCCGAACGCAGTTATCCGGATAGAATTCCCTTGAAAAACGTCGGTGAAAATGCTTGGAAAAACCGGGATCTCAAAAAGCTTTTTTATGAATTGTTCGAGTGGATGGAAACGAACCGGCATGATTTTCCGCCGGCGTTGAAGCATTATATGCGCTTCAAAGATGGCGACGTGACGTCGCGTGTAGAGATAGCGACTCTGGAAAATCATTATGAGCTATTTTTGCTGTGCAATAAAAGTTCGGAAGATTTTGGATTGCTCCTGGTGGCCGCCGGCGATAGCGCGCAAGCGATTTGCCTGCGTGACACCGGTTTTCGCAAACAAAGTTTTTATTTGAGCAAAGGCATCGCCGGCCGCAATGAAAGCGCCGCGATCGGCTCGGTGAGCATGCTGGAGCAACGCCCGACATTTCAAGAAACTTCGAGGTTTTACAATATCTTCTTGTCATGGTGGGATAAGACGAAAGCCGAAGATGCAAAAAAATCTTGACGGCTTTTAATCTAACGGAGATGCAAAATATGTTCACGCAACGCACGACGAGCGCGGCTCTGATGATCATGGTTGGGCTTATGATCACGATCAACGGACCGGTGTTCGGAGTGCAGGACACGACTAACACGGATACGCCACAAGCGCCCACGGTTTTCGACACGACGTCGACACCGCTCATCATTCAATCCGAAATTTCCCGTGAGCGGGGCATCGCCCACACTTTTGCGGAGTGGACCGAGCAGGGCGGCTGGGTGATGTATCCGATTTATGGCGTTTTTATTCTTGGCCTCGGGATCATTGTGTATCAATTTGTGCGCGTTTATTTTGATAATCGGTATGCAAAGCCGATTGAGGCGATGATTGAAAAAAAACTAGCCGGCAAAATCACCGACGCCGAAACGGAAGTGGCGGAAATCTGGCAACTGGTGCGTGAGCACCCCAAATCCAAAATCGCGCAACTGCTCGATCGGCTGTGTGATCTCTGGCATCGCGATTCGAGCGGCGAAGCGCTTTATGTCGAAATTGAAAGCTTCGTCAAGTCGGTGAAAGAGCGTTATGAAGTCAGCCGCCATTTTGCCGTCTTGTTGTCGGATACCGCCGGCGCGCTGGGTTTGCTCGGCACGGTGTTGGGCATGTATCAAACTTTTATGCCCGGCCAGCTCGAATCGTCACAAATCATCTCCGGCATGGGCGTCGCGCTGGTCACCACCATCGGCGGTTTGATCGTGAGTATCATTCTGAATTTCGGCATCTCGTGGGCGCATTCGGTTTTTCACCGCCACACGGAACTGGTGGCCGAGCACGCGGATTTGTTCCGCAATCGTTTTGGCAAAAGCACGCCGGTACAAGTTATTAAAGAGGTCGAAACCCGCCCTGCTGAATTGGCGGGGAATGTGACGCACACGGCCAATGGCAAGCTGCCGCCGCCGCCGCCGAGCCGCATTCCGGCTCGGCTGCGCGTAATCTCCGGTAATCATCAAATCGCCGCCGCCGGTACGGCGCTGGCGAAAGCGCTGGAAGTCGCGGTGGAAGATCAAAACGGCAAGCCGATGAAAAACGTGACGGTGGTTTTCGAAGGCAACGGCAGCATGATCACATTTGACAACGGCGAAAACCTGCGGCAGATCGACACCGACGTGATCGGCCGCGCTAAAGTGCAGGCCAAGCTGGGCAAATTATTGGGCAAACACCGTATCCTGGCGCGCGTCAACGGCGAAACCAATTTGAGCGAGGTTTTTGAAATCGAGAGCAAAGTCGGCGCGCCGGATAAATTGTCCGTGCTCTCGGGACATCTGCAAACGGCACAGCCGGGCACGCCTTTGCCCGAGCCATTACGGCTGAAATTGGAAGATGTCTGCGGCAATCCGGTTCCCGAGCAATCCGTTCTCTTTGAAGTGACATATAATTCGGGCCGGCTGGACCGCGACAAAGCCCGTCTTGACGTCAAAACCAACGATGACGGCGTCGCCTCCGTCGGTTTTCGCCTCGGCGACACGCCCGGCGTCAACATCGTCAAAGCCACCGTGAAACCCAAGGGTGGGCGCAAATTGGAAGCCTCTTTTGAGTCGATGGGACGGGAGTAGAAGCGTATGGGCAACGGCGCCATGATCATTCGCTATATCGATATTTGCCTGAATCTGTTGTTTGGCTTTATCTGTTTTTCGGAGTTGAGCCAGCGCGACAAGATCGAATTGGCGACGACGGTGGAATTGAAGCCCGGGCATCCCGACGCGGAAATGGTGGTTTTCGTCGGCGTGCAAAGCAACGGTGTTTATCTCCTGGACGGCGACAAAATTCGCACGCCGAATATCGAAGTAGTGGCGCAATATTTAATGAACAAGAAAAATGCGCTGACGCAAAATCAATACAAAATGCGCGTGCGCGTGCGCGCCAATTACGACACACCGACGCGGTTCGTCATGTACGCCGTGGATATTTGCGACCGTCTCGAAGTCCCGCGCAGCGTCGATGTGCGCATCGGCAAAAAAGTTAAAATGTGAAGGAGGTTGGCCGGT
>Ga0187893_10012678_pt1 | contig 11904 bp, 11 predicted proteins | sample MA1701074metaG_FD_139574 | JGI IMG/M metagenome (GOLD analysis project Ga0187893, IMG submission 139574) | White microbial mat communities from a basaltic lava cave in the Kipuka Kanohina Cave System on the Island of Hawaii, USA - MA170107-4 metaG ... | reverse complement strand
TCGCTTCTAAATTGCTGGTGCCGTTTATCGTAATAGTTGCTGCGGTTGGTGCAGGTGGTGGTGGAGGCGGTGGCGGCGTTGTGCCATTGTCACGAGGGTCTGTTGTGCTTTTTGAACAACTTGAGGCCATGCTCAATACAGCAACGGTGATACAGAGTATTCTTTTCATGTTTGTATAGTTTATGGTCAGTGATTACTACTGCTTCACCAGTTTGAGTGACATCATCCTATCAGCAAACTGCACCTGTACGAGATACAGACCCGACGCAAGTTCTGCGATGGCAAAGCGGCTCGTTGCTGGTGTATTGAATTGCTTTACCACCTGCCCGGCAGCATTTATGATTTGCACTTGTTTTATATCCGCAGCATTTTTGAACGTAAAGTACTCCTGTGCGGGGAGTGGAAAGAGCACAATGTTGTTTTCGGGTGTCGCTTGCAGACGAATGGTTTTGCTGTAGCTCAAAGAACCATCCGCTGCATCAAGTTTGAGGCGGTAATACATTGTTTGGTGTGTTGCTGCAGAATCGATAAAACTATAGCTACTGCCTGGCTGTGCTTGTTTTGTTGACACGACACCAATCGGTTGAAATACTCTACCATCAATACTTTTCTCCACCGAAAATGAAGTCACGGTACTTTCTTTAGGTACTGTCCAAACAAGCTGATTGCCATCTTCTGTTTGTTTTCCGGTAAAGGAGAGGACTTGGATAGGTAGGACACCATTATTGGTCAGTGCATAGACATCGGCATAGCCAAAGATGGCGCAGCCGTTCGCAAATGCATAGAGGTTATTATCCTCAAAATATAAATAGACTTGCCCGCCACACCCATCATTGAGGAGGTCACTATTCGTCGCTATGGCTGTCACTAATTTTGTATCAATAGCATATGCAATCAGGTCCTGATGGACCTTGCCATTGGCGCTATCAAAGTCCCCGGCAACATAGACCACGCCATTGCCATAGACCATGCTGTTCACTGCTGGTGTCTGAAACAAATTATTTTTCTTGAACGTTATGATTTTATTCCATTTCATATTGGCTTTATCAAGTGCATACACGTCACTCACCCGGTTACTGGCATCGGGTGATTCAGTCGAAACCCACATACGGCTTTTATCCGCAATAGCGATATGGGTGGCATTATCCGGTAGTTTGGGATAGTCAGCATTCGCCCAAGTGCTGTCTTTATATAACACCACTCGATACCCATTGGCACTGTCATCTGTTTTATAGCAGAGAAAGACTAAGGTGGAATCCAATGGTGACATGGTGGCTTCCCGGGGACTGCTAAAGTCATAGCCAAGGGTGCCACCACCCACTTTGGTATAGGTATTCTTTTGCATGTCCCATAAGCAGAGGTTGGAGATATTGTTGGTGAGGGTGTAGTAGCCGAGCAGCAGGACTTTGGAAGCCCATTCATTAAAGACGATCCCGCCATAAACACTAAACTGGAGGTTGCCTGCGGCTTCATACCGGTTCGTACTGGTATTGCGTTTCCGAAAATAAGGTTCTTCCGTGCACATGATATAGTCTGCTCCAAAGAGCTTGTTGTGAAAGAATACCGAACTGCGGTCACTTTGATAGAAGACAGCATCACCGGCACTCTGCCACGTGGTACCCGTATATTCCAGCGTATTGTATACATGCCCGGTGCGCTGTATCAATTGTCCGGTGATGGTTGAATAAATATGCGCTGAATCAAAGAGACCATAGACGCCTAGCTTTTTTGTTTTATCAATTTGATTGACATAGTTGGGCACACCGCCGCCGGTATAGAACGTTTTATAGACAACGATATAGCGCTTCCAGAGTTTTTGGGCGTGGGTCGTATGTGGTATAAGAAAAACAAAGCACAGACAGCATGCAAGAGAAATGGGCAACAATCTTTTCATAGTTGGTATGTTTTGGTTGTAGAATTAGAAACCGAAGATTTGAAAAAGCATGAGAATATTCTATTCGTCTTTGGAATACTTTATTCGTTAAAAGCATGATGTATGCATGAACATTGTATTTTTATGGAAATAAAATGTATGTACGGAGGAAAGATTAAGGCATTTCGCATTCTACGTGGCTTTTCACAGGAAGATATGGCAGAGCGGCTCCATGTTACCCAAGCTACCTATTCTAAGATTGAGGGTAACAAGCAGAAGGCAACTCCGGAGCAACTCGAAACAATTGCCAAAGAACTTGGTGTGACCATTGCTGACATCACCAGCAATGAGCCGATTGTCATTATGAACCAGGCTTCGAACCAGGGGACACAGGGTATTGGACACATTGAAAACTTCTATGCCGATCAGAAAGAGCTCTTTGAAAAACTGATTGCATCAAAGGATAGTGAGATCGGGCATCTCAAAGAAATCATTCAGAGTTTGAAAGATGTCATTCACTCACTGTCAAAAAAATAATATTTTTCTTTTATAGTGGGAACAATCTGTTCCCGGTCCCCTCTGATACAGGATGTTTTTCATGACCTTGCGGTAACTCTGTTGTAATATCTTTCAAAAGCTTTACGTAACGTTTCCGGGAATAAGTAATAATTTCTTCTTGGGAGGAGTTGATCGGAGCAAGCAGTGGCAGCGTATCAGCACTAAATGGTTTTGACGTTGCGCCATCAATCATGAGCTTGAGATACATCGAATACTTTGGCAGGTTAATAAGATCATCTTGTGTGAACACCGGATAAAATTCCTGCGCTAAGTATGCTGCATCGGTTGCACCAACACGAAAGGAAATAATTGTTCCAACATTTCCAAAGATCGCTGCCCGTATTTTTTCATGTAGTTGTTCGATGTATTGATGGGCCAGAAACAATCCCAAGCCATATTTTCGGGCTTCCGCTAAAATATCAACGAAGGATAATGAAATAAAGGAATGCATCTCATCGATAAAGAGATAAAAAGGTACTCGTTGCTCTATGGGTTGTTTCGCTCTTCGCATTGCTGCAAGTCCTATCGCTGAAACCAGCATGCTCCCTAACAGTGCGGACGCATCTTCCCCAATTTGTCCTTTGGAGAGATTGACAATAAATATCTTCTTGGTGTCGAGGATGGTTTGAAGTGAAAAGGATGATGTAGGGCTGCCGATAATATTTCTGAGAATGGTGTGTGAAATAAACAACCCTGTTTTATTAAGTATCGGAGAGATCGCTTCTGCTTTCAGTGCTACCGGATATTTTTCAAATTCATTCAACCAAAAAGAAGCAATGTGGGTGTCAGTGATACCTGCTAACACTTCCCTGCGGAACAAAATATCAGTTAAGAGTGGCTGGATATAAAGCAGTGTGGCATGAGGATATTGGAGCAATGTTTGAAGGCAATACCGGAGGATGTATTCCAGTCGCGGACCCCAGGAATCAGCCCAGATCTTTTTAAAGGTCGCAATGAGTTCCGAAGTAACAATGTGATGTTCTTCTTTAGGAATGTTATAGAGCGGATTGAATGCAACTGGCGCATCGGTATCTGCTGCATTGAAATAAATGACATCTTCTTTTCTGTATGCTGGTATATGCTGTAACAGTTCTTGTGCTAAGTCGCCATGCGGATCAATGACCCCAATCCCGTTCCCCTGCTCCATATCAGCAATCGCCATGTTTAAGAGCAGTGTTGATTTGCCAACACCGGTTTTGCCGATGACATACATATGTGCTAAGCGGTCTTTTGCTTTGATACCAAAGGGTGTGTTGGTATTGCGCCAGTTGGTGACACCGATTGGTGTGATTGGTACTTTGTCATCATTTGCAAACATGCTGCTTGCAGCATAGCTTCTTCTTGCTTAAAAAGAAGAGAGCTTCTTTGTATGAATGCAGTGAAACTGTTCCATCCCAGTAAAACATACGAGCTGAAGGAATCTATAGCGATTAGTAATTGGTAATAAGCAGTTCTTCAACTTTTGCCCGGCCTTTGCCATTACGGCTTATGTTTCGGGGTACATGTATGATTGCGATTTTAAAATACGGCTCCTTGTATAACTTTCTGATGAACGCAGTGTTGCTGTTTGAAATCATGAGGAATACGCCACGGCTATGTAATTCACGGCACAATTGCGCGAGAATAACGTGATCTTTTGCGGTGAAGTCTTGCGGTACATAGCTCGTAAAGGAGGTGTGATTTGTTCTGTGGTATGGGGGATCAAAGTATACAAAATCTCCTCGCAGTGGCTCTATCGCTGTATAGTCTTGCTGCTGTATCGTTGCTTTTTGTAGCGCATTGCTACATGCATACAAATGTTCTTCATGGCATAGCTTGTGATGTGAAGTGCTCCCTATCGGAACATTAAATGCTCCTTTCTTATTCACGCGCCACAGGCCATTGAAGCAGGTCTTATTGAGATAGAGCATCCGTGCGGCTCTCTTTAAAGAATTGCGCAATGTATGCATGCTACGCACTTGATAATAGTATGGGGTACAGTGCTGTCTGGCATGTTTCCGAAAGAGTGAAATGAGTGTTGCAGGTTTCTCTTTAACCGCGTTGTAGGTGATAATCAAATCTTCATTTGCATCCGAAAGGAATGCCTGCTTCAAGTACGGCACAAGCTCAAAAACAGTGCACCGCCACCGACAAACGGTTCATAATAATTATTGAAGGAAGGTGGTACTCTTTTTGTTATTTCCGCAATACTGCTGCGCTTGCCCCCAGCCCACCGCAGAAAGGGTGCTGCGGTGTGCTTTTGTACAGATTGCGGATTTGAACTCCTGATAATTCCTGCGATGCTAACTCGTCATTACCTACTACTAATGTGTATACCGTCCCTGAAAACAATATCGTACAAGCGCATAATAAAGCATTATGTGTGGTGCTAAAAAGACAGGATAATTGTACTGGTTCAGGTAATTTAGAGAACACTTTTATAAGTATTGTTTGGTGCAGGCTTTATTCTTCAAGTGCACATCGTTGTATGAAAGTTCCCGGGGCACTTCGCGTTGTTATTCTACAGCATGCGATTGCAACATATATTAACTCACTTTCTGATTAAATATTCTTTGAGTGTTGATTTTCCAACACCGGTTTTTCCGATGACATACATATGTACTGACCGGTCTTTGGCTTTGATACCAAAGGGTGTGTTGGTGTTGCGCCAGTTGGCAACACCAACGGGCGTGATGTGTTCTTTGTCATCTACGTAAACATGCTGCTTGCAGCATATGAGCAAAAGCTACGCAGGTATAGAAAGGCATATTGTATGGAAAGAGAGAACCAGTGACCCACATCCATTCATATAACAACCGTATCCTTTCAAAAATCATGTGGATGTGGTGACGTATACTATGACGCTTTTCTTTTCTGATAAGAAGATGCAGCAAACAAGTTTACGGTATGCAGATACTTTTTCATGTTCTTATGCAACTTGTTTCTATATGCATCCATGATACGTTCTCTGCAAAGCTTGATATAATCGATAGGTTCTCCTTTGCATGATTCCGTCAAAACATTTTTTTCGATACCGATAAAATTCCTGCCTTCCTTCACTGCCGCAACCAAGTAACTGCCGCTGCCACAGGCATTATCCAAAATGAGTGCACCGGGGTTCGTAAAGGTCTTGATAAGATACTGTCCTAATGACACAGGTTTTTGTGTTGGGTGCCACACGGTTCCTTCACTCTCTGCTGTTCTAAAATAAATGACATCTGTTGGCAATCGCGTTCCGGTACTGCTTTCTACCAGCACGGGCTTGAACGCACCATAGCTGCCTGTTTCTTGTGCTTTACGGACACCTTTGGTATAGGGAGTGCCATTGCTCAGTTGCGGGTTATAGAGCGGTTGCTTTTTATAAAAGACACAGATGTCTTCGTGTTTGCGGAGTGGTTGCTTTTTGGCGTTTAAGAAGTTGGTCGCTTTTGATTTGATCCAGCAGATTTTATACTTAAACAGTTTCTCGTTACTCATAATGAGCCGGGCAGTAAAAAGGCCATGGGCATTGGGTACAATTGCACCGTTCGGCTTGATGATGCGTTCATAGTGCTGCCAGAGCTTGTGTATATCAATGGGGCTATCCCATGTATTTTGCGTGGTACCGAAGGGCAGGTTACAGAGTATCATGTCAAGTGAACCATCTGGAATGTGCGGAAGGATATCTAAGCAATCTCCTGCAATGACATTATTTATGAATGATCGTATATCGCGTGAAATACTTTGTCTTGTTGCATTGACACTTGGTATGCCAACAAACTGCAGTTTAGTTTTTTCTTCTTGTCGCCCCTGTTTCCTATTTTGTTTCATGCTGCTTTCAGCATATGAAAGAATACAAATCAAAGACAGGCAGGCGTATTGTATGAAAAAAGATAAATAGCCTCTCTGCCGGAAATGTAACACCGGTACCATACTGATTATGCACCAAAGAAGCATTTTACATTTATTGATCTGTTTGCGGGTATCGGTGGGATGCGGATTCCATTTGATGAAACTGGCGGGAAATGCGTCTTTAGTTCTGAATGGGATAAGCATGCGGTGAAAACATACAGTACTAATTTTAATGAAGGACCGCATGGTGATATTACGAAGATTGCTGCATCAACAATACCTCCGCACGATATTCTTTTGGCAGGTTTTCCTTGTCAACCATTTTCCCGTGCTGGGCTGCAGAAAGGCTTTGCTGATACGAGAGGAAGCCTCTTTTTTGAGATTACTCGCATAGCTCGCCACCATAAACCAAAAGTGGTGGTACTTGAAAATGTGAAAGGATTTTTGAGGCATGATGACGGAAAGACATTTCAAACAGCAAAAAGGGCATTGGAAGCACTTGGGTATTGTGTATATCATACGATACTAAATGCAAAGGATTTTGGGTTACCGCAACACAGGGAGCGGGTATATATCGTAGCGGTACACACAAGAAAGTTACGTGGGAAGCAATTTGTCTTTCCTGTGCCGCCGTATACACCGACACGGATAAGTACTGTACTACAGAAAAGAGTTGCTTCGATATATACAATTTCAAATTCTATTTGGAAACGACTGCAAGAAAGAAAACAGCGGGAAAAAGAGCGTGGGAATGGATTTGGCTATCGTCTCTTTCTTCCTTCAGCACCCTTTATCAATACTATTATTGCAAACTATGGGAAATGTGGGAGTGATCTTCTGATTGCACAGAAACATAAAAATCCACGATTACTCACACCTCGTGAAGTTGCACGTCTGCAAGGGTTTCCTGATACGTTTATCATTCCCGTGAGTGACAGTCAGGCATACAAACAGTTTGGCAATGCGGTAGCAGTGCCTGTTATTCAAGCGATAACAAGAGAAGTTGTAAAGATGCTTTTGTAGTCTTTATGTTATCCAACAAATTTGGCAAATTTTTATTCTTGTAGCTTATCGTTCTGATCATTATTTACTCCCTGTTTTCATTGATTTTCCGTTAACAATTGCGCAAGCTTTATAAGCTCTTGTCCAATTTCTTCCGCTAGCGCTTCGGATTTACAAGGGTTTTCTGAATCAACTTCAAAATTCCCTGTTTTGGTGGTGTTTGAAGTTAAAAAACTTGAGGGAGCTCTATAGGAATTTGAAGAAAAAAATATATCAGTAGGTTTGAAAAGTCTACATATTTTGTTGGTTCGAAAATTTTCACCATTGAAGATTATTCCTTCAGGGAATTCGAACCACTGCATTTTGAGCTTATCTTCTGGGGAAAGCTGAGACCAAAATATACCGGGGTCTAATAAAAACCCTTTCACCCTATGAAATATATCCTTTTCATCTAACCTATACATTTTTGTTTGAAGCTTCGTTTGCTGCAATGCATGTATCTCTTCTTCAATATTATCTAATTGCTTTTTCAGTACAGCATCGTTTATAACACCATCATTATTCTTCTTAACAAGTATACTTTCTCTTTCATTAAGTTCCTGTATCCTTTGTTCAAAGGATAATGCAATCTTTTCTCTATTCTCAATTTTTTTAATCCAATTACGATACAACCATTTTCGAAACTCCCCATAATAGGATGGACTGAAGCGATACGAATCTAAAAAGGCAATAAACTTTTGTTCCATTACTTCCTTTCGGAACGGTTTCTTCGGTATCGGAAACCAATAATACGGATATTTTTTCCGCCTTCCTTTTGACCATGCTCCGGTTAACTTTTGCCCATCTTCATTTTGCACAAACCTACGAAGGGGGAAATCAGGGTTTTCAACTAAATAGTGTTTGCAGACTTTTTTCTTCCCATCTAACAACCATTGTACCTGTTCAAATAATTCTTCCGATATGATTGGGGTAAATAATCCTGTATGCACCTCTCCAAACTTCTGTATTATGCCAGCATAAAGGGGGTTTCGAAGGATTTTGCGAAAATGCGAATTGGTAATGGATTTCCCTCTATTTGTTACCAAGCCATCTTCATTTATAACCTGCCTTATTTTCTCTGTCGAATAATACCCATTCACCACAAGTTCAAATGCCTTTCTAATAAGTGGCGCCTGTTCACTTTGTGTAATCGTCGCTTTCCCGCCTGCTTTTATGTTTATATAGCCCGGGGGTGCCATCCATACATATCGACCTTCCCGTACGGCATCACGCATGCCGCCAATACTCCTTTCTGTTCGTACATCATTATCAAACTGTGCAACGTTAGCAATAATATTTTCCATAAACTTTCCTGCCGGAGTATCTTCAAAATTCTCTGATGTTGATTTGATTTCAACAGTGCAACGTTTGAGCATAATGCGGATTTGGCTGTAGTCATCCATATTTCTCGAAATGCGATCTATTTTGTATGCAATAACAGCCTGGATATTATTCTTCCTGCTGGTACAAAAATCGATGAGTTTGCGTAATTCTGTACGATTCGCAGTTTTTGCACTCTCACCTTGTTCAATAAAAAGCTGGACAATTTCATACCCATGTTTTACTGCATAGTCCCGGCAGTTTTTTTCCTGACTTACGAGACTATTGCCTTCATCAACCTGTTCTTTTGTTGACACCCGGCAATAGATCACTGCCCGGCGATTTTGTAGTGTATTCATGATCTAATTGACCGATAACCACATCTACCAAAATATCAGTGAGATAATCGAGCAGAAAGTCATCGGATACTAATTCGGAATTAGGGTTAAAACCCAAAGGGGAGCAACAATCAGCGACCTTGCTGCTAGGCAAAAGTCCTTGTTGCTCCTCTTTGGGTGCAAGTTTTTTATTGCTGAATGTTGATCTTTTGCCTAGCATAGATATATTACTAAATGCAGTGAAATCTGCATAGTGTCAGTATGCCTGTTGCATGTTATGTAGTTTAGAGAGGATATTTACCTGTTTTGATGTAATGATGATAAGGTAGGAATATCAGTGCCATGCTATAGTGTTCTGAAAAAATATGGCACCAAAACAGAAAAAGAAAAATGATACCACTGCTCTTTCAAAAAGTTCATTCAATGAGACAATATTCAAGATTGCATACCGCTTTTCACTTCCCAAAGTCTTTGATGATTTTCTCACCATGTCTATCGCTGCTTGTACACGTAATTTTGAAACTCAATTATCTTATTACGAAGATGAATACCTGCAAACTATTGCATATTACAAAGACTCGGAACTGCGGCATGAATTTCCAAATGCATTTGCACAATTGGTAGTTGAAATGGAAGAGCGGGTCAATTCATCATTAGGTAATGATGTCCTTGGTGACTTCTTTCAGGAGCATATTTCAAACGGAAGAAACGGTCAGTTCTTTACACCGTACCCAATATGTGAGTTTATGGCTTCGATAACACATACAGATAGGGTTAATGATGCAGAAGCTTCAAAGGAGAGACCGCTCCGCATTCTTGAACCCGCTTGTGGATCAGGGCGTATGCTTCTCGCCGCACACAAAGTCAATGGCAGTGGGCATGAATACTATGGTATTGACATTGATAGAACCTGCGTGAAAATGGCTGCGCTCAATCTGTTTTTAAATGGAGTCTGGAACAGTGAAGTGATGTGTGCTAACTCACTTATGCCAGATGATTTTGTAATTGCGTATCATATTTCATTTGTTCCATTAGGTATATTCAAAATTGAGGAGAAAGAAAATTCAGATCTCTGGCAGTTGCACAGGAATTCGTTTGCTTCTTGCAAAAAAGAACACACCAATCCAGCTATTGAAGTTAATAGCAAACCGTTTGTTGAAATAAAGAAAGATGATGGAACGCAATTGAATTTGTTTTAAAGCTCCGACGGGAGCTTTTTTTATATTCACTAAAAATATGACGAAAAACAAACTTCAAGAGCTGACACATGAATTAAGTCAATCACAAAACATTTGTAGTTGGCTTGAATTATATTCCTATTTCACATGGCATAAAATAGGGTTTGTAAGAAAGAGGCAGTTTTTGAGAATTACCGAAACTTCAATTACACAGGATTTAGCTTTTCAATTATACCTTTTGTCGTTATCGCAAACGCTGCCAGTGAAGCTCTACGAATCAAAATTGGAAAACACTAATGGAAATGATTTAGAAATTTTTATTGAAACACCTCAAGGCTATGTCATATTTCCAACCCAAGCAAAAATTATTCATTCAAATCATAAATACTCATCAATTGCTCATAAGGTAGGGGGCCGTTATCAAATTGACCTATTATTAAATTATGCAAAGAAAATAAAAGGCATTCCACTTTATCTTATGTACAACACTTGCCTTGACAGCAAAATGTACAAACGAGTTGCAGATATATCCGGTTACAATATCGAGAGCTTCGGATGTTCAATTGCCTCTGCTAAAGTTGTAAAACAGGAGTTTCAGGTAAATAGTGTTCAAGACAAATGGAAAATTCCAAACTTTGCGGATATTCATTGTTCAATAGCCTATCCTTTGTCACTTCTTGCTTGTAGCTTTTCGAACCTTTCAAAAGAAAATTTTATCAATGCAAGTCTTCTTTATTTTAATCATCGTGACCAAATAAACTTTTATTCAACTGAGCAAATTAATGATGACCCACTTTGGGAAAATGTTATACAAGTACCCGAAATCGGCAAGCTAAATCCCAATGAAAATGTTAGACAAAAAAATTATGATCAGATATTTAATTTTAATCCTAAGTTTCGAATTGTCTTTTCGCAAAAAATAACAGATGGAAAAAAGGGACTTTGGGCACTTTCGTAAAATTCAGACTTATCCCCACAATTCCCTGTTTCCATAAAATTCCCCTGCCTTCTGAGTAACAGCGGTTCCATGTTATTTTTTATACATGGAACTTGCAGGTCGACATATTCCAAATTCATTGCGCAGATGCCGGAAACGGATGGGATACTCGCAGGCAGATGTTGCAAAGCAACTCGGCATGAAGCGTACCAATCGTATCTCTGAATGGGAACGTGGAGATGCACTGCCAAGTCTTATCAATCTTCTAAAACTCAGTATCATCTATCGTACAATCCCTACTGATCTATACTTTGAACTCTTTCAGGAACTCAAAATCGGTATGTGCATGATCGAAGTCGATTCTTCTGCAATTATGCAAAAAGACGAACCAAACAATATTTTTTAGATTTTCATGTATGAGTTACTCACTATCTACACATCTATGATCTTAAAACAAAAAGAGCTATAGCCGGCAATGCCAGCTATACACTCCTTTCATATCTTTCCACTTCTCAGTATACACAGCACTTGCCTAAGTGCAAGTGTTTTATTTTGCACTCTTCTTACTGCAGCGAAGAAGTACGCTTCTAATATCCAACAACTACATATCACTGTTCCTGTCCTATAAAGGACATCCGCAACTGCTTTACACAGGAGTGTCTTTTTGCTGCTACAAAAAAAGACAAAAACAAAACTCAAAAAATTATAAGAACCATACTATCGAGCGCTTCAATCGATTTTTATATATAAAAACGAGCGAGAGAACGATCGATACCATTAAAAATAATGATTCACAAATATGTACCATCACAATGATATACAACTGGCCCAGGAAATAGCAGAAAAGCT
>Ga0187893_10012677_pt1 | contig 11904 bp, 6 predicted proteins | sample MA1701074metaG_FD_139574 | JGI IMG/M metagenome (GOLD analysis project Ga0187893, IMG submission 139574) | White microbial mat communities from a basaltic lava cave in the Kipuka Kanohina Cave System on the Island of Hawaii, USA - MA170107-4 metaG ... | reverse complement strand
TACCCGTTCCGAACCTCGTGGCGCGACACGTAGAAAACCTCTTGCGTGCCGGCATTGGCGGAATCCAGGCTTCCTGGACTCTCGGCGGATACCCATCGCCGAACCTCGACGTAGCCAAGGAGTTCTATTTCACGCCCACACGGAGTGCCGAGGAGATCCTGAAAGAGGTTGCTGTCCGTCGCTATGGAGCCGCAGCTGCGCCACTGATACTGGAGGCGTGGCGTGGTTTCAGCGAAGCTTTTCAACTGTATCCCTACAGCGTTGCTATCTACACGATACCGACCCAGCACGGACCAGCCAACCTGCTCCGCGCGACTCCGACAGACGTACGCAATTCGATGATCCTGTTCCCGCAAGACGACTACAAATCATGGGCGGGAAAGTATCCCCCTGCTGTCGTGCAGCGCGAGTTCAGCAGGATGGCCGACCTGTGGGCGAAAGCGCTCCCGGCTTTTCGACGCGCTGTCCCGCTCGTTCCTGAGCGACATCGCGGGCGGGCAGTCGAAGACCTGGCGATCGCTGAAACCTGCCACATCCATTTCCGCAGCACCGCCAATCAGGTTGAGTTCTACATCCTGCGCGACGCTACGCGCACCGCCCAGAGCCTGGCGCGGATGCGAGAGATCGCCAAAGATGAGATCGAACTTGCGCGGAGGCAGTACGGATTTGCGCGTCGCCACTCGGTGATCGCCTTCGAAGCATCGAATAACTATTACTATCGACCAGCTGACCTCTTGGAAAAAATTGTCAATTGCCACCACTTGCTGAATCAGGCTTTGAAAGACGAGGCAAGCGGGTGATCATAGCCCGACCGGATGGCCAATACTTGGGGAGAGTGCATGACTGAGTCGCTCCGATACGGTCTCGCACTTGTTCTCGGTGCTGGCGTCTGCCAGGGAAGCTTCATGCTTCCCACGAAGTGGATCAAAGGTTGGGTCTGGGAGAACTACTGGCTGATCTTTTCTTTCACCGCCTATTTGTTCTGCCCCTGGATTCTCGCCCTGGCAACCATCCCTCGTCTTTTCGAGGTCTACGCGCAAGTGAGTGGAGGCTCCCTCGCGTCTGTTGCAGTCTTCGGAATGGGCTGGGGCTTCGGTGCCCTCACTTTCGGTCTCGGCGTCGAGGCACTCGGCCTTGCTCTGGGATTCGCCGTCATCCTGGGTGTGGCAGCTACGACAGGCACACTGATCCCACTGCTGATTCATCCGCCTCAGGGATTCTCGCTCGCTCAAGGTGCGTTGACTGCCGTTTCGCTGACCGTCATGGTCGCTGGCGTTGCGATCTGCTCCTTGTCAGGTCGATGGAAGGAAACTGCGGCCGGGGCGGCGAAGTCGTACAGGCGAGGACTCGCGATCGCGATTACCTCGGGACTTCTGTCATCCTGCGGAAACCTCGGCTTTGTTTTCGGATCTGAGATCACACAGCGGGCCGAGCAACTCGGAGTGCCGGAGACCTTGGCCCCGAACGCACTCTGGACGCTGCTCACGCTCCCATTGTTTCTGTGCAATGCTACATACGCTCTCATCCTGCTGCGCAAGAACGGTTCCCTGTCAAACTTTGCCGGAAAGAGCGCTGGTCGCAACTACGTTCTTGGAGCATTGATGGGAATACTCTGGATGTCCGGGTTTGCTTTCTACGGAGCGGGTGCTCGCACCCTTGGGAATCTTGGTCCGTCGCTGGGTTGGTCCATCTTGATGTCAACGATGGTGCTGGCAGCCAATGTTTCAGGACTACTGACTGGCGAGTGGGACGCCGCGCCGCGGCAGTCAAAGCAACAACTCCTCCTGGGGATCCTTGTGCTCCTCGTCGCTATCGCGGGGCTCGGCTATACGAATCGCTTGCCGTGACCGACATGGTATCTCCGTCATTCCCGCGAAAGCGGGAATCCAGGAGTTCTTGAAGTTCGGGAACGACTACACCTGCTGGATGCTCGCGTGCGCGGGCATGACATCCGAAGGCGACTCGAGGCACTCCGCAAGGCATTTCTAAATAAGGCGAAAATAGACCATGTCCAAACTACGGGTGGGAGTCATCGGAGTCGGGGCATTCGGGGAGGTTCACGTCGCAACCTATCAATCGTTGCCTGACGTTGAGATCGTCGCGATCAGCGATTCCAGGCCTGAACGCCTTGCGGAAGTCGGAGAGAAGTATCGCATCAAAGGCCGGTATCTTGACTACCGCGAGCTCTGCGCGCGCCAGGACATCGAACTCATCAGCGTCGTGACGCAGGAATCGGCTCATCTGGCTCCGGTGCTGGCGGCTGTCAAGGAGCAGAAGCACGTCGTACTGGAAAAGCCGATCGCCACATCAGTCGAAGATGGGGAGCAGATGATCGCAGCAGCGGCCAGCGCCGGCGTGTCCCTTATGGTTGGCCATATTCTGCGTTTCGAAAACAAATACGCAACCATCAAGAGCTGGATCTCGGAGGGGCGCCTGGGGAAAGTCGTATCGATGCATGCGCGGCGGAACCGGCCGAAGAAACTCTACAAAGTCTATGGCGACCGCATCCATGGAATTCTTGTCAACTCAATTCATGACATCGATATCTGCCTCTGGTACGCTGGGGCGCCTGTTTCAAAAGTTCGCGCCTTCACTCGGAACATCCAAGGTGCAGGAAATCCAGACGTCAACTGGAGCTTTCTCGAGTTCTCGAGTGGCGCCGTTGCCTGCATCGAAAGCCATTGGCTCATTCCGGACGAATCTCTGATTGTGACAAACGATGCACTGCAGGTGTTTGGAACACGGGCGGTCGCAGACCTTCACTTGGTTCCGTCCGAACTCGCCCTCTGGAGCGAGAGCGGCTACGAGCCAATCAACGCCTCCTACGACGCTTGGTTCAACGGCCAGGTCCGCGGTGCCATGAAGGAAGAGATCGGCTACTTCGTTGATTGTGTCCGCCAAGGGAGGCCCCCTGAGATCATCCGTGCCGAAGAGGCTCTGGCGGCACTCAGGGTCGCTCTGGCTCTAGTGCGCTCCTCTCAAGAGGGGCGAGAGGTGCCCTTGGACTAAGAGGACGTCAGAAGCTCAAGGGTCTCGAAGACTCGAGAACCCGGGGGCAAGTATTGGACGCCAACGTGCTCCAGGACTCGAAGTGCCATCGTCGTTCCCGCGAAAGCGGGAACCCAGAGCAGCTTTGAAGGCCTGCGTGGCATTCCGGAACCAGGACTAGATTCCCGCTTTTACGGGATGACAGGTTGCCCTTTCAAAGGTGAGACGTCGCACGAGGGTTCTCGTAGTTAACGCTCCCATCCGGCATCAACATGAATCGCTCTGAAACAGTCATTCACTTGTCGCCTCATCTGTTCGCTGAAAAGGAAAAGCCTTTCATCGAAGCGGGTTCACTGTCAGCGTCGCTCTTTCGCTTTGAAACCGGCGTTTGCGGCCTGCGCCTCAAGAACGAACTGGGGCAACTTGCTTTGCTCCCTTACCAGGGCCAGCAGATCTGGTCTGCCGAGTTCCGTGGGCGCGTCCTGACGATGAAGTCGATGTTTCCGGAGCCGCGTCCGAACCATCCGTATCTGGAGACGTATGGCGGATTTTTCTTGCACTGCGGATTCACCGCCATGGGTGTCCCCGGCAGGGACGACAAGCATCCGCTGCACGGCGAGTTGCCCAATGCAGAGTATTCACAGGCCCATGTCGTTCTCGGTGAGGACGAGAACGGCACATACATCGGCATGGGAGGGCAATACCAGCACACCGTAGCGTTTGGCTGCAACTACGTCGCTCGGCCCGTAGTGAAGCTCTATGCAGGATCGTCAGTCTTGAGAGTCGCGATGGAGATCACCAACCTGCGCAGCGTCGACATGGAATATATGTATCTGGCACACATCAACTTCCGTCCGGTGGATTATGGACGGCTGGTATGCACTGCCCCATGCACCCCTGAGCGTGTGCGGGTACGCCAGAGTGTTCCCGCACAACTCAAATGTCCCCCCGGTTACCACGAGTTCGTCAAAGAAATGGGACGCAACCCCGCCGGCCACACGGTGTTAAAGCCCGGTCTACCATTTGATCCGGAACTCGTCTTTACTCTGACCTACGACTCCGACAAAGACGGATGGGCACACAGCTTGCACATCCTGCCGGACGGCACCGCCGACTACGTGGCACATCGGCCTGACCAGCTAGACAAGGTTGTGCGCTGGATCGCTCGTCCCGGCGACCAGGACGCACTTGGCTTTGCCATGCCATCCACGGCCGAGCCCGAGGGCTACATCGCCGAGAAGGCCAAGGGAAGCGTCAGGGTGCTTCCTGCGCGCGCGCAATGGCGCGCCGATTTCGAAATCGGCGCATTGACCGCGGCGGAAGCGCAACAGATGGAAGAAAGAATTAGCGAGATTCTGGGGAAGAGATGAAATTGAATCTTGTGAGGCTTAGAGGCTCGCGCCGTGGTTCCTTCTGACGCGTAGCTCAAAGGAGTAAATCGAGTACACCTTCCAGTGCTTCCTGCGGGCGTCCCCATATTGATTCGGAAATCAACGATGTGGCCATTGAACGTTGGCGCCAGCAAGCTGGAGATTGGACATTTTCTAAGTTCCCCTCCTGAGATCAGGAGGGGAAGTGCCGCGCAGCGCCACAGGGGTGGTCTGAGAATGACCCCAGAAACCATCATCTATGCGTTTGGTGGCAACCATCAACGTTTGGCCCACTAAACACTTGATGGATGTCCTCGCAACATCGGGTGTCACCACCCCGGCGCTGGTTGGGCCAGCGCCCGCCCTCCTCAGTTGAGGAGGGGAGCCAAAACGCCCAATCTGGAGGCGGCAGCGAGCTGCCGCTCTCCGAAGTGCGCCGTTCGCCTCCCGTGCCAGCCACACCAGCGCACGGCTTCATTTCTGGCGTCGCTTCGTCAACTGCTTTTCCGTTTCGCGCAGGACTCCCAGCTTTTCCCTCAAAGAATAGGGCGTGTAGACGTAGTCCTGCTCGTATTGGAAGCCGAGGCGTGAGTCACGTGCGGCGGCGAGCAATGAAAATTTCGTGCGCTCGATCTCGTCGCGCACAATACTTTCCATCCGATCGAGCAGCACGCCCGCCTTCTGAGTGTCCGGCTCCGTCACCAAGCGCAGGCGCAAGTCCTCGAATTCGAGGATTGCGTGGTCACTCTGCATCATCCGCTGCAGATGCTCGGCGATCACTACTTCGCGGACGGCACCCTGGCGTTTGGATTCTGGACTGGCCAGGGCCGCTGATCGGTAGTGCTTCAGCCCCTCCTCCATCTGGTCCGCTGCCTGGCGCAGGTACTTGAGAAAGACTGGCAGCACGGGGATTTCCTTGCCGACCTGCACGCCCGTTGCACTCCGCGCGTAAAGCTCTGCCTTGTTTGTCTGGTTGCTGAAATCAGGATAGAAAACCATGCGCGAGACAGTGAAGGGCCAATAGGGATTGATTCCTCCCCCGAAATACCCCACCCACTTGGCATGATCGGTCCAGGAGTATTTGAACGTCGTGGTTCGTGCGGGAGGTTCCTGAAAGAACAGCGGATTTCCAACCGCGTTGTTGGTTCCCATGTTCGGGCCGGTGTCTGGCACCAGGCGAATCGCTCGGCTGAAGAGGTCCCATGCTTTCAGGACCCTCTCCTTCCCGGCGAACCCGAAGTCTCGGGCGGCGATTCCTTCGAGCAGCTCCTCAAAAGGAGGCACACCGCTCCAGCAGGACCAAGCCCGAAGCTCGGCTATGAAACTTGGACTATAGCCGCTGCTCCAGCTCTCGAGCGTCCCGTTCACTCCATACTTCTCCAGCGCTGCGTACCGGTCGTGCCATTGATAGGGAAAGGGGAGATAGGGGACGGTCCCGAACTGCCAGCTGGCAAAGGCGTCAACCTTGGAATAGACCTTCATTCCTCGCTGACGGGCTTCTTCGATCTGGGCATGGGTTACTTCTGCAGGGCCGATTTGGGACAGTGAGTAATCACGCAGGTAGCCTTGCATGCCGTCGATCTCGAAGCTCTTCCCATTCTCCCAGGTCAGCAGTGGTATCGTGTCGGCAGGAAGCTGCTGGATGAAGTAGCGCTTCAAATCGGCGTTCTGCGGTCGGAAGTCGATGTTGTATTCCCAGGGAAGGATCTCGATGGAGGGGTTTATCCGGTGGCATTCCTCGGCCACGATCCCCACTGCCCTGCTCCAGTTGCGCGCCCAATCCTGCAGGTACTCCCTGTTGGCGCCGTGACCGCCTCCCCATTTCTTGTACCAGAAACCTTCGGTAAGCAGGACGTAGCCCTGAATTTCGGGAAATTCCTTCACAATAGCCCGCACCAGTTTGCGCAAGCCCGCTTCGCTTTCCGGAGTTCCCAGATACTGGTAGATGATCGGCGTGTAGACCTTAATCCCGAAGCGTGCCGCCCGGTTGATCAAGTCCCGCATTCGGGCCGGATCCTGAGGCCGTACGCGAAACAGCAGGCGTGCGTAAAACTCTGTCGAAGACTCCGCCGTGGTTCGATCGCCGTTTGGGTTGGCATACACTGAAGCAAAAATGCCATCGAACCCATCGTGAGCCAAATACGAAAGCAGCGGGTCGGGAAACTCCATCCAGCCCATCCAGGAATGCACCATGCGAGTGCTGTAGAGGCTGTGCCGCACCGAGTGCAGATCTGCGGGCAGGAAGGGCCCTTCGCGAAGATTCATCCGGGCTTCGAGGTTGTAGAGCCCGTACATGGCTCCTCGTTCGTCGTAGCCGCACACCGTCACCCGCTGTGGGCCAGCCAGGATTTCATAATCTTTGGGACCCTTCAGCGCGGCACCGCATTTGGGCAACTGGTCGCGAGTCCCAACCACGATGCATCGGTTCAGGCTTTGCCAGCCATCCAACGAATCCCTGGCCTCTACCTCGACCTGGACTCGCATTGACTTCTCGAGGTAGTCCAGAAAGTCCTGAACCGCGTTCTGAAGAACCTGCGAGCTACGCTGATTCCAAACGAGCCTCCACGCCTGCTCCGGCACTACCAGCTCGCTTGTCCGGGGCCGCGCTCCAGAATCCCTTCTTAGGACATGCACTGGGCCTTGCGAGAGCCGCTTGTGGTAGCCGTATGACTCCTCTTGAGGAAGAACGCGTTCCACCTCGCGCGCGAAGACCTCGGTCGTGGTCTGGGCCTGGACTGCCTGCGGCAAACACATCAAGACGCCGAACGACAGGATCAGGCTTGCCGTGGACAGCGCTAAGACCAAGACAACTTTCATATTTCCCCCGATGCTGGGTCCAAGGAATCGTCCTCGAATTAGACTTCTTTCACAGCTCTCCTGAAAATTCCCGAAGGGAACTGTGCAGCATTCCCCCTTATCAAAGGGGGAAGGAAGGTGAAGGTGAAATCGAAGATTTCACGCGGTCGCGGAGCCTTCAGGGGGTTGTCTTGCCAGGCAGAATCAAAAGAACATCCCCCAGGCGTTGGGCCCCTTTCTTTGAGCGGGGAATATTGGCTGCAACGGCATCTGCACCTCAGTGTTGCCGCTCGGCCGCATGAGTGGCTCCCCCTTCAAAATACTTCAACAGCCAGCGGCAATTGACGACCTTCTCCACCAGGTCCAGCGGCAAATAGAAGTAGTGGCAGGAAGGCTCGAACCCAATTCGCGAATCCTCGCGCACCAGGGTGAAAAGCTGCCGGGCCAAACCGATTTCAGATTCCAGGAGCCGCTTGATTTCTGTCCTTAAGCGCCGGCTCTCTTCAGGTGTGTTGGACGTCTTGGCCAGCGCGTCGCGCGCAACAACAAATCGTGCCTGGTTGGCAACAGATTGGAAGTTGATCCCTGCGGCGCGCGCGAATCGCAGGTCCGCTTCAATCTCCTTGCGTCGATCTGGCGGCGCTCTGTCCACGGCCACCTGCAACTCGGCGATTCCTGGTTGCCAGGCTGTGGCCATCCTTTCGAACTGTGCCGCAAAAACATCCGCTGGGTAAGGGCCGCGCCACCGGTCCAGATCGTCATAGGGAATTCCCCACATGGTTGCCCGATAGTTCGTCTTGGTTGCATACAGCGGGTTCGCCGGCCCGAGCTGGACTGGTGACGTGTATACCACGCTGATGTGGAACGGATACTGACGATAGGCGTCACTCATGAGCGTCCACGCCCTGCGCGCATGGGCCGCTCCGTCTATGCCGAACCGCTCGCGAGCCATCGAGTCCAATACCGTCTTCACTTCTGGCAACGGCTGACCACTCAACCGTTGCGCGAGCTGGAAGTTGGGGGAAGGATGTCCGCCCATCGTCCAGCCAATCAGCATTCCGTCCAGCCTGGCCGCTGCCAGATTGCGCAGGTGCTCGGCCACCAGGTCCATGACGGGAAGATAAGGCAAACTAGCGATCTCGCAGGTGTTGTTGAACTGGATCTCGGCTGCCCGTTTCAAGCCAACTTTCTCAGCGGTCGCCCAATGAGGGAGGGCCCGAGGCCCAGGGCCGACCGCGGAAATCGAGTACTCGCCAACCTTGCTTTGCACGCCCCCACGTTCAATCGGCATGGCCCATTCGCTGACCGACATCAGCCAAACTGCTTTCGGCAAACGCTCGATGATGTCCCTGGCATCGCCGTGCCCTTTCCAACCCCAATCCGACACAATCACATTGGCATTGGGATTGCCGCGGTGAACGCCCTCTTCGATCGTTGCAACGACCTCAGTGATGATGTCGGTGTCACTCCGTTCCTTGCAGCGAGGACAGGATCGCCACCCACCGAGCGAAGCACAGCTGGTCAGGTTCTCGGACGCCGTAATCGCGTATGCGCCACCGAGGTAAGGCACCTGGCGAAACACATGCGCCAAGGCGTCGGCCATCCACTGTCGGACCTCTGAATTTGAAGTGCAAAGAGCCCGGTATTCGCCCTGTGCGTCCAGGACACCTCCTGCTTCAGAGCGAGTCTTGAAGAAAGAAGTAGGCATCGCGCGAGGCTCGTTCATGTAGAGGTATACGCGAATCCCGAATTTCTTGGCGCGTTGGACCAAAGTGCGAAGATTGGTCAATCGCTTTGCGTGGTCGATTCCGAATTCGGGGAAAGCCGTTCCACCTGGCGCTAGATCGCGCAAGACGACATGCAGCCACACGCCATTGACGCCCACGGCGGATAGCCGCTGCAGAAACGCGTCGGGATAGGGATCCAGTTTGGGATTCGAGAGAGGATCACCGTATACAGCGAGGTAGGAATAGACGAGCCGCAGGGGGTGAGGTTGGTCAGCCTCCTGCTGCCGGCTCTGGAGCAGCGTGCTGAGTTGCCGCACGAAGTCAAACCGCGGTTCCGCAGGACGGCGTATCTCCCTGCCGAAATCTTCCTCGACGACGCGCCGAATCTCGGCTGACCGGCGCCGTGCGGCCTCGTCCGGCTTATGGTGGCGGAGCGGCTCGCACCTGGGTTTCAACCGACCCAGCTTCACCCAAAGGAAGTCATCCTCACGCAGCGCAAAGGCCAGTCGCTCGGGTGTCATCTCCAGCAAATCCAGCAACTGCTCGTAGGGGAGGAGGTGCCAGTTGCGCCGGATCAATGTGATGTAACCGCGTTCCTTGAGCTCGGATGGAACGGGAGTAGCCTGAGGCAATCCCATCGACTCGCCCATCTCAGTGATTTCCCGCACCGTTGCTCCCAAGATCTTGGCCAGTTTCGCCGGCTCGACGGCATTCCAGTTCCGCCAAACGAACTCGTGTACACGATCGGGGAAATGACGGCTGGCAATCGGCGCGGGCGCCTCGCCTTTCGGCAGAACGTCTTCCAATGCCGAACCAGCCGCTGCCCAGTCTACGAAGGCAATACAGAAACAGGTGAGACAGGCCAACGCTTTTGACATGATCAGTCGGAACCTCTGCGTGTGCGATCGGCTGCGACGAGCGGTCACCCGCCTTTCTCCCACGGAGAGGTAAGTATTCAACACTGCGGCTCGCAAGAAACCTACCTCGCTCTCATTTGACTTTGCACCCAACCGCGCAACCCGAGAGGCGACCGCGACAACCTTAGTCCGGGATCAAGATCCTTTGCTGTCGCTAGTGCTCGGGCTGCCTCCTCCTTACGGCCTAGTTTTTCCAATGCCAAACTGAGTTGGAAATACGCCGGGGCATAGCCCGGCATGCGCATCGTGGCCACACGAAACTGATCGACTGCTCCCTCGAGATCCCCTCGAGCCAACCTGTTCAGTCCACCCTGGGTTGCGAAGGTAGCCGCCTCAAGAGATTGCTGCCCGACCCGCTGGGATTCCGCGATCTTGAACTCTTGTTGCGATGTTTCAGTTTTTCCCTGCTGACGCAGTACCAACCCCAAGGAATAGTGTGCTTCTGGAAAGGTCGGTTGGGTTTCCACCGACAGACGGAATGCGTGGACTGCGGCCTCTATTTCACCTCTCTCCTTGAGAATCAATCCGCACGTGAAGAGGACTTTCGAGCTTCGATTTCGCTCAGAACCGGCGCAACCGAGCTTATCCATCGCTTCGTTAAGTTTCCCCTGCTGCCAGAGCGTGACCCCCAGCTCATAGCGAGCCTCGGTGAAGTCAGGCTGGTATTGAATGGCCATTCGAAGGTACTTGACGGCCTCCTCCATCTTGTCCTGTTGTTTGAGGACAATTGCAAGGTTGAAATTTACCCTTGTGTCCTGAGGTTCGCTCCTGAGGATCTCTCGATAGGTCCGTTCAGCCGAAACAAGATCACCCATGTTCATGAACGCCAAGCCCAGATTGCGTCTGGCCTCCAGGAAAGCAGGATGCTTGTCGAGGATCTTGCGAAACTCGGCTACGGCTGCCTCAAAATCGGCGGACTGGATCAGAGCGAGCCCAAGATTGTTCTGAGCTTCGGGAAAGTCGGGCTTGAGCCGTAGCGCCTCCCTTAAAGACCCAATGGCTCCACCGTAGTCGCCGGCCCCTTGCAAAGCGACACCCAGGCTGTTGCGAGGTTCGGCCAACTGCGGCTGATATCTGATGGCTTCCCCAAGGTGACCAATCGCCCCTTCCAGATCACCGGATTGCTGAAGCGTTCGTCCCAGGAAATAGTGCGCTTCGGCGAATTGAGGCTTGATGCGCAAGGCTGCATTCAGCTCTTCAGCCGCCGCGGGCAATTCTTTGTTCCACCACAAGGCGACCCCCAGGCTGAAGTGAGCCTCTGCCGAAGCAGGATTCAGTTGCACTGCCTTCCTTAGCTCAACACTCGCTCGCGCCCATTCACCCTCTTTGCCGAGTCGAAGGCCCTTGTCGATCTGTCGCTGCACTTCTTCTGCTTGAGCTCCCAGGTTGGAATACTCCGCTGGAAGGCAGATCACAAGAGTTAGAATAGGAAAAATCCTTCTGACTAAGACGAGAACACCGAAGGCGCACCGTCTGTTTTCCTTTAAGCAATCTTTCCCAGACATTGCGGTTAGGTTTGAGGAGTCATTTCAAGGGTTCTCGATTGGGCAATTGTCATCCTTGCTGTGGCGCAATCACACGGCCATTCAAAGCGTTGTCGGTAGTTGCTGAAAGCCTCGTTAAGATTGCCCACCAGTCCAGCCCTGGCCAAATTTGGTGAATCGCACCTTAATTGGATCCTCCTGAAACTGACATGATTGCGTACTCCAGCTCAAACCAAAAGACAAGGAAGCATGATCATACTCCTTCTCTCCTTGCCGGAGCTGTTCCCAAAGTCCAAGGCTTCCGCCCGAATGGGAGATACCAGAGTGCTTCCGGAAACGTGAACGTTGAATTGCCCTGCAATCCAAAAGTCGCTTTCCCGTCAAGGCCTTCGCCTAGACGCCGCATACTGGAGCGAAATCATTCTCAAGGCTTCTTGGACCAAGGTTCGTTGGCATCCACGAGGACGTTCCGTCGCGTGAGAAAGCATGAAGTGCTTTTGACGTTGATGCCCAATGCATCAGCCAGGCGCAACCGTTCGCCTGACCCTCTTGAACTAGGCTTGGAACAACTCCAATGAGTTTGCGGCATGTGAACGAGCCCATCATAGTCAGAGCTTCGCTC
>Ga0187893_10012676_pt1 | contig 11905 bp, 11 predicted proteins | sample MA1701074metaG_FD_139574 | JGI IMG/M metagenome (GOLD analysis project Ga0187893, IMG submission 139574) | White microbial mat communities from a basaltic lava cave in the Kipuka Kanohina Cave System on the Island of Hawaii, USA - MA170107-4 metaG ... | reverse complement strand
TTCTTTTAATATCGGTACCCATCTCTTTACAATAACAATATCTTGATGTCTCATCAGGCTTCCTCCTTTGTCTAATTAATTCTAGCAAAAGAGTTACCTTATTACTGAGCATCTACATGCGTCCCCTTTTACCGTGGAGAAGATGGAAAGAATAATAGAGAATTAAAGTTGATAAAACTGTTGAAACTGTATAAGATCAAGAACTGACCCCTTAGTAGTAGTAGTCAAAACTGCACAATATCCTAGGACTAAAATAGCTCAAAAGTACTATTGATCTTGGGTTTCTGGAGCAGAGATAATTGCATTCAAAGGATCGAAAATGATGAGACTAATTTTACAGCTCCTGCTTTCTTGCGCGATGATTTCCTTTTTTACTGGAATTATCAGGGCTGAAAAGCCAGAATCTAAATGCTCTGTAGAAAGCGACCGATGCAAAGAGGCCTGTGACCAGAAGCACAGCACACCTAAACGCGACGTTTGGGGAAATACCCGAAAAGAATCGGAGATAACTCGTTGGCACAGAGAAAAGTGCAAGAATAGTTGTCTCGCAATCAAAGATATTTGTATCGAACGTAAAAGAAAACTTGAGAATACACAGAAGGAACAGGAAGAGCTGGAAAATCAAGCTCAGGAAGCTCCAGAGAATATTACCGAAGAGAGTGCTCCAGAATATCCTCCATCACAGCCTGATAGCAATATCTATAAGTGGACAGACGAGAATGGCGTGCTCCACATAACGAATAGAGCGGATTCTATACCTGCGGACAAACAGGAACAAGTTGAGCAAAGCAGCGACGAGAAAACTGAAGAAAACAATATAGATTCAGATTAGAGATAGGATGTAATAATCAAGATTTTTTGTATCTAAGGAGGAGTATCACTGATTTTATATTCCACTTAGCATCCTTCCGCTCGATCATACCCAAATTCTCTTATAGGGTATCTATTCTTTGGATTCCCGCACCCAATTAAAACATTGAGAGCAAGCTTAAACGTGCGGGCATGACAACCAATTTGCTATTCATCTACAGATAGGGCAAAACAATTCCCCTCCCTCCTTTTGTGGGGGAAGGCCGGGATGGAGGGCAAATTGTGGTGTTTCACCCCCATCCTAACCTTCCTCCGTCAAGGGAGAAGAAACTTTTTATCCGCCCAACTGTTTACAAGTTAATACTCAGCGTCTTTCACTCCCTTAAATTAACCCAGGGTCCTCTTCGATCTAATAGTGATTTCTTAATTCCCCGCAAATAGGCTTAAGACTCCCGTATCAAAGGATTATGAATCGTCAGACTAAGCGGAGCATCTAAGTCCAGTAATAAGAAAAAGTAGAAATAATGTTTAAGGAGAACAACTATGAACATTAGAGAAGAGCGCAAGGCGGTGATAAAAGCCGCCGAGACCTATTTGGAAGCCGGCCGCAAGGGTGATATCGCTTTGATGAAAAGGGTTTTTCACGACGACGCCACAATATTCGGACATTTCGAGGGTGAGCTTCTGGGTGGGCCGATAAAACTTCTTTATGGCTGGATAGACAAATATGGAGCAGCGTCCGATATAGACGGGAATATACTTTCCGTGGATGTCGAGGGGACAACCGCTAATGTTAAAGTGCAGGCGGATAACTGGTGCGGCTATAACTTCACCGACTCTTTAAACCTGATAAAGGTCAACGGCAATTGGCTGATAATCAACAAGATTTTCAACCACACCTAGAAAGGTAACCCGCAGCTTGCCATAGAAAATTTCCTAGTCAAAAGTCTTTTCTACCGAAAGTGTTCAGATGAATTACCTCTTCGGGGTTTTTCCTAAACTTAGTCGAGCTAACGGATCTTTCATCAAAATACCCGAACGGGAGAACCGTGAGAACATGAAGCTTTTTTGGGATATTCAATAATTCCATAATTCCTTTTCTGTCCAGTGCCCCTATCCAGCACGAGCCTATTTTATAACTCCACGCGGTTAAAACCATGTTTTGAACAGCTCGCGTTCCGTCTATTTCATGCCATTTACTCGAAGGGTCAGTGACAACAACCATTGCAAAAGGAGCTTCAGACACGAACCTTCCGCTAATGCAATAATCTCCCAGCTTTTTCAAGACGCCCTTGTCCCTTATCAAGATGAACTCCCAAGGCTGGTCATTATGTGCGCTGGGTGCGAGTCTTCCGGCCTCAATTATCTTCTTTACTAAATCTTCAGGGACATCTTTTTTAAGATAACTCCTTATTGAACTCAAAGTTGTCACGCATTCAAACAGTTCCATTTGTTTATCCTCTCGTTGAAATATTTTGAAAGATCAAATGTCCTTTTGATTATCAATCCAACGTGAGTTCATTGCAACTTCGGATCCAAATTTCGACCAATATAGGATACTGTCTTTAGGTAGGGCGTATTGCAATAGGCCCCTTCAACTTCAAATGATAGAATGAAAGCAGAAATACTCTAACCTAATGTGGTTTGAATGTGTACGGAAAAACCAGGCTACTCAGACGAAATCACAATCAGCACAGTACCGCTCTCGACGGCGCTTCCCTCTTTGACCATTATCTCTTTTACCTTGCCGTTAATAGGGGATTTGAGCTCGCTTTCCATCTTCATTGCCTCGACGACGATCACGCCCTCTCCTTCGCTCACCTCTTCATCGATGTCTTTAAGGATTTTTACTACGCGGCTCGGCATTGGGGATTTTATTTGTTGAACGCCAGATATAACTGCCGACGAGCTATGTCTTTCTTTTTCAGAGATGGATTCAAATTCGTAGAGGTCGCCGTCCAAAAATACATCTATTCTCTTTCCTTTCTTTAATATACCGGCACCTATTGAGACTCCGTCTATAAGGATTGAATAAAACCTCTCATCGATCTTCTGGAAAGCTATTGGAAACTTTTTCCCGTCGATTTCAACTTCGGTTGCCTTCCCGTCCTGCAGGTCGATCCTGTAGATTTGGTCTTGAAACTTGAATGTGTAAATCATATCGCAGATTTCCCCGAGACTCCTAGTTTTCTCGAATAGAGTCTCCAGTTCGACACTGGCGCTTGTTTAGACGTTTCCGCTTCCCTCATTGAATTCCTCATCACGAGAGCGGCGGCGATGAGCGCATGCTCGATCCCACTTCCATTTGCTTTCAAAAGTTCCGGATGGCGCTCAATAAAACCAGTGTCGATCTCGCCGCGGATAAACTCATCGTTGTCCATTACCCTGCGCAGAAAACCGATGTTCGTCCTTACACCCAGGACGATATATTCACTCAGAGCGCTTCCCATTTTCTTTATCGCCTCTTCCCTCGTATCCGCCCAGACAACGAGCTTGGAGAGCATGGGGTCATAAAACGGGGTAACCTCGTATCCGCTATAAATTGACGAGTCGTCTCTCACCCCGGGGCCGCTCGGAGTCCTCAGGTATTCGAGCTTCCCAGGAGATGGGAGAAAGTTCATCTCAGGGTCTTCGGCATAGACTCTGCACTCAAGCGCATGACCTTTCATTGAAATATCTTTTTGCTTGAACGGCAGTTTTTCACCGTCTGCAATCCTTATCATCCATTTCACTATGTCAAAGCCGGTAATCATCTCGGTCACCGGATGCTCGACCTGGACGCGCGTATTCATCTCAAGGAAATAGAAGTTTTCTTTTTGGTCCATTATAAACTCTATCGTCCCGGCTCCACGATATGAAACGGCCTTTGCGATTCTAACGGCAACCTGTCCCATCTTTTTTCTGGTCTTCTCACTTATTGCAGGGGAAGGAGCCTCTTCAATCACTTTCTGATGCCTTCTTTGAACCGAACATTCGCGCTCGAAGAGGTGCAAAACATTTCCATGAGAATCCCCTATCACCTGAATCTCGACGTGGCGCGGCTGTTCTACAAACCTCTCGACATAGACCGAATCGTCCCCAAAAGCTGAGCTGGCCTCGCTCCTTGCCATTCGGAGCGAGCTTTCAAACTCCTCCTGTTTTCTGACAAGCCTCATGCCCTTTCCGCCGCCTCCGGAAGATGCTTTTATCATCACAGGAAACCCGATCTTTTTCGCTACCCCAAAGGCTTCAACATCCGTAACAGCCCCATCAGAACCTGGAACGAGGGGTACCTTTGCATTCTGTGCGATTTTTCTCGCAGTTATCTTATCTCCCATGAGACGAATGGCTTCGGAGGAGGGGCCTATGAAAACTATTCCTTCTTTTTCGCAGGCAGTGGCAAACGCCTCTTTCTCCGAGAGAAAACCATATCCGGGGTGAATCGCTTCGGCGCGCGAACGCTTTGCCGCATCGATTATCTTGCTTATCACCAGGTAACTCTCTCCCGGAGCGGGAGGGCCGATATGATACGCCTCGTCGGCCATCGCAACGTGGAGCGAGCGGCGGTCGGCATCAGAGTAAACGGCTACGGTTTTCACTCCCAGCTCTCGGCACGCCCTGATGATTCTCACGGCGATTTCCCCTCTGTTTGCAATTAGGATTTTATTGAACATTTATTTTTTCCCTCTTTCCATTACCTAAATCTCCTCCCCCCATTGCGGGGGAGGATTAAGGTGGGGGGTAAGCTTTATTCATCCCCCATCCTAACCTTACCCCACAAGGGGGGAAGGAGAACAAAACTCATTTCTACAACGGTATATTCCCATGCTTCTTTGGCGGATTTGTCTGCCTCTTTCCCTCGAGCATCTCGAAAGCCCCGATTACCCGGGGTCTTGTATCTTCGGGTCTGATCACCTCGTCGATATAACCAAGCTCAGCAGCCCGGTATGGGTTTGCGAATTTATCCCTGTACTCGGCAGCAAGCTTTGTCCTTTCAGCCACTGGGTCTTCCGCTCCCTCTATCTCCCTTCTTGAGATTATGTTCACCGCTCCCTCCGGCCCCATGACCGCAATCTCCGCCGTTGGGTATGCAAAATTAATATCGCCTCTCAGGTGCTTCGAGGACATGACGTCATAAGCGCCTCCATACGCCTTCCTGGTGATTACGGTGACCTTGGGAACCGTCGCTTCGCAATACGCGTAGAGGATCTTGGCTCCGTGCTTTATGATCCCTCCCCATTCCTGCGCCGTGCCCGGAAGGAAACCGGGGACATCCACAAGCGTGAGCAAGGGAATATTGAAGCAGTCGCAAAACCTCACAAACCTTCCGCCCTTGATCGAAGCGTTTATATCGAGACAACCGGCAAGAACGTTAGGCTGATTGCCCACGACTCCGACGACACGCCCTCCCATCCTTGCAAAACCGATTACCATGTTCTGCGCGTAGTGCTCTTGGACTTCAAAAAAGTAGCCGTCATCGACTATCCCTCGGATGAGTTCTTTAATATCATATGGCTTGTTGGGGTTCTCAGGGACTATGGCTCTCAGGCTAACATCGCGCCTGTCGACAGGGTCATCGCAGGCGACTCTCGGCGGGTCTTCCATGTTGTTTGAGGGAAGAAACCCTATCAGTTCCCGTATGAGGACAATACACTCTTTGTCGTCGGCCGTCGCAAAATGAGCCACACCGCTTGTCGAGTTGTGAACCATAGCGCCGCCAAGCTCGTCCCTTGTTACTTCTTCGTGTGTAACGGCTTTAATAACGTCCGGTCCCGTAATAAACATATAGCTCGTATCTTTGACCATAACGATGAAATCGGTCATTGCGGGAGAGTAAACAGCTCCTCCGGCGCATGGCCCCATTATCGCCGAGATCTGAGGAACAACGCCTGAGCCAAGGACGTTCCTCAAGAATATGTCCGCGTAACCTGCCAGGCTTTCAACACCCTCCTGGATTCTTGCTCCGCCAGAGTCGTTGAGACCGATAACCGGAGCACCGACTTGAAGAGCAAGGTCCATAACCTTTGAGATTTTTCTGGCGTAAGCCATTCCTAGAGAGCCGCCAAAGACTGTGAAATCCTGTGCGAAAACAAACACCTGACGCCCTTCTATCTTGCCGTAACCGGTTACAACTCCGTCTCCGAGGTATTTCTTCTGGTCCATATCGAAATCCGTGCAGCGATGAACGACAAATTTATCTAATTCAACGAAACTATCTTTATCTACAAGAAGGTTTATTCGCTCCCGGGCTGTGAGCTTCCCCATCTCATGCTGTTTTTTGATCCTGTCTTCCCCGCCTCCCAGCTCAGCCTCTTTTTCTTTATTTTCCAGAATTGCTATTTTATCCTTCATAATTAACTCCCTAAATGAAACTCCCTGCAGCAAGTTACAGGGTATCAATATCTATGCATTCAGCCTCGCATGTCATGCGAGGAGTTCTTCGTTAGACTCAGGATAAACTCCGCGGCGAAGCAATCTAACTCGGGAAAAAAAGAAGAGATTGCTTCGCTCCGCTCGCAATGACAGCGGAAACCCTGTGGCAAGCTACAGGGAATTTTCAAGTTAAAAACATCGGCTCTTGCCGGTTTATTACATTCCATGCATTTAACTCAATCAGGTTTAAACCTGAACCTGACCTTGCTCATATAAACCCGCGCCATTGCGGTAGCTTAGATTAACATATGACATTGGAAATAAAAGAAAAACTATACACAAACCCTGAATCTCGCAAAAAAACGGATTCAACTATACCAGACTAATTTTGCCTAATCAAAATCACTATATTTAGCCACAAATTAGCACAGATAGACACAGATGAACATGAAATGTTCCGTTCCTTCCCCACTAGCGGGGGAAGGTCAGAATGGGGGAATGAATACCAACACCTTATAATCATCTTCACTCAAGTTTGAGAAGGTTTATACCGGAGTTTTATATGTGTAAATTCGTGTTCATTCGTGGCTACAAAATTTTATTTATACTCCCCCAAACCTCCTCAATCTGCTTTCTCGTCTCTTCAAGAGTTCCGGAATTGTCGACCACGTAGGTTGCGTATTTCAACTTCTCTGAAAGCGGCATCTGGGATTTGATCCGGGCAACGGCTTCTTCCCTTGATAAACCGTCTCTATTAATAAGTCTACTAATCTGCGTTTCTTCATCGGCAGTGACTACTATTAACTCTTTTATGATAGGCTTCATTCCGCCTTTCTCCACAATGAGCGCAGCCTCGACGATTACGACTTCTACTTTTTCTTTGGCTAACTGTTCGACCAGCTCCTTTATTCTCTCGATTATTCTGGGGTGGGTAATGGAGTTTAAAATCTCCCTTTTCTCTTTGTCGTTAAAAACGATTTCTCCCAGAATACTTCTGTTAATCGACCCGTCGCGGTTAAGAATCTCAGCCCCGAAAGCCTCGACAATCTCATGCCAAACGGGTTCTCCGGGCTTGACAACCAATCTTGCAATCTGGTCTGCATCAATAGTCTTCGACCCGAGTTCCTCAAACATCCTGGCAACAACGCTCTTCCCGCACGCAATGTTTCCAGTAAGACCGATCACTTTCATATCGGGGGTATTTTAATTTGCATATAGTTCTGTTTCAACTTTAAATGTTATTTGCCGTCCTCACCTATTCATTTATGAGACAACTTCTTGTAATTTTATATGTCCGGTCTATTTCAGAATGAAAACATTGGTGATTAACTTTTATTTAATCCTGTTTATCTTGGTAGGTCCGAGCTTCGGTTCGGCAGAGCTGTCATCAACTCGAATAAAAATAGGCTCTAAAACCTTCACCGAATCTGTAATCCTTGGGGAGATTGTGACGCAACTAATCCGAAGCGACGGCTACGAAGCTCAGCATCTTAGACAACTCGGCGGGACGAGGGTTCTGTGGAGCGCGCTTTTAAAAGGTGAGATTGACATATACCCGGAATACACGGGGACGATCATAGAGGAAATTCTAGCTGATAGAAAAATAAGCGATGAAGAGACTCTAAGAAATGCATTAGCCGAAAAGAATCTCTTGATGAGCCTCCCTCTTGGGTTTAACGATACATATGCAATCGGGATGAAAGAAGAGTTTGCCGAAAGCCTTGGCATAACTAAAATCTCCGACCTTCGTAAGCACCCTGAGCTGAGGTTCGGGTTTACGAATGAATTTATGGACCGCGGCGACGGCTGGCCGAACCTCCGCAGGACTTACAGCTTACCCCAAAAAGATGTGAGGGGATTAGACCATGACCTTGCATATCGCGGAATCGGGAGCGGAAGTATTGATGTTATAGACCTCTATTCGACCGATGCCGAGATTCGCTACTACAGCTTAAGAGTGTTGGAGGACGACTTAAACCACTTTCCCAGATACGACGCAGTGCTTCTTTACCGAAAAAATCTTCCCGAAAAAGCGCCCGAGGCGTTTAATGCTATTTCAAGACTGGAAGGTCAGATTCCCGAAAAAACTATGATAGAAATGAATGCAAGGGTCAAGCTTGAGGGAATGCCTGAGAGCGTCGTCGCATCCGAGTTCCTCAAAAAGAATTTATCCGTCTCAAGCCAATTCACAGAAGACACTTTTATATCACGATTAACTCATAACACTCTTGAGCACCTCTTTCTCGTAGTAGTATCATTGGCTGCGGCGATTGTTATCTCAATACCGCTTGGAATCTGGGCTTATCGAAACGAGAGGATTGGAAAGGTTATTCTCGGAGTCGTCGGAATAATCCAGACGATCCCCTCATTGGCATTGCTGGTGTTTATGATCCCGCTCCTCGGAATCGGCTCAGCCCCGGCAATAGTCGCTCTCTTCCTCTACAGTTTGCTCCCTATTGTGAGAAACACTTATACCGGACTCCACGATATTCCTTTGCATATTCGAGAATCGGCTGAGGCATTGGGGTTATCGTCATGGGCACGCCTTAGACTCGTAGAACTGCCAATGGCTTCGCGCTCAATTCTTGCCGGAATCAAAACATCAGCGGTGATTAATGTAGGCACGGCAACGTTAGGAGCGCTTATCGGAGCAGGGGGCTACGGCCAACCGATATTGACCGGAATCAGGCTCGATAATACTCGACTAATCCTAGAAGGCGCCATCCCCGCCGCAGTTCTTGCACTTTTAGTGCAGGGGTTGTTCGATTTATTGGAACTGGTAGTGGTGCCGAAGGGGTTGCGGTTGAAGGGGGAGTAGGGGGTTTTACCACAATTTAGACCTATGATTACAAGAAACTGCTAACATTATTTGGTTGTAAAACCTAACTAAATAACAATAGTCTTTGAATTATGGGGAGGTATGTTTCTGCCAGAATCTACAAAGAAAATCTCAAAGTTATTTATTTTATTATAAAATCGGTCTGAATTATGATATACTCTTATATCCGATAAGAAAGGAGGGTAGCTATGGTCACTAAAGATTTAACTACCCAAGAAGTCAAAACAGTTTGCAGAGAAGAAGAATACACCAAAATAATTCGGGGTATTGAAGAAAACCCAGGCATAGCCGATTTAATGAGAATCTACAATGAATATCAAAAAATAATCAAGAGTAGTAATAAGTATCTTCAACAGATGCAGTCCAAGTTTGTGTTTTCTACTACAAACTCTTCCGAATAAATATAAATGCCAACTTGGGGAGATATCCTAAAAGAGATTCAGGATTATATTCAAAAGGAACAAAAACCTCCCTTTGATCATTTGAGAAGAAAGTACCTTCTTGAGCTTCAAGGATACACCAACAGAAATACAATTTTATATGCCTCTAAATGGACTCAACCCGGAAATATCCCCACTGGACTGCTCAGTATAACTGACGAAGACACCCAGGGATTCATGGAGGTAGTAGCAGGATTAAAATCAAAGGAACTGGATATTATTATTCATAGTCCAGGCGGTTCAGCAGAAGCAACTGAGGCTCTTGTTATTTATCTTCGTTCTAAGTTTGAACATATTAGAGCAATAATTCCTCACGGCGCTATGTCCGCAGCTACAATGCTTGCCTGTAGCACCGACGAAATTGTAATGGGAAAACACTCTTTTATAGGACCTATTGATCCACAAATGATTGTTGAGACTAGACTTGGACTACAAGCTGTTCCTGCACAAGCAATACTCGATCAATTCGAAAGAGCAAAGCAGGAATGCAAGGATCCTCAAAACTTGGGTGTTTGGATACCGATTTTGGAACAATATGGACCCGCTCTAATAATGCAATGTGAAAACGCTATCAAGTTATCAGAAATTTTGGTGACCGAATGGCTCACGAAGTATATGTTTGCAGCTGGAGAAAATGCTGAGAATATGTCAGCAGCAATTGCCAGCAAACTATCCAATCATTCTTTTTTTAAAACTCATGGGCGCCACATTGGGAGAGATCAAGCTAAGAGTTTTGGGTTAAAAATTAGCGACTTAGAAAGCGATCAAGCATTCCAAGATTTAGTGCTGTCAATATTTCACGCTACTAATCATACTTTTAGCATGACAGCCGCTACAAAAATAATAGAGAACCATAACGGTAAAGCCTTTATTAAGCAACATCAACAAGTTCAAATTAGTGGACAGCCATTCATAAAAGAACCTCAGGATAGCAATTAACGAAAAATACAACTCAAGATTATATTGAGGATATTTCTTATAATCACCTTGCTCCGTTGCTCAAATCCATTCTTTCCCGTTCACCGAGTCCGCTAGCGTCTATCCTATCTCATCCTTAGAAAAGGAAACTGCTCGAGAAATTAACTTGGCTAGAACAAATGCCCTGCAGTTCTTGCCCTTTTAGTCCAGGGATTGTTCGATTTATTGGAACTGGTAGTGGTGCCGAAAGGGTTGAGGTTGAAGGGGGAGTAAGAGTGTATTCAGCTTACAAAATGGATATAATAGAAAACCAAGAATAGGAGAGGAAAAATGCAGATAGTAAAGATTGGAGATTGCCAAATCAGAAAAAATCCCAACTTCGAGAAAATGAATGAAGGCAGAGAATATGTCAGCGTGGTGTTTAAAACAGATGAAGACAACCGCATCCTTGTTGATTTAGTCTATACAATGAACGGCACGATAAAAATTCATGTCTTGCCGCTTCTCCGTGAGAGTACAAAGACCTTCGATAAAACAATTGAAATTAAATTAGACGACGGTACGACGGTCTTAGATGATTTGAGACCTCTGGATTGATCAGGGAAAAAGATCAACCCTCTGCTTCTCAGTTGACCAAATCAAGATTTAAATAAACGGACAATACCATTTTAGGTTGAGTCCGGTAGGCAGGAAGCCACATCCCAAGTGTCACCCTGAACTAAGTGAATGGTCTGTTTGTCATGCTGAACACATTCGTTACACTCAGTGTAAACTCCGTGAAGCATCCAATAATGCTAAGATTCTTCGCCTTCGGCTCAGAATGACAGCTTTAGAAGTTTCGTATCTGGATAAAATTTGTACTGACACTGTCTAACCGACTCACTGCATAGCATTCCAGATAAATCAAAACGATTTTATTATGCTTTGTCTCCACCTTGTGACTTCATGACTACCGACAAGGTTTAATTAGTGTCGTGAAACTAAACCTCAAGATACTTTGTGGCATCTTGCTAGCAGCCGTTCTCGGTTGCAGAAGCCCGTATTATTCACCCGCTGAAAACGAGTCGGACTATCGCATCTCGACTCTGGAAAAAGAAATCGTCAGGGAAATAAACCTCGCTAGAACGAACCCCCGAAAGTACGCCTCGTTACTTGAAGCCAGGAAGAAATACTACGACGGTAAGCTTTTCTACCGCTCGGACGAGAGCGTTCTTAAAACCAGAGAAGGCGTAAAGGCAGTGAATGAAGCAATTCGGTTTCTGCGCTCCGCTAATAAATTATCTCCCCTCGCTCTGTCAAAGGGTATGTCCTTAGGAGCTAACGACCATGTCCGCGATATAGGTCCGAGAGGAGCAACCAGGCATAGGGGAAGAGATGGAAGCAGCCCCGGCGACCGAGTTAACCTCTACGGGAAATGGCAGGGAGGAATAGCAGAAAATATTTACTATGGTGGTGAAAACGCTCGTGACGTCGTCCTGGGGTTGATTATTGATGATGGGGTTTCCAGTCGCGGGCATAGAAAAAACATCTTCAAGCCCGGTTTCCG
>Ga0187893_10012675_pt1 | contig 11905 bp, 10 predicted proteins | sample MA1701074metaG_FD_139574 | JGI IMG/M metagenome (GOLD analysis project Ga0187893, IMG submission 139574) | White microbial mat communities from a basaltic lava cave in the Kipuka Kanohina Cave System on the Island of Hawaii, USA - MA170107-4 metaG ... | reverse complement strand
TCATAAATGGATAAAAGAGCATGGGATCTGATCCAATTAAGATTCTCTATCTTTCTTATGATGGCCTGACAGACCCCCTGGGCCAGTCACAGATTTTACCGTATTTAATAGAACTGTCAAAAAAAGGTTTTTCGATCAGCATCATTTCTTTTGAAAAGAAAGATCGATTTAAAAGACTTAGCCTGGAAATTCAATCAGCGTGTTTAACAGGTAATGTTGATTGGCACCCCTTCGCGTACCATAAAAGTCCTCCTATACTCTCCGCGCTGTATGATGCTTGGATCCTATATAAGCGTTCTAAGACCATTTATAAGGATCGTGGTTTTAAGATCGTTCATTGCAGAAGTTACATCACTTCGTTGATTGGATTACGACTTAAAAAAAAATTTGGAGTCAAGTTTATATTTGACATGCGTGGCTTTTGGGCCGATGAACGCGTGGAAGGAGGATTATGGAATTTGAAAAACCCAATCTATAAATTAGTGTATGAATACTTTAAAAAGAAAGAACGATCCTTTCTCAGGGATAGTGATTGTATAATTTCCCTGACAAAGAATGCTGCAAGTGAAATTGCCAAACAAGAAGTAAAAACTCCGGTCATGATTATTCCCACCTGTGTTGATACAGATTTTTTTGATCAGGAGCGCATACCGGTTAAAAACAGGGAAGCGTTGAAGAACCAACTGGGCATTGACCATAATGATGTTGTGTTACTTTATTTAGGTTCCTGGGGTACATGGTACATGACTCAGGAAATGCTGGATTTCTTTGCTCTCATTAAAAAAAAATACGACCGGGCGAAATTTCTGATTGTAACCCCCGATGAAGTTGACGTGAAGAATTTTGAGTTCTCGAAAGATGTAATCATTACAGAAGCGAGAAGATCAGAAGTCCCGCTGCATATAAGTCTTGCTACGTTTTCTATTCTGCTGATTAAACCCAGCTTTTCAAAAAAAGCTTCTTCCGCCACTAAAATGGGAGAGCTGCTGGCGATGAATATCCCTGTAATTACAAACCAGGGATGGGGAGATGTGGAGGATATAGTAAAAGAGACCGGGAGCTTCTTTGTTCATGAATTTATTTCTCAGAAAATTGAAAGTAACTTCAGCTCTCGGGCGCGGGCCTATTGCAAGGCCAATCTTAGCCTGCAGTTTGGAGTTACGCAATACGCCAAGGTATACAATCAACTGACGAATGAATGATATTGGAAATTGTGTCACGGTTACAGGAAAGGTTTTTTTCGTATGCACTCATTTAGGATCTTGCTAAGTTGGAATGAAATCTTTAATCGCGTTAGTACTGGTTTTCATAAATTCTTCATGCCTGTTTGCTCAGTGCCCTTCTGTTGATTTTACAATTCCTGCCACAGCCTGCAAAAATGCGGAGTTATCCCTTCTATCCACCATCAGCAATGCAGCCTCTTTTTCCTGGGATTTTTGTGATGGTAGTATTGCGAATGCTCCCGTTTCAACCCAGGCATTTAATACGGCAGGCATTTCAAATGCGTATGATTTAACGGCCATAGAAGAGGATGGCAATCAGTTTTTATTTGCCGTTGATTATGGTGACGGAACAAATGGAAGCGGAGAAATATGGCGATATGATTTTGGTGCCGATTTATCCTCTATGCCAAACGCAACGAACCTTGGTTATTTTGGTGTAATTCAAAGACCGTTGGGTATTGGCTTTTGGAAAGAAGTTGGAAATAACTATGGATTAGTAGTTACCGAGGGAGGTCAACTTTATAGGCTTACTTTTGGGAACTCAATCATGAATTCTCCTTTAGTAACTCAGATTACCGGGTTGACAGGACTCAATGACCACCGGCACATAAAAATTATTTCTGAGAGCGGTTCAATTTTGGCATTAATTGCAGGAGGGAATACAACCAACATTTCAATTCTCAATTTTGGTACAAGCATCGAGAATCAGCCTACCCGTACATTTGTTACGGTTCCTGCTACAGGTAATGTCTCCAGTTTAGATGTAGTAATTGAATGTAGTAACCGCTATATCCTGGCAAGCGGATATGGCAGTGGTCTTCATCTTGTAAGTTTTGGAAATAGTTTTTTAAATCCGACCCCGACCTTTTCTCAGCCTGCAGGATTTACCAGTGGCAGTATGCTGGGGCTTTCAGTTGTTAAGTCTGATGGCCAATATTATGCAGTTGTTTCCAGTCAATCTATTGGAATAGTAAGAGCTGATTTTGGCAGTTCCGTAACAAATCCCAATCCCCAAAAAGAAAACCTGGGAGTATTTAATTCAGTAAATTTTGGAATCGGTCACGAGATTGTTAAAAACAAATCCAACTATTACAGCGCCAGCATGAATATAAACGGACGGTTAAGCATTCTGAGATTTCCCAAAAATTGCAGTATTGAGAATGATTTTTTCGATGACGCAACACCCGTTGTTAGTTTCGATGAACCGGGTACCTATTCTGTTACCCTCTCTGCGACCGGTTCTAATCTCGAACTTGCCACGGTAACTAAAAGTATCACAATCATCAGCGATGTTGCACCTCCTTTCGTAATTATTGAAGAGGGTGCTTGTTTGGATAGCCAGGTGACCTTTGTTGGACAACAAGCAAACGGTGAAGCAGTAAGCGGATTGTTATGGGACTTTGGAGACGGTGCGCAAGGCGCGGGTCAAAGTGCCCCGCACCAATACAGCAGCATCGGAATGTATACGGTAGTCCTTTCAGCGACCGCAGTCAATGGGTGTGTAAATCGACTTGAAAAACCGATCGAAATTTATGCCGCCCCTGTTGTGTCTTTCACATTGCCAACCGGTTTACGTTGTACGAACAACGAGTTTACTTTTGTTAATTCAACGCCCGATAACTTTGATGGCAAATTAACGTACCAATGGCTCATTGAAAATCAACCAACCAGTACAGCTCGTGACCTGTTAGTTGCCTTCACATCAGCAGGTTCTTATGACGTTACGCTGCAAGCTTTTATTCCTGGTTGTTCTGATGACGTAACACAAAATATGGCTGGTATCGTAGAAGGCCCTCTTACAAATTTTTCGGTTTCAGGTCAATGTGAAGACGAGGCAATCACCTTTACCAACACCTCGTCAGGTTTAATAACCGGATATTCCTGGGATTTTGATGACGGACAAAACTCGACAGACACAAATCCAACTCACATTTTTTCTATAGCGCAATCTTATACCGTATCCCTTACTGCTTCCAATGCTGCGGGATGTAACAACACAGAAACAAAATTGATCCCGATATACTCAAAACCCCAAACTAATTTCTTTCTCTCTGCGCCACCATTTTCCTGTAATGGAACGCCCGCTCAGTTTAATGACCTTACACCGAATCCAACGGACAGCAACATCACTTCATGGCAATGGAATTTTGGAGATGCAGGTAGCAGTCAAAATACATCCACGTTAAAAAACCCTCAGCATACCTATGCGGGTGCAGGTGATTACGATGTGTCCCTCTTGGTATTAACTAATTTTTTGTGTTCCGCCATTATTCAACAGCCGGTAACAATTTCTCAATCTCCGGTGGCAGACTTTAGTCACGAAGCTCCTTGCGAAGATATTCTGGTAAACTTCTCAGGCGCATCAACAGGGGCAATTGATTCCTGGAACTGGATCATCGGGAGTGCGGTGTATACATCGCAAAATCCAGCTCATACTTTTGTTAATTCGGGAAATGCGAGTGCTACATTAACGGTCACTGCAGGCAATGATTGCATTAACTCTGTTAATAAGAATATCGTTGTGCCCGTTAAACTAAACCCCGATTTTTCTGTCGGCAGGAATTGTACCGAACAAGAAACTTTATTTACGGATATTACCAACGCAACTGCTGACCCGGTGAGTTCACGCAATTGGAATTTCGGAGGACTAGGAATTGCTTCAGGCTCACCTGCAAATTTCACTTTTTCAAATACGGGGCCTGTAAATGTTACGCTGTCCATCACCACGCAAACAGGATGTGTGTATACAGTTACAAATCCAGTAAGCATCATCACATCACCACAGGCAAATTTCACAGCATCACCCGAATCAGGCGCTTCTCCACTGATGGTTCGTTTTATTAACACTTCAGTAGAAGCGACCTCTTACCTTTGGAATTTTAATGACTCAGAAAATACAACCAGCACACAGCTTTCACCGGAGTTTACATTCCAGGATGTTGGGGAATATGAAGTAAGGCTCGTTGCATACAATGCTTTTAACTGTTCGGATACGACCTATCAACAGATTCTTGTTTCTCCTATCACCGGACTGGAACATGAAGGAAATTTTTATTTTGAACCTCCTTATCCAAACCCAAGTCAAGGAAATTTATTTCTGGGATGGACTGTGCCGCAACCGGGTACTTTAGGGGTGTCCGTTTTGGATCCAATCGGTAAGCTAATGTTAGAATCTAATCATCTGTCCGCAACGGGCCACAATTCTACTGTCATCAGTCTCAGCGGATTTAAAGCTGGAGTGTATTTTATGCAGATGCGTTTAGGGGAGAGAAAAAAGACATTCCGAATAATGGTTAATCCTGAATAATTCCTTTTTAATTCAAAACACTCATACTTTTCATCTATTTTTACCAAATAATATTTGGTAACCAAAACCCTCTTGAACTGATATGAAACCCATTAAGCTAGACGCTACTGATCGAAAAATTCTCGAGTTGCTTCAGAGGAATTCGAATATAACGAATGCCCTGCTGGCGAAAGAAATCGGGTTGTCGCCTGCTCCTACACTGGAGCGCGTAAACAAACTTGAAACAGCGGGCGTAATTAAAAGTTACCATGGTGTAATTGATCCTGCCGCAGTAGGCTTAGGTGTAAGTACATTTGTTATGGCCACGCTTAAAGGCCACAACAAAGAGAACATCGACAAGTTTATGAAGGCGATTCAAAAAATTGATGAGGTCGTGGAATGTCATCACATTACGGGTGCAGGTGATTTTATTTTAAAAATTGTGTGTGCCGATATTGCGGCCTACCAGCAGCTCATGCTTGAAAAAGTTTCGAATATTGACGTGGTAGACAGCCTGCAGTCGATGGTTATACTCTCCACTTTTAAAGACAGCAAAGTTTTACCCTTACCGAATGCCTAAGTCCGCAAGTATGACAACTGAAAAAACCCTGGTGCTCGATGCCGCGCAGGTCAGGCAAAAGATCAGGAGAATGGCGTTTGAGATGTATGAACACAATTTCAAGGAAAAAAGTATTGTGGTAGCAGGGATTGATGGCCAGGGTTATGTGTTGGCAAAATTGTTGGCGAAAGAAGTAGAGGCTATTTCACCCATCGAGGTTAACCTTGTAAAGGTGAGCCTTGATAAACTGGCGCCTCAGCAGGGAGAAGTCCTGCTTGATTGTGATGTGAAAGAAGTAAAAAAGAAATGCATTGTGTTGGTAGACGATGTACTCAATACGGGGCGCACCCTTGCGTATGGATTAAAACCCTTCCTCGATACAGAGGTAAAAAAAATTGAAACAGCAGTACTGGTGAACAGAAGTCATACGTTGTTTCCCGTTTATCCACAATATACAGGCTACGAACTCTCCACTACCATTAAAGAACATGTTGAAGTTGTGCTGGGTAAGGAATCTGTTGTGTATCTCAAATAAATCATAATTCTGAAATCGTAAATTCAAAATCAGAAAATGTCAGTCCATAAGCAAGAGATAAAAAAAATCACCACACACCAACTCCAGGAGATGAAAAATCGCGGAGAAAAAATAGCCATGCTTACCGCGTATGACTTCAGTATGGCAAAAATTATTGATGGTGCGGGTATGGATATTATTCTTGTCGGTGACTCTGCCTCAAATGTGATGGCTGGAAATGAAACCACATTACCCATTACACTTGACCAAATGATTTATCACGCATCTTCGGTAGTGAAGGCGGTTAAAAGAGCACTGGTGGTGGTGGACCTGCCTTTTGGTTCGTACCAGGGAAGTTCAGGAGAAGCGCTACGCTCCTCTATTCGGATCATGAAGGAATCAGGTGCGCATGCTGTAAAATTGGAAGGCGGAAGTGAGGTAAAAGATTCGGTGGAAAGAATTTTAACCGCGGGTATTCCGGTGATGGGACATTTGGGTCTTACGCCACAGTCGATCTATAAATTTGGCACGTATACAGTCCGTGCAAAAGAAGAAGCAGAAGCAAATAAACTTTTAGAAGATGCCAGGCTGCTTGAAGCGTGCGGGTGTTTTGGCATTGTGCTGGAAAAAATTCCTGCGGAGCTGGCAAAGAAAGTTTCAAAGTCCATTCAAATCCCAACCATCGGCATTGGTGCCGGACCGGATACTGATGGCCAGGTGTTGGTTATGCAGGATATGCTCGGAATCAACCAGGATTTTAAACCACGTTTCTTAAGGCGCTATGCCGATTTGCATGCTGTCGCCACTTCAGCGGTAAGTAAATACATTAGTGATGTGAAGGCAAAAGATTTTCCGAATAAGGAAGAGATGTACTAATTACAATTTGCGAGTGGAGTTTCATCTTCCAATTCTCCAAACCACACTACTCCATAATCTTTATAAATGCCAACGCCTATGGCATTCCATTTCACTTGTTTCCAGATGCCGTCATTGATCATCACCTGGTTATGTCCGGTACTCACTTTCCATCCTGCTATGCCATCAACCGCATTCGCACCCGCACCGCTGTAATAAGAGATCTCATACCCGCTGCTTTCATAGCCGGCAATTTCTTTTGGTTTACTCCACATGCATGCTGCTTTTTTATGATCATCGGTATAACAGCAAGCTTCCCACTTTCCTTTTTTTGACCAGCTGTGGAGATTACACTTGCCATTAAAAGGTTTGAAGTTTTCAGAAAGATCCTTTGCATGCGTTTGGGCCACCAACGTGAGTTTAGCAGACAGCGCGATAGATTCCAGTTTTTTCTCTTTGCGGTATTCCATGATCAGGTCATATAATTTCTTTTCTTCAGGGTGTAGACAAACTCGGTTTGGAGGCTTAGGAGCTATTCGTGCAGAAAGCAGAATGGCAAGTATGGAAAGGGACAGAAGTGTTTTCATAGTCTATTTTTATCAAAAAGCGTTCCGTGTTGCCAAAATAGCTTCATTTGTAATGCTAATTTTTTAATTTCGAACCTGCCGGCAAATGCGGGCTCTTAAAACGCATTTTAAATCTAATGATATGAGTGATCAGAAAATTACTATCAGTAACGGAAAATTAACGGTACCGGATAACCCAACCATTCCTTTTATTGAGGGTGATGGTACCGGTGTAGATATTTGGCCAGCATCTAAAATGGTATTTGACAAAGCTGTAGAGAAGGCCTATGGTGGGAAAAGAAAAATAAACTGGAAGGAAGTTATGGCCGGAGAAAAGTCGTTCAAAAAAAATGGTAACTGGCTTCCGGACGAAACACTCGATATTTTCAGGGATTATTTAATAGGGATTAAGGGTCCCCTTGCTACTCCGGTGGGCGGAGGGATCCGGTCATTGAATGTAGCGCTTCGTCAAATTCTTGATTTATATGTATGCCTTCGCCCGGTGCGTTGGTATGAAGGAGTTCCTTCACCGGTGAAAAATCCGGGCGCGGTTGACATGGTACTTTTCCGTGAGAACACAGAAGATATTTATGCCGGTATCGAATTCGCTGCTGGCTCGCCTGAGTCACAAAAAGTACTGGATTTCCTGGCGAAAGAATTTCCAAAAGAATTCAACAAGATCAGGTTCAACACAAAAGAAAAATCAGAGTCCTTCTGGAAAATGGTGGGTGCACCGAATGTGAAGAATGAAGTGAATGTTGGAATCGGTATAAAGCCTGTGAGTTGGAGTGGTAGTGTTCGCTTGATCCACAGTGCTATCTCATACGCCATTACACACAAGCGTAAATCAGTAACACTGGTTCACAAAGGAAACATCATGAAGTTTACCGAAGGCGCTTTCCGCGATTGGGGGTATGCGATTGCTGAAGAATATTTCGGAGAACAAGTGTATACCTGGAGTAAGTGGGAGAAAACGAAAAAGGAGAAAGGTGAAGAGGCAGCTAATGCAGAGCAAAAAGCCGCTGTTGCTGCCGGCAAGATTGTTATTAAAGATTCTATCGCTGACATCACGCTACAACAAATATTAACGCGTCCGGATGATTTTGATGTGATTGCGACACTCAACTTAAACGGTGATTATGTGAGCGATGCACTGGCGGCACAGGTAGGAGGTATCGGCATTGCTCCCGGTGCCAACATCAACTACATTACCGGCCATGCCATTTTTGAAGCTACTCATGGTACCGCACCCAAGTATGCTGGTCAGGATAAGGTAAATCCGGGCTCTGTCATTCTTTCGGGCGTAATGATGCTGGAGTATATGGGCTGGCAGGAAGCTGCGGATCTGATTAACAAGGCCATGAGCAAAGCAATTTCTTCTAAACGCGTCACGTATGATTTCCATCGATTGATGGAAGGGGCAACCTTATTGAAATGCTCTGAATTTGCGAATGAGATTGTGAAGAATATGTGAACTAACCAGGATAAACTAAAAGGGGCGAAAGCCTCTTTTATGTTCTTAACAAGTTCAACATTTGAATTGCTGTCAGCGCGGCCTCTTCCCCTTTATTCCCAAGTTTTCCACCTGCACGCTCCAGCGCTTGTTCTTTAGTTAAGAGTTTGAGGTTCGAATATTTTTAAAGCGGATCGAATAATAAAGGGGCTTTTGGAGATGTACAAGCCTTAATATAAAAAGCCAAACACCCACAACGGTATTCTATTTAAATACGGGCTTTCAATATCATCTAAAGCGAGGTAGCTATTCTTTGTAGCTTTAATTTGAGTAATGTCTTTCGATTTTCCACCCACTTCAAACGTCCATTTTCCATTAACCATGAAATCACCTGCTTTTGGTAAGGCCACATTGTAGCCTGCATTTTTAAGTTGATTTAAAAAGAAAGTTTCGCGGAGGGAACCAATTTCAGGTTGGTCCTTGAGTGCGTAGCTTAGGTTTGTGTTTTCTAAGTAAATTTTATCAGGTTTCTGCAAAGCAGCCACTCCTTTGGCGTGCTGATGAAGCAGGTTTAGCAAACGTGCCCGCTCTAAATGGAGAAGGAAATTATTTACGGTATCGCGCCCCAACTTCATTTTTACTGCCAAAGAAGAAATATTGGGTGTAAACGGAACCGACTCCGAAATAATCCCAAGTAATTTTTTTATGCTGATCACGTTGCTTGCCGAATAATCTTCAATGGCTGCCAGATCACTCTCTAATACGGTGTTAATAACCTGGTTGAGTTTGATCGAAAATTCTGCTTGCGTATCATCTTTATTAAAAGGAAAATAGCCAGAAGTTAAATATTTTTTAAAAAGTGGAAGTGGCTTCCATTTGGGCAGCAATATTTTACGAACTATTTCTTCGGTATTTTTTAGCAATACCTCAAGTGTGAAGCTTTTAAATTCAAGCCCATGCACCAGATGTAAGTATTCACGAAAGGAAAGTCCGGGCAATTCGTATGAAATTACTCTGCGACTGAGGTCTGCCTCTCCCTTTTGTATTTCAAGCGCAGAAGAGGCGGTAAAAATTACCCGCAAACCGGGGTATCCATCGTAAATATTTTTCAATTCAGAGGACCAGTGCGGATATTTATGGATTTCATCAATCAGTAAAACAGCACCTCCGCCTTTCTCAAATTGATCTACCAGGTCAAGTAAACTGTTGTCGTAAAACCACGGGTGATCAACGGTTACATAAAGCCCTTTTTCTTTCAGATGGAACTTGAGGTATTGCAAAAGCAAAGTGGTTTTTCCTGTGCCACGCAGGCCGCGGATACCGATCATTCTTTGCTTCCAGTTTATATGCCGGAAGAGCGATCGGAAGAATGTATCCTCCGTTGTGCGGAGAAGATTGGATTGAAGGGAATACAGGCGCTCCATTACCATTGACTCATAGATAAGTCAATAATAGTAAATAATTGACTTAAAAACAAGTCAATCAAAAATTCAACATGTTAATGGCCGTAAGGGCGGCCTCTTCTCCTTTGTTTCCGAGCTTCCCACCCGCGCGTTCCAAAGCCTGCTGTTTGTTAAGCGTAGTTAGCACACCAAAAATCACTGGCTTTTTTGTTTTGATATTGACTTCTGTGATTCCATTCGCCACTGCCTGACAGATGTAATCAAAGTGAGGCGTGTCTCCCTGAATAACACAGCCCAGGCAAATTACAGCAGCAATATTTCGCTTCTCAGCCATCCACAACCCTCCCAACGTTAGTTCAAAACTACCGGGCACATTTTTACGGATGATGTTTTGCTTCTTTACCCCGTGAGCAAGTAACGAAGCAACAGCGCCTTCGTAAAGCGCTTCCGTCACATCTTCATTCCATTCGGCCACGACAATAGCAAATTTCTTTTTTGCAAGATTTGCTTTGGTTTTAACCCGTCCTGATTTTAATGAGCCTGCCATGTCATTCAAATTCTGAAATTCTTCAATTCTGATCAATAAAAAACCCCTCGCCTAAGGCGAGGGGTTCGAAGTTAGTTTAAATATTTTAAGAATTTGTTTCTAATCGGGCCTTCAGCTTAACCGCACTTTGGTATTCTGAAGAATCCCAAAATTCAGTGATAATTTTATCATAGGCTTCTTTAGCCTTATCATTTTGATTTAGCTTTTCGTAGGCCAGTGCGGCTTTCATTAAATAAGCAGGAGAATAAAATTTATTCGGTTCATAATCAGCCGCCTTGTTGTAGTAGGTGGCGGCATCCTCATATTTCTGAAGCTCCATATACGCATCACCAATCAGGCTGTAGGCGCGGGGCTGAACTAAAAGATCATGTGAACTATAATCCTGAAGGTAAAGAATAGCCGCATCGTAATTGCCCTGCTTGAGGTAGCATACACCTGCATAAAAATGTGAAAGGTTGGCCGCATCACTAAATTTAAACTCATCAATAATGTCGATGAATCCTAAATTATTGCCATCCCCATTCAGGGCAAGCTTCAAACTGTCGGCTTCAAAATAATAGACCGCCTGGAACATTTGTTTTTGCGCCTCGGCATCCTGCGAATCTTTGTAATAGTTAAATCCAAAGTATCCTGCTACAGCCAGAAGCAATACACCCACAATGCCGGTGATTGTTTTTGGATGTTTTTCTATCCAGTTTTCAGCACCCTCAAGCTTTTCTGCAAGAGCGGCCGGATTTTCAATTAGGTCGTTTTTATGTTCTTCTTTCTTTGCCATGTCACTTAAAAATAATCCCGCTGGAAAGCGGGACGCAAAACTACTAATTACTCAATAGTAAACAAACCCCGCAACATCAGGGCAGGGCCCGGGTTTAATCCTGAATAAGGGGATAATCTGGCTCCTGGTAAATATCAGTAAAGGCCTGTGAAGGATCAGGGAAATTTGATTCTTCGGCAAATTTTACACTTTCTTCAACCTGTTGATTTACCCGTGATTCTATAGCCTCAAGTTCTTTTTCAGTAGCCAGCTTCTTTTCCTGGATGGTGCGTTTTACAACTTCAACCGGATCGCGGTGCTTGTATTCTTCCACCTCTTCTTTGGTTCTGTACTTTGCCGGGTCCGACATAGAATGTCCCTTGTATCGGTATGTTCTGAATTCCAATAAGGTTGGACCTTCGCCCTTTCGTGCACGCTCGGATGCTTTGAAAACCGCCTTGTGTACTTCTTCCACGCTCATAGCGTCCACTGGTTCTGAAGGCATGTCAAAAGCTTCACCCAGTGTATACAATTCATGAACATTTGAAGTACGTTTCACAGAAGTACCCATGGCGTAACCATTGTTTTCGATCACAAAAATTACAGGCAGTTTCCACAACATCGCCATGTTCAAGGCTTCATGGAATGCGCCCTGACGTACCGCACCATCACCCATGTAGCAAATACATAAGTTGCCTGTCTTGTTATACTTTTCCGCGAAAGCGATTCCGGCACCAAGGGGCAC
>Ga0187893_10012674_pt1 | contig 11906 bp, 11 predicted proteins | sample MA1701074metaG_FD_139574 | JGI IMG/M metagenome (GOLD analysis project Ga0187893, IMG submission 139574) | White microbial mat communities from a basaltic lava cave in the Kipuka Kanohina Cave System on the Island of Hawaii, USA - MA170107-4 metaG ... | reverse complement strand
CTGCGCCGCAGGCCGAAGACTTCGTGCCCTTGCTTGACGAGTTCCGCCCCAAGCGGCAGCCCGACGTATCCGCAGCCGACAATCAACACGCGCATGGGACTCCCTTCAGACCTCCACCCCAAACAGTCGCTGGTGTTGCTGGATGGCGTAGCGGTCGGTCATGCCGGCGAGGTAATCGCACACGGCGCGCGGCCAGCCGTCGGCGCGCGCGCGCTTCTTGGCCACTTCGCCAATGTGCTGCGGCCGCGCCATGAAATGATGGAAGAGCCGTTCGAGCATTTGCACCGCGCGGCGGTTCGGCTCGTGGACTTCGGGATTGAAGTAGAGGTTTTTGTAGAGATAGGCGCGGAGCTGGACGTTGTCGCGTTTCAACTCCGGGCTGTAGCGAATGAGCGGACGTGGCTGGAGCCGCACAGCGTCGGCGCTTTGCACGCCCGCGCCGCGAATGAGCGCCTCGCTCGTCTCGACCACCGTCTTTACTTCCACGTCGATGATGCAGCGGATGATGTAGTAGCGGCGGCTTTCGTCGGGCAGCGGGCCGAATTGTTTCTTCACCAGCGCCGCAGCCTGACGCCAGATGGCGACGTAGGTGTTGAGTTCCTTCTCCGACAGCAACCCGGCGGAAAGTCCGTCGTCGAGGTCGTGCGAGTAATACGTGATCTCGTCCGCGAGATTGGCGACCTGCGCTTCGAGCGAAGGCGACTTGGCCTCGAAGTCCTTCCCGCCGGGCGGATGGTCGAATCCCGTCTGGTGCTTGGCGAGGCCTTCGCGCACTTCCCACGAGAGATTCAGGCCGGAGAACGTCGGATACTTCTGCTCCAGCAACTCGACGACGCGCAGGCTCTGGCAGTTGTGCTCGAAGCCGCCGTGCGGCTTCATCAATTTGTTCAACGCCTCCTCGCCCTTGTGGCCGAACGGCGAATGTCCAAGGTCATGCGCCAGCGCAATCGTCTCCGTGAGGTCTTCGTTGAGCTGAAGGGCGCGCGCGATGTTCCGCGAAATGGCGGCGACTTCCATCGTGTGCGTCAACCGCGTGCGCAGATGATCGCCCGTGCCATTGAGGAACACCTGCGTCTTGTATTCCAGCCGACGGAACGCGCGTGAGTGGATGACGCGGTCGCGATCGCGCTGAAATTGCGTGCGCAACTCCGGCGGCGGTTCTTTGTGGACGCGCCCGCGTGTTTCCGCGCTGAACTGCGCGTACGGCGCGAGGATGAGCCGCTCGCGCTTCTCAAGCTGTTCGCGGGTGCAAGGCACGCCGGAGGCTAGAAACATCTCCGCATTATTCCAAGCAACCATTGCCGTATGTTGCCGGGCGCTCGCCGGTTCGTGCGCCAGCTTCACCTTCGCACGCGCCGCAGCACCGCCGTCGCCGCATTGTAGCCGCACATGCCATGCACGCCGCCGCCGGGTGGTGTGGACGCAGAGCAGATGAAAATGGCCGGATTGGGAGTCGTATAGGGATTCATGCGCGCCACGGGACGGGTGATGAGCTGGCCGAAGTCGTTCACGCCGCCAACGATGTCGCCACCGATGTAATTCATGTTGTAAGCCTCGACCTGCCGGCAATTCATCGTGTGCCGCGCCAGGATGGTGTCTCGAAATCCAGGAGCAAAGCGCTCGATCTGCGCCGTGATGCGCGGCTCCATGTCCACGGTGGAATGGCTGGGGACGTGGCAATACGCCCACAGCGTGTGCCGACCGTCCGGCGCGCGCGAAGAATCAGCCAGCGATTGCTGGCACACCAAAACGAAGGGCCGCTCGTTGTGCCGCCCGGCGAAGGCGTCGCGCTCGGACTCCGCGATTTCGCCCAACGTGCCGCCGACGTGGACCGTGCCGGCTTTTCGGCAGGCTTCATTCGTCCACGGCACCGCGCTGCTGAGGGCGTAGTCGATCTTGAAAATGCCCGGGCCATGCCGGTAGGCATCGAGCCGCCTGCGATATCCCAACGGCAATCGCCCGCCCGCGATGCGCGCCAGCACGCTCGGCGACGTATCGAACAAATACACCCGCGCGGACGGCAATTCCTCCATCGCCTGGACGGGACGACCGCAAACGATCTCGCCGCCCAGCGTCTTCAACACCGACGCCAGCGCGCGCGCGATGCTCTGCGAGCCGCCTTCCGCCACCGGCCAGCCGACGGCGTGGGCGCTCAATTGCAGCAACACGCCGATGGCCGAAGTGAACAGCCGGTTCAACGGCAGCACACAATGCGCGGCATTCCCGGCAAAAAGCGCGCGCGCTTCGCGGGTCTTGAAGCACGCCCTGGCCAGCCATTCCGCCGGCATCGCAGCGGGCAATCCGAAGCGCGCCATCAGCACCGGATGCCGCGGAATCGCCAGCGGAGTGAAGATGGACGGAAAGAGCCTGCCGGCGTTTTCCACCAACGGGGCAAACAGCCGCCGGTAATTCCCGCCATCCACCCCCAGTCCGTCCGCCGTCGCGCTCAACGACCGATGCAAGGCCGCGCCCCCGCCCCCCTCCAGCGGATGCGCCAGCGGAATCTCCGGATGCCTCCACCGCAATCCGTGCTCCTCCAGCTTGAGCGATTGGAAAAACGGCGACGCGATTCCAGTGGGATGCGCCGCCGAACAGACATCGTGCAGGAAACCCGGCAGCGTAAGTTCCTTCGTGCGCATCCCGCCCCCGATGGTCTCCGCGGCTTCGACCACCAATGTTTTCCACCCCGCGCGGGCCAGAGTGATCGCCGCGCTGAGACCATTGGGCCCCGAGCCGACGATGACCGCGTCGTACTCGGCGCGGGAGGCGGATGACATTGAATTCAGGCGCCTAGGAAAAAAGGCCCGCGCGAAAGGCGCAAGATATTTGAGTGGTGAATGGAAAACATGAAGGCCGTTCGTGGGGGAACAAACGGCCTTCGGTTTTTTGGGGGTGGGGAAGCGGACACCTGGAGTGTCCGCGACCGGGTGGGAGAATCCTACGACACCGCCGCCAGCGGACGCTGCACCACCATGGGCGCGCTGCCCGCCTCGTTGTCCGTGGTGAGAATCACAAACACCTTGTACACCATATGCACGCCCGGCTCGGTCAACCCGAAGGATGACACGAACTCCCGCGGGTCACTCGGCGCGTTGTTGGCGATCACCTCCGCGAAAACCTCGTCATACTCCGTGCCCACGTGGCCCCGCAGTTGATACCGGTCCAGCATCGGGTCCGTCGATTCGCCATAGACGATCCTCGATTTGTCCGGCGCTTCAAACGTCGCGCTCGCGCTCACCGGCTGCGGCGTGTGGCCCGGCAACGGCGTCAGCCGCGGCATCGTTTCCACCAGCGTCGGGAAGGCCATCATGTCCGACGGCAAATCGTCCCGGTACAACTTCATCACCCCGTACATGTCCGCCTGCGTTTCATCCCGCTTGGCCCGCGAGAGCGTCACCTTCTGAAGTTTCGCCCGCTCGTCCGCGAACTGGAACTGGAGCGACGACACCATGCTGGCAAACTCCCCCTGCGCCATCGGCGTCGCCTGCAAATCCGTCGGCGGCAACACCAGCGGCAACGTCACCCCGGCTGGCGCCGGACCCGCGTTGATCGACTCCCACAACGTCATCATGTCGAACATCGGGTCCGAAAAAACCTTCTGCCCGTCACGGATGCCCGGCGCGTAGGGACGCGCCGCGTAAAAATGCGTGTCCTGCCATTTGCCATCCAGCTTCACGATGAACTGATTGAGACGCTCCAGCAATTTCACCTTGGTGATTTCCGTCGTGCCACGCGCCAGGTCCAGGTGCGTCAACTTCGCCCGCACGTCGGCGTCCTGCGACTGCAGCAAGTCGCGCATGCCTTCAAAGATCGCGCGCGTCACCAGCGTGTCGTTCGGCAACTTCACCTTGAACGGCGTGGCCGGCGCCGCGTCGAGCACCAACTGCCAGTGGCCGAGAAAATCATTCGCCGTGGGGATGTAAGAAGCGTTTCCAGAGATGGGCATAAGCGTGTTTCCTTTTCAGGGTTTGAACGATTGCATCAATGTCGATTTCAGCCGCAACCTGCACCGCGCTCGCGCGCCTTCGGCAGGCCAGTTCTTCTCTAACAAAGGTCTGTGAACCAGCCTTCGTGCCACCCGACCCAAGCCCGATCGTTTTGTTTGCAACCTGTTGATAAAGGCCACTTCGAGACTGAATCAACCCACCCGTGCCCCGGGGAGAACCTGCCCACCGGCAAAGACTGCCGGAATGTCCGGTCAAACCTTCCCGGCGTTCCGTGCGAGCGGTGGCGGCGACGCCCCGTCGCCAAGGGTGAACGCGACGCCCCGTCGCGGTTGGAGCCAGAGACCAGTCGCCTAGCGACTGAGTGACGGTAGCCGTGGACTTCAGTCCACGGTGCGGGAACGAAAATCAACGGCGTCGCGTAGCGACGTTTGAGGGATTATCGTCGGTTTCAAGCGTCGCTGACGCGACGCGCCCGGCTTTTGCGAGCGACCGTGGGCTGAAGCCCACGGCTACCATCATGCCCTCGCTACGCGAGGCGCAACGGGTGACCGGGCGCCCAGGATGCGACCCCTTCAGGGCCGTGGGGAAATTGGGGCGGGCGTACCCAGGGTAGGCGCTGGCGCGCCAACCTTGGGCTGAAGGATCGAATGCCGTTGGCGTTCTGCGCGAGCGCGCGCCGAGCGGCGCGCAACCCGGCGTTGACCTCGCTACTGCGTCTCTCTAGCCTGCGCGCATGGCACGCGTTGTAGGGGGAAAAACCGCCATCCCCGCCAAAGCAGAAAAGTCAGCCTCACCCAAAGGACGCAGGAGCGCCCTCCTCGACACCCGCGTCATCTACTGCGGCGACAATCTGGAGCAACTCCAGAAGCTGCCCGACGGGTGCATCGACCTCATCTACATCGACCCGCCCTTCAACTCCAACCGCAACTACGAAGTCTTCTGGGGTGAGACCAAGGAGAAGCGCGCCTTCGAGGACCACCACGTCAGCACGCAAGCCTACATCGACTGCTGTGCTTGAAACAAACATGAAAACTAAAATCGTCGTCGTGATTCTCGCTGCAATTGCTACCTTCATCGGATTGCGTGCGCTGCCCCAGGACGCCGAAGAGCAGGAACGCGAGCATAAAACTGTCGTTTACGTGGGGACAAATGGCTACGTCCGTGCAAACGGACGATATTGGAAACAACTCAACCAACAGTCGAAGATCGCGCTTTTGTATGGATATGAGGAAGGCGTGACGATGTTGGTTCGCGAGACAAGGTTGAAAGCCAAGCCAGATGTGGCGACGAAGACTGAAGAAGTTGCTGCTTCCTTGATGATTTCCGGGTTTAGGTTCTCTGACTTCGTTAAGCAGGTGGACGAGCTTTACGACGATACGGCAAATGTTCGCATTCCGGTTATAGACGCATACGTTTACGCCCTGCTCAAGATTCGGGGCGCTACCAAGCAGAAGCTTGAGGACCATGTCGCCACTCTGCGCCGCAAATACAACAACTGAAAAAGGAAATCACCATGTCACTCGGCGATTTTGTAACAGTATTTCTCCCCCTGTTTTTTGGAGCGGCAGCCAGACGGAAAGTATGCAAGCGAACCCGGCGGGGGCGTCGCGGTTGCCATCGTTGCGTCCCGTGCGCCGGGTCGCTGAACTTGGGCTAGCATGCTGATGAAAATCTGTTTTTCGATTGAAAAAGCGCGCGAGTTTCCTAAGAAATTTGAGAGTCCATTTTGGAAAACATATCTTTTTCAGCAACCTACTAGGTGCCTTTGAAGCGCATGGCCGTCATCAACAAGCAAGGAAACGTGATCGCGCACTGCCCCGGCTGCGATGGAGGCAAGAGCACCTTCGAGTATGCCTATGCTGGCCGAGAGTTTAGCCATATCACAAAAGTGTTCGAGAGGGGCTTTCGCCGCGACGACCAGTTGCGCGTGCGGTTTCAACTATTTCGGTGTGCCGGATGTGGAAGGGCAGGGCTAGGTTCAATTCGCATGATGGATGTGCATGGCTCGTATCCAGAAGACATCTGGGAGCTTTTAGACTTTTACCCTGAAGCGAAGCAGCGGCTCAGCCTTCCCAATACAGTTCCAAAAAGGCATTCAGAACGAATTCCGGGAAGCAGAGATGTGTGTTGAGCACGAGTGTTACAGAGCGGGAGCGGCCATGTTTCGTTCAGTTCTCGACAAGACGATGCGAGCCAACGGCTACAAGACCAAGGATGCAAAGAATCTTCGCGACCAGATTGATGAGGCGGCGGCAGATGGAGTCATCACGCCCGCGCGTCAGCGACGTGCTCACGACGAGGTTCGTGTCCTTGGGAATGATGTCTTGCACGATGATTGGCATTCAGTCTCGTTGGAGGACGTTGAGGCTGCCCATCACTACGTGCAGCGTATCCTTGAGGACTTCTACGACGACCGGGAATCTGTTCTCAAGCAGCTCAGAAGGGCAAAAAGAGTTCCGGACGAGGATAAAGCAAGTGGACAGAGCACCTGACAAAATCACTGGAGCGTGAAGGAGTTCTAACAATTGACAATGCTTCGTGGGTCATGCGGAGAGATCGACGGTATGTCCCGAAACGGGACGGCCGTTTTCCAATTTCGGGACACTGAGGCGGTGTTTCCCCCCGAAATGGCCGTGGGGAGGCGCGTAAGGTTCATGGGGAGGCTCATCCACATCATGGGGAGCCGCGTCCACAGCGTGGGGAGGCGCGTTCTGTCCATAAACCGGCGCGTCGGGCTGGTGGGGAGGCGCATCCACATCATGGGGAGGCGCGTCGAGTCCCGTTTTGAGGCTCCCCACGGGGTGGCGGGCGCTCCCCACGGTGTGGCGGCGGCGGCCCACCGGGAGCATGGGGCGCCCGATGAAGCGGACGAATCGCCCGTTGGAGCGGGTGTTCGGCCCCATGAGGCCGGGGTTGCTCCCTGCAGTGACGGTAGCGCAGATTTTCAATCTGCTGTATCGCCGAATTGCATTCGGCAGGGCGTGCGAAAGCAGCAAAGGTCCTGGCGAGCGTGGCGTCTGCGGATTGCAAATCCGCGATACAAGCAGAGTGCAACTCTGCGCTACGAAAGTGCGGATGACCGCCACTTTCATTCGCACCCCATCAAACGACGCGCCTTGACAGTGCTCAATTGCTCGCCAGCAGTTCCTTCACGGAGACGCCGCGCAGCTCGAACAGGCGGCGGATGGTGTCTTCGATGAGGTTGTTCGGACAGGAGGCGCCAGCGGTGACGCCGATGGTGATGTCGCCGGAAGGGAGCCAGTCGGGGGTGGCCTTCTCAATGTGTTCGTGCTGGTCCCAATGGCGGATGAGCGCGGCGGATTCCATCTTCGCCGCGTTCTTGATGAAGTAGGTGGGCAGGACTTTCTCGCCCATCTCGGCGAGGTGGGAGGTGTTGGAGGAGTTGTAGCCGCCAATGACGATGAGCAGGGCGAGGGGTTCGTTGAGGAGTTTTTGCAGGGCGTCCTGGCGGTCTTGCGTCGCGCCGCAGATGGTGTCGAAGAAGCGGAAGTGCCGGGGGAGTTCGGCGGGGCCATATTTCTTTTCCATCGCGGCGCGGAGGCGGCGTTGGACTTCCTCGGTTTCGCCGCGGAGCATGGTGGTCTGGTTGGCGACGCCGACGGCCTGGAGGTGGAGGTCGGGGTCGAAGCCGGGGGAGTAGGCGCCTTTGAATTTCTCGAGGAATTCCCGTTTGTTGCCGCCGCGCAGGATGTAGTCGCAGACGTAGTCGGTCTCGGCGAGGTTGAAGACGACGAGGTAGTGGCCGGCGCCGTAGGCGGTGGCCTGGGAGGTGGTGGCTTTGGTTTCTTCGTGCCTGGCTTTGCCGTGGATGATGCTGGTGACGGATTCCTTGGAGTATTGGCGGACGCGTTTCCAGACGCTCATCACGTCGCCGCAGGTGGTGTCCACGAGGATGCAGCCTTTTTCCTCGAGCTTGCGGCGCGTGGCGACTTCGGTGCCGAAGGCGGGGATGATGACGACGTCCTCGGCGCGGAGGCGGGACATTTCGTCGTCGGTGGGTTTGTTGGAGATGGTCTGGATGCCGAGGTGGCGGATCTGGTCGTTGACTTCGGGGTTGTGGATGATTTCGCCGAGGAGGTAGATGGGTTTGTCGGGGGGGAAGGATTTGCGGGCGGCGTAGGCGAGGTCGATGGCGCGTTCGACGCCGTAGCAGAAGCCGAATTCCTTGGCGAGCTTGACGGTGAGTCCGCCGGCGGAAAGGACGTTGCCGCGGGCGCGGATGTGGTCCACGAGTTCGCTGCGGTAGTGGGATTCGACCTGGGCCTGGACGGCTTCCATGATCTCGGGGCGGCGCAGGTTGATTTTGCGCGGCGGCGCGGCGGGTGTCGGACTCGTCATGGGAGCAAGTTAGCAGGGCGCCACGAAGCGTCGAGCAGAATAGCGTTGCGCCGCGCCTCCCGTCTGCAATCATCCCCGCGCCCGGCCCTCGGAGCGTAGCTCAGCCTGGTAGAGCACTTGCTTTGGGAGCAAGACGTCGCAGGTTCGAATCCTGTCGCTCCGACCATGCCCTTTTTGATTGTGGTTTTCGCGGAGAGTCCTAACGTCATGCCGTTATCGTCCGCAATGCTGTCGCAGCGCCACGGTCCCGGCACGGCGCTCACTCAGCCCAGATGCACGCACACCGCGAAGGAAACGCGAGCCTCGGACAGGACGTCCTCAACTTCACCGATGTCCTGCGCGAGGGGCTTTCCGCGGGCATGATCGCGCTGGACGCGCAGCGGCGCGTCACCCTCTTCAACACCGCTGCGGAATCCATCACGGGCCTCAACGGTGCGTCCGTATTGAACCAGGCGGCGACGGCGCTGCCCGCCGCGTTGTGTGAAGCGCTGGAAGCCGGCGAGGATGGCGCGCGCGAAATCAAATTCTCCTCGCCCGCGCGCGGCGAGGTCCTCGCGCAGTTGACGCTGGCGCACGAGCGTTCGCCCGATGGCCGGCTCGTGCGTGTGCTCGCCGTGCTGAACGATCTGACGACCGTGCGCGCGTTCGGCCAGACGATGCGCCGGCTGGATCGGCTCGCCAGCATCGGCACGCTTTCGGCGGGCATGGCGCACGAAATCAAGAACGCGATGCAGGCGGTGAAGACGTTTATCGAGGTGCTCATCCAGAAAAAACAGGACGCGCAACTCGGCGAGGTGGTGAACCGCGAGTTGTGCCGCATCAACGCCATCGTGAGCCAGATGCTTCGCTTCGCCGGGCCGGCCAAGCCGGTCTTCACGACGGTTAATGTCCACGACGTGCTCGAACAATCGCTCGACCTCGTGCATCACCACCTGGAAGGGCGGAAGATTTCCCTGCATCGCGCGATGGAGGCGCGGCCCGACGCGGTGCGCGGCGACAGCTACCAGCTTGAGCAGGTGTTCCTGAACTTGTTCTTCAACGCGCTGGACGCCATGGGCGCGGACGGCCGTCTGACCATCGCGACCGAGGTCGTGCCGACCGAACAATCGGCGCTGCTCGGCTCTCCGGCCCTGCGCGTGTGCGTGAAGGATTCCGGCATCGGCATTCCGCCGGAGAATCTTGGCCGGTTGTTCGAGCCGTTCTTCACGACGAAGCCGAACGGGACGGGACTGGGGCTGCCGATCACGCAGCGGATAATCCAGGAACATCGCGGAGTGATCAGCGTGAGCAGCAAACCCGGCGAGGGCGCGGCGTTCGACATTCTGCTGCCGCTGGCGGTACCGGTCGCGGGGCAGGGCATGGCGCCGTAGCCGACTGCAAAAACAAAAAGGACGAGCGACTCCGCTCGTCCTTCGTGAAAGGAATGAGTTATTCCCTTACTGCTTTCCTTTGGAAGGAATGGTGATCGTCTGTGACTTGCTAGGCGGGACGCCACCCGGAACAGGCGTGGCCCCCGGGACACCGGGAGTCGCCGCACCCGTCGGATCGGGCTTCTTGATGTCGATCAATTCGATGTCGAACAGGAGCGTTGAATTGGCCGGGATGTTCGGACGCGGCCTGTCGCCGTAGGCGATGTCCGCCGGGATGAACAGCTTCCACTTCGAGCCGACGGGCATCATCTGGAGCGCCTCGGTCCAGCCTTTGATGACGCCCGTGACGGCAAACGACGCCGGCTCGCCGCGCTTGTAAGAACTGTCGAATTCCGTTCCGTCGATCAGCGTGCCGCGATAGTGGCAGACGACAGTCTCGCCCGCGACCGGGACTTTGCCCGTGCCTTTCGTTTCGATCTTGTATTGCAGGCCGCTGGCGGTGGTCTGCACGCCCTCCTTCCTCTTGTTCTCAGCGAGGAACTCGTCGCCGGCTTTCTTGTTCTTCTCGGCCTCGGCCTTTTGCTTTTCCTGCTGTTTGGCGCGCATCTCCTGCTGAAATTCCATGAGCAGCGTGCGGGCCTGCTCCTCGGTCAGCAACGTCTTGCCCGTGCCGGCGTCGCGCAGGCCCTTGAGGAACTGTTCCTGGTCCAGATCAATATCGCTTTGCTTGAGCGACTTGCCGTAGTTCATGCCGAGCATGTAGCTGACCTTGTCCTTCTTGCTCTTGAACGGGTCTTCATCAGCGGCCAGGAGGCCGAAGCCCATGCCTGCCGCGCACAAAGCAACGAGTAATTTCTTCATCGGTATCTATGGTTGCCGCGCGGCCGGCCGGAAACAGCTCCGGCGGATGCGACCTGCGCGTTCGCATTGCGAGTCGCACACACTACCGGCGGCCCGTGTGGAGTCAAGGTGAAGCTCGGTGCCGTCGCCGCATCACTCCTTGCGTCTCATCCAAAGTTCAAAGTGATACAACGCCACGACGACCAGCGGATGTTTGATCTTCCCCTCGGCAACAAGACCGGGCACTTCGGCCACCGGCACCAGCCGGGTGAGCATGTCTTCGCCGCTGTCCCACTGGACGGCGTGGCGCAGGGAACAATTTTCCACGAGGACGGTGTGGCAGGTGTTGCTCATGATGGCGGGGTTGGCAAACACGCTGGCAAGCGGGCGGGCCTTCTCGCCTTCATACCCCGTTTCCTCGCGCAGTTCGCGCACGGCCGTCTCCACCGGCGACGATTCCGTCTTGTCCATGATGCCGCCGGGGATTTCCAGTTCCACCGTGTTCGACCCGTGGCGGAATTGTTCGACCATCTCCAATTCCTGTCCCGGCGTTACCGCGAGCACGTTCACCCAATCCACGCAATCGATGATGAAGAAGTCGTGCGTCCGGCCAGTGCGCGGAGAAACCTTCTCGTCCGAACGCACGGAGAAAATGCGGTAATCGCCCAGCGGCTTGGAGCCGATCCGGGTCCACGGTCGAATCATCGGCGCCGAGCGTCGGGCTTGCGCGCGCAGCCGTCAACGCCGCGTTGAATCGGGTCTCAGCGTGTGCAGTGAGGACGTGCAGATGAAGCTTCAATTCCAACAATCCCTGCTTGCCCGAATTTTCCCGCAGTGCCATCGTCAGCCTAGAAGCGAACACAGACGGCTATGCTCAAAGTCACCGGCAACGGCTCCATCACCACTTGCGACGGGATTACGCGGCGGGACTTCCTCCAGGTTGGCACGCTTGGCGCGCTGGGCTTTTCGATGGCGAACTTCGCCGCGCTGAATGCGCTGGGCGCCGTCGATGCGAAGCAGGGCGACAAGGCGTGCATTCTCATCTTCAATCTCGGCGCGCCCAGCCAGCTCGACACGTTCGATCCCAAGCCCGATGCGCCGCGCGAAATCCGCGGGCCGTTCAAGGCGATCAAGACGGCATCGCCCGACATCCAACTCACGGAGATTCTTCCGCTGCACGCGAAGCTGGCGGACAAGTTCAGCCTCGTCCGCTCCTGCTATCACACGGCGGCTGCCGTCCACGACACCGGCCATCAGATGATGCAGACGGGCCGGCTCTTCCAGGGCGGCATCAACACGCCGCACGCCGGTTGCGCGCTGGAATTCCTGCGCGGGCGCAAGACCGAGTTGCCCGCGCACGTCATTCTCCCCGAGCCGATGGGGCCGACTG
>Ga0187893_10012673_pt1 | contig 11906 bp, 8 predicted proteins | sample MA1701074metaG_FD_139574 | JGI IMG/M metagenome (GOLD analysis project Ga0187893, IMG submission 139574) | White microbial mat communities from a basaltic lava cave in the Kipuka Kanohina Cave System on the Island of Hawaii, USA - MA170107-4 metaG ... | reverse complement strand
TCGTCCGTCCGGCCGCTTCCTCGACGTGTCCACCGACACGACTGCGTCGCGGCCGGCCGAACTCCTTGCGGCTGGTGCGCATCCCGCACTCTCGGCTGGCGGTTCATGAATAGGTCGGGCTAGGGCCTGGCTCCGGACGCACTCCCGCCCCCGGGCCGGTCACGGCCCGGGGGCGGCGATCTCCGGGCGTGGTGCCGGGAGCAGGATTCGAACCTGCACGGGCTCGCGCCCAGCGGATTTTAAGTCCGCTGCGTCTACCGTTCCGCCATCCCGGCCCCTTCGCGCTCGGAAGCCGAAGCGCCCGGACCCCCCTCGGGGCCCGGGCGCTTCGTTCCGCGCGTCGCGCGCGGCGTCAGTGCCCGTGGGCCCCTGCGCGCTCTAACACGTCGGTCACCTTCACGCACGGGTACTTCGCCAGGAATCCCTGGAGCGCGAAGCCGAACAGCCCCACGAATCCCATCGTCACGCCCACCTCGGGGAGCCCGACCCAGACCTGGTCCGGGTTCAGCGAGGGCATCACCAGCACGTGCCGCTCCACCCACACGCCCGCAAGGATGACGCAGGTGAACCCGAACAGGAGCGCCGGGTTCGTCTTGCTGGTCTTGTTGAGCATCCCCAGGAACGGGATCACGAAGATCATCGAGAACGCGGCGAACGCGAGCGGGCGCCACGGCTCCTCGAAGCGTAGGAACACCCACCACGTCTCCTCGGGCATGTCCGCGTACCAGATGGGCAGGTACTGCGACCACATCAGATACGCCCAGAAGATGCACCAGGCGAACAGGATCTTGCCCATGTCCCAGAACATGTCGGGCGTGATGTAGGCCTCGAGCCCGCGGCGGGCGCGGATACGCGTCGCCAGCATCGCGATCACCGCCACGCCGCAGATGAACGCGCCGGCGTAGAAGAACCAGCCGAACAGCGGGCTCACCCAGTTGGGCGTGAGCGCGATCACGAAGTCCCACGCGAGCACGCTGAAGAACGCCACGAACGTGAGCGCGATCTGCGGCGAGAGGTGCGAGACCTCATGCGAGTACCAGGCCGCCTCGGCGGAGTCCCCGCGCCAGGTGCCGACCTGCTTCTCGTAGAGCGCCCTGAGCTCCGGCTTCACGTGCGGGGCGAGCAGGTGAAGGTCGCGACGCAGCGACGCGCGGGCGAGCTTCATGGCGAGCCACGTGAACAGCGCGAGTCCGCCGAGTGTCCTCACGTACAGGAACGGCACGTTGAGGAACGGGACCTGGCGCGGCTCCACGTGCCGGATCCAAGGCAGGTAGGTCCAGATGCCGGCCAGGAGCAGCACGGCAGTCGTGGCGATGCCGAACGGCAGGTAGCTCGACATGGACTCGCCGAGCCGCATGATGGGTCCGCCCCAGCGGCCGTTCGCGAGCCGGATGGCCGCGGCCAGCACGACGCCGCCCTCGGCGATGCCGAGGAAGTAGAGCGTGTTGATGGTCCAGGTGCCCCACGCCCGCAGCGGGTTCGTGGCGAGCAGGAATCCGAACGCGACCACGCCCACGGCCATGAGCCCGAGGAAGATGTTGTGCTTCTTCGGGTCGGGAGTCCCCGGCAGCCGGCTCGCGAGGTCGCGCAGGACGGCGTCCTGGCTCATCGCGGGCTCGTGCTCTGCATGTGGCGGATGTAGTGCACGAGGCTCCAGGCGTCGTGCGCCGAGAACAGGTTCCCGTAGGCGGGCATGAGCGCGCCGCCGTGCCGGATGTAGCGGTAGAGGTATCCGTCCGTGCGCTCGCGCGTCATCTGGGCGAGCAGGTCGGGCGGCGGCACGAACTTGGCGCTCACGGGGCCGTCGCCGGCCATGGACTTGCCGTGGCAGGTCCAGCACACGGTGCGGAACAGGCTGTCGCCGTGCGCGACCGAGGCCTCGGTCGCGACCGGGGCCCTGAGCCGGACGGCGAAGACGTCGTACGGCATGGTCTCGTGGGCGTAGGCGTCGCGGCCGATCGTGGGCACTGCGAGCGAGTCGGGCACCTGGCTGTAGCGCACGGGGCCGGCCGCCGACCAGGCGTCGCGCTGGATGTCCACGGCCACGGTCTGGCGCATGTCGCGGATCGGGTAGTAGCTCCAGCGGGTGACGGCCTTGCGCGCGTCCTCGCAGCCCTGCTGGAACGACACCGACCACAGGGCGAGGAGCCCCACGAACGCCACCGGCTTAAGCATGGACCTGCACCTCGAGCGCGTGCTGGCCCTTGAGCATCTGCTCCACACGCGCCGTGTCGGGCGGCGGGCACGGCACCCAGATGCCGATCATGTCCTCCTGGAAGCGCGGGTCGTAGGGCGCCGACGCGCGGATCTGCGGCAGCCGCGCGAGCGCCAGCATCCCGAGCAGGTTCGCGAGGCCCGCGAGCAGGATCATGGACTCGTAACCGATGACCGTGAACGGCGGGACGCTCACCAGCTCCTTCCCGCCCACCACCAGCGGCCACGAGACCAGCGAGTACCAGCACAGCGCGAAGCCGCCGGTGGCCCCGAGCAAGCCGCCCGTGAACGTCACCCAGCGCACGATCGAAGGCCCCTGCTCGAGCGCCTTCTCGATCTCGTGGTGCGGCACGGGCGAGAACACCTGGACGTCCTGGTGGCCCGCCTGGCGGAGCGCGGTGACGGCGGCGGCGGCATCGTCCACGAAGTGGAAGAGGCCCATGACCCCGAAGAACCTGGGCGGCGGCGGCAGAAGCAGCTTCTGGAGGAGCCCGATCATCCGTGCGGCCTCCGCCGCGGGAACGTGAGCGTCTCCTTGATCTCGGCGATCGAGAACGCGGGCAGCACGCGCACGAACACGAGGAAGAACATGAAGAACCAGGCGAACGACCCGACGATGAGCGCGATCTCGGTGATGCTGATCTTGTAGTAGAACCAGTTGGCGGGGTTGAACGAGCGCGTGAGCGAGGTGACGATGATGACGAAGCGCTCGAACCACATGCCCACGTTCACGAGCAGGCACAGCACGAACAGTGCCTTCATGTTGCGGCGGAAGCCCTTGAACCACAGCAGCAGCGGGAACACGACGTTGCACGAGAACATGATCCAGAACGCCCACCAGTAATGCCCCGTGGCGCGAAACCAGAACACGTCGCGCTCGGCCTTGTTCGGGCCGAACCATGCCATGAAGAACTCGTTCATGTACGAGTAGCCCACCATGGTCGAGGTGAGCAGCACGAGCTTGGCGAGCTTCTCCATGTGATCGATCGTGACGATGTGCTCGAGCTTGAACGTGGTGCGGATGGGGATGAGCAGGTTGATCACCAGCGCCACGCCCGAGAAGATCGCGCCGGCCACGAAGTAGGGCGCGAACAGCGTCGAGTGCCAGCCCGGCGTCTGCGCCATGGCGAAGTCCCACGACACCACCGAGTGCACCGAGAACACGAGCGGCGTGGCGATGGCGGCGAAGAACAGGTAGGCACCGTAGAAGTGCTTCCATTGGTAGTTCGCACCCGTCCAGCCGAACGACAGCAGCGTGTAGAGGAGCTTCATGAGCGGGTGCTTCGCCCGGTCGCGCACCGCCGCCACGTCGGGGATCAGACCGACGAGGAAGAAGATGCTCGAGATCGTGAGGTAGGTGTTCACCGCGAACACGTCCCACTCGAGCGGCGAGCGGAAGTTGGTCCACAGCTGGCGCTGGTTCGGGTACGGGAACAGCCAGTAATCGAACCAGGGCCGGCCGGTGTGGATGGCCGGGAACATGGCGGCCGTGAGCACTCCGAACACGGTCATCGCCTCGGCGATCCGGTACACCGCGCGGCGGAAGTGCGAGCGGAACAGGAACAGCACCGCCGAGACGAGCGTGCCGCAGTGCGCGATGCCGACCCAGAACACGAAGTTCGTGATGTCCACCGCCCACATGACGGGGCGCTGGAACGCGGACACGCCCCAGCCGTGCACGATGATGTTGCGCACGGCCACGAGCGCCACCGCGAGCACGGCCAGGTCGAACAGGAACACCGCCCACCACACCTTGCCCGGCACGCTGATGAGCTTGAGCACGTCGTCGTTGAGCGAGGCCTGGGTGATGGGCCGGCTCTCGGGGTCGTGCGTCGCCGCCACGACACGCGGCGCGGGCGGGGTCAGGGTCTGGCTCACGCGTGGTCCCCGGCCATCGTGTCGCGCGGCACCTTCTTCAGGTAGGTCACGCCGGGCTTCGTGTTCAACTCCTGGAACACCCAGTACTTGCGCTCGCCGAAGCTCTTCTGGTGTACGGCGCTCTCGGGGTCGGCGAGGTCGCCGAACGTGATGGCCTGCGCCGGGCACGACTGCGCGCACGCGGTCTGGATCTCGCCGTCGCGCACATCGCGCTCCTCGTCCTTGGCGGTGCCCTTGCCCTCGAGGATGCGCTGCACGCACATCGTGCACTTCTCCATCACGCCCTTCGAGCGCACGGTCACGTCCGGGTTCAGCTGCCAGTTGAGCGGCTCGGGGAACGCGAACGTGGTCTTCTCCGGCGCCGCGTAGTCGAACCAGTTGAACGCGCGCACCTTGTAAGGACAGTTGTTCGAGCAGTAGCGCGTACCCACGCAGCGGTTGTAGACCTGCGCGTTCAGGCCCTCGGGGCTGTGGTAGGTGGCGTACACGGGGCACACCATCTCGCACGGCGCGCTGCCGCAGTGCTGGCACATCATGGGTACGAAGCGCACGTCCGTGGGCCCGGGCTCGACCCTCTCCTCGAAGCGGTCGATGCGGATCCACGCCATCTCGCGCCCGCGCTTCATGAGGTCGGGGCCGACCACCGGCACGTTGTTCTCGGCGCTGCACGCCACGACACAGGCGGCGCAGCCGGTGCAGGAGTCGAGGTCCACCGCCATGGCCCAGCGGTGCTTCGCGTTCTTGTACGAGCCCACGTCCACCGGGTCGGTCTTGCTGCTGCGGCCCTTGAGCTCGGACTCGAACGCGGTGATCGCGTGCGCCGGGGGCTTCCAGCCCTCGGGCCGCGCCTTGGGCTCGGTGTACTTGCCGGGCCGCGTCATGCTCGGGTGCGGCGGGACGTGCACGCCCTCGCCCGCCGGGTAGTGCCCGAGCGCCCCTCCCGCGTGCGCACCCGCCGCGGGGACGCCGTGGCCGTCGCCGGCGGCGGGGACGCCGTGGCCGGCCCCGCCTGCCGGCGCGCCATGGCCGGTCCCGGTCGCGAGCAGCGCGGCCAGCGGCACGATCTGCGCGATGTGCCGGTCGTGCTGGCGCTTCTCGCCCTGCTGCACGTAGAGCTCCATGGCGCGCGAGCCGCGCGAGACCTTCACGTTCGCCGACTGGTAGGCGAGCGCGCCGGCGGCGGCGTCCATGGCTTGCGGCACGAGCGCGAGCGCGTTGACACCGCGGCCCTTCGCGTAGCGGCCGTACGAGGTGTGTCCCTGGCCGAGCGCGAGCGCGACCGCGTCCTTCCGGATCCCCGGGTAGAGGTAGGCGGGCACCTCGACACTCCCGGCCGAAGTTTCGAGCCGCACCGGCTCGCCCTGCTTCACGCCCAGCCGCGCCGCGGTCTCGGGGTGGATCTCGGCCCACGAGCCCCACACGGTCTTGCTGGTCATGTCGGGCAGCTCCTGGAGCCATGGCTTGTTGGCCCCGCGCCCGTCGTAGAAGTGGCTGGAGGGCGTCACGAGCAGCGCCAGCTCGCCCTCGCCCGACCGCTCGGAGGCCGCGAACGCGGGCGCGCCCTTCCAGCGGATGGGCAGCTCGGAGACGTTCTCGAACACGCCGCCCGCCGCGAGCGACTCGGTCCAGAACGTGTCGAAGTCGCGGCCCTGGCCGAAGCGCGCGTGCAGCGGCCGCCAGCGCTCCCGCAGCAGGTCGTGGTACGAGTCGGGGAACGCCGCTCCACCGCCCGCGGCCTTCGTGAACGCGATGAGCAGGTCGCCCGCCGGGCGCGAATCGAACATGGGCAGCCGCTTCATGGCCGGCTGCTGGAGCGAGTACACGCCGCGCGCGGTCCAAGCGTCGCCGAAGCTCTCGAGCGCGTGGCAGACGGGAAGGATCAGGTCGCAGGCGTCGGTGGTCTCGTCGCGCGAGGTGGCCAGCGCCACCTTGAACGGCACCTTCTCGAACGCGGCGGCCGCGCCGGCCCAGGCGGGCGTCGTATAGAGCGGGTTCGCGCCGTGCACCACCAGCACGTCGGCCGCGTCCGCGGCGATCGCGTCCAGCTCGGCCTTGAGCTGCGCGAACGTGGCGAGCCCGGTCACGTCGAGCGCGCGGTCGATGTCGAAGCTCTTCCCCGTGTAGCCCGCGACGTGGTTCAGCACGTTGACGGCCGCGACCAGCGCCGTCCCCTGCGTACCCTGCGTGCTGATGCCGCCGGCGATCGCCAGGTTGCGGTCACCGCGCGCCGTGAACAGCCGCGCGAGGCGCGTGATCGTCCCCGCCGGCACCTCGGTCCGGGCGGCGACCGCCTCGGGCGTCCAGGCGGCGAGCGTGCCGCGCAGCGACTCGCGCGTGGCGGCGGCCGCGGAGCCGAGGCCCTCGGCCACGATCACGTGCGCGAGGCCGAGCGCCACCGCGAACTCGGTGCCGGGCCTCGGCGCCACCCACTCGTCGGCGTTCGCGCCGGTCGTGGAGAGCCTCGGCTCCACGGTCACGAAGTGCCCGCCCCCGTCCTCACGCCGCGCGCGCATCTCCGCGAACGAGCGCGCCTGCGTGACCGGCGAGACGAACGTCTCGAGGAAGTCGGCGCCGAACGCGATGAGGCATCGGGCGGCCGCCGGGTCGTACTGCGGCACGACGTCCAGCCCGTACGTGATGCGGTTCGCGGCGCGCACGCACTCCCAGCCGAACGGCTCCCACATCACGTGCTTCCCACCCACCGCCTTCGCGAACTCGCCGGCGAGCGCGCGCATCGTGCCGGTCTCGAGACCGGTGAGGAGCACGGCGCGACCGCGCGCGGCGCCTAGCTTGGCGGTGACCATGGCCAGCGCCTCGTCCCACGACACGCTCTTCCAGCCCGCGCCGTCGCGCACGAGCGGCGTCTTCACGCGGTCGGGGTCGTAGAGCCCCTGGAGCCCGGCCTGGCCGCGCGCGCACAGGCCGCCCCGGCCGAGCGGGTGGGCGGGGTTGCCCTCCAGCTTGATGGCGCGGCCCTCGCGCGTGCGCACGATCATGCCGCAGCCGGCCGGGCACTCGCGGCAGGCGGTGGCGTAGAAGTACGGCACGCCCGGGAGCACGTCGTCGGGCGCGACCAGGTAGGGGATCAGCTTCTCCGCCGGCGGCGCCGCGCAGCCCGCCGCGGTGCCGGCGACGCCGACGCCGACGAGCTTCAGGAAGTCACGACGAGGGAGGATCACCGGGTCGGACATGGGCTCCTTCAGTGGTGGCAGACCAGGCAGTCCATCGTGGTCGGGTACACCGGGTGATCCAGGTTCTGCCGGTGGCAGGTGACGCACCAGCCCATCTTGAGGGAGCTGTACTGGTAGACCACGTCCATCTCCTGCACCGGACCGTGGCAGGTCTGGCAGGCGACGCCCGCGCGCACGTGCCGCTTGTGGTTGAACTTCACGTGGTCGGGCACCTGGTGGACCTTGACCCACGGGATCTGCTCGCCGCGCTCCCAGTAGCCGGCCAGCTTCTGGACCTCGGGCCGGTCGGTGGCGGTGAACTTGTGGCAGCCCATGCAGGTGCTCACCGCGGGGATGTTGGCCCACTGCGAATTGGCCGCACCGTAGTGGCAGTAGAGGCAGTCCATCTGGTTCGTGCCGGCGTGGATCTTGTGGCTGAACGCGATGGGCTGCTGCGGGCCCTTGCTGGCGCCGAGCCTCACGTTGAACGACTGCGACAGCGCCACGGAGGCGCCGGCGAGCGTCGCGAGGACGAGGAGGGTGGCGATGATCCGGGTCATGCCGCGCCGCAAGCTATAGACGTATCAGCGGGTTGTCAACCCGCTCGTGAAATATTTCGCGAACCGATCTGAACCCCTGCTCGGTCATGGGATTAGGCTCACCAGCGCGGTGCATCCACGAGCTTGAGCCACTGCCCCTTCTGCACGGCCTCGTCCGGCTCCATGCCGTTCAGGATCGCCGCCTCCTCCAGCGGGATCAGGCCGGCGCCGAGCGTGGGCCACAGCGCGCGGAACCCGCCTGCGGCGGACGCGCCCTGCACGCGCATGCGCACCGGCTGGACCATGCCGCGGCGCGGGTCCACGAGCTGGGTCATGGAGCGGATCGAGGCGAGCACCTGGCGCTCGCCGGCATCCCCGGGCGCGGCCCCGCGCCCGAGCACCTGCAGCATCACGTCCGGCGAGATCCGGATGAACGCGGCGAGGAGCGCGCCCTGGCCGCCCCGGCCGTCGGGCACCACGAGGGTGCCGACCCACGCGGGCCAGGGGCCCACGTTCTCCGGCCCGCCGCGCGAGCTGGCCACCCGCCCGTTCGTCGTGAGGCCCACCAGGTACTCGGTGGGCGAGCGCCCCGCCGCGTCCCGCGCGAGCGTGAGCTGCATGACTCCCGACTGGTCCGGGGCCATCGCGGCGAGCGCCGTGTGCGTGTGCGACGTGCGCCAGCCACCGGGGAACGACATCTCCAGCCCCAGCACGGGGTGGTAGAAGCGGGTGCCCTCGAACCAGCCGTAGCGCGGGTTCTCGCCATAGACCAGGTTCCGAAGCTTCTCCAGGTAGCCGCGCTGGCGGACCTGGAGGTTGGCGCGCCCCTCGGCCGCCTTCGCAGCGAGTCCCGCCGTACGCTCGGCGCGCGCGCCCGGGTCGGGGTGCGTGGAGAGATAGACCGGCAGCGACTGGCCCGCGCGCTCGGCGATCCGCTGGAGGGTGCGGTAGGTGCCCGGGATCTCGCGCGGGTCGTAGCCCGCGACCGCGGCGTAGCGCACGCCCAGATCGTCGGCCTGGTGCTCGTCGTCGCGCCCGTATTTGAGCATCAGCAGCCCGAGCGCCTGTTCGGCCAGCGTGCCGTGCTGGCGGAACGAGGGCGAGAGCGCGCCGGCGATCCCGAGTCCGAGCCCGGCGATCTGCTGCTTGGTGATCTGCCGCGCCGAGTGCCGCGCGGTGACGTGGCCGATCTCGTGCCCGAGCACGCCCGCGAGCTGGGCCTCGCTCTGCATGTGGGCGAGCAGGCCGCGGGTCACGTAGATGTAGCCGCCCGGCATGGCGAACGCGTTCACGACCGGGTCGTCGAGCACGGTGAAGCGCCACGGCAGGTCCGGCTGCTCGGAGGCGCGCGCGACGCGGCGGCCGATGCTGTCCACGTAGGCCGCGAGCGACTCGTCCTCGTAGCGGCCGAACTCGGCGATCGCCGCCTGGTAGCCCTCGCGGCCCATCGCCGCCTCCTGCGCCGGCGTGACGAGCGAGAACTCGCGCCGGCCCGTGGCCGGGTTCGTGGCGCAGCCCGCCGCGTGCAGGGCGGCGAGCGCGAGCAGGGCGAGCCCGACGGAAACACCCGCGCGGCGGCGCCGGGACGGCGCGCGCGAGGCAGGCGAGGGCTCGGGGCGCGAGGGGGCGGACGTCATGGGGGATCCTCCCGGGTTCCTGTCTGGGCCTTCCGTGGGCGGGCGACCGCGCGCCGCGCGAGTATCAGTACCTCGGCACCGACTTGTCCACCTCGCGCGACCAGGCGTCGATGCCGCCGGCCAGGTTCCGGAGCCGGGTGAAGCCGCGCTCCTTGAGGAGCTCGAGCGCCCGCATGCTGCGTGTGCCCCGGTGGCAGACGAGCACGAGGGTGCGGTCGGCGGGCAGCTCGCCCGCGCGCTGAGCGACCTGGCCGAGCGGCACGTGCGTGGCCTTCGGGAAGCTCGCGAGCTGCAGCTCGAACGCCTCGCGCACGTCCACGAGCACCAGGTCCTCGCCGCGCCCGAGGCGGTCGGCCAGCTCGCGCGCCGAGAGCGAGACGGGCTCGGCCGTCTTCGGGCGCGGCGCGCAGAACTCGTCGTAGTCGATGAGCTCGTGGATCGTGGGGTCCGTGCCGCACACGGGGCAGGCCGGGTCCTTCCGCAGGCGCAGCTCGCGGAAGCTCATGTCGAGCGCGTCGTAGAGGAGCAGCCGGCCCACGAGCGTCTCGCCGGTGCCGAGCAGGAGCTTGAGCGTCTCGGTGGCCTGGATCGAGCCGATCACGCCCGGGAGCACGCCCAGGACGCCGGCCTCGGCGCAGCTCGGCACCACGCCCGGCGGCGGCGGCTGCGGGAAGACGCACCGGTAGCAGGGACCGCGTGCGGCGTCGAAGACGCTCGCCTGGCCCTCGAAGCGCAGGATGCTCCCGTACACGTTGGGTCGCCCGGCCAGCACGCAGGCGTCGTTCACCAGGTAGCGCGTGGCGAAGTTGTCGGTGCCGTCGGCCACCACGTCGTAGCGCTTCACCAGCTCGAGCGCGTTCGTGCGGTCGAGCCGAAGCTCGTGCCGCTCGACCTGGATGTGCGGGTTCAGGTCCTGCATCCGCGCGGCGATCGAGTCGAGCTTGGGGCGGCCCACGGCGCTGCTCCCATGCGCGACCTGGCGCTGCAGGTTCGACACCTCGACCTCGTCGAAGTCCACGACGCCGATGCGGCCCACGCCGGCCGCGGCGAGGTAGAGCGCGAGCGGCGAGCCGAGCCCACCGGCGCCCACGAGCAGCACGCTCCCGGCCTTGATGCGGAGCTGGCCCTCCTCGCCCACCTCGGCGAGCGTGAGGTGGCGGCCGTAGCGCCGGAGCTCGGCGTTCGAGAGCGAGTCGCGGGTGGTGCGGGCAGGGTCCACGGGGGGCTCCGGGGCGCGGCGCGGGTCCGGCGCGAACGGTAGGGGTGCGCGCCGCGGCCCGCAAGCGTAGGATGCGCGCGCCGCCGCCATGGATCGCGGCCCGACGCCGACCCCCATCGGACTCCCGAGGAGCAGGTGAGCCCCAAGATCAGCGCCGACGCCGCGCTCGACCGCCTCGCGGCGAACACCATCCGCTTCCTGGCCGTGGACGCGGTCGAGCAGGCGCGCTCGGGGCACCCGGGCATGCCCATGGGCATGGCGGACGCGGGCTACGTGCTGTGGTCGCGCTTCCTGCGCCACGACCCCACCGACCCCGCTTGGCCGGGCCGTGACCGGTTCGTGCTCTCGGCCGGCCACGGCTCGATGCTGCTCTACGCCCTGCTCCACCTCTCCGGCCACGACCTGCCGCTGGAGGAGCTCCAGCGCTTCCGCCGGCTCGGGAGCCGCACGCCGGGCCACCCCGAGCACGGGCTCACGCCGGGGGTCGAGACCACCACGGGTCCGCTCGGGCAGGGCCTCGCGAACGCGGTCGGCATGGCGCTCGCCTCGCGCCTGGGCGAGGCGCGCTTCGCGGCGGGCGGCTTCTCGCCGTGCGACTTCCGCGTGTTCGCGCTCGCCGGCGACGGCTGCCTCATGGAGGGGATCTCGCACGAGGCCGCCTCGTTCGCGGGCCACCTGCGACTCGGGAACCTGGTGGTGCTCTACGACGACAACCGCATCACCATCGACGGCTCGACCGACCTGACGTTCAGCGACGACACGGCGCGGCGCTTCGAGGCCTACGGCTGGCAGGTGCTCGCCGCCGATCCCTACGACCACGAAGCGCTGGCAAGCGCGATCCAGCGCTCGCTCGAGGAGACCGCTCGCCCGAGCCTGCTGGTGTGCCGGAGCCACATCGGCTACGGCGCACCGAAGAAGCAGGACACGGCGCACGCGCACGGCGAGCCGCTCGGCGCCGACGAGGCGGTCGCCGCCAAGCGCGCGCTCGGTTGGCCCGAATCGCCGCCGTTCCTCGTGCCGCCCGAGGTGCGCGCCCACTTCGCGGCGCTCGCCGCCGAGCGCGCGCGGGAGCGCGCCGCCTGGAACGCCTCGCTCGCCCGCTGGCGCGCCGCCGATCCCGCGCGCGCCGAGGCGTGGGACGCGTTCCTGGCGCGCCGCCTGCCCGCGGATCTCTTCGAGACGCTCGTGGCCGCCGCCCCGGCCGGCGCGGGTGCCACGCGGGCGCACGGCGGCACCGTGCTCCAGAAGG
>Ga0187893_10012672_pt1 | contig 11906 bp, 10 predicted proteins | sample MA1701074metaG_FD_139574 | JGI IMG/M metagenome (GOLD analysis project Ga0187893, IMG submission 139574) | White microbial mat communities from a basaltic lava cave in the Kipuka Kanohina Cave System on the Island of Hawaii, USA - MA170107-4 metaG ... | reverse complement strand
CGAGACTGTCTGCGAGCGCAAGCAGACAACCAGTGTGATGCAGATTATGCATTTCGTCAGCGGCGACACCATCAATCAAAAAATTCGGGCCGAAAACGGCTTGATCGAAAGACTGACAAAATCTGGCAAGAGCAGCCGGGAGATTATCGAAGAGCTGTACATAAGGACGTTGTCGCGTTTCCCCAAAAAGGAGGAGGCGCAACTGGCGCAGCAGGGCATCGGCAAGGCTCCATCGCCGCGTGAAGGGTATGAGGATTTGCTCTGGGCTTTGCTCAATAGCAAAGAGTTCCTTTTCAATCACTAACGAGCGGCAAAGAAGGACTGAGGGAGGCAGAAATGGATCAAAGACTTGATGAATTCAGAGCACTGGCTATAGAAACGGCCAAAGAGATGGGGATTGACTTATTGCCCAGCATTCCAGCGAACACGCCCCTTTATGACAAATGGGCGTTTGTTGACCACGCCGGGCTTATCCCAGATAACACATACCCTTCGGGCATTCTCTACTTCACGGATAGCGGGCTAAAGTTTCGACAGATAGTCAAATGGGAATCATTTCATTGGCCGCCCAGCGACGAAGATAAAGAGAAGTACAAGCAACAAGTGAGAGACACGATTCAAACTATTCAACTAGTACGGCAGCGATTTTAGCGGCTTGCAGTGATGATCCGACTTGCTCCTAGCCAGACCGCACGAATTAGATCGGAGGATTTCATGATCAATACAAGCGACGCCCGAACGAACGCCGATCAGATCCTTATGCTCGAGCGCGACGCGCTTGATCGTTGGGGGAAAGGCGATCCCGAGGGGTTTCTTGAATTGTATGCGGCCGATATCAGCTACTTCGACCCGCTGACGGCAATGCGGATCGACGGCCATCAAGCGATGGTGGATTACTACCGTCCCTGGGTCGGCAAGATCCAAGTCGCACGTTACGAGATGCTCAACCCGCACGTGGTTGTTGACGGCGACATGGCGCTGCTGACATACAACCTCGTGAACTACAACCGGGATGCTAAGGGTGTCGAGTCGGTGGGGACTCGCTGGAATTCAACGACTGTATATCAGCGCCGTGATGATACGTGGAAGGCTATCCACTCGCACTGGTCGTTCACTCGCCACCCCGCGTTTCAGAACCTGACGCCGGAATCTTCCGAAGGACTGGAGGCCTGACGAGGATTGAGCATCCGTTTCTTGAAATTTATAGGTACTAGGTCAGTGGAGGATAAGATGAGTAACAGACAGCATGCTTGCGCGTCACATTCGCTCTTCGGGCGCAGAGATTTCATTCAAGCCGGAGCCCTGGGCTTCCTCGGCCTCGGTTTGAAGGATTACTTCCAGCTCAGATCGGTTCAGGCTGCGGAGAAAGGCGAGCCTGATATCTCCTGTATTCTCCTCTGGCAAAGCGGCGGAGCTCCGCAGCTTGATACGTTTGACATGAAACCCGATGCTCCGGCGGAGATTCGCGGGACGTTCAAGCCCATCGCCACGAACGTGCCTGGCATCCAGATTTGCGAGCATCTGCCGCAGACCGCCCGGCAAACGGACAAGTACGCCATCATCCGTTCCGTCACCTCGCGCGAACCAGACCACGAGCGGGCGATCAACTACCTGCTCACCGGCTACCTGCCGCTCCAGACTATCGAGTTCCCAAGTATGGGATCGGTCGTCTCCAAAGAACTAGGGCCGCGCCATGACATGCCGCCTTACGTGGCGATCCCGAATACCTTTCCTTCCTATGGCGCAGGTTTCCTGGGCGGCGTGTATAACCCGTTCATCGCCGGCGATCCCAATGTGAAGGGTTATCAGGTGCGCGATCTCAGGCTTCCGCTCGACGTCGATTGGCAGCGAGTGGACCGCCGGCGCTGGCTCTTGAAAATGGTGGATCAGCGATTCCGGCAGATTGACGCCGGTAACGAGGCCGCGACCATTGACGATTTTTACGCCCGCGCTTACGACCTGATGAATTCGCCGCGGGCGAAGAAGGCTTTCGATATCGAAGAGGAGCCGGAATCAATTCGCAACAAGTACGGCCGCACTCCCGTCGGACAAGGCTGTTTGCTCGCCCGCCGGCTGGTCGAATCCGGAGTGCGTTTTGTGACCGTGGCCAAAGGCTGGCTCAATTGGGATACGCACGGCAATAACTTCAACACGCTTCAAAAATCGCTCCTGCCCGAACTCGACCCGGCTTACGCCACCTTGCTTGAGGACTTGCATCAGCGGGGATTGCTCGACCGGACTTTGGTGGTGCTGATGGGCGAGTTCGGACGCACGCCGAAGATCAACAGCGACGCCGGACGCGACCACTGGTCGAAAGTCTTCACCGTCTGCTTCGCGGGCGCAGGGGTGCGCGGCGGACAGGTGATCGGCGCCTCGGACGCCACCGCTTCGGAGGTCAAGGACAGGCCGGTTCAGGTCGAGGATTTGCTGACTACCATTTACGACCGGCTCGGCATAGATACGACCAAGGAATACCACACTCCCATCGGCCGGCCAGTCAAGATCGTCAATGGCGGCAAAGTGATTTCGGAGTTATTTTAAGGCGACTTTTCTGACGCCGCCGCAAGTCGCGCGCGATACACGTCCGGGGTAACGGCAGCAAGAATGACTCAGCCCGTGACAAACCGCAGCGTCAGTTCCTACTAAACTTCCAGTTTCCATGGCGCGCGATACTTGGCCTTCAGGTACGGCTTGATGTGGTTCTGTTTTACCGTCCAGTTCGTCTCATCCCAATCGAGCCAGGTTTTATGCCGCATCGAAAGATTAGCCAGAATGCAGGCCGTCGAAGACCGCACGCAGGTCTCGATGTCGCTCGTGGGTTTGGCGCGCGTCTTGACGCATTCGATGAAGTTCTGCCAGTGCGGCACGTTCAAATCGCGCATCTCCTGATTGTTCTCGTACGTTTGCGCCTCGACTTTCGAGCCTCTGTTGGGAACCAGCCAGCAGCCGCCGCGGTTGACGATCACCGTGGCTTCTGTTCCGTGAATCGAAGTCGCTGCGCCCTGGCCGAACATCGGCATCGGGTTGGCGGTGCGGCTTTCGTATGTCAGCAGGAACTTCGGATAACGGAACGTGGCCATCAGCGTGTCGGGCGTCTCCACGTTGTCGTCCACGTACAGCTTGTCGCCCATCGCCGAAATCGAAGTCGGCATCGGTTCGCCGAAGCATTGGTGGACGGGATCAATCAGGTGCACGCCCCAATCGGTCATGGCGCCGCCCGCGTAATCCCAGAAGTAACGGAAGGTCGGGAAAGTCGTCACGCCCACGCCCCAACGGTTTAGATTGAAGGGGACTTTCGGCGCCGGCCCCAGCCACATATCCCAATCCAGCCCCTCCGGAACCGGCCCATCGGTGGGCTTGCCCCAGCCCTGCTTTTTCGCCCCTCCCGCTTGCCAGGTGTGACAAAACGTCACTTCGCCGATCGAGCCACTTTTGACGATCTCTGCGGCCTTTTTGAAATAACCGCCGGAACGCTGCATCGTTCCCGCCTGCACGACACGATTGTATTTGCGCGCGGCCTGCGCCATCTTGCGCCCTTCCTCGACGTAAACTGAAGCCGGTTTTTCGACAAAGACATCTTTGCCCGCCTTGCACGCCTCGACGCTCATATAAGCGTGCCAGTGATCCGGAGTCGAAATGCATACGGCGTCAATGGATTTGTCGGCGAGAATCTCACGAAAGTCTTTCACGGCTTTGACGGTCTTACCCTCTTTGCTGGCCGTGGCGACGGCTTTTTCCAAATGTGGTTGGTACACATCGCACACCGCGACCGGCTCAACATCCGACAGTTTCAGCGCGAAGCCCAGATTGCTCGTGCCCATCGCGCCAATGCCGATGTGACCGGTAGCGATGCGGTCGTTGGCTCCTTTCACGCGTCCGGTAAACAAGGAGGTGGTCAGCGCCGCGGCAGCGCCTTTGAGTAGGTTTCTTCTCTCGATCATTGGTTTTGTCCTCGAAAAATGGTCTTGAAGGTGAAGGGCAAGATTGCCCCGTTCGTAATAACCTTGCTTTTACCGTAAGCGATCAAACATTTCCAGGTTTTGCGCGAATCTTCATCGCATTTCCGGAGGAATTTGCGCAATGAACGGGACGCATAGCAAAACTACCGAACTACTTCTGCTCAATGCCAGGCGCGAAGATTTTTTCCGCGAAGGGCGCCGGCGCATACCGTTTTGAGACGCCCAGGCGTAAGATGCGGCGGCGCCAGCCACACAAGCTACAGCAGGATCGCGCTGCAATCTGCCTTTTGATCCCTCTGTGGCCAGAAATAATCGGAAAGTCGGAAGCGCGTTAGCGCTGAACGTTTGAGGAGATTCACCGAGATGAGCGCCTCGTTCCTACGTCGTGATTTCTTGAAACTGGCAGCCCGGGCGACTGCCGGCTATGGCGTGGCCAAGTGGTCAACCGTCCGGGCGGCAAATGAATTACCGCCCGTGCGCGCCATCACGCGTGGGCCGTTGTTCCATTGGTTCGGCTATTACGACAAGCTGCAATTCGATCCGTCCAGCCGCTACGCGCTCGGCAACAAGGAGAGCAGTTTGTCGCGCATATCCTCAACACCAAAACGAAAAAGCGGCGCACGCTGCCCGCGCCGATTTACGCCTTGAGTCCCGACGCCCGCTTTGCTGTGCTGCCGGATTTCCGGCGTTTGAATACGACCCGCCCAGGTTACGGTTACGCAGGGCTGGCCGATCCTTATGCCGAACAAGCCGCGCCAAACGAGACGGGCATCTGGCGCCTGGATTTGCGCACGGAGCAGACGCGGCTGCTTCTCTCATTCGCTGAGATTGCCCGCGCGCCTTACAAAGCGGGCGTCAGTTACGTCAACGACCCGGCCAAATCGAAGCATTGGTTCAATCACTTGCTCTATTCCACCGACGGCAAGCGGTTTCTTTTCCTGCATCGGTGGCGTGAATTGGGGCAGTCCGTATCTTTACCACGTGGCGACGGGCAGGCGCGCGCCGCTCGGCCACTTCTACTCGCCGCCGCAATACACGGGCGAATGGCGATGCGACACGCACCCGCGCTTCGGTCCCGACGGGAAGAAAGTGGTGATAGATTCGCCCCACGCGGGCGGGCGGCAGATGTATCTGATCGACATCAGCAAACTGCGTTGATCGCTGAGTCCCAGTCTTTCCGGGATTCTGTTATTCATTTGGCTTCTCCCTAGCGCCCTTGAACAGCGCCTTCCAACTCCACTGCCGCACGCCCAGCAGCTTCGGGCTCCAGCGATCCAGCAACTCATACGCGACTGGTGTCAACAATAGCGTCAGCAATAGACAGAACAATTGACCGCCGATGATCGTGACGGCGATGGCGGAGCGCTGCGCGCTGCCCGCGCCGCGTCCGAACGCAGTCGGGATCAGGCCCGCGATGATCGCAAACGTCGTCATCAGGATCGGGCGCAAACGCGCGCGGTCGGCTTGCAAGATCGCCTCGCGCAGTGGGACGCCTTCCTTGCGCAGGCGGTTGGTGTAATCCACTTGCAGAATCGCGTTCTTCTTGACGATGCCCAGCAGCAGCAACACGCCGAGCGCGCTCCATAAATTCAGCGTGCGCCCAGTCAGATAAAGCGAGAGCAGCGCGAAAGGCACGCTCAGGGGGAGCGCCAGCAGGATGATGAACGGATGCGTGAAGCTCTCGAATTGCGCGGCCAGCACCATGTACATAAACACGATGGCGAGCAGGAACGCCATAATCAAATTATTCGTCGTCTCGTCCAGCGCCTTGACGTTGCCGCCGAAAAAGTACCGATAGCCCGGCGGAAGATTGAGTTTTTGCATTACTTGCCCGATGTCTTTGACTGCTTCGCTCAACGGTTTGTTGGGCGCGTTGGCGGCGTAAATGGGAACGTTGAATTGGCGGTTGAAACGGCTGAGGCGCGACGGACCCAGCCCACGCTCAATGTTGGCGACGTTGTCAATGCGGACCTGTTCGAGCTTGCTCGACGGAACCATCAAACGCGAAAGAATCTCCCGATCGCTGCGCTGTTTTTCGTCGAGCATGATCTTGACCGGATATTGCTCGCCGGATTCGCGGTAAGTGGAGATCTCGTCTTCGCCGCTCATCAGCAGGCGCACGGCGCCGGCCACATCGGAGGTGCGCACGCCCAATTCGGCGGCGCGGGCGCGATCCAGCGTGACGCGCAATTCGGGGTTGGCGAAAAAGAAGGACGGTTCGGAACTGACGATCCCGGGCAACGCGCGGATTTCATCGCCCGCCTTGCGCGCCAATTCACCCAGCTTGTCCAGGTCGGGGCCGAGCAGTTGCACCTGAATCGGAAAGCCCAGCGATTCGCCACCGCCCAGCGCCGACGGGAAGGCGATCTTCTGCCGCGCCTGCGGGACCTGCTCGAAGATTTTGCGCGCGATGGCGGCGGCTTCCTGAGTGCTGATTTTGCGTTTGTCCTGGTCTACCAGATTCGGTACGAAATGGACGTGATTGAGCCGGTCGCTGGATTGAGTCAACAGGTGATCGAGTTCGGGCAATTGCTGCAACTTCGGCTCGATCTCGTCCACGAATTTGGTCAGGCCGGCCAGCGATAGCCCTTCGGGCAGATCAACGTGCATGGTGAATTCGCCCTGATCGTCGTTGGGAATGAAGTCGCGCCCGACCAGGCGATTAAGTGGAAACGTGGCGGCGAAAACCACCACGCTCAAGCCCACGATCACCCACGGATGATTGAGCGACCAGTTGAGCATGCGTTCGTAGCGATGCTCGATCCAGGTGAAGAACGCCGTCTGTTTCGACAGCTTGACCTCATTGGCGTCGCGGCGCAGAAACCGCGCGCCCAGCATCGGCGTCAGCGTGAACGACACCAGCAGCGATACCAGGATCGCGCAGGTCATCGTCCAGCCGAAGGAATTCAAATACCGTTGGGCATAGCCGGTCATAAAAGCGATCGGCACGAAGATGACCACCAGGCTGAGCGTCGTCGCCGTCACGGCCAGCGCGACCTCTTTCGTGCCTTCAATCGCGGCCTGCATCGGCGAGCGATGATACTCTTCCAGATGGCGGAAGATGTTTTCGAGCACGACGATCGCGTCATCAATTACGATGCCGACGGCCAGCGTCAACGCCAGCAATGTCATGTTGTTCAGCGTGAAGCCCGCCATCCGCATCAACGTAAACGTGGCGATGATCGAAGCCGGAATCGCCAGTGACGAGATCAGCACCGCGCGCCAGTTGCGGATGAAGAGCAGGATGATCAGGCTCGCCAGCAAACTGCCCAGCAGCAAGTGTTCTTCCAGCGCGGCGATCGAGGCGCGGATGAATTGCGATTGATCGCTGACGACGTCTATCGTCAGATCGGCGGGCAAAGTCGGTCGCAATGTCTCCAGCTTGGCGCGCACGGCGTCCACGATTTTCACCGTGTTGGTTCCCGCCTGCCGGCGGATTTGCAGCGTGACCGCCGGTTTGCCGTCGAGCCGGGCGAAACTGCGCGGCTCTTTGTAGGTGTCTTCGACGCGGCCCAGGTCGGAGACCTTGATCGGCGCGCCGTTCGCGCTGGAAACGATCAGGTCGCTGAACTCACGCGCCACGTCGAAGCGGCCCATCGTGCGCACGGCCAACTCTTCCGCGCCCTGATAGAGCCTGCCACCGGGCGCTTCGAGGTTTTCGTTTTGCATCGCGCGGGCGACTTGATCGACGGTGATGCGATGGCTGTTGAGCTTTTCGGCGTCGAGCAGAATTTGAATCTCGCGGTCGCGCCCGCCGATGACGTCAATGGCTGCGACGCCGTCCACGGTTTGCAGTGTGCGCTTGACCTGCTTGTCGGCGATCTCGGTTATCTCGCGCAAGCTCCGCGGCCCGCCGATGACCAGCGTGAGGATCGGGTCGGATTCAGGATCGGCTTTGGTGATGACCGGAGGCTCGACATTGGGCGGCAGCTTGCCCATCGCCAGCGCCATCTTCTCGCGCACGTCCTGCGCGGCGTCTTCCATCTTGCGGTCGAGCACGAAGCGGCAGGTGATGCGCGCTGCGCCGTCCATGATCATAATATCCAATTCATCCAGCCCGCTGACGCTGCTCAACTGCTCTTCGACGGGCAGGATTACCTGGCTGGTCATTTCACCCGGGCTGGCGCCTGGCAAGCGGATGCGCACACTGACGATGGGCGGATCAGCCTTTGGGAAGAGGTCTACTCCGAGGTCCAAGAACGAGAAGATGCCCAGGACGACCAGAAACATTATCAGCATCGTCGCAAAGACGGGTCGCCGGACACAGATTTCCGCCAATGTCATTATCTTTTTCTCCTATCTTTTGTTCGCTGTTGTCTTAGCTATAACCTGTTATCAAGGACGTATTCCAGGTGGCTTGGTTGCACAAATAGAGAAGTAGGCGCTGCGGATAAAGCCTGCAAATCTAATCAGCGAGGTTTCAATTAAGCGGGCGACCGAACCTTTTCCTCATCAAGGCTTCGTACCTGGGATCTGCGCGAAGGTTGTCGAACCTCGGATCGAGCGTGAGGCCGACGGGCGGCAAGGTCCAACTATGGGAGTTGGTTTCGAGCAACGCAAAGGCCTGATCAAGCTCGCCCATTCCGGCGCGAATTAAAGCCTGGCGGTAAGTGGTGTCATCCTTGTCTTCCGGCCAATCGTTCAACTCGGCGATGATTCGCTCGGCGGCGGCTTGTTGTCCGGCGACGGCGTAGGCGTGGCCGAGCGCCTCAAGCGCGTTGTAACAGAACCGGATTATTGGCCCTGATCGTCTTTGCATTGTTCGCATCCGCAATTGCGCAAGATGCGAATAAGCAAGTCACAAACGGTGTGACGACCATCCGCTTGATGATCGGCACGCCAGAACACTTGAAGATGCGTGCGCTGATAGCGAAAGGCGAACTGCTGGGGCCGACTATGTACGTCGCCAGCCCGGAACTGGCGGGCCGCTCGTATGGCGACCCGTTCAACGGCTACGTTGTGACGACGCCCGAAGAGGCCCGCGCGGCGGTAAAGAAAGCCAAAGCCGCCGGGTACGATTTCGTCAAGCTCACCATCGCCATCTCGCGCCCGGTCTACGACGCGGTGATCGAGGCGGCCAAAGAAGTCAACATCCGTGTCGTCGGTCACGTTGATTTGCGAGTCGGCCTTCGACGCGCGCTCGAAGCCGGTCAGCAGATTGAGCATCTCGATTCGTACATGGAGGCCGTGCTGAAGGACGACTCGCCGATGAAGGTGTCTGTCTCGGACTCCGGCGTCGGACGGAAAGCAAACTGGGAGAGCCTGGATTACGTTGATGAGCGCAAGGTCGCCGAGGTGTCGCTCGCGACCGCGAAGGCGGGCATCTACACTTGCCCCACCCTCACGTTCTTCAAGCTCTCTTTCGCGGTCGAGCAGAGCGACGAAGCAATCCGCGCCCGGCCCGATTATCGGTTCTTCCCGCCCGAAATGCTCAAATCGCGGCACGCCGCGCGCCAGCGGTACTGGGCTTCTCCGCCAACGCTTGAGCGGCGGGAAAAATACATCCGCATCCGCAATCAAATGGTCAAAGGCATTCACGCCGCGGGCGGAAAGATCATGGCTGGCTCGGACACGCCTGAATTGTTCCTGCTTTATGGTTTCACACTGCACCGCGAATTGAAGAATCTGGTCGAGGCGGGCCTGACGCCCTACGCTGCGCTCGAAGCCGCGACGCGCACTCCGGCAGAGTTCCTGAACGCGCTCGGCGAGGCTGGCGTAATCGGGCGCGGCAAGCGTGCGGATTTGATTTTGCTCGAAGCCAATCCGCTCGACGGCATTTCGAATACGGAGAAGCGGGCGGGCGTGATGGCGCGCGGGCGATGGATAGCGGAAGCAGAACTGAAAAAGATGCTCGATGAGATCGCGCCGCGCTTCCAGACTGACGGCCGCGAGTGAGGGGATATGAGAGTAACCACTCTGTTTTCAGCTCACACTTTCGTTCGCGCGATCCTGTCGCTCGCCGTCTTATGCTTCGGCCTTTCCGCGACCGCGCAGAAGCCGATTGACTTTACCGAACTCGACAAAGTGGCGCTGGCGGAACTGAAACAACGGAACACTCCGGGCGCCGCGATCGCCGTTGTCAAAGATGGTCAGGTGATTTACGCCAAAGGCTGATGCGCCGATTGGGAATTACGTGAAAGGATTGAATCCGCAATTGGCGCGGGTGACAGCGCATCAATTGTTGAGCCAATCGGCGGGACTGCGCGATTTCGCCGCGACTGTTACCTCCAACGACGATGCGGCGCTGGGCAATCAGGCGCGTTCCTGGAAAGAAGATGTGTTCTTCACCGAGCCGGGGAAAATTTATTCGTACTCCAGCCCCGGTTATTGGCTCGCCGGTTTGGTTGTCGAGGAAGTCAGCGGCAAGCCTTACGCTGATGCGATGGCCGAGTTGTTGTTCAAACCGCTCGGAATGAGCCGATCCACGCTGCGACCGTCCGTAGCGATGACTTACCCGCTCACCGCGGGTCACCGGATCGAGAACAAGATGGCGACTGTTATTCGTCCAACCTTCAACAACACGGCGATGTGGCCCGGCGGATCGGTCTACTCCAATGTCGGAGACCTCGCGCGCTTCGTGATCGCGCTGATGAATGAAGGCAAGCTGGAAGGAAAGCAGGTTATGTCGCCGCTGGTTGTTGAAAAACTGGCCGCACCGCACGTCACGTTGCCGGGAACAACCGACGTCAATTACGGCTACGGGTTGATGTCGTACAACTATCGCGGCGTGCGCGTGGTGACGCACGGCGGCGCGAGCACTGGCTATGGCTCGACAATTCAACTCGTGCCGGAACACAAGTTCGCCGTCATCACGCTGACCAACCGGAGCGGCGAAACGCTCCCACGCACGCGGGACAAGGCGATGGAGTTGTTGCTGCCGCTCAAACCGCCGGAGAAGGAAGAAGCGAAACCGGCGCCGCCGCTGAGCGAAGCTGAAATGGCCGAATATGCCGGCGCATATTCACACGCGCCACGGACGTGGGAGGTGTTCGTTAAAGAGGGAAAGCTCTGGATGAAGCATGATGGTGTGGAATCGGAGTTGAAGAGAACCGGCCCATCCACGTTCTCCTACGGCCCTTCAGGCGCCGGCGAACTGGTCTTTTCCTCTGGTCCGGATGGGAAAGCCGAACATCTGTTTCTGGGGATGTATGCGGCGAAAAAGATTCGAGGCGGAAAGTAGAAGATATTTATGGCGGTTAATCGCCAAGCAGTAAAAAGGTCTGAGTACTGGCGCTTGAAAGTCTTTTTGGCAATTCAATACAATCCGGCGCATGACGACATTTACTGAACGCATAAAGCGGTTGCCGCGACTGGGCGTTGGAATTTCGGGTGAGTTCAACATTGCGGCCAGGGGCATTGACGCCGGTTGGCTGAAGGAACACTACCCGAACCTGATTCACTTTTACGAGTATGGTAGCGACCTGGAACGCGGCCTGGACGAAGGCGTGCGGCGCTGGGCGGCGGCGGGGCTGCCCACGACATACCACTTTTTGGATATCAATCTGGAAGAGCAGGACGATCTTGACCCGAACTGGCTGAAGCGCACGCGGGCGTTGGCATCGGAGATCAACGCAGCCTGGCTCTGCGGGGATGCGGGCCGCTGGCATTTCGGCTTGCGTGAGCGCGGACATGGGATGCTGATGCCGCCGATTTTGTGCCGCGAGTCGGCGCTCGAAACGGCGGAGAGCATTCGGCAGATCGAGGCCGAGACCGGCTTGGCTTGCTTGCCCGAAAATCCGCCCGCCGTGATTTATTTGGGCGATTTGCACATCCTCGATTACTTCGCGCTGGTCGCCGAGCAGGCCGATTGCGGCGTATTACTCGATTGCGCGCACTTGGCGATTTTTCAACAAACGCGCAACTTGCCGCCGCTCACCGCGCTGGACGGCTATCCTCTCGATCGTGTGGTTGAAATGCACGTGGCGGGCGGGGCTTTCGCCGAGCTTG
>Ga0187893_10012671_pt1 | contig 11906 bp, 12 predicted proteins | sample MA1701074metaG_FD_139574 | JGI IMG/M metagenome (GOLD analysis project Ga0187893, IMG submission 139574) | White microbial mat communities from a basaltic lava cave in the Kipuka Kanohina Cave System on the Island of Hawaii, USA - MA170107-4 metaG ... | reverse complement strand
TCGGGGCGTGAGTGTGCCGAGAATGCGTTCAAGCTGGTGCGACATTTCCGTTCGGTGCACATGGGCATCGGGTGGGACGGCTTGCAGGTCGGGGAGCAGTTCTCCGAATTCCGTACTTCCGTCGCCCACTGGCTTCTCCAGGGCGACCGGCTCTTGAAAGGCCTGCACGGTTTCGTGGAGTCGCTCCGGTCTCATTCGTAGCGCCTGTGCCACTTCTTCGAGTCGAGCCGGACGGCCCAGTTGTTGCCCAAGTCGTCTCGTCACGCGGAGGATGCGGTGTGAGGCTTCAGTCTGGTGAACCGGAATGCGAATGGTCCGCGATTGATCCGCCAGCGCGCGTGTGATGCCTTGACGGATCCACCAGGTTGCATAGGTGCTGAACTTGAACCCTTTGCGGTATTGATAGCGCTCGGCCGCTTTCATTAACCCGATATTTCCTTCTTGCACGAGATCCAGCAAAGTCAGGCCGCGGCCCGTGTAATGTTTTGCGACATCCACAACAAGCCGCAGGTTGCAGCGCACCAATTCGTCCTTTGCCCGCTCGAGCACGATCCGAGCGGAGCGGAGGGTGGCCAACTCTTCCTTAAGCTGCTTGGCGATGGCAATCGGAATCTTCTGCTGTCCCCTTCCCTGCTTGATCATCTCGGTGAGACAATGCTCAGCTTTATCGATCGCGGTGGCTGGGAGTCCGCTCAAACCTCTGACCATCTGGAGTGTGCGTTGCGCCTCGAGCACAGAGTCCGAACGCTTGAGCCGGGGGAAAACTCGTATGGCCTGGCGTAAGGCCTTCCGAATGGTGCTCGTTCCGTCATCGATCTTCTTTGCCAGCTCGACTTCTTCTTCTCTGGTCAATAGGGCGCGTTCGCCGAAGGAGCGAAAGTAGAGTGACTCCAACATGAATGGGCCGCCGCTTACGGCGGTACGAGTCACCGCCTTTGTCGGCTCCTCAGGTTGTTCCTCTTCGGATGTCTCTCGGCCGATCACATCCAGGAGGTCGCTCGCCTCGGGATCGTCTGCATCAACATCCTTTGCAATCGTAACAAACTCTTCCGGCTCAGGGGTTGAGAATTGATTCTCTTTCATGTCGTTGCCCCTCCTCTGACTATCTGATGTCTTACTCCGCATGGTCGTGACCTCAACAAACTCCCGTTCTTCCTTTCTACTTTATGAGAGACAGCGATCCGCCAAACGATTCACACTGGCTCTGTACTGCTGGGCTGTTCTGTTGTCTATCTACGCAGCAAATCCTGTGCTGGATCGTTCATGAGAACGGCTGATCGCAATCACGAGGAAAAGACAGCACTATTAGAGCACTCTAATGAGGAGGTCTGAGAGGGGGTGAGGCAACCTTGCTGCAGGTGTGTAGGGGCGGCCATAGGGCACCAAGCCCAATCGCCACATCTACTTCTGGGTCAGCCCTTTCAGAAAGGGGGCGATCGTATCGATGGGAATGGGGAAAATCGTAGTGGAATTTTTTCCCGCCGCGATTTCGACGAGCGTTTGGAGATAGCGCAGTTGCAATGCGGCGGGATTCCGGCCGATCACGTCGGCCGCATCGGCGAGGCGTTGGGAGGCTTCGAACTCGCCTTGAGCATGAATGACCTTCGCGCGACGTTCGCGCTCCGCTTCCGCTTGACGCGCGATGGCCCGTTGCATCTCCTGAGGCAGGTCTACATTCTTGACTTCCACGGCGGTGACTTTGACGCCCCACGGTTCCGTCTGTTGATCGATGATCCGCTGGAGATCGGCGTTGATCTGATCCCGTTTCGATAGGAGGTCGTCGAGCTGGCTTTGTCCTAGCACGCTACGGAGTGTGGTCTGAGACATCATGGATGTGGCGTGCAGGTAATCTTCCACTTGGATAATCGCGCGCTCCTGGTCCACCACCCGGAAGTAGATGACGGCGTTTACCTTAACGGTGACGTTGTCCTTCGTAATGACATCCTGGGGCGGTACGTCCATTGCTACGGTACGCAGGCTGACGCGGACCAATCGATCGATGAAAGGCACGATGATGACGAGTCCAGGACCGTTGCCGCCATAGAGGCCTCTCGCAATGCGACCGAGCCGAAAAATCACGCCTCGTTCGTATTCGCGGAGGACATTGAAGGTCAGCTTGATAACTATGAGCACAAGGATAGCGAACAGCAGGAGGCCGACAGGAATAAACATTATGATTAGGCCTCTCTTTTTTGGAGCACAGGTTTGACGAAGAGCGTGAGCCCTTCCACTCGCGTGACTTCTGCCTGATCCCCTGGTTGCAGCGGGCGTTCGCTGACAGCCTCCCACAATTCACCGTGGATCGCGAGCTGTCCCTGCGGGGCTAGCACCGTCTTCGCTACACCGATCGATCCGACCATCCCCTCGCTGCCCGTCATGGGTTGCCGATGCATGGCTCGTACGGCCATCCCGACGATGAACATCGTAGCAATCGCGGCGAACGCCACCACTGGCACGATCATGCCCCACGAGAGTTGAAGAAACTCCGCATCCGTTTTGATGAGCATGAGCGAACCAAGAATCATCGAGGTGACGCCGCCGATGGCCAAGAGGCCATAACTCGTGACCGTGGCTTCCAGAATGAAGAACACAATGCCCAGGACTACCAGCAGCACACCAGCATAGTTCACTGGCAACGATTGCAGGGAATAGAAGGCGAGTATGAGGCTGATTGCCCCGACGATTCCTGGTAGGATCAAACCAGGATTGTAGAGCTCAGCCATGATGCCGATGGTGCCGATCGTCATGAGCAGGTAGGCGATGTTCGGATCGCTCAGTGCCTTGAGCAGTTCGAGCCGAAGACCCATCGGGAATTCACGAACAGCGACGCCTGCCGTTCGAAGCACCGTGGGTCCGGTTTGGAGAGGCACTGTGCGGCCGTCCAATTGCTTCAGCAGCATCGGCACATCCTCCACCACGAGATCGATGATTTTCAGTTTCAAGGCCTCCTGTTCGGTGACGGAAACGCTTTTGCGCACCGCATCTTCCGCCCAGGCGACGTTCCGTCCCCGTTGCTCGGCGAGTGATTTGATGTAGGCGACAGAATCGTTCTCGACCTTTTCCTTCATCGTCTTGTCCATCTCGCCACCGCCCATCGCGACCGGATGCGCGGCACCGATATTCGTCCCTGGTGTCATGGCGGCAACATGGCCCGCCAACGTGATGAAGACCCCGGCCGAGGCGGCCCGTCCGCCAGAGGGCGACACGTAGACGACCACGGGAAATGGGGCCGCGATGATGTCCTTAATGATCAGGCGCATCGAGGTGTCCAAGCCGCCAGGCGTATCCAGCTTGATGACCAAAGCGGGGGCTCCCACGGTGTGGGCTTCAGACAGAGCATCATGCAGATACTCTGCGGCAACGGGGTTGATCACCCCTTCATAGGTCGCAACGACTACGGGCCCCCCTGAAGCGGGTGCCTCTGCGTGGCCCGGAACCACGCATAGGGTCAACGCTACGGCGATGATTGTGGCGAAGTGGAGGGAGAGATGTTGGAGAACACGTCCACGCATTTGACACTCCATGCGCGGGAAGCAGAGCAATCTGCGACGGTGTGTGCAGGGATCATACGGCCCACTCTACAGGCTGTCAAGGAACGAGCACAGAGGCTATTCGGACGGTGCATTGGTTCGGGCATTCAGCCTGAGCCAGCCAGGCGCAGTGGATGTGCGTATCGAAAGAGAATTCAATCAGCTCCCCAAGAAGAAGCATGATAGAGGTCAATAAATTTGTCATTGTAGTCGTTTGTCTTGTTGAAAACCCGGCGCAGCACTTCTAAAATGAGCCCCAATGTCACATTTTCAATCAGGGGAGCGTATCCATCTGGTCGACAAGAAAGGGCGGCAGTATGCCCTGACCCTGAAGGCCGGAGATCTCTATCAGCTGAGCGGTCACAAAATTGCGTACGACGACATCATCGGAAAGGCTGATGGTTCTCTAGTCACGCTCTCCGGCAACAAGACGATGTTGGCGCTCAGACCTACGTTCGGTGACTATGTGCTGAAGATGCCGCGCGGCGCGCAGGTGTTGTATCCGAAGGATCTTGCACTCATTCCCATGTGGGCGGATGTCTATCCTGGCGCTCGCGTGTTCGAGGCGGGGACCGGCTCCGGGGCTTTGACGATGGCCCTCTTGCGCGCCGTGGGCTCGCGTGGCTTGGTGGTGACCTACGAAGCCCGTGAGGATTTCGCGCGAATGGCGATGACGAACATTGAACGGTACATGGGCCCGGTGCCGAATCTCATCCCGTTTCGTCGGAACGCGTATGAGGGGATCAGTTTGCTTGACGATGGTCTACTCTTCGATCGTCTCGTCCTCGATCTTCCTGAACCCTGGCAAGTGGTGCCGCATGCCGCACAGGTTCTTCGTTCTGGCGGCATGTATTTAAGCTTTGTTCCCACCGTCCCTCAAGTGGTGCAGACGGTTGAGGCCATTGAGCGAGCGACGGTCTTTGGTATGGTTGAAACATTTGAAACGCTCTTGAGGACCTGGTCGATTCAGGGACGCAGCGTACGGCCGGATCACCGAATGGTCGCCCATTCAGGCTTCATTACGGTGGCCAGGAAAATAGAATCTGGCTTGTGGCCATCAGCCCAAGCTGTTGAGTCTATCTGTGAGGGCATTGATGCTCATGCAGAGCGAGAGGATCCCACGGGATGAATCGGTTGAGTGGAAAGGTCGCGGTGATCACAGGAGGCAACGCGGGTATCGGTGAAGCGATCGCGAAAGCCTTTGCGCGCGAAGGAGCATCGGTCGTGATCACGGGGAGACGGCAAGGGGAACTGGACCGGGTCGTGAATGATATCGTGAAGGAGCAGGGCAAGGCCTTCGCGGTTGCCGGATCGGTTACAGATGAACCCCATATTCAGGAGACGGTGCGTTGGACTGTGCAGCAGTTCGGACAGCTCGATATCCTCGTCAATAATGCCGGAGTAGGCGACTTTGGGAAGCGCCTGCATGAGATCGATGATGCGACCTGGGCGCAGGTCCTTGACGTCAACCTGACCGGGGTGTTCCGCATGACGCGAGCCGTTCTGCCGCAGATGTTAAAGCAGGGGAAGGGAGCGATCGTCAATATCTCCTCTATCGCAAGCTTGGTCGGACTTCCCACATTGCCGGCCTATGCTGCCTCCAAGGGGGGCCTCGATGCCTTGACCAGAGCCCTCGCAATCGACTATGCCAAGGAGAGCATTCGCTGCAACGTCGTGAATCCCGGACTCATCGATACGCCAATGGCCGCTCCGTTGATGAGCAATCCAGAACAACTGGACCCCATTCTGTTGCACTATCCTATCCGTCGAGCCGGAAAACCAGAAGAGGTGGCGAATATGGTTCTCTATCTGGTCTCTGACGAGGCAGCTTGGGTCACGGGTGGAACTTTTCCTATCGATGGAGGGATGAGCATCTCGTGAGCAGGCGCCCCCTGCGAATGGTAAAGCACACTCGCGGCGACGGGTGCCTCTCAGTTGGTCCGAAGACGAAACAGCAGTTGCACTCTCAAATCTATGGACATCGATGCACATACCCAGTTCTGCGGTGTAATCGGCAATCCCGTCGAGCATTCGCTCTCACCCGCAATTCACAATGCCGCGTTTCAGAAACTCGGGCTGAACTTCGTATATCTGGCGTTCCGCGTGGAAGCGATCGGCGATGCGATCAAGGGTCTTCGCGCCCTGGGAAACTTTCGCGGCGCTAGCGTGACCATTCCCCACAAGGTGGCGGCCGTTCCGTTTCTTGACTCTGTCGAGCCTACCGCACGTCATATCGGCGCGATCAATACCGTTGTGGCTGCGGGCGGGGTCCTCACAGGGTATAACACCGATGCGACCGGCGCCTTGCGCGCGCTTCGTGAGGGCGCGGTTGCCTTGAAAGGGCGTCAAGTAGTCATGCTCGGGTCTGGAGGCGCTGCTCGCGCGATTGCCTTCGCGCTTGGGAAAGAGGCTGGTATCGATCGCTTGACCATACTAGGAATTGATGATCAGGAACGTGTAGCCTTGGCCCGAGATCTCCGGTCGAGGACAGGGATGACCGTGCAAGAATCGCTTCTTGATGAGGGTACGTTGCAAAAGGTTCTGCCGGATACTCATGTGCTGATCCATTGTACACCGATCGGTATGTCGCCAAAAGTACAGGAGACTTCTGTGCCGGCGACATTGCTCCATGCGCGATTGACGGTCATGGATATCGTCTACAACCCTCGGGACACCAGGCTGCTAAAGGATGCCAAGGCGGCAGGCTGTCGCACGATTCCTGGTCTCGAGATGTTCCTTCATCAAGCCGCGGCGCAGTTCGAGCTTTGGACCAATCAGGCTGCTCCAGCCGACGTCATGCGCGCCATCCTGGAAACCCGTTTCTCATGAACATCGTGCTGATTGGCTATCGGGGGACCGGCAAGAGCACGGTGGGTAGGCTGCTTGCGTCGCGATTGGGACGAGAGTTCGTGTCAACCGATGCGGAGATTGTCAAGCGCGCGCAACGCACGATTCCGGAGATCGTCACCCAACAGGGATGGGACTACTTTCGCGATCTGGAGTCCGATATCTGCAGGGAACTCGCCAGCCGTGACCAACTCGTAATCGATACCGGCGGTGGGGCCATACTTCGCGCGCAGAATGTCGAGGCGTTGAAGAAAGATGGGACTGTGTTTTGGCTGACGGCCTCCGTCGAGACGATCGCGAAACGAATCGGCGGTGACAATCAGCGCCCCTCGTTGACGGGGACCAAGACGTTCATCGATGAAATTCAGGACGTGTTGCGGGAGCGGACGCCGAAGTATAGAGCGGCCGCCGATCACATCATCAGGACCGATGATCGATCGATCAATCAGCTGGTTGAGACGCTGCTCACGCTAGTGTGAGTAGCCTACTCGATCAATGTCCCTGTCATACATATCTGGTTGAGACTGTGCCGTAGCCCCGTCATTGACAAGGTCTGCTTCGAAGTGTTTGAAATAGCCATGTGCGCCCGTAGCTCAATTGGATAGAGCATCGGACTTCGGATCCGAGGGTTGGGGGTTCAAGTCCCTCCGGGCGCACCACTCCATCCCTGAAGCTTCAGGATGGAATCATTGAAGTATCAGTAGCTTATAACTGATCTGTCTGGCCCTTTCGAACGGGTCATCCCCCCACCAAAGCTGTATAGATTTCTCGTGTCCCCAGCAGTACTTTTACTACAAGAAGCAAGATCCCTGGGGTTCTGAATGGTGCTATGCTATAGGCAGGGTCGTGTGGGGATTTCTAGCGGGAGGTTTTTCGGGCGTAGGCAGCGGCAGGCCTGGACGAGGCATTGCCCTTGTTGTGGACGCTGGTTGACGAAGCAGGATCCCATGGCACCCTGGGTCTGTTCTTGCGGATGGCTGAGTGGATAAGAGCACAGTCACCAAGAGGAGGGGCTTATCATGAATCATGTAGTCCTCCATGATGTCCGGGCTGGTTTTTTTCTGATGGTGAGCTTGGCCATGTTGGCCTTCATTTGTGCTGTGGCCGCGTTAAGTACCGTGATGCGTCCGGCTCGGTGGGCTGATCGCAAGCCGGCTCAATTCTAAACCGTTTTCTCTCTGGTCCACTCTTTTCTTTCGCGGTTGATGACAGAGGGACACCGCTCTCTCCCCTACCACGTCTATCCTCAGAGTCATCGCCAACAGTCTGACAATTCAAGCAAAATGGATACGGGCCGCGAGTGAGCCCCACCTTTTTATTCAGGTGCTATATTTGATCTACGCGGGCGAAATACTATTCCTAATAATGGGGGAACAATCATGATCGGAAGTCCAATGAAAACAGGTGTTGTGGTAGCGATGGGGATCGTTCTGTTGGTTGGTCAGGGCTGTAGCATGAAATGGCTGCAGTCCGATGGAGAGACCGGGGCAGGGTCTGCGCAAAAAGGTGGTTCAGGGGGAGGGCTAAGTGGTTTCTCTCAGAATCCCTCGGAAGAACGGCTGGGGAAGGGCGGCGATATCGCATCGCTTTCCTCCTCTGGAATAAGCGCCCGTCAGCGTGCGGAAATAACCAAAGAGGAAAAAGCGGCCATCGAAGCTGGCTTACAGGACGTGTTCTTTGGATATGATCAGTGGAGCCTTTCAGATGCCGGAATGGATGCATTGAACGGCGACGCACAGTGGCTGAAGGACCATCCTGGAGCGGTGATGAAGGTAGAGGGTCATTGCGACGAACGGGGCACGGCCGACTACAACATCGTGTTGGGGGATAAGCGAGCTAAGGCTGCGCGCAGCTATCTGATTGAGTCGGGTGTAGCCCCCAAACAGGTGACGATCGTGTCATACGGCAAGGCGCGCCCTTTCTGCACGGACCCTGCCGAATCCTGCTATCAGCAGAATCGTCGTGGGCACGTTCTGTTGAATGTGAAGAAGTAATCTAGCGACTCACGGCCTCCAAAGAACCCCGGCGCCCCTTAAAACGGGCCCGGGGTTCATTGTTTGATTTGGATAAGAAAGCATGGCTCTCTCAAAGAATCAGCGGGATTCAAGTATGAGGCATCCTCAGCCTTGCATGATCAAAGAGGAGTCTCCTTTGGAGAAGCGCCAACAGCCACGTTTTACATCACAGTTCAGAAGCACCATTTCTGGTGGGCAACGCGAAGGCCAAGGTCGGACGCGGGATCTCTCTGCTGGCGGCTGTATGATCGAATCGGATTTTCGAGTCGTCGTGGGGGCGTCGTTTGAATGCCGTATCTATGTCCCTGGGCTTGACTGGCCTTTGCGGATCGACGAAGCCCAAGTGCGGTGGGTCAAAGCCAAACACATTTGGGATCCAGTTCACGAAGATTCAGCCCGATGAGGAGGCAAAACTCAAGCGAGTTATCGCCAGTCTCAACGAAGAACTTAAGGCATAGCCTTTCTCATTCCCTCCTTCCTCCTTTTGATTCGGCCGCTTTGGACGCCCCGCCTAGATCTTAGGTGTGAGGAGATTGCGCTCATTCACGGAACTGTTCGCGGCCCCATGGCGCCTATGGTATAAGGCAGTGGTAGAATCCGAAGAAAATGGAATCTTCCACGACTTATTCTCAAACCATGTAATCAGAAATCTGCGTTATGGGACAAACCGTGTCTCCAGCACAGGCTGGATTCAGTATTGCAACCGTAGCCGGCGGCTGCTTTTGGTGCCTCGAAGCGGTCTATGACCAGATGAAGGGTGTGGTAGCGGTCGAATCCGGTTACATGGGTGGTCAGGTAGATCATCCGACGTACGAAGCCGTGTGCAGCGGTAGGACTGGCCACGCAGAAGCGGTCCGTATCACGTTCGATCCCACCGTCGTCAGCTATCGCGAGTTGCTTGAAGTGTTGTTTGTCATCCACGATCCTACGACGCTAAACCGGCAAGGCCATGATGTCGGGACTCAATACCGATCGGCAATTTTCTACCATGCACCTGAGCAGAAGCAGATTGCCGAGGAGGTGATCGCAGCCGTGACAAAAGAGAAGCTCTATGTCAATCCGATCGTGACGGAAATCACTCCTGCCGGGACCTGGTACGAAGCCGAGCCCTATCACCAGGAGTATTTTGCGCGGAATCCTTTCCAAGGCTACTGTACAGCCGTTGTCGGGCCGAAAGTGGTCAAGTTCCGCAAGCAATTTGCGTCGAAGTTGAAAACGTAACCTCACACGGTGTCTTTCGATGCATCCCGAACAATTCGTCAATAGGAACGTCTATCCTTCGAGGAGAAGGTACGTGAGATCGGGATGTATGGGATGGCGGGTGCTCCCATCGTGCGATAGAGAAGCAGATGGAGGGGGGCGGCTGAAGGATTGAGTCCGTCTGCATCAATAGGCCTATGCCGCTGATCTCATTCTCATTCGGTAGAGTTGTGAGGCTCATGAGAGTGGGTCAGGGTCTTGATCCAGCCAGGCGTCTTCCTGCCCCTCCGCCTGGTCGAATGCGCGCAGACTCACGAAGTCGAACAGCTGTCGGTCCAGGAGGAGCGGCGGCGCCACGTTCGACAGGGCGGCGAAGATACTGCCTGTACAGCCGGGCGCCCGTTGCTCCCATTCGCGCAAGAACTCCTTCACCTGTTTCCGCTTGAGATCCTCTTGTGAGCCACAGAAATCGCAGGGGATAATGGGAAACGCGCGAAGTTCCGCATACCGAGCAAGATCGCTCTCCCGCACGGCGGACAGCGGGCGAATGACCACATGCCGGCCATTTTTCGAGCGTAGCTTCGGCGGCATCGTCTTGAGCTTGCCGGTATAGAACAAGTTCAGGAACAGGGTTTCAACAATGTCATCGCGGTGGTGACCCAATGCGATCTTGGTCGCGCCCAATTCCGTGGCGACGCGATAGAGGATGCCACGACGGAGTCGGGAGCAGAGTGAACAGGTGGTCTGCCCTTCAGGGATGAGGCGCTTGACGATTGAGTAGGTGTCTCGTTCCTCGATATGGAATGGCACTCCGATATGTGAGAGATAGTCGGGAAGTACATGAGCAGGAAACCCGAGCTGCTTTTGATCCAAGTTCACCGCGATAAGGTCGAAGTGAATCGGAGCACGTCGTTGCAAAACCAGCAATAAGTCGAGCAGAGCATAGCTGTCTTTCCCGCCTGACAGGCAGACCATGATCTTGTCGTCGTCTTTGATGAGACCATACTCGCCAATGGTTTCCCCAGCAAGTCGAAGCAGCTTGGTTTGAAGCTGTTCCGTGGCTTCGTCCAGTTTTAGGTATGGGCGTAAGGGGCTTGCCGAATGTGACATAGGTTGGCATTCTACGTGGTCAGCCACGCGGCTGTCGATCTTCACCCGGGGGCATCATGGGGAAGGATGAGAACCGATCGAGCGGGAAAATCCAGTCAGTCCTGTTCGTGTGCACGGGGAATATCTTTAGGAGTGTGACGGCAGAATACGCACTCAAGGCGAGACTCGGCGCCGGCATGTCCTGCGTCGTCAGCTCGGCCGGGATCGACGCCAAGCCTCAGTCGGTGCATAACTGGGTCCAGACCCGGTTGCGCGAGAAGGGAGCTGATCCCACCACACACGTCCAACGACAACTCACCAGGGAGCTAGCTGAGGCTGCCGACCTTGTCATTGCAATGGGGCGAAACCACCAAGTCTTCGTTCGGGAACAATTTGGGCGTGATGTTCCCCTGTTTAATCAGGCCTGTCTTGGCCACGATCAGCCGATTCTTGATCTGCATGAAGTGATGCCGGATTGGGAGACCGACCCTGAGCGGGCCCGCGCCTACGTGTGGTCGGTGATCGATGTCATCTGGGCCACGGCACCAGCCCTTCTTCCTCGCCTCCGTTAGCCCGGCTTTGCGGCACATACTGCCTGTGCCGGTTCATTCTTGGACTCGATCGGACATTTTTTCTCCACTTATAGGCGGCAGTCAACGGAAAGGCCTCTTAAAATTGGGGTAATGTTGAGGCGCGTGCTATATTTTCCACAGCATCACTTGCAGGTTGACTCGCGGAACATAGTATCGATGCAACCATCACGGACACAGGAAGCGACCGCGTCTGACAACCAGGATCACGAGCCGGAATGGGTCTCGTGGTCCAACGAGCAGCTCCTGAACCTCCCCATGAGCCAACTCGGCGTCACCCTCAACGGGGCGTTCCTGTCAGAACGGATCCAGCAACTCTACGCCGAACTCGACGCCCGCCAGCTCCTCTTCCGGCCCCACTGTTGGTTGTCCAACGAATGGTTTACGCCGGATGGGGTGCCGGGGATTGCCGTGCCGTTTTATCTGGCCCATCCGCGCCTCGCGCAACTGGAACTGGACGAGATGCTCGAGGTCGAGGGCGGGACCCCGGAGTGGTGCATGCGCATTTTGCGGCATGAGGCCGGCCACGCCGTGGAAAATGCCTATCGTCTCCGTCGGCTCCGTCGCAGGCAACAAGTGTTTGGTCGCTCGTCCGATCCCTATCCGAAATATTACAGCCCGAGACCTTACAGTCG
>Ga0187893_10012669_pt1 | contig 11907 bp, 8 predicted proteins | sample MA1701074metaG_FD_139574 | JGI IMG/M metagenome (GOLD analysis project Ga0187893, IMG submission 139574) | White microbial mat communities from a basaltic lava cave in the Kipuka Kanohina Cave System on the Island of Hawaii, USA - MA170107-4 metaG ... | reverse complement strand
CTCCTATAGGGGATCCCGGGATAACAACATCCTTGGGGCATACTCGAAATCAAAGTACTTCAACGTCTTCAAAGACCCGCGGGATAAGGATCGCTCCAGACGCTACAAAGCCATGGGCGAAGTGGAGGGAGCTGCCAAGAACGGAACGGCGGTCGCGTTCTCGCCGGATGGAATAAATTGGACTGAGTATCCAGGAAATCCCGTTGCCCCCAAGGGAAGAGAAATTGCCGATTGCCCGACCTTTCTCGGTTGGGATTCACGCATTGAGAAGTACGTTTACTATCCGCGCCCTGGTCCTCCCTTGGCAACGAAGTTAAATGGCCAAGGATCTTATTTAGATCCGGAAGATCCCTCCCTCAACGCAAACGTGGGTCAGGTGCGCACCATAGGTTATTCGACGAGCGACGATTTTGTTCGCTGGAGCCCGACGCAATTGATGCTGGCGCCGGACGACGGGGATCGGGTCGACTTTCAGTACTATCAAATGACCGCTGCTCAGGATGGCGACCATTACATCGGCTTCATGCACATGTTGCAAACACGGGATCAGTCTTTTGATATCTATCTGATGACGAGCCGCGACGGTTTTCATTGGAATTGGATTGACCGACAACTGCCCTTCATGAAGAGAGGGTCGCGCGGAAGTTATGATTTTGGCTATATGACGCCCTCAGGTCCCATTGTTCATGATGGCAAAGTGTGGATCTATTACGGTGCCTATGCCGATGTTCACAGCTACGAGATTCCCGACTATGGAATCAAGGGCATGAGCATCGCATTGGACACGATGCCGGCAGATCGCTACCTGGGATTGCTTGCCGGAATGGATCTGGCAACGGTGGTGACACGTCCCGTGTCGCATAAGGGATCCAAATTGGTCGTGGATCTGGACAGCTCTCTGCCGGATTCGCGTTCGACCGACAAAAACAAACGTCAATTCGATGAATCGGATCTTCGCGTGGCTCTGTTGGACCAATGGGGTGGCGCGATTGAAGGTTTCAGTATTCAGGAATGCGAGATGCTGACGCAAAACGGTGTTCAAGAAGTGTCGTGGAAATCGGGATCGGACCTGAAAAAGCTTGCGGGACGGCCGGTTCGAATCCGATTCGAATTTCGCAATGCAACACTATATGGGTTCCAGTTCACGTAGGAACACCTTTCACTTGGTTCTAGTCTGATTCAATTGAGGAGGCTGTGTGCGCTATCCGCAAGGCATCTTAGTAAGCTGTGAAATACCCTGGGACGAGAAGGAGCGACTGCTGGAAGGTATCTTTCGCAATGAAGTTCAGACGGCTATTTCAAAAGGATTCAGCAAGGTTTACATCTTTGGAACGGCCGGTGAGGGTTATGCTGTCGATACACTCAGATTTCAGAATATTGTTGAGATCTTCCGTGAGGAGACTAAGGACAACAACGTGCTGGCACAAGTGGGAGTGATCGGGCTATCGACCGCTTCGATTGTTGAGCGGCTCGAGTTTGCCCATCGTGCCGGTTTCCGCGATTTTCAGATCTCATTGCCGTGCTGGTCGGCCCTCAGCGATGATGAGCTTCTCACTTTCTTCAAGGATGTCTGCGGCCAATTCCCGGATTCCCGATTCTTGCATTACAACCTCGGCCGTGCCCGCCGCGTTTTGACACCTATGGACTATCGGCGTGTAGCGGACGTGGTTCCAAACCTGGCGGCCACCAAGATCACGACACAAGACATTGGTGTTGCCTGCGAGCTGATGCGTCTCGTTCCCGAACTTCAACATTTTTTTGGTGAATCGCTGTTTCCGATCGGATGTCTTTATGGCGAGTGCTCGCTGTTAAGTTCTTTTGGTCTACTTTTTCCCCGCCGTACGCAAGAGTACTTCCAATATGGCCAAACCCGGCAATTTGACAAGCTCTTTCCGATGTTCCGTGAACATATGGAGTTCATCGAGGATTTCATAAAGGCGACGGCAGGCAAGGATTTGATCGATGGAGCTTACGACAAGATGTTAGTTCGACTTGGGGGCATGGATTTTCCACCGCGATTGTTGTCTCCCTACGAATGGTTCTCCGAAGATGTATTTCATTCCTGCCAGAAGGTCATTCGGGAGAAATGGAGCAAGTGGCTCGACTAATAAGGTGATGCGGACATGAAATCACTCATTCCGCTTTGGAGTTTCTCTTAATTCTTAGGAGACCCATCATGGATCGAAGAGCTTTTCTGGCCGGCTGTGCTACCAGCTTGTCGTTAGCGGGTGTGACCGGAGCTGCCGCGGCATTCAAGCCTTCACGTCCCATCGTCATCGATGCGCACTGCCATTCAGGCTATATGGGTTCGTTTGGTATGAGAGACATTTCTTTCGAAGAGACACTGGATGCCGCAAATGAGGCAGGTATCGACAAATTGTGTGTCTGTTCGGTGGAGTCGCTCTTTTTTGACACGGAGTCGGGGAACGAGTCCGTTTATCGGCTTATGAAAAAGTACCCGAAGCAGGTCATTGGATTTGCGTCGATCTCTGCTCCGTATTTTGGCAAGAAGGGAATTGAGCAGATTCGGAAGGCCGTGGAGGTTTACGGAATGAAGGGCATCGGGGAATTAGAAACAAACCCTTCCATTCAGATCGATATGCCTCAATGGATTGCCATCCTTGAAAGGTCCGTTGATCTTAAAGTTCCAGTCTTAGTGCATGCTCCCCCCGGACCCTGCGCCAAGGCCGCTGAACGCGTCCCGGAAGCGACGCTGATCTTGGCCCACATTGGCACGGGTCATGGTGTTAAGCCCACGGAGTGGCTGGACAGTATTGAAATGGCGAAAAAGCATCCCAATGTCTACCTTGAAACCTGCACGTCCATCACATCCTATGGGCAAATTGAGATGGCGATACGCGAGGTAGGAGCTGACCGAATAGTTTTTGGTTCTGACTCGCCTATGCTCGATCCCCTGGTACAGAAGGCCAAGATTACCGGCGGACAGATTCCTCAGGAGATTCAGGCCAAGATCCTGGGCCAGAACATGGCGAAGATTCTTACAACCTCCGCTACCGCATAGAAACGAGGGGAAGTCCTCGAGGTTCAGGTGGCGATACCAGAATGAACGATGCATTGACGAAGCCAACGGGTCTGCTTACGCGAGCTGGGAGCTTATGTCTCTGCCCGGCTACGCTGGGCTTGGGTGAGTCCAACATTGGGCGCTTGGCGCAGAGGGGGTACAAACGATGAAGAGAAGACAGTTTCTCACTGGGGCTGCGACGGGAGCAACCCTGGCGATGATCGGGAAGCCCGCGGCAGGTAGTCCAGCATCAAAGGGTCAAGCTGCCGGGGTCAAAGACACTCGCCTGAAGCTCCTGTTCATGGACAAGAAAGACATCTTCAACACTTGGGGTCAGATCCGGTTCGGGGCCACCCGCATGAGAAAGATCGCCGACCACGACACACCGCAGCCGGGGGCGACCGCCGACTTCACCGTCCGCTGCTGCCTGCGGCAGAGCGACGGTTCGTATGCAGTCTACGCGTGCGACGGTGGTAGGAAGAATACCGCGTGGCGGATCTACCGCTTTCACACGACAGACGGTATCAAGCTGGAAAACCGCGAGATCGTTTATGAGAGGCAGCCGTCGAACTGGGCGCATGTCGCGACGGTGTCCTACAGCCCGGAGCGGGAGCAATTCCTCTGCCTGAAGAACACGAGCGATCCGGCGGGTTTCGGCATGTTCGCCTTCACCAGCCGGGACGGTACGACGTGGAAGGAGTACGAGGGCAATCCCGTTTTCAGGGAGGGAGACCGTTGGGGCGCGATGTGGAGCTCCGCAGCGCAGAAGTTCCTCTGTTATCAGAAGGGGATCCAGAGATGCGCTCCGAAGAAGTTCCTGGAGCTCCTCCAGGATGGGCTGCGGGTGATCACACTACGCACTAGCGCGGACGGCTTTCACTGGGTGCCGGACGTAGCCTCGGAGTACAAGAAGGGCGGGGAGCGAGTTGATGGCAGGCTGATCCGGACGGGAGGTCCATTAGTGCCCGTGGAATTTCAGATCGCACCAGACGAGCTGGACCCGCCGGACCTGGAGTTCTACGCCTGCACCCCGTTCGAATACGAGGGCCGCTACTATCTCTCGATGCTGAACTACGCGGGCTGTTTCGTGCCTCTAGGGACGCCGCCGCTCACTGCGAACGGGCACGGGCCGAGTCTCGACACCGAGTTGTGGGTGAGCCGTGACGGGCTCAAATGGGACAGGCCGTTCCGCGGCATCAATCTCTCCGAAGCGGGGATGGTGGAGCACAATCCGATGGTGGTAAACGGGAAGCTCTTGTTCCACCACACCGGCGGAATTTATGGGATGCCGGCGGATCGCCTAACCTACGTGACATCACGAGCGAACGGCGTGTTCGAAACGTTGCAGTTCACTCTTGGAGGAAAGCCGTTGAAGCTGAACGCGAAAATACCGGGCGAGGAATATCACGAGGGGATCGAGCAGTCGTACGTGATGGCGGAGCTGATCGACGACTCCGACAAGGTATTTCCCGGCTACGAGCGGGAGAAGTGCCTGCTACGGGGGCCGCTGGACGACATCGCGATACCGCTTCGGTGGGAAGGCAAGGACGGTCGGGAGCTTTCCGGGCGAAAAGCGAGGATCCGCTTCCTTATGCGGGCGTCCTATCTGTACGCAGTGACGGCGTAGTTTCCGGATGGTCGCTGGAGAGACGACCGATCGCAGAGTACTAGACCTGGTGCACGTTGCTCCATGCCTTGGAGCAAACTACGGCGAGGATTCTTACTATCCCTGCTATTGCTCAGAAAACGAGGCGACATGCTGGATATTCACGGATTCATTGGGCCTTGGCCCTATTGGGAAAATCCCCACCAAACCCCCGAAGCCGTCTTGGCGATGATGGATCGCTCAGGGATCAAGCAGTTGGTCGTATGCTCCACGCGCGCCATCTTCTCCGATTGGCGCATTGGGAACGAAGAAGCGATTTCGGTGGGAGAAAAATACCCTGAGCGTTTTATTCCATTTGTTTCGATAGGGCCGGCGTTTGTTAGAGCGGAGCTCGTCGATTACTTGAAACGTTACAAAGCCAGAAACGTACGTGGCATCCGCCTTTACCCCTACCATCAGTCCTTCAGCCTCACAAAGGACCATCGGGTCGCCAAAGTCCTCGAAACAGCCGAAGAGCTTCACTTGCCGGTAATGCTTCCGATTCGAGTGATCATGAATTGGGGGTTGCCGCAGATCGATACGGGATCGATCGAAGCCATCGTCGGCAGCTTCCCCAAGCTTCCGTTCATTCTTTCTACGGTTAACTATGGTGAATTTAATTGGGCGCGTGAGCTCATGCGGGTGTCTCCAAATGTCTTTTTGGAGATTTCAGGCCTTCAAGGGTTCCGCATTCTCGAGCACGCTGTTAAAGCCATTGGAACAGAGAAGTTGCTATTTGGAACGGGGCTTCCACTTATGTACCCAGCTTGCAGTGTTGTCAAGGTAATGAATGCAAAGATAACTCCTGAGCAGAAACTTGCCATTTCGGAAGGCAATGCCCGCAAGTTGCTTGGTCTTTGATTTCAATTCCTAGGAAACGAGTGGTTCGAGATGAAGCAACCTTTGATTACAGATGTGCAGACCGTCTTACTCACCGGGCCTTGCACCGGTGATCCGTTTCTCTTGGAATGTCGGAAGCGCCGGAGTGCGGCCTTCATTGAGATCTCAACCGATGCCGGTATCGTCGGACTTGGAGAGACTTATGGTGGCTATTTTTGTCCTGAGCTGATTCCAGAAGTTGTGAAGTTCTTCAAACCCATTTTGGTGGGACAGACTGTGGACAACATCGATGGGCTGTGGCACCGGATGTATCACTGTGAAAATTTCTGGTGTCGGGTGGGACTGGGCGCGATTGTCCTCACGGGAATCGATGCGGCCCTGTGGGATATCAAAGGGAAAGTGAGAAACGTGCCCGTCTATGAGCTTCTGGGAGGACGCAAACACGAACGGCTCGAATGTTATGCCACCGGAGGCCCCAGCAATTATCCCTTTGATCGACTGGCCCAGAAGATCGATCACTACCTTTCGCTTGGTTTTGGCGCCTTCAAGGTAGGAGTCGGCAGCCATTCCGCGGTTGAAGGTGACTTTGTCGCGTCGTCTCCGAGCGACGCGGCGGAATTCGAAGCCAGAAAACTTGAGTTCGTGCGATCGCATGTGGGAAAACAGGTCAAGGTTTTGTTGGACGGTCACATGGGCAACAATCCCGTTAGGACATGGGACTTCGCTACGGCAAAGGCGGTTGTGAAGGCCGTCGAGCCTTATAACCTGTTTTTGTTTGAGGAACCACTGCACTACACAAATCCTTGGGGTTACGCGGAGCTGTGCAAGGAAACTCAAGTACCCATTGCCGGTGGAGAGTGCCTGACAACGAGCTACGAGTGGCGCATGTTTGTTGAACGCGATTGCTTTGACATTGGACAACCCGACGCATCGTTTACGGGAGGTTTGGGAGAGTTCATGAAGGTGGCTGCGTTGTTGGAGAGCAGGGGCCGGAAAATGGCGACTCACAGTTGGGGTGCCGGCGGGTCGCTCATGCAGAATATTCATGCAGCTTTTGCTTGCCGTAACACTGTCATCGTCGAAGTTGCCCCGGACTATGGACCTCTGCATCGGGAGATTCTCGATGGGTCGTTTGTCATGGAAAAGGGCTCCGTCTTACCGCCGGAGCGCCCCGGTCTCGGCATAGTGTTGACTGAGCAGATCAAGGAACGCTATCCATTTGTGCCTGGAAGCGGAGAATTCAACAGCGTCCCAGGTAAAGTTCTTGTTGATTGAGAGAAAATGAAAAACATCCTAATTCATAATGTAGTTGATCCACTTTTCGTAGAACGTCTGCGTTCTTTACCCGATGTTCATTTGGACATCGTTGAGACCGAAGAGGAAGAAGAACTCGTGTTTCCGGAGGAGCAGATCCGGGACGTTCATTGTCTCTTCTGCTGTCTCCCTCCGAAAAATTTTTCGGCCATGAAATCTTTGGAACTGGTTCAGCTCAGTTCTGTGGGCTACAGCCAGCTTTATTATCTGGATCTGGTTGGCCGCGGTATCCGAGCTTGCAACGCATTGGGCATTTTTGATGTCCCGATTGCAGAGTGGAATGTCGCCATGATGATCAATCTGGCCCGCGATCTTCGAGGACTGATTCGAAATCAAGATCGCGGACTATGGGACCGGAGCAAGGGTTTTCAGCGTGAGATTCGGGGGAGCGTGGTAGGGATCTGGGGCTACGGAGGTATCGGGCGGGAGACGGCGCGTCTGTCTAAGACGATGGGGATGCGGATTCATGTGCTCAGCCGACAGGGAATCAAGCCTCGGCGAAATGTCTATCGCGTGGACGAAACTGGCGACCCAGAGAACACCCTACCAGATCAGGTGTATTTGCGTGGACAGGAGAAGGAATTCCTAAAAAATTTGGATTTTCTGATTCTGTCGATGCCTCTAACTCCGAGCACCAAGGGGTTGATCGGCGAAAGAGAACTGCAGATGTTGCCCGCTCGTGCCTGTCTGTTGAATCCAGCAAGAGGGCCGCTCATTCAGGAGACTGCACTGCTGAGAGCGCTACGGGAGGGCTGGATCTCCGGAGCGGCTCTGGACACGCACTATTTCTGTCCAATGCCGGCCGACCATCCACTCTGGTACTTTCCTAATGTCATCATGACTCCGCATATCTCGGGTTCTCAACACTGCAATTCCTTCAACCGACGGATTTGGGATCTCCTTGTCCAGAACGTTGAAAGATACGTCAGCGGACAGCCGTTGTTGAACGAGCTTGCATCGTCACAACTCGCCGGAGATTGACGACGCCGGCTTGAAGGGGATTTGGCATGGAATCAGACCGGCCTGAGGTCACCTCTCCAACAATTAGCGCCGAAATGGACAGGCGGAATGCCCGAGTCTTCTCCCTTTCCTACGTGCTGATGTTCTTTGCGGCTCCGTTGCTCTACGTGGGAGTTGTGCAGGCTGCATTGTGTGACAAGCTGGGAGCCAGTTCCACAGTTGCGAACCTTCCTGCTTCAGCCTATTTGCTGGGATGCGTCGCTCCAATCTTTCTGACCTGGCTTGTTCCGGCGCGTTTTGATCGCAGGGTCGTCGTTTGCGCCAATGCTACCACGGCCTCCCTCCTCGTGATGGTTTTTGCTTCTCTGGTGCTTCCTCTGGGAAGCACTGTTCGAATCGCTGTTCTTGTAGGCCAGGGCCTTTTTCAAGGGCTCAGTTCATCGGTCTCGTTGGTCTATCAATTTCAGTGCCTGGGTCGCGGGACTACGCTCGAAGGACGTGCGAGGGCGCTCAAATTTGCCTACGGGTTGGGTCCCCTCGCGGCAGTCTTGGGTTCGCTGGGAGCTCAATTTGTTCTCGGGAACGGCATCCCTTCCTTGAGATATCCTTACGACTTTGCCCTTCTCTATCTGCTTGCAATTCCTTGTATGGTGGGTGTGGCTTGGGTCAGCGCTCGATACGACTTGGCTCCGATCGAACAGTTACGTTCCTCGGAGTCCTCTCCAAAGCAACTGGTTAAAGGACTTCTCTCCTACGTGACGGATAGGCAACTGGTGCGGCTTTGGCTCGCCTACTTTTTTTGGTTTTGCGCTCTGAACCTCATCACGAATCTATCTCTTTTTACGAAGGTGGCTGTGGGAAGAGACCCAAAAGAGTTCTCGGGTGTCATCATGGCACTTCGGTTCGGTTTCAAGGCCGCTGCCGGGTTCGTCTTGCCAGCGATGGGTCTGCGTTTTGGAGTTCGTGCACCGCTAACAGCCACGGTGCTCTTGATGGTTGCAGCCACCCTGTGGGGATGGAGTGTTCCTGGACACCTTTTTCTGATCGCCTTCGGTTTGATGGGAGCCGGCGAATTGGGAGGAGGCTATTTCCCCAATTATGCGATAGCCATTTCTTCTCCTTTGAACGGATCTCGCAACTTGGCTCTGTTGAATCTCGCGATACCTGCAGGCAGCATAACTCCCGCGTTGTACGGTCGCATCACAGACGCTTATGGGTTCTACGCAAGTTTCGGGGTGGGATTGGCAGTCGGCTTGATCTCCCTTTATCTGGTACTTACGCTGCCGTCTGGTCCGGTGTCGGCAGTTGTGGAAAACAAGATGCCAATCAAGTTGGCGACTGCCGATTCGTAGGTCCTTCACCTGTTACGATCCCGCTTGTGTTCCCCCGCTCTCAGGGATGATTGTCCTTGCCTGACCATCTTAGAACCCAGGCAGCGGCCTCCTCATGGGCCATGTTGTAGGTCGAATGCCCCGATGACCCCTCCGAAGGTGTGATCGTAAACTTCATATCCTCACCTGACCAGAAGTGTGTCATCGGCTTCTTGTGCAACGGAGAAAGTTCCATCACCTTCAGGGCGAACTCAATCGCATGTTGCGTGTCGACCCTCCGATCATTGTGTCCGATTGTCATCCAAAGAGCCCGGTCGGCCAATCGATCAGCGAGATGTATGACGTCCAGTGAACGAGTCAACACATTAGTTTCCATGCCTTTGAATTCTTGTAACGCGGTCAGATGGGTAACGGGACAGAGCGCAACCGCGTAGCGGACCCGCGGTTCTTGAGCCGCAAAATGCAGGGCCATGAAGCCCGCGCGTGAAGAGCCGTATACGCCTATCCTTCTCGGATCTGCGTAGCCTTCCTGGATGAGAAACTCAAGCACTGATCGCACCTTCGAAAAAAACGGCGGCAGAAAGTTCTCCCCATTCTCCAAACGCATTTTCCAAGCTGGCAGACGAGAAAGGTATCCAGGTCGGTCTTCTGCCCCGTGAGAAGGCATGTCCAGACAAATCGTCAGGAAACCATGCTCGGCCAGAATCCACCCAATTTTGTTGCTGTTCTCGTCTTCCAGTGCTGCTTGCATTGCCCCACCAAACATAATTAACAGGGGAGCTGGGCGTTCTTTTTTTGTTCCAATTATAGCGAACGCGATTCCCGAGGGTGTTCTTCGAACCTCGGCGGTTCCAAGCTGGCGCGACTTCACCACCGACTGCCCAAACGAGAACGTTAAGGTGGACAGAAGAAGCACGAGAATCAAGGGGAGTCTCTTCATGATTGCAGCCTCTATGTTCAAGCTTTCATGAGACAGCATGGGAAACTCTGTCGAAGCTGGCCACTATTGCCAGTAAATGAAAGTTGACTTAATATCATAGCAATTAAAGTTGTAATCTAGAAAATAATTTGACTGCTATTGTCCTGCTATGCTATCAGTTTTGCAAATGAGATCTAAAGTCAGAACGCGTCCCTTGGAGAGAGGGATTCATCGTCAGCAAACCTCTGATAGGACTTAGTTAGAAACAGCAACGGAACCACGGCCCCAGTGGTGAGCACCTCAAACAACGCCGGTTGTCGCGTTTTGGGCGGCGCCTGATCACTCGGAGGATCATATGCATCGCCGTATGTTTTCCAAGCTCTTGGTTGCCAGCTTTCTCTCGACACCGCTGTTGGCGAACCGCGCGGCCGGACAGTCGGAGACGGCGGATTCCGCTTCGATCCCGAGGCCCTTCAGCCCAGTGCAGGTTGGAAACCGCGTGCAACTATTTGTCGATCAGATGCTGGTGCGCGAGAGCCAAAGAGTGGCTTTCACTCTTCACCCAGCTGAGAAACATCCTCTCAATCCCCTGGTCAAAGCGGACCGGCCGTGGGAAGTCTGGAATGCAGAACTGTTCGGCACCGTCCTCTATGATGAGGAAGAGAAGCTATTCAAAATGTGGTATACGGCGGACGGAGAGGGCTATTTCGAGGATACCTATCCAACTTTCTATGCAGTCAGTCAGGATGGAGTTCACTGGGAAAAGCCACTGGTCGGAACTTTGGAATGCAAGAAGAATATCAGGCACAATGCCGTAACCTTTGTGCAGCAGATCAATGTGATGAAAGACAATGAAGACCCCGATGCGTCGCGCCGCTACAAAATGGTAGGCAATGTGGATACCGCCAGGCCGGTTAAGGGTTATTTCACATTTGTTTCTGCCGATGGGCTCAACTGGAAACAGCATGGTTCCGTTCCCTTGGCTCCCATTCGATTCCCCTCGACACCCAAGCTGGTCGGCAATGGGGACAACATCACGGCGTACTACGATCGAGAACGACGTCTTTATGTCGCATTTCCCAAAATTGCGGCTCCGGTTCGCGGCTACTATCGTCGCTCCTATTACATGGTCACAAGCAAAGATTTCGAGCGCTGGAGCGAACCGATTCTTGTGTTGGCCGCGGATGAACGCGACGATGCGGGCTCTCTCCACCGAGCCGAAGAAGTGCGTCCAATGCTGGACGTACCGGATGATCCTGTTCGAATGCGAGGGGAATTCTATGTCGTCGGATTCTATCCTACGCAGAGCTGCACCTTGTCCTTCATCAGTCTGTTCACCCTGACAAATCAAGCCAGGGGAAATACATTGCAACACGAAGGTCCCTCCGAGGTGCAGTTGGCGTCCTCTCGTAACCTGACGTCATGGGAAAGGCCCTTTCGCACTCCCTGCATTCCGCGAGGTAAAATTGGCGAGTGGGATAGGGGTTTCTTTATGACGGCTTCCGAGGCCATTCGAGTTGGCGACGAGATTTGGCTCTACTACCATGGTACGAACTATACCCACGGCACGCCTGTGTTCCACATGAACGAGCGAACTGGCCGTGGAACGACCGTAGATGGTGCGATTGGCCTGGCAAAATGGAAGCTGGATCGGTTCGTCTCGGCGGATGGGATAGGCGAAGGTAGTTCGCTAACGACGGTCCCGATTGTGTTTTCTGGGGAACGCCTCGAGATCAACGCCCATATCGATTCTCCGGGCGAGCTGCGAGTTGAAATCCTAGATGCGGCCAGCCGGCGCATCCCAGATTTCGACTTGTCCGAGCCCATGAAGGGGGACGACCTGCGTCACCCGATACGATGGAAAGATGGCAACCTT
>Ga0187893_10012668_pt1 | contig 11908 bp, 13 predicted proteins | sample MA1701074metaG_FD_139574 | JGI IMG/M metagenome (GOLD analysis project Ga0187893, IMG submission 139574) | White microbial mat communities from a basaltic lava cave in the Kipuka Kanohina Cave System on the Island of Hawaii, USA - MA170107-4 metaG ... | reverse complement strand
GCGAGCCCGAGGACGATCGCGACCGCCCCGATCCCGATCCCGATCATGAGCGACCACGTCGTGACCGGATCCGCGAGGGCTTCGACGATGTTGCACACGCCGACCGCTCCGTTGTCGGTCGGTGCGACGTCCTGGTCGATGCACGACTGCGTCAGGACGCGATCGGACAGCCCGTAGTTGACCTGCGAGATCAGCACCCCGGCGACCACGATCGCGAACGCGGCGATCCCCAGGCCGAGGATCGTCGCGGGGAGCGGCGCGGTCGGCCCGCGGACGTCGGGCGCGACCTCGGGTTCGACGAGCGGGGCCTCGGTGACGGCCATATCCCTCACCTCCAGTCAAGACGAAGGGGTCCGCGCCTCCGGCTGCGGACCCCTTCGGAATTCGGTGCGTACGTCAGGCCGTCGGCGCGTACTCCGGCGGCAGGCCCTCGATCGGGAAGTATGTCCCGAAGATCTCGGCGTAGGTCCCGTCTGCGATCAGCTGCGCCAGTGCGAGGTTCATCGCCTCGCGGAGCTCGGGGTTCGAGGGCGAGAAGGCGAACCCGTATTGCTCCTGCGTATCGATCTGCTGCACGACCGCGAGGGCCGGCAGGTCCTTGACGATCTCCAGCGATGCCGGCGCGTCGGTCACCAAGGCGGTCACCCCGCCGCCCTCGAGCTCCCGGAACATGTCCGAGTTCAGCTGGAACGTCACCAGCTCCGCCCCGAGCGGAACGATGTTCTCCTCCGCGAAGAGCTTGCCCGTCGTGCCTTTCTGGACCGCGACGGTGTCTCCCGGTCCGAGCTGCTCGTACGAGGTGATGTCCGGCGTCTCGGTCGTGTTGACGGTCATCGCCTGCAGCGAGTTGTAGTAAGGGTCGGAGAAGTCCACGACCTCTTCCCGTTCCGCGGTGATCGTCGCGGCCGCCGCGACCACATCGAACTGATCCCCGGCCACCGCGGTGAAGACCGTGTCGAAGTCCGCACGGATCCACTCGACCGTCAGACCGAGGCGCTCAGCGATCGCCTCGACGAGATCGATGTCGAACCCGACCTCATCGCCGTCCACGACGGATTCGAAGGGCGGGTAGTCCAGGCAGTTGGCGGCCTGCAGGACCCCCTCCTCCAGCGTGGTGAACGCGGGGAAGCCCGTCTCGCCCGTCGCACCGGTCGCGGTCGCGCCGGTCGCTCCGGTCGCGGGCGTTTCGCCCGTCGCCCCCGTGCCCCCGCCGTCCTCGTCGGCACACGAGGCCACGACCAGGGCGAACACGGCGACCAGCGCCGCGATCGAGATCCGCGCTTTCTTCAACGTGTCCTCCTTGTCCATGCCGGCTGGTTCAGCCGGCTCGCCCGACCTGCGGCCGGGATGTAGCCGGTATCCTGCCCGACTTGGCGGCCGGACTCAACCCGAGCGCGTGACCGCCTCCGTCCACCGACCCCCTAAGGCCAAGTACGTGACGACGTACTCATCGGGATCGACCAGCTCGCCGTCCAGACCGACCCGGTACGAACGAACCAGCCCATCCACGAGGGCGACCCGGCCGAGGAGGTCCCGTACGGCGTTGCGGGTCGGCCCGTCCTCGGCGAAGGCTCGAAGGAGGAGGTTCGCGGCGTCCCACCCCTCGACCGCGTAGGCGCCCGGTGCGGAGCCGAACCGGGCTTGGTAGTCCTGGATGAATCGCTGCGCGTCGAGGTCGACGGAGGAGGACAGGCCCGTGCAGGAGCAGAAGCTCCGCGCCCCGTCCCCCGCGGGTCCGGCCTGGTCGAGGAAGTCGGGTCCGAGCAGGCGGTCCCCACCCGCGAAGGCGATCTCGGAGCCCTCCAGCGACCCGATGGCCGCGACCCCGCCTTCGAGGCTTCCCGTCCACGAGACGGTCCCGCAGCCCGCGCGCTCGGCCACGCCGGCGGCCGTCGCCGGATCGATGGTCGAGATCTGGACCCCGAGGCGACCCGCCAGCTGCTCGCCCAGCGGATCGGGGGCGGACGCGTCGGACAGGACGCAGCTCGGGGGGTTCGGAGCTGACCCGGCGAGCGCCTCGGCCACGACCTCGAGCGGTGCGACGAGGCGGAGCCACGCCGTCCCCGGCGGAGGCGTCGCATCGAGACCGGAGAGGCTGATCACCGGGAGGTCGACCGCGGTCGCGTCGGGCATCGCGCCTATCGAAGGGGCCACGATCGCAGCCACGAGCGTCGGATCGTCTTCCAGATCGCGCAAGGCGCCCGCATCCGTGGAGGGATCGACGTCGACGAGCTCGATCGCGACGTCCGTCGCCCCGGTGATCCGCGCGATGCGGAAGGCGAGCTCGGCGCCCCGACGAGCCGGCAGGACGTGCTCGAGCGCTTCCGGCGCGGACAGGTCCGCCACGAAGGCGACCTGCACGGTCTCGCCGACTCCCCGCCCCGCCGTCGTGCACGTCGCGAGCGACATCGCGAACACGAGGACCACCACGCGACCGACCCTGGGCATGCGGCGCATCGAACGCGGAACATAATGCAACCGATGGAGGTCCTGATCCTGTTCGAGCGGCAGGTGCGGAACCTGGTCACGCTCGGCGAGGCGCGCGAGGCGGTTCGGGGAGCGTTCGCCGCCCTGGCCGAGGGTCGAGCGGTTCAGCCGGCGTCGCTCGACCTGGAAGCGCCCGGAGGCGTCGGCGAGATGCACGTCAAGGGCTCGTACTTGGCGGGCGAGCCCTTCTTCGCGCTGAAGGCAGCGTCGGGCTTCCCCAACAATCGCGACCTGGGCCTTCCCGTCACGGGCGGGCTGTCCATGGCGTTCGAGGCGGACACCGGCCGCCTGCGGGCGTTGCTGTTCGACAACGGGTGGCTGACCGAGGTCCGGACCGGGGCCGCGGGGGCGCTCGCTGCCGAACTGCTGTCGCGCCCGGACGTCGCGACGGTGGGCATGATCGGCAGCGGGGGTCAGGCGCGCTATCAACTGGCGGCGTTGCTCGAGGTCCGCTCGCCGAAGCAGGTCCTCGTGTGGAGCCCGACGGTCGAGCGTGCGAACGCCTACGCGGCCGAGATGCGGACGGCGCACGAGGTCGAGGTCCTCGTCGTGGGATCGGTGGAGGAGGCGGTCCGCGACGCCGACCTCGTGGTGACCGCCACCCCCGCGACGCGGCCACTCGTGCACGCGGGATGGGTGCGCCCCGGCACGCACATCACCGCGATGGGCTCGGACTTCGCACACAAACAGGAGCTGGATGTCGCCGTGCTCGCGGGCGCCCGGGTCGTGGCCGATCAGCTCGCCAACTGCCTGCGATCCGGTGAGGTGCACCACGCGGTCGGCGCCGGAGCGATCTCGGTCGACGACGTCGTCGAGCTCGGCGACGTGGTGATCGGACGGATCCCGGGAAGGGTCGACGAGCGCCAGATCACCGTGGCCGACCAGTGCGGGCTGGGCATCGAGGATACCGCGATGGCCAACCTCGTGCTGCGGAGGGCGCTCGAGCGCGGCATCGGCGATCGGCTCGCGATCTGAGCGCTGGTCCGGCCGGATAGAGTCTGCTCCGTGGGTTCGGTGTTCGAGACGCTCGGCGTGCGGCCCGTGATCAACGCGTCCGGCGTCTACACGGACCTCGGCGGCTCCCGGATCTCGCCCGAGGTCTGGGCGGCCATGACCGAGATGAACGAGCGGTGGGTGCGGATGCCAGACCTCCTCGACCGCTCGGGGGAGATCCTCGCCGAACACGTCGGGGCGGAGTCCGCGCGGGTCACGCCCGGCGCCGCGGCGGCGATCATGCTCGGCGTCGCCGCGTGCATGACGGGGAAGGACGGGAAGGCCTGGGAGCAGCTCCCGGACACGAGCGGCCTGCGCGACGAGGTCGTGATCCAGGCGACCCACCGATACAAGTACGACCGACAGGCCTGGATGACCGGCGCGCGACGGGTCGAGGTCGGGACGGCGGACGGCACCGATCCGGAGCAGCTCGGGGAGGTCCTCGGCGACCGGACCGCTGCGATCCTGCATCCCGGGCACCTCGACGGCGTCGGCGGTTCCCTGCCGCTCGAGTCGGTCGCCGAGATCGCGCACGCACGCGACATCCCGATCTTCGTCGACGCCGCGTACCTCAACTACCCCACATCCGTGATGCGGAGCTTCGTGGCGCGAGGCGCGGATCTCGTGTGCTTCAGCGCGAAGTACTTCGGCGGGCCGAACGCCGGAGGGTTCGTAGCGGGTCGCCGCGATCTCATCGAGGCCATCGCCGGGATCGACTTCACCCGATACGAATCGGGCGAGTTCCGCACGTTTGGGCGTCCCCTCAAGCTCGATCGGCAGATCGTCGCCGGCGTCGTGCTCGCACTGGAAGCCTGGCTGTCGATGGACCACGAGGCCCGATTCGCCAGCTACGCCGCCCGGGTCGAGGAGATGGGCCGGCGCCTGGGCGCGATCGCGGGTGTTTCCCATCGACCGATGTTCTTCACGATGGACGAACGGCTCGTCGACCCGCAGCCGACGAACTGCCTCGTTGTCGAACTGGATGCCGCGGAGGGGCGATCGGCCGAGTCCATCGCCGAGGACCTCGCAGAGGGTGAGCCGAGCATCGTCTGTGTCGTCGAGCGCCGTCGGCTCGTGTTCGCCGTGGACGCGATGAACGACGACGAGGCAGCGGCCACCGGCGAGCGGCTCCGCGCGGTCCTGGCGGGCTAGGCCTCGAGATGCACTTCTCGCCCTTCCTCATGGAGCGCTACCAGTCGCTGCATGAGCACTCGGTCGCGATGAACCTCACAGGGAGCGGCGTCCACGCTCCGACCCTGGACGAGCTCGCCGAGATCGTGCCGGGTGTCGCCGAAGCGCTCGGGAGCGTCTCCCTCGGATACGTGCAGACGAACGGCTCGCCCGAACTGCGTCGTCGCGTCGCCACGCTCTACGACGGAGCCACACCCGAGCACGTGGAGATCACCAACGGGGGGGCGGAGGCGAACTTCTGTCTCCTCGGGGCGCTGCTCGAGCCCGGTGATCGCGTCGTCATGATGACTCCGAACTACATGCAGCCCTGGGGCGCTGCCGAGGCGTTCGGAGCCCGGATCGATGCGTGGCCGCTCCGGTTCGACGGGTCGAGCTGGCGCGCCGACCTCGACGACCTCGAGCGGATCGCGGGTCCGGGAACCAAGCTCATCGCGATATGCACGCCGAACAACCCGACGGGCATGCGGCTGCACGCGGACGAGCTCGGCCGGATCGCAGAGATCGCCACGGGATGCGGGGCGTGGGTCCTGTCCGACGAGATCTATGCGGGCTCGGAGCTCGGCAGCGTTCCGACGCCCTCGATGTGGGGTCGATACGACCAGGTCGTGTGCACCTCGGGGCTTTCGAAGGCGTACGGCCTGCCCGGTCTGCGCATCGGATGGATCGCCGCACCCCCAGACCTGATCGAGGCGTGTTGGACGGTCCACGACTACACGACGATCTGCCCCGCGGCACTGAACGACCACATCGCGACCCGGGTGCTCGAGCCCTCGTCTCGGGACGCGTTGCTCGAGCGCGGGCGGACACTCCTGCGAGAGAACCTGAGCGCGACGTCGTCCGTCCTGCTCGAGGAGGCGCCGGGCTGGCGCTGGGCACCGCCCGAAGCCGGCGGGATGCTGTTCGTTCACTACGGGGACACGCCGAACTCGACCGAGCTGGCTGAACGGATGCGCATCGACCACAGCGTGCTCGTCGTTCCGGGTGACCATTTCGGGATGGACGGTTTCCTGCGCATCGGGATCGGCGCGGATCCCGAGACGCTGCGGGGCGGCGTCGCGGCGTTGCTCGAGGAGCTCAAGGGCGACGGCTGACCTACCCGGGCGTGTCCCACACCGAGACGTGCATGCGGCTCTCGCTCGTCAACGGTTCCCCTTTCCACTCGCCCCAGCGCTCGCGCAACGTCATCCCGGCGAGCTGTGCCATCAGTCGAACTCGGCGGGCCACGCGTAGCGGAACGGCATCGAGACCCGCTCGAGTCGTCCCTCGACGACTTCGTAGTGATGGGAGACGAGGCCCTGCGAGGCGACGTCGTACTCGTCGATCCCCAGGTGCGTCTCCCTTCGATCGAAGACGCGGAGGGTCTCCCCGGGTGGGAGCCGTCGGAGCTCCGGGATCATGACCTCGACGACGAAACGACCACCCCCCTCGAGATGCGCCGCCGCGTTCCGGAAGCAGGCGACCTGCTCCTCCTGCGTGGTCAGGTTCATGATGGTGTTGACGATCACGTAGACGAGGGAGAACGGTCCGTTCACCCTGGTCGTCGCGAAGTCCCCAACGGTGACACCGATGTCGTTCCGCTCGGGCGTCGCAGTCGCGCCACCATCGCGGTGGAGAGGTCGATCCCGTGCACCTGGACACCGCGTCGCGCGAGGGGAAGCGCGACCCGACCGGTCCCGATCCCGAACTCGAGCGCGCGGCCACTCCCCGCGAGCTCGGCGAGGAGGTCGAAAGTCGCCTCGATGCGGCTCGGGTCGAACATCTCCGAGTCGGGCTCGTCGTACGTGGCCGCCACCCGTTCGTCGAAATAGCCGTCCTCGTCCACAGCCGGAACGTACCGCACGGGTTCTGGGGACGGCATGTCAGTGGCTCGCGCTACATTGCTGACCCATCGTGCACCCCAAACACGAGGTCGACGAGGTCCTCCGGCTGGTTGCCGAGGGCTGGAACGACTGCCAGATCTCGAGAGGGACTGGGATCAATCGCACTTCGATCCGTGACTGGAGGATCCACGGACGACCAGGCCACAGATCCGATTGCCCTTCGTGCGATGGGATCCCTGTCGACGAACCTGCCTATGTGTACCTTCTTGGTCTCTATCTCGGGGACGGCTACATCGTCCGCCATCCGCGCGCGTACCGGCTCTGCATCACTCAGGACGCCAGGTACACGGAACTAATCGAACTTGCTCGCGTTACGATCCAGCGGGTCCGCGGTCGCGGACCTGCCTCCCTCGTGCAGAAAGTGGGATGTGTCGGTATCTCGGCATACTGGAAGCACTGGCCATGCATGTTCCCGCAGCACGGTCCCGGCAGGAAGCACGAGCGGCGGATCGCCCTTGCTTCGTGGCAGCAGCGGATCGTCGACGCGTACCCCCGCCAGCTGCTCCGCGGACTCATCCACTCGGATGGCTGCCGGGTCATGAATCGGGTCTGGAAGGGGAAGTACGAGTATCCGCGGTACTTCTTCACGAACGTCTCCGCTGACATCTTGCAGATCTTCCGCGATACGTGCGACGCGATTGGCGTTCCCCATCGGGATTCGAAGTGGAACACCATCTCGATCGCGAGGAGGGAGGCGTCGCCGCCCTGGACGCGTTCATCGGGGCCAAGTCCTGACCCGTTAGACTGGAACTGAGCCGGGGTGCCGGAACTGGCAGACGGTATAGGCTCAAACCCTATTGCGCGCAAGCGCGTGCGGGTTCGAATCCCGCCCCCGGCACTCAGACGACGTGGCCCTCGCGCACGAGCTCGCCGGACCCGAAGCGTTCGAGCCCGAGCGACGAGATGTCCACGGTCTTCGCCTCACCCTCGACGATCAACTCGGCCAACAGCTTCCCGACGATGGGCGCGTGCTGGAACCCGTGGCCGCTGAACCCGTTCGCTAGATAAAAGCCCGAGACGCCCGGGGCCTCCCCGATGATCGGGTGACGGTCCGGCGTCATCTCGTACAGGCCGACCCACGAGTGCTCGATCGACGCCTCATCCAGGGGAGGGAACACTTGGAGCGCGGTCGGGAGCAGCTCCTCGGCCACGAACCGCTCGTCGGGCTTCGTGTCGAACGACGCTCGCTCGTTGGGGCTCCCCATCCCCATCAGCACGCCGTTCCCCTCCCGATGGAAGTAGAAGGACGTCTCCGCGTCGATCACGAGCGTTCGGCGCTCGGGCACGCCCGGGAAGGCGCCGGTCACCAGCACGTGTCTCGGGATCGGCTCGAGCGGCAGCTCGACCCCGGCGGTCACGGCGAGCAGTCCACCCCAGGGGCCGGCGGCGTTGACGACCACCGGAGCACCGACCCCGTCCGCGGCGGTCCGCACACCGGTGACCCGCCCGCCCGTGACCTCCACGCCGATGACATCCACACCGAGCTCGATCACCGCCCCCGCTCGGCGGGCGAGCGTCGCGTAGCCCTGCGTGAGCCCCGACGGATCGGCGATCCCGTCCTGCGGCCCGAACGTGGCGCCCACCATTCCCTCGAGCGAGATGCCCGGCGCGAGCGCGCCCGCCTCCTCCGGCGTGAGCACCTGGGCCTCGACGCCGAGCGAGCGATGCAGGCGGTTCGCCTCGATGAAGTCGTCCCACAGCCGTTCGTTCCGGACCAGGAACAGGTACCCGTGCTGGGCGACGTCCAGTGGCAGTCCGTGCTGCTCGGTGAAGCCGGTGATCATCGGCACACTCGCCTGCGAGAGACGGACGTTCACCTCACTCGAGAACTGGAACCGGAAGCCCCCCGCGCACGCTCCGGTCGAGCCCGACGCGAGGTGGTCCGATCGCTCGAGCAGCACCACCCGCCCCGCGCCGGCAGCCGCGAGATGGTAGGCGGCGCTCGCCCCGACCACTCCCCCACCGACCACGACGACGTCGGCGGTCGGTCTCACGGTGGTCCGATCGCGGCCCGCGCGACGATCAGGTCCTCGAACGCGACGCCCACCGACTTGAACAGGGTGGTGTCCTCGGGCGATCGGCGAACGGACGCTCCCCGCACGACCTCCGCGAGGTCGGCTACCACGTGCTCCGGGCCGATCGCGCCCTCCGAGATCGGGATGAGGAGATCGCCGGCCTCGGCGAGCGCCGCGTCGCGCGTCTCGACCACGACCCGGGCACGGCGCACGCCCTCGGTGTCGATCTCGCGCATCGTTGGAAGGTACGCGCCCACCGCATTGACGTGCACGCCGCTCGGGAGGGCCGCGCCGGCCACGACCGGGACATCGCTCGTCGTGCAGGTGCACACGATGTCAGCGTCGCGCTCGGCCCCCGGCTCGCCCACGCTCGCACGGAGCCCGAGCACCGCCGCGCGGCCGACCAGGTCCTCCGCCGCGGCGGCACCTCGCGAGACCACGACGACCTCATCGATCGGCCGGACGGCCCGCATCGCCTCCAGGTGCGAATGTGCCTGGACCCCGGCGCCGAAGATCACCAGCCGGCGCGCGTCCGCTCGCGCGAGATGACGGGTGGCCAGGCCGCTGACGGCTGCGGTGCGCAGGGCCGTGAGCGCCGAGCCGTCGATGACCGCGACCGGTGCCTGGGAGTCCGCCTCGAACAGGACGTAGACCGCGTGGATGAACGGCAGGCCGCGATCCGGGTTCGAGTCCGTGAGCGTGACGAGTTTGACGCCGACGCCCTGCGCTCCGTGCGCCGGCATGATGAACATCGCACCGACGCCGGTCTGCACGTGTGATCGGAGCGGCGCCACCGGCAGCGCGACCCCGAACCCCGCCTCGAGCGCATCGATCGCGCGGTCCATCGGAAGCCTCCGCCGGAGCTCCTCCGCGCCGAGGAACGGTGTGGCCCCGAGCTCAGAGCTCGCCGAGGTACGCCTCCCGCATCAGGGGGTTGTTCAGCAGGTTCTGAGCGGTGTCCGCCAGCACGACCTGCCCGGTCTGGATCACGTACCCGCGATCCGCGATCGACAACGCCATGTTCGCGTTCTGCTCGACGACGAACACGGTCCGCCCGAGCGCTCGGATCTCCTTGATGATCTCGAAGACCTGCTCGACGAGGATCGGCGCGAGTCCCATCGACGGCTCGTCCATGAGCAGCACCTTCGGGTCGGCCATGAGCGCCCGGCACATCGCGACCATCTGCTGCTCTCCGCCGGACAGCGTCCCGGCCTTCTGCTTGAGGCGCTCTCGAACGCGCGGGAAGGTGTCCAGCACCTGCTCTCGGTCCAGCGCGACCTTGTCCTTGTCTTTGCGCTGGTAGGCACCGAGGTCGAGGTTCTCCGAGACCGTCATGTTCGCGAACAGGCGGCGGTTCTCCGGCACCATCGAGATCCCCCGCGAGACGATCTCGGCGGTCGGCAGGCCGCTGACCACCTCGCCGTCGAGCACCACATCGCCCTCGGACGGCTTCACGTACCCGAGGATCGTCTTCAGCGTCGTGGTCTTGCCGCTCGCGTTGCCGCCGAGCAGGCAGATCATCTCGCCCGCGTAGATCTCGACGTCCACGTTGCGAAGCACCGCGACCAGGCCGTAGTGGGTGCTCACGTCCCGGAGCTCGAGGACCGGCGTGCGGTCGCCGCCGGCCGCGGGTGCGGATGGCGCGGGCAGGGCCTCCGTCGAGACCGGCTGCACGTCGACGCCGGTCTCCGCCGGATCGGGGTGCAGCCCGTCGCCGCTCGGCCGGTCGCTCACCCTGCCGCCTTCGTGCCGAGATACGCCTCGATCACCTGCGGGTCGTTCGCCACCTCTTCGTACGTCCCCTCGGCGATCTTCCTGCCGTAGTCGAGGGCCATCACCCGGTCGGACACACCCTTGACCACGCGCATGTCGTGCTCGATCACCAGCACGGTGAGCCCGAGCTCGTTCCGCATCCGCACGATGTGGTCGCGAAGCTCGAGCGTTTCACGCGGGTTCATCCCCGCCGTCGGCTCGTCGAGCATGACCAGCACGGGATCGGTGGCGAGCGCTCGCGCCATCTCCAGGCGGCGCCGGTTCGCATAGGAGAGCGCGAAGGCCGGCTGGTCCTGCCGGTAGCCGGCCAGCCTCGAGCCGAAGAACGCGAGGCTCTCCTTTGCCTTCGACCTGATCCGCTCCTCCTCGCGGCGGGTGCTCGGCAGGCGCAGCACCGATCCGAAGACGCCCGACCTCGACCGGCAATGTTGGCCGACCATCGCGTTCTCGAGGATCGTCATGTTCGGGAACAGATGCACCGTCTGGAACGTGCGCGAGATCCCGAGGCGCGTGATCCGGTTCGGAGCCAGACCGACGATGCTGTCGCCTCGGAACCGCACATCACCGTCATCCGGTCCGTACAGACCGGTGACGACGTTGAACATCGTGCTCTTGCCGGCGCCGTTGGGGCCGATCACCGAGACGATCTCCCCCTCGTCGACGTACATGTCCAATCCGGAAAGCGCGTAGAGCCCGCCGAAGTGCTTGGCCACGCCCGAGAGCTCGAGCATGTGCACCGGTTCGCTCACTCGAGATCCTCCGGTTCCCCGCCGAGGGGGCCGCCCGGGACGACCGCCGCGACGGCCTCGGCCTCTCCCGCGGCGCTCTTGGCCCAGGCGTCCTGCGAGGCTTCCTCTTCCTCCAGCTCGCGGCTCCGGCGGATGTTCGGGACCAGGCCCTGCGGCCGCAGGATCATGATCGCGACGAGCGCGCCACCGTAGATCAGCAATCGGTACTCCTCGAACTCTCGCAGGAGCCCCGGCATGCCGATCAGCACGAGCGCCCCGACGACGACACCGGGCAGGCTGCCGAGCCCGCCGAGGATCACGACGGCGAGGGCCGTGATCGAGACCAAGATCTCGAAGCTCGCCGGTGTGAGCGAGCCGATCCCGACCGCGAACAGCGCTCCACCGACCGAACCGATCGCGCCACCGATCGCGAACGCGAGGAGCTTGTAGCGGATCGTGCTGATCCCCATCGCGTCGGCGACCTGCTCGTCCTCCCGCATGGCGTTCCACGCGCGCCCGACACGGGACGCGGACAGCCGCCAGGAGACGAACAGAGCAAGCAGCACGAACGCGAGCGCGAGGTAGTAGAAGTGCTGTGGGTTGTCCTGGAAGTTGAAGCCGAAGATCTCGGCCTTCGTGACGCCGCGCAGCCCCTGCGGCCCGCCGATCAGCGGCTGCGCCCACTTGGATGCGGTCATGACGCTCACGATCTCGCCGAGGCCGAGGGTCACGATCGCCAGGTAGTCGCCGCGGAGTCGAAGGACCGGCGCTCCGATCAACAACCCGACGCCGGCGGCCATGATGGCCACGATCCAGATCGCCACGTAGAAGCTGATGTCGG
>Ga0187893_10012667_pt1 | contig 11910 bp, 10 predicted proteins | sample MA1701074metaG_FD_139574 | JGI IMG/M metagenome (GOLD analysis project Ga0187893, IMG submission 139574) | White microbial mat communities from a basaltic lava cave in the Kipuka Kanohina Cave System on the Island of Hawaii, USA - MA170107-4 metaG ... | reverse complement strand
GCGTCACCGACCTCGCCTTCCCGCCGTCGAACGACGCCTTCTCCCATGTCGCGAGCCCGTGCCACGTGACGACGAGCGGGCCCTGGGCGTGCCACGCGAGCACCGGCGACTTCACGAACGTGGCCGGGAACTGCACGAACGGACCGTCGGCCGACTGGAATTCCTCGAACGCGCACTTCAGGGTCCGCGCGAGCTCCGCGACGACGGCGACGAACGGGGCGCGCTCCGCCGAGAGCGTGACCGTCGCCTCCGGGCCCCCGTCCCAACGCACGCGGAACCCGGCCTGCCGCGAGAGGTCGTCCGCGACGTCCGACACCTTCCGGTCGCGCGCGTCGATCGTGACGCGCCCGCTCTGCGGAAGGGACGCGAGGTCCGCCGCCTCGGCGTGCGCCTTCCCGTTGATCGTGTACCCCGGCTGCAGAAGCAGCGCCAGCAGCATGATCATTTCAGCTCCAATCCTTCCGCACACGCGCGCATCACTCTCCCGTGATCCACCCCCGGCCCTGTCATTGACAAGAATTGACCATGCGCCGCTTTCCGTCGACATTGTGCGGCGCGGCCCGCGATCGCGCTCGGATTGGAGTGGCACGCGCCTTGCGATGGACGTCGCGTATGAGAATCGCCATCCCGCTGGCCCTCACCATCGCCATGAACTCGCCCGCGCAGGCGCCGGACTCGGTTGCCCGCGTCTGGTGGGAGTCCTCCCTGGAGGCAGCGCTGCGGCGCGCGGCGCGCGAGAACAAACCGGCCCTTCTCCACAGCTCGCGGGCGACATGGACAAGGAAGGCTGCTGAGCGGCCGGGGACGTCATGAGAACCGTGACGCTCCCACCCGTCCGTCGTCGCCTTCGTGAACCGGCACTTCGTGCCCGCGTGGCACAATCGCGCCCCGCGGTTCGCGAACGACGACTATTCCCAAGAGGCCAGGATCTTCAAGCACAGTGCCGAGGCCTTTCCCACGAAGAATATCTGCACGTTCGTAGTCGCGCCCGACGGGGCCGTCTTGCACTACGTCGCGGGCTACCTGTCGCCATCCCTCTTCCTCGACTTCCTGCGCGAGGCGCTCGACGTCCGCCACGCGGCGTTCGATGCGCACATGACGCTTCGGCGGAACGGCTTCGAGAGGGCGAGAGACGTTCACCTCCGCGGCCGTCCCGCGGGGCCGCGCGAGGCGGCCATCCTGGCGATACCCTCCTATCGGGGCACGACGCACGTGCACACCGCGGACTGCGACGGGGTGATCCAGAACGCGTGGGAGTACGCGGACCGTGTTCGCGAGCACTTTGCGGCGATGAACCAGCTCCCGCAGCTCGACACGATCCGCTATGCCTACCGCTACGGGAGCGACTTCGCCGAGGAGTCCGAGGACGCAACAGCCATCGCGTGGGACAGCACAATTCCATACCGCGGCAAGGCGGACTGAGCGCGCGCTCTTCCGGGGCGGTGCGACGATCTTGCGGAGCTGCAACAAGCCGTTTGCATCACTTCTTCTTCACGACTTCGTCACTGCCGGGCGCCGCGTCCACGTACTTCTCCGCACTGATCACGATCTGGTCGAACCCGCTCCCGTCCTCCACGATGCACACGCGCAGCGTCTTCTCGCCCGTCGTCCGGAACGCGAACGTCAGCCCGCTGATGTCCGCGTTCGGCGCGTTGTACTGGTCGTGGCACGTCCACCCGCGCTCCGGCGTCTGGTCCCCGGTCCAGAACTGGAGGATCCTCGCCCGGTTCCCGCCGACCGGCATCCAGTCCGCGCCGTTCGCGTCCACCGCGTCCGACAGCTGGTAGCCCAGCGCGTTCTGCTGCGCCCGGTTCGCGCCGCACTTCATCCGCATCCAGAGCCGGTATCGCAGCCCCTTCATCGCGGTGAACTTGAACTCGACGGCCGGGTTCCCCTGCGCCGTCCCCCAGTTCCGTCCGGAGGCCGACACCCACACCTTGCCGCCCGCCGATCCCGCGTCGTCCCGCAGCGACCACTCGCGCGGGCCGCGCCCGTCCGCCGCCCACAGCGCGATCTCCTTGGGGCAGATCGCCTGGAGCTTCTTCACGCGCGCGTCCGACCGCTTCGCGAACGCCGTCGACGCGAATTCCTCGAGGAACCTCTCGAGCTTCGCGAACGCCTCGTCGAGCTTCTTCTGCGCCGCGAGCCTCTCCGCCTCGACCAGCGCCGCCTCCGCCTCCTTCTCCTTCGCGCGCGTCGCCTCCGTCTCCGCCGCGCGCATCGCCTCGTCGTCCGCCGCCGACTGGTACTCCGCGAGCACCTTCGGCGGGAACTCGAGCTTCGCCTTCTGCGCCGCCTCGACGTACTTCCTCATCCCCGCGTCGCGCTCCAGCACGGCGAGCATCGCCGGCCCGCGCGGGTCCGCGCGCACGCCGCTCAGCGACACGAGGTCCGCGACCGCCAGCTCGCGCAGCGCCACGCTCCGCTCTCCGACGATCACGGCGTCCCCGCTCGCCGTCACGACCGAGCCCTCGACGCGCTCGATCTTCCCCGCCACGCGCACGTCGAACGACACCTTCTCGCCGCCCCTCATCTTGAGGAACGCGCCGCGGGCGCCGTCGACCACCCGGTGCGCCGCGCCGATCCAGTCGCGGTAGAGCTGCCCTTCCGTCTTCGTGTCGGCCGCGCGCAGCTTCTTCGCGAGTTCGTCCGCCGTCCGGAGCGCCCCCGCGGTGTCGCGCACGCGCGCCTGGTCGAGCATCTTCGGAATCGCCGCGTCCAGCGCCGCGCGGTCCGCCTTCCGGTCGCGCTCGGCCGCCGCCGCCAGGTCGCCGCGCTGCTTCTCGATCGACCCGCGCCGCAGCGCCAGCTCGCGGTCGATCTCCTCGACTCCGAATCCGGTCGACAGCCTCTCCGCCGCGGCCAGGTAGTCCTCCCGGCCGATCAGCCCGTCGACCTCCCGCACGAGCGCGTCGCGCGATTCGAACGCCCGCTTGAGCGCGGCCTCCCGCTTCTGCTCCATCGACGTCTTCCACGCGGCGTCCGAGAAGAGCGAGCCGGCCATCTCGGCGAGTTTGCGCGACTCGCCGAACTGGCGGCGGCTCTCGAACTCGCGCATCTCGGTGTCGATGTCCTCCGCGATCGCCTTCATGAGCTTCGCGAGCTTCTCGGCGAGCCCGTCGATCTTCGCCTTCACCTGCGACGCGAGCAGCGTGCCGGCCGACTCGTCGAGCGCCTTGCGGTAGACGGTGATCACCTCCTCCATCTGCCGCGGATCGTCGTTCTCCTCCTCGAACTTCTGCGCCATCTTCCACGCGCGCAGCGCGCGCTCGTCGGCCTCCGTCAGGGCCGGTTCCTCGCGCTTCGCGGGAGCGCTCGACGTGACGGGCGCGGGCGCCGGGGCGGGCCGGCCGCGGTCCGCCGTGTCCGGCGGCCTCTGCTCGCCCCCCGGTCGCAGGATCAGGACGAGGACGAGCATGAGCGCGACGGCCCCGAGGGACGCGCCGACCACCGCCGGCAGCGGCGACCGGCGGGACGGTGCCGGTTTGTGCACGCGCCGCTCCGTGTGGGGCGGGTGCACGCCCGAGCCGTGGCCGTGCGCGGCCTGCACGCCCGACGACACCGCGTGGAGCGCGCGGCTCCCCCGGAGGAGCGCGTCCAGGTCCTCGAGCAGGTACTGCGGCGTCTGGTACCGCCGGATCGCCTCGCGCGCGCACATCTTCGTGATGAGCGCGACGAGGTCCTTCGGCGCGTCGAACGCCGCCAGCTTCTCGAAGTGCGGATCGTGCGACAGCCGCGACGAAATCACCGTCATCGGGCTGTCGCCGGTGTACGCGGGCTCGCCGGCGATCGCCTCGAAGAACGTGAGTCCGAGCGAGTAGAGGTCGCTGCGGATGTCGAGGTCGCGGTCGCCGGTGGCCTGCTCGGGCGAGACGTAGCCCGGCGACCCCACGATCATCCCGGAGCGCGTGAGCGCCGCGTCGCCGGCCGAGGCGATGCGCGCCAGCCCGAGGTCCGCCAGCTTCACGGTGCCGTCCTTGAGGAGCATGATGTTGCCGGGCTTCACGTCGCGGTGCACCATGCCGTTCCCGTGCGCGTGGTCGAGCGCCAGCGCGACCTGCCGCACGATCGTCGCCGCTTCGCGCCACGGGAGGCGCGTGCGCTTGCGGAGCACGCGGTCGAGCGGCTCGCCGTCGAGGAACTCCATGACGAAGTAGTAGATGCCGTGCGCCTCGCCGGAGTCGATGCCGCTGACGATGTTCGGGTGCGAGAGCTTCGCGACGGCGCGCGCCTCGCGGAGGAAGCGCTCGCGGGAGTCCGTCTCGCCGGCGAACTTCGGCAGGAGGGTCTTGAGGGCGACGACGCGGTCCATCGACGTCTGCTTCGCCTTGTAGACGGTGCCCATGCCGCCGGTCGCGATTTTCTCGAGGATCACGTAGCCCGGGATCGCGTCGGCGTTGCCCTTGCCGAGGGCGGCGTTGATCGCCGCGATCTGCTGCTTGGTGAGGTAGCCCTTCTTGAGGAAGACCTCCTCGATCGGGCTGGGGAGACCCATTTCGGAGAGCTTCTTGTGGAGCTCGCGGCACTCCTCGAGCTGCGCGGGAGTGATGTAGCCGCGATCGACGGCCGTGTGCTCGAACGTGGGCTGCGAAGTCTGGTCCATATGACCCGGCACCGCGGCGCCGTCCCAACCCGCTCCCGCCCCGCGCGAAGCAGGGCCCCATGGAGGATGCGCCTACCTAGTAGTACACGCGACCGCGGCCCGTCATTGCACGGGAGCGGCAATCCGTCCGCCCCGGGAGTGCAGGAACCTGCCGCCGTCCTGGCGGCGGCGGAGGTCCACGAAGCGTCACTGCTTCGCCGGCAGCAGGTCCTCGTACCGGTCCTTCTTGATCGCCGATTTCTCAAGCTCGTTGGCGAGCACGGCGTGCGCGTCCTGCACGATCCGCTCGACCGCCTCGCCCGCCTTCTTGCCCTTGGCGGCGCTGCGGAGGACGTTACCCCAGAGGATGAGGATCTCGTTGTCGATCCGCCGCACGTCGTTGTGCTTGGCCCACTCCCCCGCGACGATCTGGCCCAGATACGCGAGCTGCGGGGAGAGCACGACGTATTCGTCCGCCGCGAGTATTTTCGCCAGCGTCGACTCCTGCGCCTGCCAGCCGAGGACCACGCCGTAGCCTTTGTAGAACCGCAGCACCCAGTCGAAGTACTCCTCGTGCGTCTGCTTCCCCGCGTTGCGCGGATCGGCGCCGTACACCTGGGCGTAGTACGTCTCCGCCGGCACGCCCTCCGGCCACTCCCCCTTGCGGTACTTCGGCATCACGCAGCCGGACGACGCCAGCGCCGCCACCAGCACCGCCACCAGGACCGCCACGCGCATCGCCATCCCAAGTCTACCGCCCATCCTCCTCTCCCATCGCGAATACCCCGCGAATCCTCTGGGTCCCCACCCCGTTTTCCTCTCTGCTCCTCCGCGACGCCGTGTTCTCAGACCACCACCAGCATCTCCTTCCCGTCCTCCACCTTGTGGTGCACCCGGAACCCGTACCCCAGGTCGAACCGCGTCAGCCCGCCCACCGCCGTCACCGACTTGTCCAGGATGCAGCTCGCGCGCCAGATGAGCTCCGAGAGGATCCGCTGCTTCATCGGCGCCGTCGCTTTCGCCCAGTTCGCCTCCGCCTCCGGAGTCACGAAACAGCTCTTGTCGAGGAACGAGCGGACCGTCTCCACCTTCCGCCGCACCGTCTCCGTCGGCGCCAGCGACGCGTCCAGGCTCTTGTCACGCTGCACGCGCTCCTCGTCCCCGAGCAGCTCCCACATCCTCCTCATGTCCACGTCTCTTTTCTCCGGGTCCTCAGGTGCTACTTCAGGTACTCCGCGGCTCTCCGTCCCAGGAACTGCCCGACCTCCTCGTCCAGTCTCCCCTTCACTCCGATGAAGCGGTGTCCCAGCCCCTCGTAGCGTTTCACCTCTCCGTTCGGTCTCCCCTCCATCGCCTTCTCGTAGAGCCCGGCATTCTCCGCCAAAACCGTGTCGTCCTTCAATCCCTGCATCGCCACCACCGCCCCTTTCACCGACGCGAGCTCCCGCAGCGGATCGAACGCAAAGTGTTCGCGCAGCCACGGATCCTCGATGGCCTCGAACTCGCGACGCTGCTTCGCCAGCTGACGCTCGACCTCCTCCGCCGACAGGCCCGACGACTTCAGCTCGCGCGCCGCCTGCGCCAGGAACACGCCGTCGAGCGACCGCGCGGGCGTCCCGAGGAGGAACACCGCCTTCACGCGCTCGTCGCGCGCCGCGACCGCCAGCGCCGCGAGCCCGCCCTCGCCGTGCCCGACGATCCCGACCGCGCCCACCTCCGCCCGCCCCCGCAGGTGCTCGACGCCCGCCCGCGCGTCCGCGATCACGTCCGCGAGCGTCGCCTTCGCGAAGTCCCCGCCGCTCTTCCCCACGCCGCGATCGTCATACCGCAGCGACGCCACCCCCGCCGCCGCCAGCGCGTGCGCGATCGACCGCTGCACGCCGGCCGCGCTCGGCGGGTCCACGAACATCTCCGACGCCGTCCCGCGCGCCTTCGCCGCCACGTCGTTCCCGTCGCGATCCTGCGGTCCGAACCCGCTCACGATGACGACGGCCGGGACGCGACCGCCGCCGCGCGGACGCGCGAACGTGCCGGCGACTCCCGCGAAGGACACGTCGCTCTCCTCCACGTCTCCCGGCCGCGAGGCGTCCACCGCCGCGAACTCCCATCCTTCGACGTCGGGCGCGTACGCCGTCACGCCCTGCGACGCGTCCACGACGGCGAGGACGCGCGCCCCCGCCAGGTAGACGCGCCACTCGCTCCGCCCGATCGCGACCGTCCGCAGGCGCGCGTCGATCGACTTCGAGCCCGACCGCAGGCGCACGGCACCGCGATCCTCCACGGCGCCGTCCATCTCCGCGAGCGCCCGCACCGAGAAGACGCGCACCGGCTGGGTGCCGCCCTTGCTCGCGTCATACGCGCGCGCGACGACCGCCGCGTGCACGAACGAGTCCGGGTCCACGACGAACGTCCCGCGACCGAACCTCGCCTCGCGCTTCGTCTCCGCGCCCGCCGCCTTCACCTCGCAGAGCGCCCTGCCGCCCTTGATCTCGAGCCGCGTCTCGAGCGTCGCGCCCGCGGTCGTGGCGATCCCCGCGAAGAGGAGCGCCCGCCCGTCCCGGTCGAGCGTCAGCACCGTGTCGTTCGCCGTCTCGACCTTCCCCGCGAGCTTCGTCCTGGCGAAGACACCCGAGCGTCCGTCGCCGAACTCCTCGATGCGCCAGTCCTCGCGCCCCACGGCGCGGCCGCCGCGGTAGAGCGCGAAGCTCCCGCGCTCCTCGTTCCGTTCCTGCGGGCAGAGAGAGAGACACGCCAGGACGACGAACCGCATTCTGTTTCCCCTCGTTTTGATTCTACCACGCCGGGTGTATCATTGGTCAGCGCTCGCTGCATGGCACAGATTGTCTTCATCGACGGCCCCCAGATGGGCACCGCCCTCAGCCTGGCGAGCGTCAACACGCTCGGCCGCGACCGCAAGAACAGCATCATCGTCGACGGTCAGGACGTGCAGGCGATGCACGCCGTCATCCGATACCGCGACGGCGAGTACCGGCTCGCCCGCGCCGGCGACCGCGCCGCCTGCGCCGTCAACGGGCGCGATGTCGCCGACGAGCCGCTCCGGCACGGCGACATCGTCACGCTCGGCGCGCTCACGCTGCTGTTCAGCGACGAGACCGCGAGCCTCCCGTCCGACTACGTCGACCCCGACGGCGCCGACCCGATGCTCGGCCAGTCCGTCATCGAGTCGCGCCTCAAGCAGCCGACCGACCCGGGCGCGGTGCTCGAGGCCTTCCGCAAGAACGACCGGCTGGCCGCGCACCTCGAGACGCTCTACCGCACGTCGTCCACCATCAGCGGCACGCTCAAGCTCGACGACCTGAACGCGGGACTCCTCGACATCATCTTCGACGTCTTCTCGCCCGACCGCGCGTTCATCCTCCTCTACGACGAGGTCGGCAACCTCCGCGTGGCGGGCCAGCGCACGACGCAGACCAGCGAACTCTCCGGCTTCATCAAGGTGAGCCAGACGATCCTCAGGGAGGCGGTCGAGAAGCGCGAGGGCATCCTCACGCGCGACGCGTCCGCCGACCAGCGCTTCCAGCGCGGCATGAGCATCGTCGAGCAGAACATCCAGTCGGCGATGTGCTCGCCGATCATCAAGAAGAACAAGATCCTGGGCGCGATCCACGTCGACACGCTCAACGCCGCGCGCGCCTACACGCAGCACGACCTCCAGCTCCTCGGCGGCATCTGCACGCAGTCGGCGCTCGCGATCGAGAACGTGCTCTCCTACGAGCGGCAGATCGAGCGCAGCCAGAACCTGATCCGCCTCGGCGAGACGGCGCGGCGCGTGAGCTCGTACCTGTCCACGGAGGTGATCTACCGCGAGGCCGTCGAGAGCGCGGGGCGGATCTTCGACGCGACGAAAGCGTCGCTGCTCGTGGTCGACGACGCGGGCGCGCTGCGCGTGGCGCACTCGCTGCATCTCGCGCCCGAGCTGCGCGCGTCCGTCGCCGTGCGGCCCGGCGAGGGCGTGGCCGGGTTCGCGTGGCAGCAGAACATCGCGTGCCGCGTGAGCGACGCGGCGACGCCCGGCCGCGCGTACGAGACGCGCTCGTATCTCGTCGTGCCGGTCCTGTCGCGCCGCGAGGGCCTGCGCGGCGAGGCCCGGCCGATCGGCGTCCTGTGCGTGACGGACCGCCGCACGGGACGGTCGTTCGACGACGAGGACCAGGAGCTGCTCACGATCTTCGCCGCGCAGATCGGCGTGTCGCTCTCCACCGCGCGCCTCTTCGAGAAGGCGACGGTCGACGGGCTCACGCAGCTGTTCACGCGGCAGTTCTTCTTCGCGCGCCTCGAGGAGGAGGTGGAAAGCCACCGCCAGCAGAAGGCGCCGATGAGCGTTCTGATGCTCGACCTCGACCACTTCAAGCAGAAGAACGACCGGTTCGGGCATGCGGCGGGCGACGTGATCCTCGCGGAGACGGCGCGGAAGGTGCGCGACCGCGTCCTCCGCTGCGGCGGGATGGTCGGCCGCTACGGCGGTGAGGAGTTCGTCGCGCAGATCCCCGGCCGCCCGGCGCAGGCCGCCCTGGCGGTCGCCGAGGAGATCCGCACGGAGATCGCGACGTCGCCCTTCACGTTCGACGGCCAGCAGGCGCCGTGCACGACGAGCATCGGCGTGGCGGACCTGGTGGAGGGGGAGACGCCCGAGCAGCTCGTGCGCCGCGCCGACCAGGCGCTCTACGCGGCGAAGCACGCGGGCCGCGACCGGACGGTGGTGTGGTCGGCCCCGACCTCGTGATCCGGAGCCTCGGGGATGTGGCGGTCGCGTGTCCCGCTCCTGAGAGACTCCGCCGCTGCGTGAGCCGCCCTGCCGTCGAGCGATCGCCCGCATCGGAAGATCTCCCCATCCCCGAATCACGGTTTCTGGTGTCTATGGAGTATGAACATGCTCCGCATCCCGGTCGCCGCCCTCCTCTTCCTCTCCCCGCAGGGCATGGTCCTCTCCCCGCAGGACAAGCCTCACGAAGTCCCCTTCGAACTCACCAACCACATCATCCTGGTGAAGGGAGAAATCAACGGCAAGGGGCCCTACACCCTCATCTTCGACTCCGGCGCGAGCGAGACCATCGTCACCCCCGAGACCGCCGAGGCGCTCGGCATCAAGGGCTCGCCCGCCGGCAACGGCATGACGGCCGGACGCGCGGACACGATCGCGCTCGGCGGCGCGACCGCGAAGAACATCCAGGTCGTCCTCTGGGACCCGCCCCAGGCGCAGCCGCTCAAGCAGCTCGGCGTGACCTATCATGGCATCCTCGGCTACAGCTTCCTGTCGCAGTTCCTCGTCACGCTCGACTACCGCCGCAAGGTCATCACGCTCGCGCCCTGCGAAGCGGCCCCCGCCCGGGAGACGGCCGCCTTCGGCGCGACGTTCGACGGAACGAAGGTGTCCGACGTCGAGAAGGGCTCGAAGGCGGAGAAGGCCGGACTCAGGAAGGACGACGACGTCTACCGCGTCAACGGACTCTCGATCGACAAGGCGTCGGAACTCGCCGCGATCGTCGCCATCGCGAAGTCGGGCGACGAGCTCAAGCTCTCCGTCAACCGCGGGAAGGACAAGAAGGAGGTCAAGGTCACGAAGTAGGCTTCACTTCGTGGGCTTGAAGCGTCTCGCCCCGGCCCAGTAGAGCGAGATCTGGTGCCCGTCCGGATCGCCCAGGTACGCGTGCCGCCAGCCCCACGGCATGTCCTTCGGCGGCTGCAGGAACGCCACACCCTTCGCCTTGAGCGCGTCGCAGAACGTGTCCAGCCCCTTCACTTCGAAGTAGAGGCGCATCCCCTCGAGCTTCGGATCGAGCCCCTGCCCCTTCTCGAGCACGTGAAGCGCGATCGACGTCGTCCCGCTCGGACTCCTGAGCCGCGCGTACGCGCCCGGGTACGTCTCGATCACCTTGAACCCGAGCACGTCGCGATAGAACGCGAGCGACCGGTCGAGCTCCGCGACGTAGATCATCGCGTGGTTGAACTCGAGCCCCGGCGCCCTCTTCGGAGGTTTCTTCATCCCGACAGGATAGCCGCTCGCCGCGATTCGCGATTTGCTATTCGACCGGGGTCGCAGGCCGCCCGGAGGCGGCCTGTGACCCGCGGCATCGTCTCAGGCTTTGGCTGCGAACGCCTCGGCCGCGCCCTTCGCGATCTCCTCGGGCGTCAGGTCCTTCACGTGCGTCGCGATCTCCCACTCGTGGCCCGACGGATCCTGGAGCCGCCCGTAGCGGTCCCCCCAGAACATGTCCGCCGGCGGCTGCAGCTCCCTCGCACCCGCCTCGATCGCGCGCCGGAACGACGCGTCCACGTCCTTCACGTAGACGAAGATGCTGCCCGACGTCCCGCCCGTCGTGAGCGGCGACTTCGCCCCCATCTCCGCGCACTCCTCGCAGAGCATGAGCCGCGTGTCCCCGAACTGCAGCTCCGCGTGCACGATCGACTTCCCGTCCGGCGACGGCATGCTGAACAGCTCCTGCGCGCCGAACGCCTTCTTGTAGAACGCGATCGCCCCCGCCGCGTCCTTCACGATGAGGTGCGGCGTCAACGTGCGATACCCGTCCGGAATCGGCTTCACCATGGCAATCCTCCAAATCAGGTGACATGGAGGTCTTCGCGCGACGCCCGCGCCCGTCTCAGGAAATCAGCGGCCTCGCTTCGGACGCAGCGTCAGGCGGATCGGCACCTCATGAAACGGCAGATACTCCCGGAACTTGCGCTCCAGGTACCGCACGTAGTCCGCCGCGAAGTTCGACGGGTGATTCACGAACACGTGGAACGTCGGCGGATGCACCCGCGACTGCGTCGCGTAGAAGATCTTCGGCGGCTTCTTCCCCCCGCGCGTCCCGGGCGACCGCTCCCGCTGCGCCCGGTCCATCACGCGGTTCAGGTCCGGCGTCGGGATCTTCACGCCCGCCTGCGCGTCAAGCTCCGCCGCCACCCGCACCACGTCCCAGACGCGCTCGCCCTTCAGCGCGCTGATCATCAGCACCGGCGCGTACGAGAGCACCGGCATCACCTGGTCGAGGTACCGCCGGAACTTGCCCGCGTCGAACCCCTTCGGCACCAGGTCCCACTTGTTGAGCACGATGAGCACCGGCTTCTTCCGCTGCTCCACCAGCGCGCCGATCCGCTTGTCCAGCTCGCTCACCCGCTCCGTCACCTCGATCATCAGCACGACCACGTCCGCCCGCTCCACCGCCTCCTGCGTGCGGACCTGGCTGAAGAGCTCGACGCTGTCGGCGACCCGCTGCTTCTTGCGCAGTCCCGCCGTGTCGACCAGGATGTACCGCTTGCCGTGGCGCTCCAGGTGCACGTCGACGGCGTCGCGCGTCGTCCCCGGC
>Ga0187893_10012665_pt1 | contig 11911 bp, 5 predicted proteins | sample MA1701074metaG_FD_139574 | JGI IMG/M metagenome (GOLD analysis project Ga0187893, IMG submission 139574) | White microbial mat communities from a basaltic lava cave in the Kipuka Kanohina Cave System on the Island of Hawaii, USA - MA170107-4 metaG ... | reverse complement strand
TGTAGATCGTCGCGCTGCCCGAGAGCCGGACAGTCAGCGTGATATTCGTGGAACCAACGCTGGCGACGGGAAGGTAGGAAAAACTGAGAGTGTATCGGGTGCCGCTGGGATTGGTCAGGGCGTAAGGCTGCCGGAGACTGGATCCCGTGCCGCTCCCGGCGGCTGTTCCAACAAGAAGCAGGCAATTCGTCCCCGATGCGGAAAGCCCGTCGAGCGTCGGGCTGTTCGTGATGCGGGATCCCGTGTATGTGGAATCGACAGTCCAACCATTGGTGAGGACAGGGTCCTCGAAGTCTCCGTTGATGAGCAAATTCGTGCCGGTGTCGGCATTCGTGCCAAGCACGAGACGCACGTCGTCGATATAAACGCGCCCGGCGGCGGTCATGTGAATGAAGAAGTTTGTCCCTGATGCAGTGCCGGTGGCCGAAACGCGAATCCAGTTCGTCAGCGGTGGCGCGACCGGCGGCGAATTTGTGATCGGCGGGTCGGTGTTGATCGTGTCGGTGATTTGTTCGGCCGCCATCTGTTCATCGATGAACTGCTGCGCGCCCACCGAACGGATGTAATTGATGCTGTCCGGCGTCGGCCCGTAAGTGAGGCGATTCAGCACCGTCGCCATGAACACCGTGTTGCTGTCCATCGGCGTGGCGCTCACCTTGTAGAAGCGGCCCGGCTCGCCATTCGTGACGGTGAAGCTCGGGCCGAGCAGCCGCCCGGAAGTCGTGTCCGGCGTGAACGGCGCGCCGACTCCCGGCGCGCTGAACACCTCATATTGCTGCGCGCCCGGATAAGGAAATTCCAGCCGCGCCGGCCCGTTCGTTGTGGGTTTAATCGTGATCCGCGGCGGGGCCGGATTGATCTCGGCGGCGATCACCGTGGAAAGTGAAAGGAGAACGGAGACGGCAGAAAAGGACGCAATCTGCCCACGACGCGTAGGGGATTTCATAGTGACAGGCGGATTCTCCGCACACCGGCCCGCGCGTTGCAAGAAAACTTTCTTGAAGAAAATAAGAGGCTGGCGCGCCGTGATAGAGCTTCCCTCTCCGCCTCGAACGGGCTGTGGTGATGACTCGATTTGTCTCCTCCAAGCCCGGCAGCGCCAGGGTCAATCTCCGCCCTCGTTCAGCGGTGGCCGCCATTCGACAATTCCGTGCGTTTTCAGAGGGCGGACAGCGCCGGCGTCAACGCCTTAACCCGAAAACGGAATGGAGACGGAGCGGGGCATTTTGAAGTCTTGGTGATGGTCAACTCGCTCTGCGGCGGCGACGGAGGAAGATGGCGCTGCCCGCTGCCAGCGCGAGGAGCGCAAGCATTGACGGCTCGGGCACCGGGGTGAATTCGATCACGAGCATCGGGCCGAAGGCGCTCTCGTGCGAGGCGTAGCTGCGGGCGTTCTTGCGGACGCGCTCGTCCTCGGCGCGCATCATCCAGCCGAAGTTGGACGCGGGGTTGTCCAGCCAGAATTGGAGGTCGGCGATCATTTCCGGCGTCGTCTCGAACTGCACGGGATCGCCGATGCCGTACACGTAGGCGGTGGAAGAGATTTGCGCCGAGTAATCCACGCCTTGCAGGCCGCCGGGCGCGGCCCACGGCACGGAGCCGTGAAAGCGATGAAGCCACGTCGCCTCGCCCGGCTCCGCCGGCGCGGCGAGGCCGGGGCTGAGCGGGTCGGCCGGAATCTGCACGCCCTCGCCCCACGAGGAAAACATGCGGCGCAGGCTGAACAGCCCGTTCTGCTGGTCCATCAGGGGCTGGCGGACGATCTCCATGCTCAGGAAGCCGCTCGTGATGATGGAACCGGGCGGAATCGCGCTCAGATCGTAGAGCAGCAGGGCGCGGTTGCGCTGGCCGTTGCCCGCGGTGCCGGCGTTGAAGAAATCCGCGCCGCCCAGATTGTTCTCCGGGGCCACTTCGATGAGCGTGGTGTCGGCGGCTGGCTGGAGCGTGAGGGTGGCAGCAAATGCCGGCTGTGGCGCAGTGAAACAAAGGACTGCGACCAGCAGGATGGCGGCAAACAGACGCTTGCTTGGGATCATGCGCGGCGAAGGTAACGCGTGAACCGCTCCCGCGCCACCTCCTTGAATGCGCAATTGCGGACGGTCTGTTTAAAGAATTCCGACTTCCCCGCGAATCCAGTGTCCGTCCGTGCCGGAAACGCCGCCACCCAGGAGGCGCTCGTTGGTGATTGCGTAGGCAGGGATGATACGGTTGAGCTGGTTCTGCGTCGCGCCGAGGTGCTTGCGGATGATTTCGCCGAGCACGGAACGGTAGTCGGTGTTGCGGCGCAAATAGCCGTTGGAGACGCCGAACATCGCGCTGGTGCCGGAGTTGTTGTACCAGTTGCGCCATTCGCTGGCGGCGCCGCTGATTTCGTTCGTGCTGCAATTGAAGACACCGTAGCCGCTGGCGCTGCGCCCGTAGCCCTTGACCGTGCCGCCGGCGACCCACATGACGCCCGCTTCGGCGTGGTCGGTGCCCGCGTCGGAGTTTTCCACCGTCGTGCGGCCGAACTCGGACAGGGTGACGATGACGACGTCGTCCCAACTCGTCGTGGCGCCCGGCATGGGGTTCGTGCCGCCGCGTCCGTAAATCTTGAAGAACTTCCGCAACGCGTAGATGGACCAGCCGATGACGCGGTTCAGGTTCGGATGCGCGCCGGTGACCTGTCCCTGGTTGACGTGCGTGTCGAAGCCGTCCAGTTGCGTGCCCGCGATGATGGCGCCTGTCTGGTTGAGGACGATCGCCGCGGCCTTCAGGTTGTTGAAAAAGCTCTGATGGCCGGGATCCACCGCGTACTTGTTGAAGACGTTCGAGCCGTCCGGCCGGCGCCAGCCGCCGTTCTTGACGTTGGTCGTCGGGAAAAGGAAGTACCCCTTCGAGGGATCGCCGCCGGTGCCGCCCCCGCCCCAAGTCACGTCGCCGTCGGTCTTGACGTCGTCCTGGAAGGTATTGCCCGCTTCGGTGAAGTCCATCTGAGCGAACAGCGCCAGGGTCTGCTGGAGATTGTTGTACTGGAGCGAAAGCAAGTTCCGGTTCGCCTTCGAGGGGAAGGGATAGCTGTTGGCGGCGGTGAACGAGGCGTCGAACTTCGGCGCGTTCGCCGGGTCCGGGATGCTCAGCAGATTGTAGCGCGTGGGATCCGAAAGGTTCGTCATCGCCGCCTGCGAACCACGCAGGATGAGCGGGAGGGAGGACTGGATGGAAACACCCGTGAGCGGCGCGGTGTTGGCGAGGCCGGACTCGTAGATTGCGCGGTAGAAGATGCCGTCGGTCGCAATGTTGTTGTTGGGGTTGCCGTTTTCCCAGTACCGCTGCGAATCAAAGTGCGAGCGCGACTGCCTCGGATAGCCCACGCGATGGACCATCGCCAGTTCGCCGGCATTATAGACGTGCGAGAGGAATTTGAGCGTCGGATGGAGCGCGGCGAAGCCGGTGCCCAATCCCAGCGCCTCGGTGCCGTAGGTGGCATTGGCGCCGGCGTCGAAGATTTGCGCGCCGCCGGTGGTGTTCGTATAGCTGGGATCAGCGGTCACGCCCAGCGATGGCCGGGCCGTTGCGTACTGCGGGTCGGCCGCCGGGATGACGGAGTTCAACGCGTCGTTGGCGCCTCGCAGCCAGATGAAGAGAATCTTTTTGCCGTTGATGCCGATGCTGCCTTCGGCCAGGGCCCGCTTCATGACGAAGGGGATATCGACCAGCGAGGCCAGACCGGCGGCCATGCCGATCTTTGCGGAGCGGCTGAGGAATGCGCGGCGGGTGATGATGTTCATGTTCGACTTTTGCATAATGGTAGCTCCGAAAATGGTTATTGCTCCTGGAATCGCTGCAAGGTCAGGAGGAAGCCGACCATGCTGCGCACGCGGGTATCGTAAGCCGCGTTGCCGGGCGTGATGGTGCCCGTGCCGAAGGGCGACGAGGACAGCCCGTCGTCCGAACGGTTCAAATAATCCACCGCGTTGAGGCGGTAAAGATCGAGGTTCGCCCTGCCCTCGGCGGGATAGAGAATGCTCAGGAAATATTCGACGACCGTGCCCGCGTCGTTCATCTGGGGCGTGGTCAGCTTGAGCCGCAGCAACGCCACGGGGTCCGAGATGTTGTTGTTGCCGCCGTCGATGTTGTCGCCCTTGGCCGAAACGCCCACGGCCATCAGGTAGGTCTGGACGTAGCGAATGCGCTCCGCCAGCGTGCCTGCGCTGACCCACGGCGCGGCGTCCTCGGGATAGCCGTCGGGCGCGTCGCGGTTGAACAGGCTCATGCTGCCCATGCGCATCAGCGGAATGCGCGAGGAGGAACTGCCGGGCCGTCCGGAAATCGAATAGCCGTCGGTGCCCGAGGTGAACGTGCCGTCCGCGTTCGCCGCGCGGAGCGCCCGGATGGCGCTGACGGTGTATTCCAGCGGGGTCTTCACCTTCTGGAGCGAGCCGTTGTGGCTGCGGAACAGTTCGGAGTTGAAGATGGTGTTCAGGACGGAGCGGAGGTGGCCGCGGCGTCCGTCCGTCCCGGGAGTTTGCCAGGCCACAATGCACTGTCGGACCAGTTCCGCTTCGGCCGTGCGGTTCGGGTTCGTATAATCATAGTAGGCATACTCGGCCAGATTCGTGGTCGTGGTGGGGTTCGGGAAATCATCATGCACGAAGAGGCGGCAGAGTTTCACGCTGATGTACTCGGCGGTGTAGATGTTGTCCGCCAGGGCCACAGCGCAATCGTAGCCGTCCTGGATGCCAGCGTTGCCCGTGCGGCGCGGCAGCGTGATCTGATAAGGTTGTCCCGCCCATGGGAAACCAAGGCGCGGCGCGTAACGCTTCGGCGGCGGCACCGTGCCGCCGGGCGTGAGATTCGTGCGGGAAGCGGCAGGCGCCCATTCGGACAGGATGGGCGCGCGGTTGGTGCCGTAATTGGCCGACTTGAAGTTGAACGCCCAGACGCCGACGAGATTCGAGATTCCCGCGGTGCCATTGTAGAAGCCGTATGTGCGCGACTGCGGCGCGAAGGGATTGTCGATGTTCGCCACATCGACGAGTTCCACCGACCAGCCCGTCCAGGCGCGCGACATCGCGGTGATGTCGAGCTGGTCGTAGCCGTTGTCCACGCCCATGCAGAAGAGTTCGAGGATTTCCCGCGCGTAGTTTTCGTTCGCGACGTTGTTGCCGTTGCCCTTGCTGTCCACCGAATCGAGATAGACGATTTCCGCGGGGCTTTCGATGTGGACCTTGAGCAAGTCGTAGAAGGTGCAGTTCGGATTGAGCATCGCCGCGCGCCACCGGCTCATCTCGCGGTATTCCCAATCGGCGGCCAGCTTGTCCATCAGGTTGAAGTCGTCGTAGAAGCGGTCGAGGTAATCCACGCTCTTGGAATGTTGCGTGACGAAATGGTTTTCCCAGAACTGGCTCAGCACTTCCAGAAGCTGCCGGGGCGAACTGACCGCGTTCTGCACGAACCACGCGCGCAAGTCGGCCAGCGAGCCGCCTCCAATGGTGCTGGTGTTGAAACGTCCGGACTGCGGGTCCGGCGCGCGGATGGTTTCCAGCCGTCGCGTGAAGTCGCCCGGCGTCGTTCCCGGAGCCGTCACCTGGAGCAGCCCCGGCGTGGCGCTGCCCGAGAGCCGGACCGTCAGCGTGCGCGAGCGCGTGGGGACCGTGCACCAGAAGCTCACCGCGTAATTCGAGGTGTTCTGGACTCCGAAAATGTTGTCCTGCCACACGGAATCGTTGTTCCCACCGCCGCCGCTCGTCGCGATCAGACGAAGGCTGCCGGCTCCGCTGCGGGAATAGGCCGTGCTGATGACTGTATTGGTGAAATCCTGCGAGGCGTTCCAATCGTTGGTGGAAAGCGGGGCTTCAAAATCGCCGTTGCGCAGAAGGTTTGTTCCCACGTCCGGGATTCTGCCGCGAACGAGCTTCAAGTCGTCGATATAAACTTCTCCTGATCCGTCCAGATACAGATACAGCCGGGGCGTGCCCGTGGCGACGCCAGCGGCGGTTACGTATATCCATGTGGGCGGCGGCGGCGCTTCGGCGTCCGAACTGATCGTGCCGTTGCCGGAGAGCCGCATAATGACCCGGCTGTTCCACGAGTTGGCCCGCGGCAGATACGAGAACGTGAGCACGGCACGATGGTTGTTCGTCAGAGGCCGGACGTTCGATTGCTGAATCGCGTTGCCACTGCCGACACCCGCCGCTGTCGCCACGACGTGCAATGCACCGGCGGATCCGTTGGCCACGGGCGGCGCGACCACGTCCGAACCGGTAAAGTTCCCGCCCTGCCGCGTCCAGCCGGTCGCGAAGGGCAATTCAAAATCGCCGTTCGTAATCACGTTCTCCCCGAGGTAAGTGCCGACCGCGATGTTCGTGAGGACATAGTTCGTCGTGGGCGGAATCGTGTTCGTGTCGATGCTCGCGATGACGTTGGTCTCCAAGTAATTGGTGTAGATGACCCGCAACTCCACGTTGTCCACGTACGCGCTGCCCGCCCCGGTGAGATAGATGTAGAAAGTGGATTGCGTCCCGCTGACGCCGCTCACCAGGCCGGTGAGGCTGATCGTCTGCCAGTTCGTGTTCGGGATCGGATTGGCGGCGTTGGTCGCCTGCACGGTGTAGGTAAAGGCCGGGGGAAGGGAAATGCCCTGCGGCTGGAGTTGCTGATCGATGTAGGCCTGGGGACCGCCGGCGTTCGTATAGACGTATTCCAGTTCATCCGGCGTCGGCCCGTAGGCCAGGCGATTGAGCGCGTTCGCCGTGAGCAGTTTGTTGCTGCTCATCTGCGCCAGCGTCAGGCTGAAGAACATTTGCGGCGAGGTGTTCGTGACGCTGTAGGAGTAGCCGTTCGTGTGGTTGCGAATGAAGAGCGGGCCGATCTCGGTCATCGCGCCCACCGTATTGCCGCGCGACAGCTTGTTCGTTTCCAGGGCGGGAATCAACTGGCGCGGCCACGCCACGGTCTTGCCGACGGCGTTGGAGTCCACCATGAGTCCAAGCGGGCCGGAAGTCGCGTCGGCGGCGCAAAGTTGAGAGGTGAAAAGAAGAGACACACCAAGAACCGGGACAATCGGGCGCATAATCATTTATGGATTTGCGTTAAACATAGGCGAGGCCAACGCGGTGACAAGCTCATTTTTGGAATTCTTTGTGTAAAACGTAATGCGTAAAACGTAAGAACGGGGGGCGGCGGCGAAGATGGCTGTGGCGTCCGGCAGCTATTACGTTACGCATCACGTTTTACGGCTTGCTTCCAGAATCTGCGCCGACTCACCGGACAAGTCCCGCGCTTCGTTCAATGCCGCCGAAGATTCAGTTCGTGCTCAATGCGCCGCCTTTGTGCGTAATCCAGCGGCGGCAAATCCGTCAGCGTCGGCGATTCCGTCTCATGCAGAATTCCCTTCGCCATCGCCTGCAGGGCCGTCCAGCGCGGCCAATCCAGAGGCGGGGCTTTGGAAATCTGACGAAGCAGACTCCGCCACTCGATGATCACCCGGTCGATGTCGCCGGTGCCAAGGAATTCATTCACCCACGCGCTTTTGCTCAACGGATTTCTGTGGATGCCCGCCACGATCTGTTCCGCGCCGCTGCCGTAGCGCGGCGGGACGCCGTTCTCCAGGTAGCCGGGGATCGTCTGCATCCCGTAAAGCGCGTGGCACGCGACCGGGATGCGCCCCGCCCAGCGATTCTCCTCGCCGCAAAAGCGGAAGCCCGCGTCGAGGTTCGCCAGTTCGTACACGAGTTCATCCAGATGAAACGACTCGTCTTCCAGAGCCGCGCCGATGGCAAGCCCGTCCTCCTGATGGAAGAAACTCACGATGCGACCGCGCCGCGTCGGCAGACCAGCCACGTCGATCAAGCCGAGACGCCGCCAGAGGGCAGCCGTGCCCGTGCCCGGTGGCAGCGCGCGGCAAGTCGGCACGAGATGACACCGCGCGCAATCCTCGGGCAGGACCTCGCGTTCGACCGGACGCCAAAGTGCTACGCCGTGAGAGTCCACCGGCACGCGCATCGGCAAGTCGGCGATGCTGACGAACGCGACGAACTTTTGTCCCTGCCGCTCAATGCGGATCACCGGCGTCTTCTGCAACGCGAGCTTCTTCTCGACGAGCGGCGCTACCTTCTCGTTCCACAGGGCCAGTGGCGCCTGACGCCCGTTCCAATTCGTCAGCCGGCGAACCCACTTCGCCAGCAACACGCGGTCGTCGTTCAGCAACTCCGCGACCGTGAACGCGCGTCCGTAAACCTTCCGCCCCTCTTCCTCGCCGATGACTTCCAGCGTGCCGTGGCCGATCTTCTCCAGGGCAGCGGGGAAGGTGAGCGCGGGAACGAGAATGTTGGCAGCGGAGGAGGTGGGGGAGTGAGGAAGCTGGGGAGTGAGAAGCTCCGGCCCACTCACTCCCTCACTCCCCCGCTTCCCCACTCCCCCATTTGCCATCACGCAGACTTCGCGCACCGGCTTCTCCACCGCCGCCGGCGTCCTCTCCCACTCGCCGCGCGAGTTGAGCATCTCGCGCACGCGCTTGCGAACGTGGCGGGCGCGCTCGCTGTCGGTCTTGAGACCGCACGGTGTCTCAGGGTTTTCCAACGACTCCTCGACGCCGAGGAAAATCGGCTTCGTGGTGAAGAGCCGCTGCTGCACTTTCACCGCAGCCGCGAACGGATCGCGCCCTTGCTCGGCGGCGCCGGCCATGATGCCGAGCAGCGCGCTCCAATCCACCAATCCGCTGCGGGCGAGATGCGCCGGATAACCCTCGCGCATCCGCACGCCATCGCCCGTGACGAGGACATAGCCGATTTCGTCGATGCCGCGACGACCCGCGCGACCGAACATCTGCAAAATCTCATCTGGCCGCAGCGGAACCTCCACGTTGTCGCGCCGATAACTCTCGGCCGCCAGCGCCACGCTGCGCAGAGAGAAGTTAATCCCCGCCGCCAGACCCATTGTCGCCACGACGCAACGCAGTTGCCCCGCCTTCGCCAGCGGTTCGATCACGCCAGCACGCGCCGCGTAGCTGAGACCGCTGTGATGGAAGGCGACGCGGCTCTTGAGCATCTTCGCGAGGTGCTCGCCGACGAGTTGCCTCTGGTCGAGCCGCAGCGCGAGAGGATTTGGATTCGGCAACTGACGCGCGAGTTCCGCCGCGATGGTCTCCGCGTTCTGCCGGCGCGGCGCGAAGATCAGCACCGGGCCCAATCCCTCCGCCAGCGCCTTCGCGACGAAACGCGGCCAATACCCGCGAATTTCCGTCGGCACATGGAAATTCAGATTGTTCGCGTGGACTTCCTCCAGCGGCACCGGCCGTTCCTCGTGGCGGACGAGAAGCGCCTTGCGCCCGAGCCTCGCGAACCACTTCGCGATGTCCTGCGGATTCGCCACGCTGCCACTGAGGAGCAGCAACTGCGTTTGCGGCGGCGCGAGCGCCATCGCCAGCTCGTAATTCAGCCCGCGGTCCGGGTCGGCGAGCATCTGGTATTCATCGACGACGAGCAGCGACGGGCCGTCCCCCGAGATGAGACGGTTCTTCTGCGTCTCCAGCGTGGCGACGAGGATGGGCGCATCGAGATTCTCCGCAAGGTCACCCGTGGCGATGCCGACGTTCCAACCGCGCGCGCGCCACTCGGCCAGCTTGTCATTCGCGAGCGCGCGCGTGGGCACGGTGTAGATGGCCTGCCCGCGCGGTTTGCCGAGGTTCGACCAAAGCTCGAAGATGAGCGTCTTGCCCGCGCCGGTGGGCGCCTGCACCACGACGTCCTGCCCCGCGCGCAACGCGGCGACGGCCTCCTGCTGCCAGAGGTCGGGCACGGTCACGCCCTGGAGCGCGGCGAAGGGGCTGGACTGGTCGCCTGTGTTTTGCACAGGCAGAACATACGAGCAGGAGGCGGGGGGAACAAGTCGCGGGGCTGATCAGTTCCTAATCTTAATCGTACTCGTAATCATAATCTTCTTCGCCGGAGAGATTACGATTACGACTACGATTAAGATTACGAAGTCCCTGCGTTAACGCAGGAAGTGAGCCGCCTCACTTCTCGTCTCCCGGCATCGGCGGCACATCAGGCGAAGCGTCCAGGAACGCGACAAAATCCTCACGCCCGCCGCGCAATGCGCACTGATGGGTGCCCGTCTTACGCCTTCTTCTCGCCATCCAAAAAGCGGCCAATACGGCAACGGCCCCAGCCGTTGGCACAAGCAACGACTCCGTAGGAATGAGCCAGTCTGGCAACGAAAGAGTCGAATAATGAAACTTCGCGGTGAAGAGGCGTACCGCTATCGATGTCAGGAAAACTGCAGCAAGCCACACGCCCGCGAAAATCCAAAGTAGTCGTCTCGGATTTTTTGCGGGAGAGCGGCGCTGAACGATGAAGGCGGCTATGGGGCACCCACAAAATGATGCCCCAAAAACGACAGCGAGCGGGACGATGAACCAGTCATCAACAATTGGCTTTGTGGTGTAGAAAATCCACTCCATCGCGGCTGGAAAATAGAAACCCGCAACCAGACCTAGGACTCCGAACAGGACGAAGACGGAGCGCGTGCTCGATTCAGCTAGCTGCATGATCCTGCGATCAGCCGTTATCCTTTCGCTGTCTTCGCGCTCAAGGTTACGAGCGGGCGGCGGTCGCGGCGGGCGACGACGCGGCCGTGGTTCTTCCGGCATTTGCGCCGGATGCGCCCGTCCGTCGCCTTCCCGATGACGGAGGAGAGGATGTTGAACACGAGGAACGCGACGCCCAGCAGGGCGATCCAGAGCAGCAGGTTTCCAAACGGCATCATAGCGCCACGTTTTTCGGCGGGAACGCAGGGGAGGTAAAGAAGAAACCTGCCCGCGGCGTATCCGGGATTTTGCGGATGGCGAAGAGCCTTCGGCGGGCGCTATTCCACCCGAATACGGTAGAAACGCTGCGTGACGACGTTCGGATCGATGACAGTCATCACACCGCCCGAACCGATCATCGTCGGCCTCATGGACCACGCGGGCGCCGACAGGTCGTCCTTGAGCTCGACCGTGTAGTTCAAACCCGCCTCGGTCGTGAACGAGATTTCCGCGCCTTCTGCCACGATGCGGAGGGAGGTGATGACCGGGCGGGCAAGAACGCGCAGCGTTGTCGTCGCGATGTTGTTTGCCGGCGTCTGTTCGGGTCCGTAGGACGAAACCGTGACCGCGTTGGTTGCCAGCCCGGCGGTATCGAGCCTCACAACGAGCACGGCGGTGACCCGGCCCGTGTCCCCGACAGTGCCGAAGTCGCAGGTGACAATCCCGTTGGTCAACGAGCAGGCGCCCTGCGATGGCGTCGCCGAAACGAGCGAAGCGCCGGCAGGCAACGCATCCATCAGCCGCACGCCGGTGGCAAATTGGTGGTTGTGATTGGTGATTGTGATTGAGTAAGTGACGTTGGAGCCGGCAAGCACGGCATTTGGCGCGCCGGTCAGGGTCACAGACAGGTCGGCCGGCGGCGAGACGCGTCCCCACCAGGTTCCCCAGCGGTCGGAGCCGGAGAACGGTGCCGCAGCGTATTGCTGGACCGTCCAAAGATCGGTGTCGTTGTTGGGATCGACTGTGGTCGCGCTCCAGTTCCCCCAGCGATTGATGCCGCCGCCATCGACGAAGAACGGCGCTTGGCCTGACTTGAGCACCGTGTCATCGCGGAGCGTGCTGAAGATATCCGCGTCGATGCGAAAAGCGTAGTTGGCGCCGGGGAACTGGCTGGCGCCGAACCGCGAGTAACCGACCAGCACATCAAAGCGCCGATTCACGGCAATGCTTGGATAGGCGAAGAACCGCCCGCTGATGGGGTCATCGATAAGGCCGCGCTGAATGACAGTGCCGCCGCTGACCGTTTCGTTTGGGTTGATGCCCCCGGCGGTGAGTTCCCACCATTGCACGGAGCAGCGTGTAGCCGGGCCGCTGGCAGGAAGAAAGATGGTCTGCGCCACG
>Ga0187893_10012664_pt1 | contig 11911 bp, 7 predicted proteins | sample MA1701074metaG_FD_139574 | JGI IMG/M metagenome (GOLD analysis project Ga0187893, IMG submission 139574) | White microbial mat communities from a basaltic lava cave in the Kipuka Kanohina Cave System on the Island of Hawaii, USA - MA170107-4 metaG ... | reverse complement strand
CAAGGAGTTCACCACGGCCCTCGCCCTCAAGACCGATTTTCCCGATGCGTACTTGGGCCGAGCCACTGCCGCCGCCCGGCTAGGCGATGAAAAACGAATGACTGCTGACCTCGATGTCATCAAGAAAGGCGGATGGCTCTCCACCCTCTCGACCAGGTCGGCGATCGAAGGCGAGTTGAAGAGCGCCAAAGGGTCGTCAGGTGCATTGTATAAAGAGTTGGAAGAGGCCTCCCGATCGGGAAAACCGTTGGATCAATTGATCGGCATCGCCACCACGCTCCATCGCGTGGCCGGACAGCAACGTCTTCGCTATGACGAGATCTACCAAGAGCGGCTACGCGTACTCGACGAGGCCATTCGTGACAGTCCCAAGAACCCGGACAAGCTGGTGGCTCTGGCCGCCTATCTTGTGGATGAGGCCGACAACCGTGGGGAAAAGGTCGAGCCGCGGCGGGCGGTACAGCCGTACCGTTTCCAGGAGTCCCGCGACAAGGAATTAAACCGGGCCATTGAGGCCGCGGATCGGGCGCTCGCGCTCAACGGTAAGCATGTCGGGGCGATGATGCAGAAGGCCACGGCGCTGACCGCCTTCAAACAATACAATGCCGCCGATGTGCTTGCGGATCAGGCGCTGCAACTGGCGCCCGATAATCCGGATGCCTTGCGTCTTTACGCGAAGTTTCGGGCCATGCGCGCCAACCAGCTATCGAGCGAAGCGTGGGGTCTGCGGCAGGAGCGGTGCTCCAGCTCTTCGCACGATGAAACGCGGAGCGATGGCGTGTACCGGGTGACCACGACCACCTGCTATCCGCCGTCTCAAGCCGATCTGCAACGGGCCGCGCAACTGGAAGCGCAGGCGGCCGAGCTGCGGCGCCGAGCCACCGCGGCGTTGGAGAAGGCTGCCAAGGTTACGAAGGGGACCGTGGAGGGGTTTCTGATTGCGGCGGACCTCGCCTTGTGGAAAGGTGATGGACAGGGTGCGCAAGCCGCCCTCCAGCAGGCGGTCAAGCTCGATCCGAAATCCTTGGAGGCGCAGGATCGCCTGGTCCAGTTCCTGGCAGAATCCGGGCAGCAGGAGCAGGCGGAAGAGCAGCGGTTGATCGCCACGAACCTGATTCAGACCACGGCCGCGCCGCTGCTGCGCCTGGCCTGGAACCGTACGGAGAAGACGGCCTGGCAGGGGGCGAAAGCTTATCTCAGTCGCGCCAGTCAGGTGGATCCCCAGGATGCGCGCATTCCGGCCTACCTCGGCGTTGTCTTCGAGGGCGACGAGAAGACTGAGGAGGCGGCTGCCGCCTATCGGATGGCCCTAGCCCTGGAAGAGGCGCGCGTACAGTTGGATGAGCCGTCCAATCCCAACCAGAAGCCGCTCGGTCGAGACGCGCTGGACTACGGCCTGGCCATTCAGGCGCGATTCCACCTCGCCCGGCTCGCGGAGCAGGCAGGCAAGCAGGCCGAGGCCTTGGCGCACTATCAAGCAGTCCTTGGCTATGAGAAACGGATGCAGCGCGGCTTTGAATCGCGTGAGATGTTCACGGCCATGTGGCCTGACCAACAGCCTGAGAAGGGCGCCGTGGTGATGGCGCCAAAGAATGCCGCCACTCTCGTTGCGGATGCGCATCTGCGGACGGGAAAGCTGTTGTCGGCAATGGGACAACAGGACAAGGCCATCGAGCATTTCAGGACCGCGGCCGAGTATGGAGAGTTAAAGATGGCCGGGATGCCCAAGATTGGGAATGCGAAGGGTGAGACCAACTACAGTCACCTCGCCGGCGCGCCGGCGGCCGAAGCCCAGTTCTATCTGGCCAAGGCGCTCGTGGCGAAGGGCGATATCCGTGAGGCCCAACGCGTGCTGTATGAGGCGGGCCACAATCTCCCCGATAACCTTGGCAAAGACCTCAACGACCTGAACATGGCCATGGCCCGGCTCTCATCCTGTCAGCGGCGCGAGCCTGAGCCGGACGTCAGCCCGGAAGAGCGTCCCTATGCGGACATGCAACGACGGCAGGATGAAGAGCGCCGGCGGCTTGCAATTCAGCACTTGGCGCCCAAGGCCAAGGTAGTCCCCGAACTAGTCGGCCGCTGGGACATGATTCCGGATAATCAGTTTCTCCCTAAAAAGACTCTCACGATCGAAGCCAACGCCTCCTTTTCACTCGTTTCGGCCGATGGCTCCACCTCACAGGGCAAAGTGGATGTGCAAGGCAACCGCTTTCAGGGACGCGGTAGGACGGATACGTCACGGGGGCAACTGATGCTCTATGACGCAGCCTCAGGCGAGATCTCGACAATGTGGTACGAAGCCACCGCTCCCGGCGTGATGGAAATCACAGCCGACGATGGGACCAAGTATCAGGTCCAGCGTCAACGGTAGTGACTTTTGCCCGTCTTTCGCCATCCGTCACTCGGCTAGGCTACAGCGTTTTCAAAAACTCGAGCAGGGCGTGGCGATCCTCCGCCGGCAGCGCGAGAAACGCGTTCCGCGAGCGTGCTGCTTCGCCGCCGTGGAAGATAATGGCCTGTTCGGGGTTGCTGCCGCGGCTGTCGTGGAGAAGTTGGTGGAGGCGAAACCGGAGGCCCCAGAGGGGAGGCGTCCGGTACTCACCGGGCTTGGCGACACCGAGAGAGACGCCGTCATTGAGCGTGCTGCCCATGTCGTGGAGGAGAAAGTCGGAGTAGGGATGGATCTCCCGATTCAACAATGCAGTCGGCATCGGGGCCGCCTGGCCCAGTCTCGCGATCGGCATCGTCGCGGTGCGATAGGTCGGCACGTGGCACTTCGCGCAGGCGACTTGTTCGAATAACTTTGCACCACGGATGACCTGCCCATCGTTCCCTATCGCAGCCTCGCGTTCCGGCGGCGCGAGCATCGAAACAAAATCGAGGAGTTTGTTGACCACGTCGAGCGATACGTTCGGCTGAGGGATTCGGTTGCGGACAAAGGTTGAAAATTCAGATGTGCCTGTTTCAGTGGTGAACCCGGCGACCGGCGATGTCATCCCCATCTCCTCCCGGAGTGCGTCGGCCACGAATTCAAACAGGGTTGCCGCATGCGCTTGCGAGCCGAATCGCATCAGTCGGCCATTTGTCATCGCCGGTCGGCCGCGGATCCCGTCTCCGTCCTTATCATCCGGATCGGCATGGGCGAGCAGGGCCTCTTCTGGAATTGCTTCGATCAACCCCAATCCCATGAGCGTCGAAGGACGCCGTTTTGAGATGATGGCGTTCTCCGGCAAGGCTTCGGCCGGACCCTTCGCAATCGACTTATCGTGAAACAGCAGGCCTTGCGTGCTCGCGCTCGACGGCAGGATGTACCGGATATTGGCGCGGTATCCCGGTCCGTGGCCGCCAATGGACGGCACATGATGGCAGGCCTCGCAGTTCCGCCCATTGAAGACAGGGCCCAGGCCGTCTCGCGGCGTAAACGGAGCTTCGAACACCTCTCGGCCCGCTTCAAATCGGGCTTTCTCCTCGGCGCCGAGGGAGGAGAGTGGGACTGGAGGATCGTGCTCTTTTTTCCCGAATGGAGCAGGGAACGCTGGAGCCGTGAGATAGCCGGTCACGACCAGTGCCAACCATAGGATCCAAGACAGGCGACGCAACATGCGGGACATGGCAACCTCCCTTCGCTTCCGAACGCTAAGTCTAGGAACGCGCAGCGCCTTGGAAAGTTGACGGACCGCCCCAATAGAGAAGGCTAGGGGCAATAGGCAATAGGCGATAGGCTGGGAACCGGAGCTGATGGCTGATGGCGTTTGGGGCGGGCGAGAGGCACGGGTATTGGGACCACTTCCCCTTTTCAAGCGGGGTCCGAGGTTTGCACCGGGCTGCCCTCCGGTTCGGTCAGAAACTCGATCTCTCCCGTCACGACATCGTACATCGCGCCAACGATCGCGATCCGGCCCTCCCGGACCAGGCCGTCGAGCGTCCGGCTCTGCTCGCGCATCCCTTCAACAACCCGCGACACGTTGCGGCGGGCCACGGCGTCGACGAACGATTCCTTCTCGACCGCCGGTCGTTCTTCGATACCCCTGCAGGTGGCCGGGTCGGTAGATTGCTGGATGTCGGTTACGATGTGATCGAGGTGCTGGCAACCCGAGGCCTCGGCTGCCGTCCGGGTCGAGCAGATGAGGTTGACGGCCGCGGTCACGGCACCGCACCGGGTGTGCCCAACGACCAGGATCAGCTTCGCCCCGGCCACGGCGCACCCGTATTCCACGCTGCCCAGTACCTTCCGGCTCGTGACGTTGCCGGCGATGCGGACACTGAAGATGTCGCCCACGCCCAGATCGAAGATCAACTCGGCGGGCGCGCGGGAGTCGATGCAACTGAGTACGACGGCCAGGGGGTGCTGCCCGACGGCCGTGGCGCGGACCTGGCGGCCGAGGTCGCGGGTCAGACGCCGACCGGTGCGGAACCGTTCGTTGCCATCCCTCAGGATTTGCAAAACCTGCTGCGGGGTGAGTGCGGTCTGGAGCTCGCGTGTCGAGTAGTCCACGTATTGGGTCTGGTCCTGGAGGTGGTACCGTCTGCGGAACCCGAGCATGCTCACCTCCACGCCGCGCGCCGGCCCCGTTTGCTCCTTGAAGTCTCGAATCAGGTCGAGTACGTCCGGGTCGATGTAGTCCGTGTTCTGTGCGTCGAGCAATAGGTGTCCGCCGCGAGGAACCTCGTTGAACACCTTGGACAGCGCGGCGCGATTCAAGAAGCTCACCTGGTTGGCCAGTTCGATGTGCAGCACGTCGCCGCCCAGGTGCTTCTCCACGAAGCGGCGCATCGGACGACGCATGTTACTGTTGAGGATGAAGCCGAGGCTCACCGCCAGCCCGATCAGAATCCCGATCAGCAGGTCGGTCAGGACGATGGCCGCCATCGTCGCCGCGAAGGGGACGAACTGAGCCCCCCCTTCGTTCCACATCTGCTTCACCATCGCCGGGCTGACCAGTTTGACCCCCGTGACCAGTAGGATCGCCGCCAGACAGGACAGCGGGATTGTGTTCAGCCACGCGGGCAGGAACGCGACGCTGACCAGCAGCAGGATCCCGTGGACGACGGCCGCGAGCTTCGTCTTGCCCCCGGCCTGGATATTCACGGAACTGCGGACGATGACCGACGTCATCGGGAGTCCGCCGATCAAGCCGGCGACCGTGTTCCCGATGCCTTGGGCCAACAGCTCCCGGCTCGGGGGAGAGGTGCGCTGCTGCGGGTCGATCTTATCGACCGCCTGCAGGTTCAGCAGCGTCTCCAGCGAAGCCACGGCGGCGATCGTCACGGCGGCGGTGTACACGGCCGGGTTCGACCACTGCGAGAGGTCGGGCGACTGCAGAAACCCGAGGAAGCCGGTGAGGCTGTCCGCCACCGGCACCTGCACGAGGTGACTCGGCTCGATGACCCACTCCCCGCCGAGTTGCCGGAACAACAAACTGATCACGATGCCCAGCGGCACCACGATCAAGGGGGCGGGGATGCCCGAGTTCTTGAGCGGCTTCCACTTGCCCCAGGCAACCAGCACGGCGATCGATAGGAGGCCGATTGCGGCCACGCCCGGGTGGATGTCCACGATCGTTCGGGCGAGTTCGGAGAACGTGTTCTCGCTGTCCGGCTGCCGGAAGGCCAGGTCCCCTTCCGGGTCGAGGTCATGGCCGAAGATGTGGGGGATTTGTTTCAGGACCAAGATCACGCCGATCGCGGCCAACAGGCCCTTGATCACGCTGGACGGGATGAAAGCGGCCATGAACCCGGCCCGGGCGAATCCCAGGCCCATCTGGATCAGCCCTGCGAGAACCACCGCCGGCAGAAACGCCGGGAACGACCCCAATAACGCGATCTGGGCGGCGACCACCGCCGTCATCCCGGCGGCCGGGCCGCTGACGCTGCTGTGCGACCCGCTCAACGTCCCAACCAGGATGCCGCCGACGATCCCGGACAGCACCCCCGAGAACAACGGGGCACCGGAGGCCAGTGCTATTCCCAGGCACAAGGGCAGGGCCACAAGGAACACGACCAGGCCGGCCGTGAAATCGCGCGGCAGGGTGACTAATGACAGGCCGGAGGGACTGAGGAATTGATGGTGAGGAGACGGTTTCAAAGAGAAGTTCCGCTTAGGGGTATCGGCTGGGATGGCTCCTTTATCTCATCGAACGGTAGCCCCTACAACTTGAGCGCCAGAAAAGCGTAATAAGGGCGTAATCAGGGTCAGACTCGCCTTTTCTGTACGCACTTCTTCCAACTCATCGTTGCCTCCTTCCTTATCTTAGTTCCAGCCTACTCCATGAACAGCTCGTCCGGATAACACCATCGCCAACTCTCCCCTGGCTGAATTGAGCGCATGATGGGGTGGCGGGTGGCGTGGAAATGCTTCGTGGCGTGCTTGTTCTTTGAGGAATCGCAACAGCCGACGTGACCGCAACTAAGGCACATTCTCAAATGGACCCAGTGATCCTTCATTTTGAGACATTCCTCGCAGCCCGAGGCGCTCGGCTTGACGTTTCTGATCTGGTCGAGGTGGGTGCAGGAGGATTGTGGCATGATCGTTCCCTCTTCTCACATCTCCTTGAGGTATTCATGCACGAACTTGACGGCCATCGCGCCTTCCCCGACGGCCGACGCCACGCGCTTGATGGAATCGGATCGAACGTCTCCCGCGGCGAATACGCCCGGACGGCTGGTCTCCAACAGGAACGGCTGCCTGGGGGAATTCCAATGTGGGGACTGCGACAGCGTCTGTCCGGTCCGGATAAATCCCTTGTTGTCTCGTTCGATCTCTACGGGCAACCAGTCGGTTCGCGGCACCGCGCCGATGAACGTAAACACCCCCGGCGTTTGCACCGTCCGCTCTTGCCCGGTCTTATGATTGAGCATTCCAACCGAGCTCAGTTGGCCGTTCCCGTTCATCCGCTCAATCGTCGTGTTGGGAAGGATCTCGATGTTGGGGGTCTGTTCGAGTCGTCTGGCCAGGTAGCTGGACATATCCTTGTAAAGGTCGTTGCCCCGAATGACGAGCAGCACCTTGCTGGCGTGGCCGGACAGGAAGACAGCCGCCTGCCCGGCGGAGTTGCCCCCACCTACGAGCACCACCTCGGCGCCCCGGCACATCTGCGCTTCCATCGGCGTGGCCGCATAGTAGATGCCTCTTCCCTCAAATTGCTGTTCACCCTGCACCCCCAGCCGGCGGTAGTCCACTCCGGTCGCAATCAGGAGACACTTGGTGGTAACGGGTTCCTCACCGTCGAGATGCACCGTGCAATAGGATTTGTCGAAAGCCAGACTTGTCACCGCAGAGGAAATGGCGATGCGGGCGCCGAACTTGTTGGCCTGGAGGATGGCGCGGTCGGTCAGCTCGCTGCCGGTCACACCGGCGGGAAAGCCGAGATAGTTTTCGATCCGCATGCTGGTGCCCGCCTGCCCGCCCGGGGCCGTGCGCTCGAGCACCGCCGTTCGTAACCCTTCCGATGCTCCATAGACTGCGGCGGCCAGCCCGGCAGGGCCGGCCCCCACGACGACCAGATCATAGACCTCTCGATCCAGCGAATGGCGGATTCCGATACGGTCGGCCAGCTCGCGGTTCGACGGATTGCGGAGGAGCAGCATGCTGCTGCACGCGATCACCGGCGTGTCCGCCTCCGTTACATTGAACTGCTTGAGCATCTTGTCCACATCCGGATCGGTTTCCAGATCCGTCCAGGTAAACATCACGTGGTTCTTGGCCAGGAAGTCACGCAGACGAAACGTATCTTGCGAGTACCGCGATCCGATCACCCGTAGGCCGGTAAAGTCCGGTGATTGACGCAGGAGTTGCCGCCGGGCAATGAACGCCTGAAGGACAATGTCACTGAGGGTCGGACACTGATTCAGCGCCTGCTTAAGCGCATCGCTCGAAATTTCATAGACTTCACAATCGCCCTTCGCGATCGCAGTGACCACCGAGGGGTTCCCGGTCAGGTGTGAGATATCGCCGGTGAACCCGCCCTTGCGATGGACCGTCAAGCTCCTCGGCACGTCGCCGGAATAGTCCAGGATATCGACCTCACCCGACCTGAGGACATGGAACTTGAAGTTGCGGTCGCCGACTTCAAAGAGCGTTTCCCCGTTCCGATATATCTTCGACACTGCGCTGGTACATCGGCCAAACTCGGCGATTTGGGTATCGTCCAGCGTGGGAAACGCGACGGCATGAAGATTGTGTTCGGGCATGACTTATCTCCTTGTTTCCGAGAAACCGCACGTGTCACTGCGTCTTGAGCCGCCGTACAAAGGAAATCGGATAGGCCGACGATCTGACGCCGATCATCGGATCGGCCGCCTCGATACCGGCAACCAGCGCTCCCGGCAGGAAGAGCTGTTTGTCTGCAGTGTGGCTCTCTGTCGTAGCTTTAGTGATCGCGATCGTGCCCAATTCGACCTTCTTACGCGTATCCGGCCAGGCAATCGAGGGGTCGTCGATCTTGTCGCCCGGCTCAGCTATCTGCACAGACAGTTTGAACTTGGCGGGGCCGCGACGAACCCGTTCGTTAATTTCTTCGACAAGGTAATCGGGGCCCGCCTGTGAGACCTGCTCTGGGGTGAGAACCTTGATTCCGGCTTCGGGCTGGAGCTGATAGCGACCGAAAGCGACGGCCCCCTTCGCATTCGTAAACTTGAACGAATTGATGCCGAAATACGGCAGGGTTGCAAAACTTACCGGTGGCGGCTTCGGGGCCTCCACGAAAGCCTTCGCGGCCGGGTGGGAGCCCAAGAACTTCTCGATGGCGGTTGGTTTTGGAGCGTCGGGTCCGCTCGCTGCGAGCGCAAGCAGAAAATCCCTGAACTCTTCCGCCGTGGCCACTGGGAAGCCGTTGAAAGAAAGGGCCACGATGTCCGTCTTGGATCCGTCCGGCAGTGCAAACTTCACCGCCATGCCGCGTGGCATATTCTCGGTATCGGGAACGGCCGGCAACCCCGAACCATCGGAAAACCGGACCGTCACGGGAATTGGGGCCTTTTGTTTTTTAAAATGAGCGGCCTTGCTCACGGACGCGGCTGAAGCGCTCGGGGTGAACGTGCCTTCCACTATGACACCCTTCGCGTGATTCACACGCGCTTGAGGGTGGACGCCGAACACGCTGGCGAAGGCATCCACTGACTGTTCAGGCAGCGATTTGTGATTTACAGGCGCTTCTTGGGTCGCTGCAAATGTCGGGCTAACTAGAGATACCGCTAACGGCACTGCTGCAAGTGCTCTCCACATTGGTTTGCCCTCCCTCATAGGGTTGTCAAAATCGTAGACGGCAGACGACTGAAAAAGAGCACAGGTCATTGTTACGCTCTACCGGCGAGTGTTGAGCCGATGGCCGGACCGTTACCCGCCGACGAGCCGGGCACCAGTGCGAGCTTGCCTGACAGTGGAAGCGCACTACGCGTGCCATGAGATATCTCCTCTCATATCGGCCCCAGAACCTCCCGCATGGCGGTCGCCAGGTCGCGCAGCGCCCGTCCACCATCCCCGACGAACGTAGATCCATGCATGAGCGCCAGCCGTTCAGGCCGGAGATCGGCCAGTCGGTGCAGGATCGGTTCAGTCAACGGGGTGTAGGGATAAGCGTTCGCGAAGGGGCCTTTCTGACCCTCGATCAACGCGCGCTTTGCGCGTTCGACCACATCCGACTCGGTCCGCGGCTCCACGTCTCCTTCATGAGTGAACAGATCCGAGCACAGCAAGGTGCGCGTGACCTCTTCGAACAGGAGGCCGGCCTCCCAATTGTGCGGCACATGCGGCGTTAGACGGAGACGCAAGCGGTACTTGCCCGTCTGAAGAATCTCGTCGTGCGCGAGTACCCGCGCCGGACGAACGGCAAAATCATTCACGCTGACGAGGGCACCGACCATGCCGCACACCGGCTGAGCGTGCGGCGCCATGGCAAGCCAGTCGTTCAACGCCCCGCATTCGTCGGCCTCGAAATGGCTGAACGAGATCCATCGCAGCATCGAGGGATCAATGACGCGCGCGACCGCCTCCAGCACCAGTGGGAACATCTGCTTCATCCCGGTGTGAAACAGCAGCGGCTCCTCATCCTTGATCAGGAAGTGATTGAACCGGAGGTTGAAGTCCGGGACGTAGATCGAAATCGAATAGTGATCGGGGGCGATCTCTGCCACTCTCGCTCGGTCCGCCATGGCGCCTCGCCTTACGGTTTGAGGTTCAGCCATTCCACCACTTCGCACTCGGTGCACGTTCCAAACGCTTCCTGGAGTTGCTCCTTCTGACAGGCCTTCAGCGCCTCCCGGGAGATTCCCCTGGTGATGTACACCTCGCCTGGATTATGCAGGAATGGCCACACATTCACTGCGCCGATCTTCCCCGCCCGGAGGAGCCGGATAAATTCCAGCGCCATGGCCGGGTCCTTCTGGGCCCACTGTATGACTCTCAGCTCTCGACGCGGGTCCTTCAGAGGGATGATCACGATATACTGTTGTTCCACGTGCCTCACTCTTGCCTGCTCTAGAGCAAGTTCTTGAGCTTGAATGGTGACCGGCGGAAACATCTTCTCCATCTTCTTGACACATTCCGTTACGAGCGAGTCTCCTTCTATCGCTCCAACGGGGCCCGAGTGGCTCCATCGCGGCTCGGCAAGAAGTGCGACTGTCACTGTCAGGAATGTGATCATGCATCCGATGACCTGTGACATGACGCTTCCTCCGGCCTTGTGATTTCTCTCCATGCACGAGATCCTTTCCTGCTGTCGGGGCATCAGGTCGAGTGAGCCGGCATCCTAGAAGGGCCGGGTGATGCCGAGCTTCTGCATCCTGGATTGCAGGGTGGTGCGTTTCATGCCCAGCTTGGCGGCCGCCCCGGAAGGACCGCCGATGACCCATTTGGCCGCCTGGAGCGCGCGCACGATGTGCTCGCGCTCCGCCGCTTCGAGTGTGGTAACAGGCTGCATTCCTTCTTTGGCCGCTGCCCTCAGCTCAGTAAGAGGGACACGCAATTCGGCGGCTGGGGAGAGGATGACCGCCCGCTCAATGAGATTTTCCAGCTCGCGGATGTTGCCCGGCCAGTGATACCGGGACAGCGCGGTCATGGCGTCGGTCGGAACGGTTTCTATCTGCTTCCTCATTCGCCTGGCGAACTTCTGCGCAAAATAGCGGACCAGCACCGGAATGTCTTCGGGGCGTTCGCGCAGCGAGGGCACCGTCAGCGGGAACACGTTGAGGCGGTAGTAGAGGTCGCTGCGGAATTGTTTCTCCGCCACCATCTGGCCCATGTCTCGATTGGTGGCGGCGACCAGGCGGACATTGACCCGGATGGTCCTGGTGCTGCCCAGGCGCTCGAACTCCTGCTCCTGCAGCACCCGCAGCAGCTTGGACTGCAATTCGAGCGGAATGTCCCCCACTTCATCCAAAAACAGCGTGCCCTTGTCGGCCAGCTCGAAGCGGCCCATCTTCTGCGCGATGGCGCCGGTGAACGCGCCTCGTTCATGGCCGAACAGTTCGCTTTCCAGGAGGCCGGTCGGAATCGCCGCGCAGTTCATCTTGACAAAAGTCCGGTCGCGCCGGCCGCTGTGGCTGTGAATCGCGCGGGCGACCAGCTCCTTCCCCGTGCCGGTTTCGCCCAGGATCAGGACCGAGGAATCGGTCGGGGCCACGATCTCGACCTGCTGCAAGACTTGTTTGAGGGGAGCGCTGTCTCCGACGATTTCCTCGAAGTTGTAGTCGCTCTGGATCTCGCCTTCGAGGTAGAGCTTCTCCTTGGTCAGCTTTTCCTTGAGCTCGCCGACCTCCTCATGCGCCAGCGCGTTGTCCACGGCGACGGCGACCTGCTTGGCCACCTGTTGCATGAATTCCAGCTCCGATTCACCGAACGCGCAGGGACTCCGACTCCCGAAACCCACCGCCCCCAACCGCCGCACGGCCGTCGTCAGCGGGAGCAGACAGT
>Ga0187893_10012663_pt1 | contig 11914 bp, 12 predicted proteins | sample MA1701074metaG_FD_139574 | JGI IMG/M metagenome (GOLD analysis project Ga0187893, IMG submission 139574) | White microbial mat communities from a basaltic lava cave in the Kipuka Kanohina Cave System on the Island of Hawaii, USA - MA170107-4 metaG ... | reverse complement strand
CCGGATCAGCCAGAACCGCGTCACTATGAGGTCCTCGACCAGAGGAAAGTTAGCAGGACCGCGCTCTCGCAGAATTGAACATTCGCCCCGAGCGTGTCACCCGTCACGCCGCCGATACGGCGGCGGCAGTAGCGTCCGAACAACAGAGTCACAAGCATGACGGCGACGGCGCTGACCAGACCACGGAGAGACGGAACGAGACCGAGAATGCCGGCAACAGTGACTGTGCCCCAGACCACGCCTCCTCGACCGACGCGCACAGCAGCGGACTCGCGGGCGTAGGGAAGGATGTAGCTCAGCGGGAGAATCGACCAGCGGCCGAGCGCAGGGGCGAGGATCAGCGGTATGGTCGCGAGCCGGACTTCCAGGAGTCCGTGGTACGCCGTCATTTTGAGAGCAATTAGCAGAATAAGCGCCGTGGCGCCGTAGCTTCCGATGGCGTGGTCGCGCATGATGCGCAGGACTTCGTCTCGGGTATGGCCGCCGCCGAAAGCGTCGGCCGTGTCGGCCAGCGCGTCCAGGTGGAGCGCACCGGTAAGCAGCGCCTCCATACCTACAAGGAGAACCGCGATGACCGGGTGTGGCAGCCGATTGTCCAGAGACGCCGCCAGGGCGGCGTAGCCCGTACCGATCATCGCTCCTACCAGCGAGAACCATCCGGCCGACCCCGCGACCTGTTCTCGCCCAAAGCGGAACAGCCGGCCCAGCGGAACTCTCGTCAGGAATGCTACCGCAGCCAGAAACGATTTCATATGTTCGCCACTCCCGCGGAAGTGAACGTGGCCATTTGGGTGAACGCGGCCACTGCGGCTTGCACCAACTTGATCGCCGCCGCCGCACCCGTTCCTTCCCCAAGTCTCATGCCCAGGTTCAGCAGCGGAGCGTGGTGGACGATCGCAAGCAGGCGCCGATGGCCTGGTTCGACGGACAAGTGCGACGTGAACAGGTAATCAACCACCGCCGGCTGAAGCCGAACGGCCAGTGCGGCGGCGGCAGTGGCGATGAAACCGTCGGTGACGACGGGCCTCCGGCAAGCCGCCGCTCCAAGGCAGAAGCCGCACATGGCAGCAATCTCCAGCCCGCCGACGCGCGTTAGGATATCGAGCGGGTCCGAAAGATGACCGGTGTGAAGCTCGAACGCACGTTGGATCGCGGAGACCTTCCGCGCCAGGCAAGCGTCATCGGCGCCCGCACCGCGCCCCACCACGGCCTCCACGGGCACACTGGTGAGCGCGGCGGTGATCGCGCTTGCCGGCGTTGTGTTGCCGATCCCCATCTCGCCGAAGCCGAGTAAATCGCAACCGGCCATCGCAGCATCTCGTGCCATCTCGATGCCCGTGTGTACCGCGGCCCGCATTTCCGCTTCCTTCATCGCCGGGCCCTCACAGAAATTGCGCGTGCCGCATGCCACCCGCCGGCTTACCAGCTCACTCGAAACCGGCAACGGTTCGGCAACGCCGACGTCCACCACTTTGAGCTCGATTCCGCCGGTGCGTGCAAAGGCGTTGATTGCAGCGCCTCCACGCAGAAAGTTAAGGACCATCTGTGCGGTGACCGCTTGGGGATATGCGCTGACCCCTTCTGCACACACGCCATGATCGCCGGCGAACAACACGACCCGAGGACGGTTCGCGGTGATGGAAAAGCTCTCTTGAATAGCGACGCAGCGGTTGGCGGTCTCCTCGATACGGCCGAGGCTGCCAGCAGGTTTGGTGAGCTCCCTTTGCCGGCGTTCGGCGGCGTGGAGCCAATCAACGGCGACCGGCCGGATGTCTTGAAGGGTTTCTTCGAGCAGGGTCATTTCAGTTTTAAGGTTTGGCCAAGGGCGTCCAGCAGACGGCAGTTTTCCTCTGCCGAACGGACTGCAACGCGAACGTAGCGCCCGGCTGCGAGACTCTCGTACGAATCGCAGTTGCGGATGAGGATGCGGTGCTCCCACAGAAGGCGTACCCGCAATTCCGCGGCCGACGGCATTCCGGGGCCAAGGCGCACAAACAGGAAGTTGGCCGCGGAGGGAAAGACGAACATCCCGAACTGCCGCATTGCTGCGCCCAGGCGCTCGCGCTCCGCTTCATTCTCCCGCCGGGCCTCTTCCGCGTAGCCGTGGTCGGCGACGGCCTCGGTCAACGCATCGAGAGCGAGCTGCGTGACGGGCCACGTCGGAAGCGACGCCCCGACGCGCTGAGCAATGCCGGGACAGCCGATGGCGTAGCCGACGCGGAGAGCCGGACAGCCGTAGAACTTAGTCAGGGAGCGGACGATGATGAGCGTGGGCCGGTGCGGCGCATCGCTCGTCAGTGTGGCGTGCGGCGCATAGTCGATGAAGGCCTCATCCAGGAGCAGCGTCGCGCCGACGGATTCTGCCGCATCGACGATCTGCCTCGCCTCGTTCGCCTTGAGAAGTGCGCCCGACGGATTGTGGGGGTTGTTTAGAATGACGATATCCGGGCGGCCATCTTTCAGGTGACGGCAGAACCGGTCCACCGGCAACCGGAACTCCGCGGCGGGGTCGAGCGGGAATGGATCGAAATCCACGCCCGCACTGGCGCAAATGCGGCGGTATTCGCTGAAGGCAGGCACCGGCGCGAGACAACGCCGCGCACGTACGGCACGGACGGCGGCGCCCAGCAGAGCTTCGGCGCCTTCTCCCACGGCAATGCAGTTACGCGGAACACCGAGTTGATCGCTAAGAGCGCCACGAAGCCGGCGCGCGGAGGGGTCTGGATAGTGGCTGAGCAGCAGGACGTCGGAGGCATCGAGAGCAAGGCGCCGCCGGGCGCATGGGGGTAGTCCGTGTGGATTGATGCTGGCGCTGAAATCGAGCAGCTCCGAAACCGGGATCGCCATGTCCTCGGCAACTTGCCAGACATCACCGCCATGGACGGTCATCCTCTGCGCCTCCAGAACACAGACAAGAGCGCGGCACCAAAAGCCAGGCCGGAGACCGTCGCCACGATCCGCATCGCCGCTCTTGCATCGCCGGCTGTAGGGGGTCGGCCTTCGGCCCCGAGCAAAGGCGCATCTTGCGGGTGGCGATCGTAGAAATTTAGGCCGCCAAGCCGGACGTCCAACGCGCCAGCCATTGCCGCCTCGCTCTGTCCCGCGTTCGGACTTGCGTGGCGAGCGCCGTCTCGGCGCCAGACTTCCCAGGCGCGGAGGGCTTCACCTCCGTGGAGGCGTGCGGCGGCGACCACAGCCAGCGCCGTCAGTCGTGCGGGAACCAGGTTGACGGCGTCATCGAGCCGTGCCGCGACGCTTCCGAAGTGACGATAAGGCGGCTCCCGATGGCCGATCATCGAATCGAGTGTGTTGACCGCTTTGTACGCCATCGCGGCGGAAAGCCCCCCGGTGGAAAGCCAGAACAGCGGCGCCACGATGCCGTCGCAGGCGCTCTCGGCGAGCGTTTCGATCACCGCGCGGGCGATCTCGCTCTCGTCCAGGCCGGCCGTATCCCGGCCAACAATGCGCCGGAGTCGCGCGCGCGCCACGGCGAGATTGCCCGCTTCGAGAGCCCGGACCACCGATCGAGCTTCATCGAGCAGACAGCGCGTCGCGAGCGTGGTCCAGGCGAGCACGACCTGCGTTGCGGCTGTTCGCGTGCGACCCGAAGCCCAAGCGATAGCGACGACGGCGCCCGTCAGCGCGGCGCCGGACACCGTATCCCGAAAAGGAGTGCCCCGGAAACTTCCCAGCAGACGCTCACCCGCGCGGATGAGCCCGCCGAAAAAGCGGACCGGATGAGGAAACCATTCCGGGTCGCCGGCAACAAGGTCGAGCGTATAGGCGAGAGCCAGCCGGGCCGGTGTCATGCGCGCGCCCCGATCCAGCCGCGAATCAGATTCATGTCGAGCGACTGCCGCAGATGGTTCGCCCACCGGTCGATGCGGGCCTGCCGTTCCGCCGTGACACAGGCGCGTTCCCTCGCCGGCGCGAGTCCGCACTCCGCGCGCATTGTATCGAGGACCACGTGACGGAAAGCGTCGCCGTCAAAAAGGCCGTGCACATAGGCGCCGAAGATGCGGCCCGAAGCGGCGGCCGCGCCGTCGGGTTCGCCAAGGATGTCGGCAAACGGCTGAGCGCCGGTGTCGTAGACGGTCTCGCCCATGTGGATCTCATATCCCTCGAAGCGGACGTGTGGCCACTGTCGTGCACGGCCTTCGACTCGCCGCACGACCTTCTCTTTCCGCATCACGGTCCGGACGGGCAGCAGGCCGAGCCCCTGGCTCAGGCGCGGATGGCCGGCGCTTTCGACGCCATGAGGATCGTCGATCGAATCGCCCAGCATCTGAAAACCGCCGCAGATTCCGATCAGCGGACCGCGATGGCGATGCAGATCCTCGACGAAGCCCAGTCGATGGAGCCAATCCAGATCGTCGAGCGTTTGCTTAGTGCCGGGAAGGATGAGCACGTCGGCCAGGCGCAGTTGACTGGCATGATCCAGGAACGCGATCGATACCGACGGCTCCATGGCGAGGGCGTCGAAGTCCGTGAAGTTCGCCATGTGCGGGAAGGCGATTACGCCGATGCGCAACGGCCGGTCCGGCGCCGGCGAAACCGGAAGCTGCTTCCATGCGCGCCCGGCCTCGCGGCGGTCTTCCATGGCCACGCCGTCCTCTTCTTCCAGCCCGAGCGAGTGAAGGTACCCGATTACGCCCGCGCACGGGATGCCGAGCCGTCGCTCCATCATCTCCACGCCCGGGCGCAGCAGCGACAGGTCGCCGCGAAACTTGTTAATGACGAAGCCGCGGATTCGGGCTCGGTCCTCCGGCTCGAACAGTTCCATCGTTCCGAGCAGAGAAGCGAACACGCCGCCCCGGTCGATATCGCCCACCAGGAGACAAGTTGCGTCGGCGGCATGCGCCATCCGCATGTTGACGATGTCGTGTTCACGGAGGTTGATTTCGACCGGAGACCCGGCGCCTTCGACAAGCATCAGGTCGTGCCGGGAAGCCAGTCTGTTGTAACTTTCGAGCACCGTTGGAAACAGTTCCTCGACGCGGCGCGTGTGGTAGTCCGATGCCGTGACCTGCGCCCACACGCGACCGAGCACGACGATCTGCGAGCTGGTATCCGAAGCGGGCTTGATGAGCACGGGATTCATCTCTGCGCACGGAACCGTGCGGCAGGCTTCGGCCTGCAGCGCCTGGGCGCGCCCGATCTCGCGGCCATCGGGCGTGGCCGCCGAGTTCAGCGACATGTTCTGCGCTTTGAACGGAGCCACGCGATAACCTTCGTCTGAAAGAATGCGCCCCAGTCCCGCCGTCAGGATGGACTTGCCTACGTGAGAGGCGGTTCCCAGAATCATCACTGAGCACGCGGTCATAAGTGTTTCCCCATCGGCGAGGCCAACAGCGCGGCGCGGGCCTCATCCTGCGAGCCCCAGCGCTCGAAATGGAGAAGCCCGGCGAGGGATTCGCGCCGGCACCAGCCCTTCTCCTGGAGCTCCGGGGCTGGCAGGAATTCCGACACGTAACCGACGCAGAGGTAAGCCACCGGAGAGACCTGCGGCGGAATGCCGAGGACTGCGCGCAGGCGATTGTTATCCAGGATGCTTACCCACCCCACCCCCAACGACTCAGCGCGTGCGGCCAGCCACAGATTTTGGACGGCGCAAACGGTGGAATAGAGATCGGTGTCTGGAGCGGAGTGCCGGCCAAGCCCGGAGCCAAGGCTTCGGCTGTGGTCGCACGTGACACACAGGTTGACGGGCGCCTCAAGGATTCCCTCAAGTTTCAGGTGATCGTACAGCACCCGTTGTTCGCCCCGGTACTGTTCAGCAGCCAGGCGGTTGGCGTCCACGAAGTTCTCCCGAATAACTCGGCGGAGGTCTGTATCGCTAATCAGAATGAAATCCCACGGCTGCATGAACCCCACCGAAGGCGCGTGGTGCGCGGCCTGGAGAATGCGTCCCAGCACTGGATCGGGGATGGGATCAGGAAGAAACTGCGACCGGACGTCACGCCGCTCAAAAATGGCTCGGTAGACGGCTTTCCTTTCGGCGTCAGAGAAAACAACCGAATTGGCGCGAGTGCCGCTCATACGCGTCACCAGGCCCTCGACCATCGCGCTCCGGGCTGGTCTTTGGAACGTAGCGAGGAATCCGCACCCTTGCGCGCTTCGAGCAGTCGCCCCAGCAGCCACAGCAGATCCGAGAGCCGATTGAGATAGGCCAGAATGGACAGATTCGTAATGGCTCCGGCTTCCACCAGACCAGTGGCCAACCTCTCGGCGCGGCGGCAGACTGTACGGGCCACGTCGAGCGCGGCAGCGTCCGGCAGTTCTCCCGGCAAAGACCAGTCGGCCAGCACTCCCGGCTCAGCTTCGATGCGATGCACCTCCGCCTCGAGCGCGTCCACCATGACGGGCGTAATCTCTGGTGGGGATTTCTTCGACTCGGGCGGCGTGGCGACGGCCGAGCCCACTTTGTACAACTCGCGTTGCAGCGCCTTGATGCGGTCGCGCACCTCGGCGTCCTGGCAGATCGAGCGGGCAAAGCCCATCTGCGAAATCAACTCGTCGATCGTGCCATAGCACTCGACGCGCGGGTGGCTTTTCGAGACGCGGACTCCACCGGCGAGACCGGTTTGTCCTCTGTCACCGCGCTTCGTGGCAATACTCATGACCTGACTCCTTTCGACCCGGCTTCAAACGCGCCAGGATGCCGGCGAGAGTAACGGCGTCGCCATCGAAGGTGGCGGCGAATCCTTCGTCCAGGGCCACCGGCTCCATGGCGGCAAGCATTCTTTCCATACGGTCGTCGCTCACGCGCCGGGGGCCGGTGCGCGCGCGATTGCGCTCCTCACAGAGCGACCTATCGGCGGTCATCACGACCGCAACCACGGGGCAACCCGCCGCGCGGGCGATACGCAGCCAGCGCTCGCGTAGCGCCCGCGTTCGATTGGTTCGATCGACGATAACGGTGTGCCCGGCGGCCAGCGCCGTGCGCGCAATCGCGGCTTCCGCCGCGGCGTAGATGGGACGGTAAATGTACTCGAAGCCGTGCGGCGTGATCGCGTCGATGAGATCGTCCTGCGAGACATGCACCGCGCCTTGGCCGTGCCGCCGAGCCCACGTAGTCTTGCCGGAGCCGGGTGGCCCCACGAGCACCACGAGCAATGGTTCTGCAAGTGGAACGTTCACGGGCATCCCTCCGGCTCCTGTCCTGCGAGTTCGGGATCCAGATGCTCTTGCGGCTCCAGCCCCGCCATCGGGAGACAATCCGCTACATGGGCCATGACCGCATGGAGTTGGCGAACACCTTCCGTCAGGGCCGCGGGTCCGGGCTGCAAAATGTAGGTGGACTTAACCTCATAAATGTGCCGTTTCTGGACCGCATCGATCGAATGCCAGCCATCGCGCTCGCAGATCTTCTCCTTGCTCACTTTCCGCCCGCACCAGGATGCGACGATCACTTCCGGATTGCGGTCGATCACGGATTGGGGATCGACCATGCGTTGCTTTGCGTCGTGCTCGCGGCGCAGGTGGGGAAAGACGGGCTCGCCGCCGGCGATCTCGATCAACTCCTCCACCCACCGGATGCCGCTGATGAGCGGATCCATCCATTCCTCGAAGAAGACTCGCGGGCGGCGTGGGAAGCGGCGGGCCGACTCCGCGATGCGGTCCAGTTCGAGGCGCAACGTCTCCACCAGTCGAAGGCCTCCGGGTTCTGCGCCGACAATGCGCGCGAGCGTCAGAATCATCCGCAGAATTTCGTCGATCGAACGCTGGTTAAACACCAACACGTTGACCCCGGCGCGGATCAGGTCTCGCGCAATGTCGGCTTGCAGGTTCGAAAAGCCGATGACCAGATCCGGCTGGAGATCGAGGATCTTGTCGATCTTCGCCGACGTGAAGGCAGAAACTTTGGGCTTCTGGCGCGCCTCCTTCGGGCGGCACGTGAAACCGGAGACCCCCACAATCCGCGCCTCTTCGCCGAGCAGGTAAAGCGTCTCGGTTGTTTCTTCCGTCAAGCAGACGATGCGCTGGGGGCCGTGGCAGATGTCGTCCATGCTCAGTCTCCTCACATCGCAGAATACTTCTGCCGTCTTCGCAGCAGCCAAAGGAACGCCGGCCCGCCAAGCAGCCCGGTGACGGCGCCCACGGGGAGCTCGCTCGACACGAGTGCCGTCCGCGCCAGCGCGTCGGCGAGCACCAGGAACGCGGCTCCCATCAACAGCGAACCGGGCAGGACGATACGCAAGTCCTCTCCAAACAGCAGCCGGACAGCGTGCGGAACGATCAGGCCGACAAAACCGATGACGCCCCCGGCGGCGACGGTGACGCCGACGATCAGCGAACAGAGCCCATGCACCGCCATCTCGCAGCGGCGGACGTTGACGCCCAGCGTGGCGGCGGTGTCATCGTCGACTGCTATCAGGTGCAGTTGCCGCGCAAACGCAAGCAAAGCCAGCCAAGCGGGCACCAGAAATACCAGCATCCGACCTATGGTGGCGAAGCCCACTACGTCGAGACTACCGATCATCCACCGAAGAATCTGCAGCGCCCGCGTTGGATCAGTGACGTACTGTATGGTCAATACCGCGGCACCCGCCAGCAGATTCACGACCACACCCGAGAGCAGCAACGCCCCTGGCAGAACGACCGCGCCCGTGCGCGCGATGGTACGCACGATGAGCACGGCGAGCATCGCCCCGGCAAAGGACGCGATGAAGACCAGCGGGATACCCGAGACGCGTGCGCCCCATCCGAGCGCGATGGCGACGCTGGCGCCCAGCGCACCGCCGCCCGAAACGCCCAGTGTGTAAGGGTCGGCGAGCGGGTTGCGAAACAACGCCTGGAGTGCGGTCCCCGCGGTGGCAAGGGAGGCGCCGATCAGGCAGGCCATCACGACGCGCGGCAGGCGAAGACGCAGGAAAAGTGTGCGTGTGAAGGAGTCCGACAGAAGATCGCCGAAGTTGATTCGCTGCGCGCCCACCCACAAACCCACCGCGAGTGCAACGGCCAGAAATGCCAGCAGGATCGCCACCGCCCGGGCGAGTCTTGCTCCGATCAGCGGAGGAATCATGCTTCAATCCAGACCATCGTGCGATTCTCCACACGGCAGGTACGGACGTGCGGATCGTCGTAGATGTCACCCAGCAGAGGGCTTTGCAGGACAGCCGCGGGTGGGCCCTCAGCGACCAGCTCTCCGCAGCGCAACGCAAAAATCCAGTTGAAGAGCGAATCGGTCAATTGCAGGTCGTGCGTCACCATGAGCACAGCAATTTCACGGCTGTCGCGAAGGCGCGCGAGAGTGCGGATCAGCGCGGCGCGATGCTTCAGGTCGAGCGAGGAAGACGGCTCGTCGAGCAGAAGCAGCCGCGGCTCCTGCGCGAGCGCGCGCGCGAGCACCACCATCTGCCGTTCGCCACCCGAGAGTTCGGTCACTCGCCGTGCGGCAAGGTGCGCCGCCCCCACGGTTTCGAGCGCCTCCATCGCCTTCTCGCGGTCCCGTGCGTTTTCGAAGCGGAACCGCGACGTGTGCGGCGTCCGGCCAGTCAGCACGACGTCCAGCACCTGGAAGGGAAACGCCGTGGCCGTCGCCTGGGGAACATAAGCGATCTGACGGGCCCGCTCGCGCGGCGGCGTGGCATCCAGCGACGTCCCTTCGAGCAGAATGTTGCCAGAGGCTGGACGGAGAAGACCTGCGAGCATCCGGACCAGCGTCGACTTGCCGGAGCCGTTCGCGCCGATGACGGCGGCCATGGCGCCCTTCGCCAGATCCAGGCTGACGGCACGGACCACGGGCGCGCCACCTGGATACGCAAACGTGAGATCGCGAGCCTGCAGCCAAGGGAGCGCGTTCATTCCGCCTCCGGATGAATGAGCCGCGCGAACAACGCCGCCGTCAGCGCAATGCGATGGGAGGCGTGCGGCACGTAGTCCTCGCTCACCGCGTGAACGCGCCCGTTGCGAACTGCTTTCAGCTCGGGCATGTCGCGCCACGCTTCGCGAGGGTCGCCCGAAAAGCGGCTCTTGGCACCGTGCACGAAGTCCAGAATGATGTCCGGATCGACGGCCAGCAGCGTTTCCTTGCCGATCTTGCCGTAGCCGCTCGCGGCCGGTGGTGCAACCACTTGGCCGCCCGCGATCTCGATCAGCTCCGCAAGAAAGCTGCCTTCCGTGGCGGTGTACAGGTCGCGCAGCGTCCCGGGCGTGCGATCGACCACCAGCAGGACCCGCGGCTTTGAAAATTGCGCCGTTTTCCGCCGAATTCGATCGAGGGTCTCCCGCGTGGAAGCAGTGAGGGAGGCCGCAGCTTTCTCCTTTCCGACGGCGCGTCCTATCGCCTCAATAGCCTTAAAGACATCTTCGACGGAGCGGCCGGGCGTGATTAGAACCGCGATGCCCAGTTCTCTGAGCTTGTCTTCGACGAAGGGCGCCTGGGCGTCGCCTACGATCACCAGGTCGGGCCGCAACGCGGCCAGTTTCTCAAGGCTCGGGTTATGCCAGCCCCCGACGCGCGGCAACGACTGGACGGCAGCGGGGTAGGTGCAGTAATTCGAGACGCCCACCACACGGTCGAAGGCTCCGACGCCATAAAGCATTTCCGTCACAGTCGGCGAGAGCGAGACGATGCGCCGCGGGGGCTCGGCCGCAGCTGCATGCGCCGCCAGCAGGAGCGCGGCGAGGAAAGCGATTCGTCGTGTCATGATCAAAACTCAAACTGCATTCCGGTAACGGCTGTGGCGCCCGGCGTCTGGAAGCCGTTCTCGAAATAGGTCTGGTTGAAGATGTTGTCCACCTTTACGTGGAACCGGACCGCGCGAAACTCGCCGAGCGCGTGACGGTAGCTGAGACCGAGCTCGCCGCGCGTCACTCCCGGAAAGCGGAAGGCACGGCCGGAGAGAGAGGCGAGAAAATCCGTGGAACCAAGATAAACGAAGAACGCAGTGAGCTGCGGCGAAAAGCGCTGCGTGAGCGAGACGGAAGACTGATGCCGCGGGATCGCGTAGGAGCGCCAGACTCCGGCAACCAGCGGCGTTTGCTGGCGCGCGTCGGTGTAGGTGTAGGCCCCGGTCAGGTGAAGCGATCGTGTCGCCGCCACTGAAGAGCTAACCTCGACGCCGCGCGCGAGGCCCCCGCCGGTGTTGCGGTAACCGCCGTTGCGGCCGAGCGGATCGATAGTGGGGTTTACGGCGCCCGATGTATCGAACACGATCACCTCGTTCAAGCGCGTGTAGAAGTACGTCGCGGAAAGCTGCGCTCTGGAGTTCCAGAACATCTGGTCCACACCGCCGTCGAAGGCGATCGAGCGGTCCGGTCGTAGCGCGGGATCGCCGTACAGGATGTAGCTGGCACCGTCGAAGAAGGTGCCGAATCGCTCAAAGAGCGATGGAGCGCGGTAGCCTCGGCCCACGTGCACGCGGAGCTTGGTGTCGGTGCGCCGGAACGTGTATGCCGTCGAGACGTCGCCGGTTTGCGCGGTAGGTGGCGCGTCGAACGTCCGGTCGGTGAACGGAATAGTGCGGATCGGATCGAAGACCGGCTTGCCTAGCGAGAAGAACTGCATGCGGTAGGCTCCGGCAATCTGGAAGCGTCCGCCGGCGAGCCGGACCTGATCCTGCACGTACAGAGTATTGCTGCGCTGGGTCACGTCGGTGGAGAAACGACTGGCTGGAGGGGGCGGGATCGAACGGCCCACGTAGGTTTCGCTCTCCCACTCGTAGCCAGCATCGAACTGCTGGGCGCGGCCCACGAGCCAGTTCACGCGAGTGTTGGCCGTGTGGATGCGGCCGTCGAAGCTCGACAGCGACGTGCCGGCGGGCTGCCTGCCCGGCCCGCCGGGGCCGTCGCCGAAGTTGCGCGTGGTGCTGAGACCGTGATACTGCGCCGTGAATCCAAAGGAGTCTGAGGACCGGAGACTGAGGCGCAAAGCGCCGGTGAAAAAACGGCCCGCGCGCGTGCTGTCCGG
>Ga0187893_10012662_pt1 | contig 11915 bp, 9 predicted proteins | sample MA1701074metaG_FD_139574 | JGI IMG/M metagenome (GOLD analysis project Ga0187893, IMG submission 139574) | White microbial mat communities from a basaltic lava cave in the Kipuka Kanohina Cave System on the Island of Hawaii, USA - MA170107-4 metaG ... | reverse complement strand
TGGCACGGCGGCCTCCTGATCGCGGCCGTGTGCTGGCGCGACCGCGGGCTCGTGATCCCGGTGAGCCAGTCGCGCGACGGCGACCGGATCGACGCGGTGCTCCGCCGGCTCGGCTTTGCCGAGAGCGCACGCGGCTCGAGCTCGCGAGGCGGCAGCGCGGTGCTCCGCGAGCTGATCCGCAGGGTTCGTGAAGGCCGGCCGATCGGCTTCCTCCCCGACGGCCCGCGCGGCCCGAGCGGCGTCGCGAAGCCCGGCATCGTCGCGCTCGCGCGTGCGACGGGCGCGCGCCTCGTCCCCGTCGGCGTCGCCGCCGCGCCCGTCTGGCGCTTCGCGAGCTGGGACCGGGCGCGCCTCCCCTACCCCTTCGCGCGCGTCCTCTGCATCCACGGCGAGCCCCACGCGGTCTCGCGCGACGCGTCGCCCGAGGCGCTCGAAGCCGAACGCGAGCGCTTCGAGGCGGAGCTCCACCGCCTCGACGCACTCGCGGCCGCGGAGCTCGTGCCGCCTAACCCACCCGCAGATAGCGCACGAAGAGCGTGGTGAGCTCCGCGGCCAGGCGCTCGCCGAACAGCTCGGGACCGGCCTCGATGCCGACGCCCTGGCTCGCGTTCACGATCACGAAGGCCGCGAGGTCGAGGTCGTCCACCCGGAGCTCGGCCCGGTGGGCCTCGAGGAGCCGGCGAACGAGCGCGATCACGCGCTGCTTGCCCTGGGCAACGCTCCGCCGCAGCAGCGCGTGGGGGACGTGCTCGAGCCGCCTCGACAGCTCGGGACCGTGGGGCATCGCGACGAGGGCCGCCCGGAAGATCCGGAGCAAGGTGGCCTCGAGGGGCTCCTCCGGCGCGGGCCCGATCGCGTCGAACGCGCGGCCGAGCGCTGTGACCTCGCGCCGGATCAGCGCGGCGAAGACCGCGTCCTTGTCGGCGAAGTACTGATAGAGCGTGCCGACGCTCACGCCCGCGGCCTCCGCGATCCGGTTCGTGGTGGCACCCGCGTAGCCGCGCCGCAGCAGAATCCGAGCGGCCGCCTCCAGGATGGCCTCGACGCTCGCACGCGAGCGCGCCTGTTTCGCCTGCCGGCGCGTGGGTTTCCGGGCTCGAGGGGCCAGCGGCGGCGGACCTCCGTGAAAGCGAGCACCGGGAATCTGACGAATCCCTCAGAATCCGGCAGGGAGGATCCACATGCCGGAGCTCCGCTACGCCTACTCCGCGCACGCGCCGCGCAACCCACTCCGCACGCTGCTCGCGCTCTGGCGCGCGCTGCGCGACCCCGCGAACACGAACGAGGTGGCCCGGGTGCAGCTCGCGTTGCTCCGCTCGCGCACGCTCCGCCGCTTTGTGCGCCCCGATGAGCTGGTGTCCGCGCTGCGACGCGACCCACGCACGGCGGCCCGCCTGCGGGCGCTGGCGCCCTTCCCGCCCATCGACCTCCGCGCGCTCGCCCGCCTGCCGCAAGGGAGCTTCGGGCGAGCCGTCAGCGACCAGCTCGAACCCCGCGGGCTCGATCCGAATCTCGTCGACTTCCCGGCGGGAGGCGAAGAGGAGCGGGTGCTGCAGCACCTCTACGCGAGCCACGATCTCTGGCACGTCGCGACGGGGTGGGGCAACGATCTCGCGGGCGAGGCCGGCATCGGTGGCTTCTATGCGGCGCAGCTCGGCTCTCCCGCATTCTTCGCGGTGCTCCACGCGCTGCTGCTGCTGAACGCAGTCTTCTTCCAACCGTCTGCGCTGCCCGAGCGCAACGACGCCTTCGCGGCCGGCTGGGAGGCGGGGCGGCGCGCCGAGCCGCTGTTCGGTGTCGATTGGCCGAGCCTCTACGCGCTGCCGCTCGCCGAAGCGCGTGCGCAGCTCGGCCTCGGAGGAGCGCGCATCGTGGGCGAGGGCGTTGCGGCCTAGGAGCCGTTTGCGCCGACGGTGCGGCGCAGCCACTCGCCGATGTCGGGATGCTCGAGCAGCCCCGCCTGGGCGAGGCGCCGGGCCGCGATGGCCCGCACTTCCCCCACGGTCGCGGCCTCGAGCGCCGCGCGCGCGTCTTCCGCCGCCTCGCCGAGGTCGAGCGCGCGCACGATCTCCTTCACTACCGGCACCGCGCTCGCCACGCCCGAGAGCTCGGGGAGCCCCAGCCCCACCAGGATCGGCACCGCGAGGGGGTTGCTGGCCATCTCGCCGCAGAGCGAGACGGGGATCCCGGCACGCGAGGCCGCGCGTACGGTGCGGTCGATCAGCACGAGGACCGCCGGGTGGAGCGGATCGTAGAGATGGGCCACGCGCTCGTTGCCGCGGTCCACGGCCAGCGTGTACTGGGTGAGGTCGTTCGTTCCGATGCTGAAGAAATCGCACTCGCGCGCGAGCACGTCGGCCAGCACGGCCGCTGACGGTACCTCGATCATCACGCCGAGCGGAACCTTGGGGTCGAACGGCTCCTCGCGCTCGGCAAGCTCACGCTTGGTCTCGTCGAGCACCTCGCGCACGCGGCGCAGCTCCTCGACGGAAGACACCATGGGCACGAGGACGCGCACGTTGCCCTGAGCGCTCGCGCGCAGGATCGCCCGCAGCTGGGCGCGGAACGGCTCGAGGTGCGAGAGCGAGAGCCGGATCGAGCGCCAGCCGAGCTGCGGGTTCTCCTCGTGCTCCACGAGGCCCGGGATCGCCTTGTCCCCGCCGAGGTCGAGCGTACGGATCGTGACCGGCCGAGGCGCCATCGCGCGGGCGATCTCGCCGTAGAGCTGCTCCTGCTCGTCCTCGCTCGGGAAGCCGCGGTGCACGAGCGCGAGCAGCTCGGTGCGGAACAGCCCGATTCCCTCCGCACCGTGGCGCTCGCAGAGGCGGAGGTCGGAGAGCAGTCCCACGTTCGCCGTCAGGCTCACGCGGTGGCCGTCCTTCGTCTCGGCCGGGCGCGACGACAGCGCGTCGAGGTGCTCGACGGCCACGAGGGCGCGGTGCTGCGCGCGCTGGTACTCGGCGACGAGCTTCGCCTCGGGCGAGAGGAAGATGGTGCCGGTGTCGCCATCGACGATCGCCGACTCGCCGGCGTGCGCCGCGTCGAGGATGCCGGCCGCACCGGTCACCGCCGGGATCTCGAGCGCGCGCGCGAAGATCGCGCCGTGCGAGGTCGGGCCGCCGTGCTCGGTGACGAAGGCGCCCACCTTCTCGATTTCGAGCGAGGCGAAGTGCGCGGGCAGCAGGTTCGAGGCGACCACCACCGCGCCCTCGGTGAGCGGGCGATCGTGATGGCGCACGCCGAGGAGCCGCGCGACCACCCGCTGCCCCACGTCCTCGACGTCCCCGCCGCGCTCCCGGAAGTACGGGTCCTCGATCGCCGCGAACATGCGCGCGTACTCGCCCATCACTTGGCGGATCGCTTCGAAGGCGTTCCCACCGCGGCGGGTCTCCTCCTCGAGGCGCCGCACCAGGCCCTTGTCCTCGAGGATCTGGATGTGGGTGTTGAACACGGCCGCGAAATCGGGGCCGAAGCGGTCGCCCACGTCGTCGCGCACGTCGTGGAGCTCACGGAGCGCGCTCTCGAGCGCGCCGGACAGGTCCTGGAGCTCCGCCTCGCCGTCGGGGTTGGGCGTGTACTCCACCTCCGCGAGATCGACGGCGTCGCCCAGGAAGTAGATCGGCCCGAGCGCGATGCCGCGCGAGGTCGCGATGCCGCGCACGCGCCGCTCGCCCTCGAGCTGCGCGGGGCGCGCGACATCGGCCGCGACGCCGGAGCGTGCGAGCTCCCGCAGCAGGCGGCTGCGCCGCTCCTCGCCGCCCGACACCACGGCCAGGAGCTGAGAGTTCATCACGACCGGCGCGATCAGCTGCGCGCAGGTGTCGAGAAGATCGAGGTCGGCCTCCGAGAACACGCGGCGCTCGCGCGTCTGCACCACGAGGGCCCCGATCGTGAAGCCGCGCCCGGCGCCGCGGACGCGGAGCGGCGCGGCCATCAGCGAGGTGAAGCGCTCTTCCCCCGTCTCGGGGAAGTAGCGGTAGGCCGCATGCGTCTGCGCGTCGGCGAACGCCATCGGCTCGCCGCGCTCCGCCACGTGGCCGACGAGCCCCTCGCCGAGCCCGAGGCGCACGTTGCCCACCGAGCCCTTCGCGAGGCCGACCGTGGCGGACAGCACGAGATGCCGGAGGTCGGCGCCGATCAGGTAGACCGAGCAGACGTCCGCGTCGAGCCGCTTCGCGACGAGATCGACGACGTTGCCGAGCGTCTCGCCGAGATCGTGCGAGCGGGAGACGATCCCCGCGACGTCCGCGAGCAGACTTTCGCGGTCCGGAATGGTCGGGCCCTCCGAGCCGAGCGGCGGCGAACGCGTCTAGCGTACCCGGCGATCGGCGGCGGAGCGAAGGAAAGCGCTCTGGGGAGCAAGGGCTGCTGGGAGCGACGGCACGGCCTGTGCCTTCGTCAGCCCGCGCAGCGAGGCCCCGCGAGCCCTTGGCTCGCGGGAGCCGAGCGAAGCAGCGGGCCCGCGCAGTGAGCTCACGCGAGGCTTCGCCTCGCGTGAGGCGAACGCAGCCTTAGTTCGGCTCGTGGGAGGACATGGGCGCGACCAGCATGGGATCTTCGCGCCGCGGGCCACCGGGGAACACGTAGTCCTTGTCCTCGAAGCGGAGACCGAGCGCGAGCAGGATCTTGCGCTTGGTGTCCATCCGGCAGTTCATGCCCTTCTCGACACTGTGGATGGTTCGAAGCGCCACGCGTGCCTTCCGCGCGAGCTGCGCCTGGGTCATCAGGCGGTTCTCGCGCAGCTCGCGCACCCGGTTCGGCTGTCGGGCATTGCTCATCGTCACAGTGCATTCCCCGTGACCCTCGAGATGAGGGCGATGCCGCTCCGTTTCGGCTGACGCACGAATTTCTTTAGATGGGATCGGTAGTTGAGCCGCGCGGAGTGAAGCCCCCACGGTCGGGAAACCGTGGGATCCCGGGGGGATGCACCGCCTCGGCGCGACCTCCCGAAGCGGTAGGTGGGAGGTCCCGGCCCCGGCCCCCCCGGGCACTCGAGAGGCCCACTGCTACCAGTTCGCTGTGCGGCGTGGCCTCACGGTCGTCCTCCTCCTGGCGCTCGTCTTCGCCGCCGCGGCCGTGGTCGGCTTCTGGGTCGCGGCGCGGGTCGCCCCGGAGCGCCTGCGCGTCGTCGCGGAGCAGCAGCTCGGCCGCGTGCTGAAGGGCGAGGTCCAGCTCGCGAGCCTCGAGATCGCCCGCGCCGGGGAGTTCCCCTGGCTCTGGCTCGAGGCGCGCGGCGCGCGCGCCGTGCTGAAGGACGACATCACCCTGATCGCGGGCCAGGTGCGGGCGCGGCTCGACCCGCTCTCGCTCGTGCTCGGCCGGCTCGGCATCGCCGACCTCCGGATCGACGACGTGATCGTGCTCTTCCCGCCCCGCCCGGACGAGCACCCGGAGCGCTCGCGCGTGGCCAATATCATGCGGCCCATCGAGGTGGTCGGAGAGTTCTTCCGCAACCACCCGTGCGACATCCCCGATATGCAGGTGCGCGGGCTCACGGCGCTCGTGCCGCGAGACGGCAAGCTCGACGTGCTGCTCGAGGCCGGAGACGGCTCGCTCGCCTGCGAGGGCCTCCGGCGCGACCGCTCGCACGCGAGCCTCACCGCGCGCGTGCGGCGCGGCGACGAGACCTTCCCCGGCGAGTTCGCGCTCGAGGTGAGCCGCGAGCGCGCGCGGCTCTCGCTCGAGCTCGCCGAAGCGCCGCTCGCGGCGCTCCTCGGGACCCTCCGGATCGACGCCCAGCTCTCGGGCAAGGTCTCGGGCGAGGCGGAGCTCGACGCGCCGGGCAAGGGCTCCCACACGCTCCGCGTGCGGCTCGCGGGGCGGCGCGTCGCGGGGCCGCTCGTGGGCCGCGAGGGGCGCCCCTGGCTCGAGCTCGACCTCGAGCGACCGCGCCTCACGGGCACGCTCACGGCCTCCGCGGAGGCGCTCACGCTCCGCGACGTGGAGCTCTCCGACGGCGAGATCGAGCTCGCCGCCGAGGGCGAGCTCGCGCTCCCGCCGGACGATGACGCCGCGGCGCGCCTCGCGCTCGAGCTCGGCCCGCTCGCGGTGAGCCAGGCGCCGCGGCTCCTCGCCCAGCTCCCCGCCGCGCCGCGCGAGGACGCCGAGCGCGCCCTCGCGCGCGTCGAGGCCGGCCGCTTCTCGCGGATCCGCGTCGAGGGCAAGGGGACGCTCGCCGAGCTCCGCCAGGTCGCGGGGCGGAGCCCGCTCGAGAAGCCCGGCGCCCTCCGCATCGAGGCGGCGCTCGAGAACGCGACGCTCCGCCTCGGCGAGGCGGACCGCGCGAGCGGAGTCGCCGCGCGCTTCGACTTCGCCGGCGACCGGCTCGGGCTCTCGGTCGCGAGCGGCGCCTTCCACGACCGTCCGCTCCCGCGGCTCGAGCTCGAGCTCACGGGGATCTCGAACGTGCGCTCCTTCGAGGAGGTCGCCTGCCGCGAGCCGCAGCCGCAGCCGGCGCTGGCGGGCCTCCCGCGGCTCCAGGCCTGGCTCACCGAGGAGAGCGAGGCCCGCCCCGAAGAGGAGCAGGCGACGCTCGACTGGCAACGGCTCACGCTCGCGCTCGACTGGGTCTCGCATCCGGCGCTGCTCTGCAGCCTCGAGCAGGTCGCCGCGACGCTCGAGCCCGCCACGGACGGGCTCCGCTTCCAGGTGTCGAGCGGCGTCTGGGCGGGGCTCCCGGTCGAGATGGACGGGAGCTGGCAGCGCGGCGCCGAGCCCACCGCGCCGGGGAGCGTCCAGCTCGCGGCACGGCTCGGCCCGCCCTTCGAGGCGATGCGGCTCGACCCGCCCGCGAGCCCGTGGCTCTCGGGGAGCTTCCGGTTCGAGGCGAGGCGCATGGGACGCTGGCACGTCGAGGGCGCCGAGGGCCGGATCGTCGCCGACGGCGCGAAGCTCGAGCTGCCGGGCACGGTGCTCCGGCTCGCGGGCGGCGCGCTCGAGGGCGCGCTCGGGCTCGACCTCGGCCAGGCCGACGCGCTCCCGTTCTTCGCGCAGGCGCAGTTCGCGGGGGTCGACCTCCTCGCCATCTGGCGGGCCGCCGACTTCGAGCACGGCACGCTGGACGGCACCCTCTACGGCGGGGGCGCGATCACCGGGCAGCTCCGGCCCGGCTTGAATCCGCTCGGCGATGCCCGGGGTCTCGTTGCCATGCACGCGCGCGCAGGAAACGTGAACCAGAAGATCCCGGTGATGCTCGCGATCGCCCTCGCGAGCGATCGCTTCAACCCCTTCGGCTCCCGCGACGAGCTGCCGTACGACGCGATCGACGCCGTGGCGCGGGTCGAGGAGGGGAAGCTCGTGTTCGAGTCCGTCCAGCTCCACGCGCCGACCCTGCGCCTCGGGGCCACGGGCGAGGGCGGCGTCGTCGATCCCTACGCGCTCGAGGGGGTGGTGGGCCTCTTCTTCTTCCCGGGCCTGGACTCGCTGATCGAGCGCGTCCCGATCTTCAACCGCGTGATCCTCGGCAAGAACAACAACCTCGTCGGCGCGTACTTCTCACTGACCGGGCGCTGGGATGCGCCCGACGCGAGCCTGATCCCGATCCAGTCGATCGCGACGGGGCCGGCCGGCTTCCTGACCGAAGGGCTGCCGGGCTTCGTGATGGGCGGGATCAAGCGCATCCAGTCGGTGCTGTTGCCGAGCGAGGGCGCCGCGCTCCCGGCGGATGCCAGCCGGGTGGACTCGTGAGCGCCAAGTACCGGAAGAAGCTGCTGTCGCGCGCAGCCGCCGCGCGGGCCGTGCGCCGCGCGCAGCGGCGGGGCGAGCGCGTCGTGCTGACGGGCGGCTGCTTCGACCTGCTGCACGTGGGCCACGCGCGGAGCCTCGCCGCGGCGCGCGCGATGGGCGATCGCCTCGTAGTCGGAGTGAACGCCGATGCGACCGTGCGCCGGCTCAAGGGCGCGCACCGGCCGATCGTCCCCGCCCGCCAGCGCGCGGAGGTCCTGGCCGCGCTCGCTTGCGTGGACTGGGTCGTGATCTTCCCCGAGCCGACGCCGCGCGCGCTGATCGCGGCGCTCGCCCCCGACGTCTACGCCAAGGGCGGCGACTGGTCCCTCGAAACGCTCCGCGCGAAAGACGCCCCGCCCGGCTTCCGCGGTCGGATCCGCCGGCTGCGCCAGGTGCCGGGCGTGCGAACGAGCGCCATCGTAGACAGGATCAAGAGCACACGAGCCTGAGATCGGAGCCGCGCGTGGAGCAGGTCCTGAAGGCGTTGCGCGACGAGGTGGGGCGCGCCGTGGTGGGGCAGCGCGGCCTGGTGGACGGACTCTTGATCGGCCTCCTCGCCGGCGGCCACGTGCTCGTGGAGGGCGTGCCCGGCCTCGCGAAGACCACCGCGGTGCGCTCGCTCGCGCAGGCGCTCGGTCTCGGCTTCCGCCGCATCCAGTTCACGCCCGACCTGCTGCCCGGCGACCTGATCGGGACGCCGATCTGGGTGCCCGAGTCGCGCTCCTTCACGGTGCGGCGGGGGCCGATCTTCGCGCCCATCGTGCTCGCCGACGAGATCAACCGCGCGCCGGCCAAGGTGCAGTCGGCGCTGCTCGAGGCGATGGAGGAGCGCCAGGTCACGATCGGCGACGAGACGTTCCCGCTCCCCGACCCCTTCCTCGTGATGGCGACCCAGAACCCGATCGACCTCGAGGGGACCTACCCGCTCCCCGAGGCCCAGATCGACCGCTTCCTGCTGAAGCTCGTGGTGCCGTACCCGGAGGCCGACGAGGAGCGCGAGATCCTGGCGCGCGACGAGCGCGCGCGGCCGACGCTCCAGGCCGTCGCCGACGCCGCGACGGTGAAGCAGCTCTGCCTCGAGACCGCGGCGGTGCACGCGGCGCCGGCGGTCGCCGAGTACGCGGTGCGGCTGGTGCGCGCGACGCGGGAGCCCGCGCTCGCGGGCGCGCGCCTCGAGCGGCCGGAGCCGCGGCCCGCGGCGGGCACGGTCGCCGTCGGCGCCTCGCCACGCGCCACGCTCTTCCTGATGCGCGCGGCGCGGGCGCGCGCTCTCCTCGACGGGCGCCGCTACGTGACGCCGCACGACGTGAAGCGCGTGGCGCCCGACGTGCTGCGCCACCGCGTGCTCCTCACCTACGAGGCGGAGGCGGACGGGGTTCGCCCGGAGGACGTGGTCACGGCGCTGCTCGCCTCCGTCGAGCTGCCCTGATGCAAGCGAAGCGCGCAGTGAGCGCAAGCGGAGCGCGCAGCGAGCGGAGACAAAGCGTGCGAACGGAGACGAAAGCCGGCCCGCTGCTCCGTGTGGGCGGGTCGTGGACGCCGGCGGCCAGCGACCTCGCGCACGCGGCGCGCGTGCTCCAGGTCCGGAGCCGGCGCGAGGTGGCCGGCGCGCTGGCGGGCGGCTACCAGAGCGCGTTCCACGGCGGCGGCATCGAGTTCGAGGAGTCGCGCCCGTACGCGCCGGGCGACGACGTGCGCGCGATCGACTGGAACGCGCTCGCGCGCACGGGCACGGCCTACGTGAAGCACTACCGCGAGGAGCGCGACCAGACGCTGCTCCTGCTCGTGGACGTGTCGGCGTCGATGGCCTTCGGAAGCGCAGGGCCGGCCAAGGGCGCGCTCGCGGCGCGGAGCGCGGCGCTCCTCGCGGCGGCGGCCGCCGCCGTCGGCGACCGCGTCGCGCTCTGGACCTTCGACCGCGCGCTGCGCCGCGAGATCGAGCCGGGGCGCGGCGAGGCGCACGGGCTCCGCGTGCTGCGCGCGCTCGTCGAGGCCGCCACGCCGGGCGAGGGCGGGACCGCCCTCGCCCCACTCCTCGCGCGCGTGCGCGAGCGCCTCACGCGGCGCGCGATCGTGTTCCTGCTCTCCGACCTGCGGGACGACGCGCTCCTCGCGCGCGACGCCGAGGGCCGGCGCCTCGGCGCCGCCCTCGCCGCCGTCGCGCAGCGCCACGACCTCGTCGCGGGCTCTGTGGTGGACCCGCGCGAGCAGGCGCTCCCGCCGGCCGGCACGCTCCGCGTGGCCGACCCCGAGGCGCCGGGCGGCGGCTTCCTCCTCGCGAGCGGCTCGCACCGCGCGCGAGAACGCTACGCGCTGGCGGCCCGCGCGCGCGAGCGCGTCGTCGAGCGGCGCCTCCGCGCGGACGGCGCGGACCTCGTCGTGCTCCGCACCGACGCGGATCCGCTCCGCACGCTCGGCCGCTTCTTCGCCGAGCGCGCCGCGCTCCGCCGCGGGGGGCGCCGATGACGCTGCTCCGCTTCGCGGCGCTCGGCCTCTGCGTGGCTGCTGCCGTGCACGCGGAGCCCCCGCCGAGCCCGGCCCAGCTCCGCGCCACGCTCGTGATCGAGCCGCCGCGGATCGAGGTCGGCGATCCCTTCGACGTCGAGCTCGCGGTCGTGACCCCGCCCGATCACGCCGTCCTGCCCGCGCCGGTGCCGAAGGCGATCCCCGGCCTCTGGATCCTCGAGGCCGAGCGCCCGAGCGTCGAGCGCCAGCCCGGGCGCTGGGTCCACCGCCAGCGCTTCCGCGCGCGCGCCCGCGCCACGGGCGCGCTCGTCTGGCCAGCGCTCGACGTCGAGGTCCAGGCGTCCGACGGGACGAAGCACGTGGTACGCGCGCCGGAGCGGCCCTTCGAGGTGCGCTCGCTCCTTGCCGAGCACCCGGAGCAGCCGAGCTTCTTCAGCTACCGCGCGCCCGAGGCCGCCGCTTCCGGCGCGGGCGGCGTCCTCCTCCCGGCGCTGGTCGGCGCGCTCTTCGCGCTCGCCGGCGTCGCGCTCTTCGCCTGGGTGCGGCACGCGCGACAGGCCTCCGCCGCGGCGGCCGCGGCGCTCGCCGCGCTCCCGGAGACGCCCGGCGCCGACGCGGCCGCGCTCGCGGCGCTCGGCCGCGCGCTCGCGGCACTCGCCGACCCGGTGCGCGCGGCCGACCTCGCCTCCGAGGCGCTCCGCGACTGGGCGGCCGCGCGCGCGCGCGCGCCCGGGCTCCGGGCGGCCACGTGGGAGGAGCTCGCCGCGCGGAGCGCCCCGTTCCTGCTCGTGACGCGCTGGGACCGCTTCGTCGCACTCGTGCGCGAGCTCGACGCGCTCCGCTTCCCGCCCCCGCCGGACGGCGCTGCCGACCGCGCGCGGCAGACGATCGCGCGGGCCGCCGCCCTCGTCGGGGGCTCTCCGTGAGCGAGGCGCTCGCCGGGCTCCTGCGGATCAGCGGCTTCGCCGCGCCCGCACTCGGCGCCCTGCTCGTCGCCCTCGCGGCACTCGCGCTGCTGCGCGCGCTCCGCACGCGGCCGCCGACGCTCGCCTGGCCGGCGGCGCTCGAGGTGCGCGCCACGGGCGCGCGCCGTCGCGATCCGCTGCGCGCGCTCGCGCTCGCGCTCCGCGCCGGTGCCCTCGCCTGCCTGGCCGCCGCGCTCGCGGGGCCGCTCGGCCCGCCACCCTCCACGCGCCCGAACGAGGAGGGGCTCGACCTCCTCCTCGTGCTCGACACCTCGGGCAGCATGCGCGCGCTCGACGCGGAGGTCGCGGGGAGCCCGCGCACGCGCCTCGAGCTCGCGCGCGAGGTGGTCGCGCGCTTCGCGCTCCACCGCGTGGCGCAGGGTGATCGCGTGGGGCTCGTCGTGTTCGGGGACGACGCGTTCACGCTCTGCCCCCTCACGAGCGACGGGCGGCTCCTGCGCGCTTCGCTCGAGCGCGTCGAGGCGGGGATGGCCGGCGAGGCCACCGCGCTCGGCGACGCCCTCACGCTCGCGCTGAAGCGGCTCGGCGCGACGCCGGACGCGGCGGCCGAGGCGCGCGGGAAGCGCGCGGGCCTTCTCGCGGTGCTCCTCACGGACGGGCGCTCGAACGCCGGCACGGTGCCGCCCGAGGTCGCGGCCGGCCTCGCCGCCGAGCTCGGCGTGCGGGTCCACACCGTCGGGATCGGCGGCGAGGGCGAGGTGGCGATGGCCACGCGCGCGGGCGGCCGCTCGCTCCGCA
>Ga0187893_10012661_pt1 | contig 11916 bp, 5 predicted proteins | sample MA1701074metaG_FD_139574 | JGI IMG/M metagenome (GOLD analysis project Ga0187893, IMG submission 139574) | White microbial mat communities from a basaltic lava cave in the Kipuka Kanohina Cave System on the Island of Hawaii, USA - MA170107-4 metaG ... | reverse complement strand
CGGACGAGGATCCTCGAGCTCGCCCGGACGTTGGAAAGCCTCATGACCCAGGCGGCGCTCTGCTCCTCGCGCCTGGGCGAAGACGAGGTCGCGCAACTGCTCTATGCCGTGCTCAACCCCCTCGCCGCCCGCACGCTCTCGGTCCCGCCCGCCCGGCCGGGGATCCCGCTCCGCGAGCGGGCGAGCCAGGCCTACCTCGGGGTCGACCTCGAAACCGGCCTCCTCGCCCTCGATGACCTCCATGCCAAAGTGGTGACCGCCACCCTCCCTCCGGCCTTGCTCCGCGCGGGGATGCTCATGCGGAGCGCCCACGGGGCCACCTTCCTCGACGTCGCGACCGAGATGGATCTCGTGCTCGACGTCTCGGTGCCCGACCAGGAGACGCTCAGGCTCCGGTTCGGAGGACACCGGCGCCTCGCGACCAACCAGGTCCGCGACAAGGACCAGGCCCCGACCCTGGGCTCCCAGGCCCAGGAGCTGGTCGAGATCGAGCGGGAACTCGCCGCGGGGAAGCGGGTCGTCTCCTTCCGGCTGCACGCCGTCGTCCGCGGCCGGACCGCCCAGGAGGCGGCCGACCGGGCGCGCGACGTGCGGTCGGCGCTCCAGACCCTCGGCTTCTCCGCGATCGTCGAGGGTCCGCTCGCGGGATCCCTCTTCCTCCAGTGCCTCCCCTTCGGCTACCGTCCCGAGAGCGATGGGCTCCTTCGCCGGAACCTGCCGCCCCAGGTGACGCTCGCGCTCGCCCACCTTCTCCCGGTCTACGGGTCGTTTGCGGGGACGCCGGCGCCTACCCAGCTCCTCCTCAACCGCCGCGGCGAACCCGTCTTCTTCAGCCTGTTCAACGGGAAGGAGGTCCCCCACGCCCTGGTCTCTGGAAAGTCGGGCGGCGGAAAGAGCGTCTTCGGCAACGACCTGATCGCGAACGGTCGCCGGGCCGGAGGACGCTTCTTCGTCCTCGATTGCGGCGGGAGCTACGAGAAGCTGACCCGGACGCTCGACGGGACCTACGTCAGCTACGCCCAGCGAAACCCGCCGCGCCTCAACCCCTGCGGGGTGGCCGGAGAGGACGGGAGCTGTCCCCCGGAGACGAACTCGTTCCTGCGCGACTGGCTGACCGAGATGGCGACGCGCGGTCAGGGAACGCTCGGCGTCCGGGACCAGAACCTGCTCTCGATGGCCGTGAGGAAGGCCTTCGCTGCGAAGCCGGGGAAGGAAGTCTTCCTGGGCGAGATCCACGACGCGCTCCGGTCGCTCGCAGGAGAGCATCCCGGCGCGAAGGACCTCGCGGTCTGCCTCTCCGACTACGTGAAGGACGGCCCCTACGCCCGGCTCTTCGACGGTCCGAACGGCCTGGACTTCTCCCGACCCCTGGTCGCCATCGACCTCGCCGGGGCGGCGCTCGAGAAGGCCGTCCAGAGCGTCCTCGTCATGGGACTCATGTACGGGATCGCCCAGGCGGCCAAGACGTGGCTCACCGAGGACAAGTACCTCCTGATCGACGAAGCGTGGACGCTCCTCAAGAGTCCTTCCGTCCAGGGTTTCATCGAAAACGTCGCCCGCACCGCCCGCAAGCACCGCCTGGCGCTCGTCGTCCTCTCCCAGCAGATCACCGACCTGGACGGCGAAACCGGGCGCGCGATCCTCGCCCAGATGAGCACGAAGGTCTGCCTCTACCAGGACCCGGACGCCATCCCCGCGGCGGCCCGGCTCCTCCAGCTCTCGAGCCGCGAGACCGAGCTCTTCAAGACCCTCCGGACCGTCCCGGGGACCTACAGCGAACTCTTCCTCAGGACCCCCTACGGCTCGGGCGTCGCGCGTCTCGTCCTCGATCCCCTCACCTACTGGATCATGACGAGCGACATGGGCGACCGGAAGCTCCTGGACACCCTGCTTGAGAAGGCCCGGACGAGAGGGCTCTCCGAGCGGGAGGGACTTCGCCAAGCGCTCCTCGAGGCGGCGCTCCGGTTTCCCCGGGGGGCGCCGACGCGATAGAAGCGATGGACCCGATCCGCGGCTGGAGCGCCATCGACACGCTCTACGAGATCAAGGGCTTCGAGATGACCGCCCGGCTGATGGGCTACCTCTACCCCGCGGGGGTCGGGATCATCCTCGGGGTGGGACTCGTCCACACCCTCTACAAGACCGCCTCCGAAGGTCGATACCGCGCGATCGCGGTCTACGTCGCCATGGCCCTCTTCCTGGCCTGGTTCCTCTCCCCCGCTCCGGTCCGGATCGCCCTCCCCGCGGGTTACGCCTACAACGCCACGCTCAAGGACCTCGTCCATGCCGCCCAGACGGCCGGCGGCGCCGAGCTCCGGACCGAGGCCCCTCGCATCATGATCCTCGTCCACGGCCTGGTCGACGGGCTCCAGCGGCTTCTCGTCCGAGCCGTGGACGAAAGCTTCGAGAAGGAGCCGTTCCGGCACGACCGGGGGGCCGCGCTCCTTCGGCTCTCCAAGATCCATGACTCGGATCTTCGCCGGCGCTACCACACCTTCGTCCTCTGGTGCCACCTCCGGGCCCTGGCGGCCCGCGAAAGGGAACGGCGCCCCCCGCCCACGCCCTACCACGACCCCTTCAAGATCCCGGCCGCCGAGTACGCCCCATTCTCCATCCCGGGCCTCGAGCCGGCCCCCGACCTCACGGGAACGGGGACAGGAGGACTGGGATCTCCCGATCTGCCCTGCTCCAGCGAGTCGGTGGAGCTCTCGAAACGGCTGATCGAACACGTCCGGCAGGCGCCGGAACTCCGGGAAACGCTCGGCGTCGTCCGAGACCTCCTCGCCGCCCAAGGAACGCTCGGCCCGGGCGCCGACCCCGGACACTCCCAACCCCTCGAGATCGTCAAAAGCTACGTCCTCTACAACGAGACGGTCGGACTCCTCTCGATGGAGGAAATCCGGACGCTCCAGCGAGCCCTTCCGGATTACGAGATGTTCGACCGGAAGACCCAAACCGACTCGAACGCCCAGACGTTCGAGAACAACATGCGCTCCTCGGTGAGCTGGCTCGTCAAGGGCTGGCAGTCGGTCGACCAGTGGATCAAGCACCGGGCCGAAGGGCCGGCCCTCTACTTCAAGGCGACCTCCTACGGCCCCTACGCCTACGGGATCGCGACGATGATCCTCCTTGCGATCTTCCCCTTCGCGGGGTTCATGGCGCTCTTCCCCGGCCATTGGAGCGCGCTCCTTGCCTGGGCGAAATACCTCCTCTGGGTCAAGCTCTGGATGGTCTTCTGGGCGATCCTCTCCCGCTTCAACGAGTGGAGGTACTCGCTCGAGGACATCGGGAACGACCCCTCGAACGGCCTGGGCGACCAGACCTACATCTTCCCCGCCATCGCGGCCATGTACCTCCTCACGCCCGCGCTCGCGCTCATCGTGGTCCAGCTCCTGAGCGTGGTCGGAAAGGGGGTCGGGGGCGCGATCGGGAGTTTCGTGGGGTCGGCCGGCGGCTCCGGCGCGAACGTCCTGGGACAGGCCCAACGGACCCTGGACCAGCTCGGCCAGGACGGCGGTGCTCCACAAGCCCCCGAAGCCGCGCCGGAACTGGCCGCTTCGGACGTCCCGATGTCACAAGACGAGATGGAGCGGGTCGGCCTGGGCTACGGCGTCAGTCCCGGCGGCGAGTCCGGAGACGCGGGCAGTGGGGGCGCGGCGGAAGGCGGCGCGGCGCGCGCCGCCGGGGCGGCAGCCGCGTAGGGGCAACTTCAAGGTTGAACTGGAGGGGACAAATGGATAGAAAGGCCCTTCGACCGGGGAAGGCGAGTTCTGGGGATGCAATCCCCATGGAGGATGCGGTGTTCGTCCCCCCGGCCGGCGATGCAAGAGGCGAGGAGTTCGTCGGGCGCCCGCTCGACAATGAAACGATCGCCCAGCTCTATAACGCCCTCGCCGTCAAGCTCCTCCGGGTCCTGACCGTCCAGCTCGGCCTTCACCGCCGGCCGGAGATCGTGGAGGACGCGGTCGCCGAGACCTTCGCCTACCTCACCCTGCGCGCGCAGGAAGGCCGGCCCCTCAAGATCGAGAAGGACGCCTTCGCGTGGTTGGTGACCGGCGTCGAGCGTCGCATTGCGGAGAAGCAGGAGCAAGAAGCGGCGGAGGCCACCGAGGGCGATGCCGCCCTCCGGCCCGCCGAGGCTTCGACCCCGGACCGCGCCCAGCGGCGGCCGCTCTCGATCATGGTGAGCGCCGAAGAGCTCGACGTCGTCGCCCAGGCCGCGGCCGGGCTCAATGAGAAGGAGCGCCGGGCCCTGGACCTGGTCTCGAACGAGGAGCTCGATCTCCAGACGGTCGCCGAGCGCCTCGGCATCTCCTACGACGACGCGCGGAAGTCCTACTCGCGGGGCAAGCGAAAGCTCCAGGACGCCCGCGGGCGCTGGTCCACGACCTTCCTCCAGGAGGCCGACAGCTACACCTACGCCCCCCGGACCCGGAAGGCCGCCCTCCAGGCCATCCGGATGCTCCCCACGGAGGAGTGCGAGATCCTCCTTCGGCGATACGTCGTCCGCACGTCCCCGGACGCCGCCGCGCGGTCCCTGGGCCTTTCTTCCGAGGCTTACGCCGAACGGCTCCGGCACGCCGAGGAGCTGTTCGCCAAGCGGTTCGGCATGAAGATCCCAGATGATCTCGAGGCCGTGCTCCGAAAGGATTGACCGTCCGCGATGTGCAACGAGACGCCCGCCCGCCTGGCCGAGCGCCTGCTCGGACTCCTGCCTGGATCCGGCGCTGGAGCGACCGGCGAGGAGCTCCTCCAGAGACTCCGAGTCGAGGCGGGCCTCTGCCAGGCGCACATCCCGGCGGTCGATCTTGCCCTCCGACGGCTCGTCCGCGAGGGCAAGCTCCTGACCGAGGCCGGGGCGGGGGCTCTCGACCTTCCCGCGACCGACCTCCTCCGGCTTTCGTTCTCCCTGGAGCCCCCGACCGTGGCCTTGCGGCCGGGAACGGTCCTCGACGGCCGGCTCGAGATCATCGAAGAGATCGGCCGGGGCGGCATGGGCATCGTCTATCGCGCCCGCCATCTCCGCCTCCGGAAGGAAGTCGCCGTCAAGGTCCTCTACCCGGCGTTGGAGGCCTCCGAGGCCAAGGCCCGCTTCCGGCGGGAAGCGCAGGCCATCGCGAACCTCTCCCATCCCCACATCGTCCCGGTCTACGACCTGGGGGAGGAGGGGGAGAACGTCTTCTACGTCATGGAGCTCCTGGGCGAGACGCTCGCCCAGAGGATCGAGCGCGAGGGCCCGCAGCCCTGGCCGGCCGCCCTCGAGATCATGCTTCACGTTGCCGAGGCCCTCCAGGCGGCGCACGAGCGGGGGGTCATCCACCGGGACATCAAGGCTGCGAACATCCTGTTCGACGGCCCCCGGGTGACGGACTTCGGGTGCGCGCTGGTCCGACCGGCCCCGGGAACGACGGCCGACTACGCGAGCCTCACCCGGCCGAGGACGATCATCGGCACCGTCCAGTACATGGCTCCCGAGGTCGCCAACCTCCAGGAAGGCGACCATCGGTCGGACCAGTATTCCCTGGGGGTCACGATCTACGAGACCTTGACGGGTCGGCCGATCCACGATCTTCCGCCGAGCCCGAGCCGCCAGCTCGAATGGATGTACCACCAGGCGAACGAACGGCACGTCCCGCTCCTCAAGCGGCGGCCGGATGTCCCTCGCGCGTTGGCCGAGGCGATCGAGCGCACGCTCTCGAAGTCGCCCGACGACCGTTACCCGACCTGGGCGAGCCTCGTCAAGCACCTGAGGCGGCTCGTCGCGAATCTCCCCCCGCCGCCGGCTTCGACCCGTCTTCCCGCCGCCCTCTCCCGGGCGCGCACGGAGAGCACGGTCGTCTCGCGCCTCCTTGGCCACATCGACCGGGAGTCGCTCCTCGTGACCACGACCTACGAGGACCTGTATGGCCCCGGATGCTTCTCGGTAAATCCGCCGTTCATGATGGCCCTAGGCACGCTCGCCAGGGAGCGGCGGATCCTCTCGCTCTCGGCCCGGATCGCCGCGCGCGACCGGAACCTCCGTGGAATTCCCGACTTCGAGGATCGGTATCTCGCGCAGGTGGATGCGCTCCGGACCGGCCAGGATCCCCCGGGCGGCGGTCCCGCTCTCAGCCTCGACCTCCGGGATTATCTCTGGATGGCGACGCGGCAGGCGACCCTGGACAAGGCCCAGGGCTTGCTTCCGGACCTGACCTCGGCCGAGGCGATCCTCGGGTTCCTCCGGGACGTGGCGGAGCATCCGGCGCTTCGCCCGTTCCGGGTCGCGGGTGACGTCCCCGCGGCCGAACCGGCCGCGGCATCTCCCTCATCCCCTCCGGCTCCCGCTCCCTCCCCCGTCCTCACGGTCTACGGGAATGAGGATCTCGTCGGCCAGAGGATCGGGCGCTACCGGATCGAGCGGCTCCTCGCCCAGGGAGGGATGGCCGCGGTCTACGAGGCCTTCGACGAGACCCTTGAGCGGCCGGTCGCCCTCAAGGTCCTCTCGCCCCGCCATGCGGCGGATCCCGAGTACGTCCGGCGATTCCTCCGGGAGGCGAAGGCGGCGTCACGGCTCCAGCATCCGAACATCGTGAGCGTCTACGGCGCCGAGCTCGAGGGCCCCTTCCTCTCGATCGCGATGGAGCTCGTCCGCGGACGAACGTTCCGACGGCTCGCCGCCGAGCGAAACACTCCCCTCGGGGCCGAAGAGGCCCTCCGGCTCGTCCGGCAGGCGGCCGAAGGCCTGGCCGCCGCGCATGCCGAGGGGCTCATCCACCGCGATATCAAGCCCGACAACCTGATGGTCGACGCCGCGGGCCGGGTCCGCATCATGGACTTCGGCCTCGTCAAGGCGCACGTGAAGGACCAGGATGGAACGGCCACCACCCAGGAGGTCTTCCTGGGAACGCCCAAGTACGCCTCGCCTGAGCAGTGCGAGGGCGGGACGCTCGACCCGCGGTCGGACCTCTATTCCCTGGGCGTCACGCTCTATGAGATCCTCTGCGGGGCCCTTCCGTATGCCGCCCGGAGCACGAGCCTCTATCTACGCATCATCCCCGACCCGAACACCCCTCCGGTCCCGCTCCGGGAGAAGAACTCCGGGGTCCCTCCCGAGGTCGAGGCGCTCGTCGGGTGGATGATCGCGAAGCAGCCCGCCGACCGGCCGGCCACGGCCGCCGAGTTGATCACGAGAATCGACGAAATCCTCGCCAAGCCGTTCGCCGGAGAGTCGCCTCGGCGTTCTCGGCGGCGCGTCGCGATCGCGGGCGCGGCGCTCGTGGTCACATGCGCGGCGATCGCGCTTGGCTGGTTCCTCCCCGGCAAGGCGCCTCCCTCCCCCACGGAGGAGGGGCGGCCGCTGCTCACTCCCCTGGCGGAGGTCCCGCCACGCCCTCCGGAGCCGCCTTCGCCCCGCCCCCCGGAAGAGAAGCCCCCCTTCCCGAAGGAACCGGAGACCCAGCCCCCAACCCCGGCGCCAACGGCGCCTCCCAAGAAGGATCCTGAAGTCGAGCCGCCGCCCCCCAAGCCGGCCACGGCGGACGAGATCCTGGCCGCCCACTCCCCGAGCGAGGACGAACTCCGCGCGTTGTCGCGGCTCCTCGAGCTTTCCCGCGCGAGCCTCCCGGAGCGCCGGCGCTATGAGTTCCAAGCCCCCATCGCCCGGCTTCTGGCGCTCGAGGCCCGCGAGAAACCCACGCCTTGGCTTTCGATCTTCGTGGGAGCGGAGAAGGAGCGGCTCGAGGCGGGGCGGACGGCCTTCGCGAAGCGTCCGCTCCTTGAACTCGGGATGGAGGCCGTCCTCACCCTCCGGGACGGGCAGAGCCTCCGCGGGCGCATCGTCGAGGAGCGGGCCGGTGAGATCGCCTTCGAGCGCCCCAACGGCTTCCGCGAAGCGGTGCCCCTGGAGCGCATCGGTCCCCTGACGTTCCTTCCCCCGTCCCCCGATCCGCGGGCGGCGATCCTCGCCCGTTCGGCGGCCGGAGACGCCCTCGGCCTCCTTCCCTCGCTGGACGGAGCCGGCGACTTCCACTCCGCGTGGCACGTCCTCCTCTTCGACCAGGGGATCGATGAGGCGCTCTTTTCGGCGGGCGCGGGCCACGTGGCGGCGCTCGACGGTCTCGAAGCGCCGGGCGCGTGGAAGGGATCCCTGGATCGATTCCTCAAGAACCGTCTCGCGCTCCTTGCCACGGAGAAGGAGGCCGCCGGGCTCTACGTCCGGCGCGAGGCCTCCCCCGACGCCCTCTCGAAGCTCCTCCTCGAGTACCCCCGGACGCAGGCGGGGACCCTGGCGGCCGGGCAGGCGCTCCATGATTGGAAGAAGGCCCTCCCCTCCGATCCCAAGCTCGACCTCGTCCGGAGCGAAGGCCTTCTCGGCTGGAATCCGCCGACTCTGGGGACCGTCCGGCAGGATCGGGAGACGGATGCGTTCGTCCTCAGCTCTCCCCGGCGCGGCGAGTGGGCCCGGATCACGCGACCCCTCTCGAGCGCCACCCTGGGCTATCTCCTCGCCTGGCGCTTCGAGGGGGCGGGGGCCGACCCGCCGGAGTTCGCCGTCGGTCTCACTCCGACCGAACACCTCCAGTTCGAGCCCAACCAAGCCGCCCTCTACCGGCGCGCTTCGGCAGGAGGGGAAGAGAAAGTGTCCCTGCTCCAAAGGGTCGAGGTCGATCTCGGCCCAAGGCGCGCCGAACTCGCCTTCGTCCCCAAGGCCGGACTGGTCCTCGTGTACCTGGGCGACCGTCTCCTCATGTCCCTCCCACCCGAGCACCGGATCGGAGGAGAGTTCGAGATCGGGGTTTCGGGAGGCACGGTCGTCCTCGAGTCCCTCCGCGTCGTCGAGCGTAAACGATAGACGCTTCGTTCCTGGAAGGAGAAAAAGATGCCTCACGCGCGCGTCCGGTGGTCCCTCGCCGTCTCGGTCCCCGTCTTCGCGGTCCTCGTGCCTCTCCTCTCGTGCGCCTCGTCCGGGGCGGAGCGGCCCGCCTCGCTCATGAAGGGCGACGGCGGCGTGGACACCCTGGTCACCCCCAAGGAGACGTTCAAGGGAAAGATCGTCTACGCCGACGGCTCCCAGGTGCGGATGGAAACTGACCGCGGGATCACCGTCATCCCGACCGCGACCATCGTGAACGCCCACCTGACCGCCGAGACGGAGCGGCGCTGGTTCCCCCGCGCGGGAGCCTCCCCCGAGGTCGCGCCTCCCTCGACGGACGCCCCCTCGTCCTCCTCGTGGTACCGCCGTCACGACTCGAAGGTCGCCGTCCGGGAAGAGCTCATCGACTGGCATTACGACCACGACGCGGCGGCCGCCTGCATCGGAAGGGAGGCGCTCAAACACCTCGAGGCGACCCCCGAGCTCGTCCTCCACGCGCCGCCCGGCGGCAAGGTCGTCTTCCACGACTTCCGAAACTACGGGTATCACGCCCACGCCTGGCCCAAGGGCCTCTACCAGGCTTCGCCCGACTCGCCCGGCCTTGCGATCCCGATCCCCGAAAAGGACGCACCGACGGCCCTCGCGTTCGTGAGCTTCGCCGCCGAGTATTCGACCCTGGAGAAGCACTCGAAATCCTCCTGGGTCCCCCCCGACGTCATCTATGCGCTCCTCAAGGGCGCCGAGGGTCGAGATCAGGCGCTCCGCCAGCAGCTCTTCGCGGGGGGCGGGCCGAGCACGACCGCCCTGGGGCATCTCACGGCCTTCGCGCTTCCCAAGGATCTCGAGAGCTTCTACATCTACCTCGCGGACGACGAGAAGAAGTCCCACGCCAAGGTCCTGGCCGGGACCTTCGCGGTCTTCGGAACCGCCATCCTCGAGCCGAGCGCCGTGATCGCCGTGCATGACGCGGACGGCTCGCTTTCGGCCCGGATCCTGAACGTCCCCTACCCGCCGAAGGGCGAGAGGCCGGCGCCGCTTTCGATCTGCACGGGAACCCCCGAGGACGCCGTCCCCCTCACGACCCTCCCCAACCTCCCCCCACGCATGGACCTCGTCCTGCCCGAGAGCGCGCCCAGGACGAAGGCCGACCTCTGGATCCACGCGCACGACGCCGCCTCCGAACTCCCCCAGCGGCTCCTCGTGGTCCACGGAACGGGCGTGTCCACCGCGGCGGATACGGTCGTCCAGGAGCAATCCCCGCTCACCGCCGAGAACGCGGCCGTCAAGGTCACGATCGACGTCTCGGCCGGCCGGAAGGAGGAGGACTATCCGGTCTGCGCGTGGGCGACGGTCAAGCGAACCTACGCCTGGAAGACGACCGGAGGGCGCTTCGCCCCGGGCTCCGTCCTCGCCCGCCCCGCGGCCCCGTCCTCCATCCGCACGACTCGCGTCATCCGCATGGCCCCCTCGAGCCACGCGATCCCCCTCCGGTTCGTCGGACCCAATCCCCCCGCCCCGAGTTCCGGCGGGAGCGCGCCCGTCCTGGGTTCGGGGTTCGCGGAGGGCATGGCCCGTGACGCCCTGCTCCGGGACGCCGGGACGCTTTTCAACCCGGTCATCACCGCGCCGCTCGGCACCTCAGGCGGAAGCACCTCGAACAACATGAACGTCACCATCATCGTCCCTCCCCCTTCGACGACCGGCAGCCTGGGCGGCAGCGCCGCTCCGAACCTCTCGGGGCAATACCTCCGAACCTGGGGGACGTCGAACGTCGGCCTTCTTCCCGGAGGCCCCGGCGGCGCCTACGGCAACACCATCGGCACGAACAACGCCCTGACGGGCGTCTACAAGAGCCCCAGCGGCGCGACCGTCTACGATCCGAACGCGCCGGGGGCGTGGAACTACTACAGCGACCCCAGCAGTCAAGGCGCCACCTCGATCAGCCTCGACCCAATCACGGGCCGGCCGAACATCCCCATTTCCAGAAGAAACCGGCCGTGAATCGAGTTCGCAGAATGCTCATCGTGGCTCTGTTGGGTCTTGGATTCCCTGCGATCGCGCTGGCGCAGTCACCGAGGCAGGAGCAGCAAGATCGCAACAGGCCAGAAACCTCCTCACCTCAGCAGAACACGCTGAGGCTGAGGCTGCTCTATTACTACGACGAGGAGAACCAAGCCCCCCACTTGCGCCACCCCCTGACGCCCTTCGGCATTCCCCAGTTCGGCCTGCGCGACTCCTCGAACCTCCTGGAGTTCGACGCCGACTACATCTTCCTCGGACGTCCCGAAGCAAGCGCCGAGGCCGCCCCGTTCATCACGCCTTCCCTCTCGCTGACCTCGCAAACGATTGAGGTCGGCCGGTCGTTCGGCGACGTCCAGCGTATCGTGACCGGCAATCCCTTCAACCCGCCCTCTCCCACGAAACCGGGGCTCTTCGGAAACGGCGCATCCGACGAGACGGACACCGGCAGCGCCGTCCTCATCGGCCCGGAGATCGATCTCCTGATCCAGCAGGATATGAGCCAATGGGGCGTCACCTCCTGGCTGCCGGCCTGGACCTCGCTTCACCTCTACGCCCGAGCCCTCGTGGGCGAGTTCGAGGTCTTCGACGTCGGAGAATGCGACCTCCGACTCCTGAGCTTCGGGCCTCGCGTGAATATCCCACTCCTCCAGGCGGAGGGGCTGCAAACCGGGCTCACCATCTCCGCAGGGCCGGCGTTCCTGTGGACCGACATCGGCGACGCGGTGGGAGCCGAGGCCGCTGCAGGACTTCGGTTCAACCTGCCCATCACCTCGGAGCTGGCCTTCACCACGACTGTGGGGTACGGCTACTTCAGCGCCGAGAACGTCGCCTCGCACGGCCCCCTCCTCAACTTTGGGCTGACCCTTTCTTGGTGACCGCATGATCCCGCGACTACCCCCCAGCGTCGTCCTCGCGCTTCTCCTCGTCGGTTGTCCCGACGACGTCGGGAAGGATCTCGCCGGCCCCGGGGGCGCCGCCACCGTTCCGCTCGCCGCTCCGACCAACCTGACGGCGACGATGGGCGCCGGCACGGAGATCCGGCT
>Ga0187893_10012660_pt1 | contig 11917 bp, 14 predicted proteins | sample MA1701074metaG_FD_139574 | JGI IMG/M metagenome (GOLD analysis project Ga0187893, IMG submission 139574) | White microbial mat communities from a basaltic lava cave in the Kipuka Kanohina Cave System on the Island of Hawaii, USA - MA170107-4 metaG ... | reverse complement strand
TAGAGCTGGAACGCCTTTTCCGGCTTCTCTTTCTTGTGCACCACCGCGCCGACCGCCTGGATCATCGCGACCGGGTCGTCGGACTGGAAGATGTTGCGCCCCATGTCGACGCCCGCCGCGCCCTGGTCGATCGCCTTCCAGGCCATGGTGAGCGCGTCGAGCTCGGGCAGCTTCTTGCCGCCGGCGATCACGATCGGCACCGGGCAGCCGGCGCACACGCGCTCGAAGCCTCCCTCGATGAAGTAGCTCTTGACGTAGTGCGCGCCGAGCTCGGCGGCGATGCGCGTGGCGAGCCCGAAGTAGCGCTCGTCGCGCTTCATCTCCGCGCCGACCCCGGTCACCGCCATGGTCGGGATGCCGTAGCGGTTGCCGGTGTCGATGAGCTGCACCAGGTTGCGGATCGACTCGTGCTCGTAGGGCGCGCCGATGTAGATCTGGGTGGTGATGGCCGCGGCGTTCAGCCGGATCGCGTCCTCGATGTCCACCGCGATCAGCTCGCGCGACAGCTCGGTGAGGATGCTCTGCCCGCCCGAGCAGCGCAGCACCAGCGCGTTGGTGGCCGAGGCGGGGATCACCGAGCGCAGCGCGCCGCGGGTGCACATCAGGACGTCCGCGTACGGGATCAGCGGCACGATGTTGAGGTCGATGCGCTCGAGCCCGGTGGTCGGCCCCTGGAAGTAGCCGTGGTCGAACGCGAGCATCACCGTGCGGCCCGATTGCGGGTTGAAGATGCGCGCGAGGCGGTTCTGCATCCCCCAGTCGAGCGCGCCGCCGCCTTTCAGGTAAAAGGCGCGGTTCTGCTGCGGCACCCCGATACCGAAGTCCTTGCCTTCTCTGATATCGTCTTTGTCGGCCATATCCGTCAACCATACCATCAAGCAGGTGTTTCCGCGGAAATGAAGCGCTCGACCTTTCGCTGCACGCCGAGCCTGGCGCCTTCGCGCTCGAGCGCGGCTTCGAACCCCGCCTCGTCCTTCACGCCCTCGAACACTTCCATGTAGGTCGTGGGATCATCGCGCCGGCGCATCCAGCGGCCGCGCACGCCGGTCTGCTTTTCGATCGTGGAAAAGAGCGCCTTGACCCGGGAGCGAACCTCGTCCAGGCGCTCGGCAGGAACCTTGTAATAGACGTAGATGTTCAAACCGGCATCACCGCGAGCGCTTCGCCGGCCGCGCTGTCGACGATCACGCCACCGTTGAATTCCTCGCCCGGCCGGGGGTTCATCCCCTGCGGCAGCTGCAGCCGGGTCATGCGCCGCTTCACCTGCCCGAGGTGCTGCGCGCGCGCGACGATCTCCTGGCCGGGGTAGCAGCCTTTCTGGAAGTCGACGCCGCCGAGGGCCTCGAGGTTCACCATCTGCGGCACGAACTTGTCCTGGGTGGCGGCGGTGATCAGCGGCCGCCCGGCGCGGATCTCCTGAACAGTCCAGTCGTCTTCCGGGCGGGCGCAATTCTGTGCCAACCCCTTTCCGATCTTCAGGAAGCGGCGCTCGCCGACGCCGACCGTGACGGTGTCGCCCTGCCAGGCCACTCCGGCGGCGCCCGGATCCGCGTCCCAGAAGCCGAACTGCGTCCACGCTTCGCTCTCGTCGGCGATCCTGACCTTCGAGCGCAGGATGAACATCGACAGCCGCTTCGCCACAGCGGGGGCGAGGTCGCTCGCGAGCTGCAGCAGGAATCCCTGCGGCGCAGGGATCACCAGCATCGTGGCGAGGAGCCGTCCCTTCGCCGTGCACCAGCCGGCGAGCGCGGCGCGATCGGGCGGCAGGTTGGCGATGTCCTTGGTGAGCTGCGCGTGCAGGAAGTCACGCGCCTCGGCGCCCGACGCGGCGAGGATCCCATAGCGGCTGAGGCGCGCGCACTCCATCGTAGAATGCGCATTTTACAGTCGCGTTCTTGCTGAAGACCCTTCTCACGCTGGTTGTTCTCTCCGTCGCCGCGGTCGCGGGCTACGGCGCCTGGTACGTCGGCTCGCCGGTGAAGGTCCGCCAGTACCCGGTCGAGGTGGAGATCCCGCGCAGCGCCGGGTTCCGCACCGCGATGGAGCAGCTCGAGAAGTCAGGGGTCTCGATGCGGCGCTACGAGTTCGAGCTGCTGGCGCGCGCGTTCGGCAAGGTGCGCGACATCAAGGCCGGCAGCTACGAGATCACGGTGCCGGTCACGCCGCTGCAGCTCCTGGACAAGCTCACGCGCGGCGACGTCACCCAGGCCGAGGTCAGGCTGATCGAGGGCTGGACCTTCGCGCAGTTCCGCGCCGCGCTCGACGCGAGCCCCCACCTGCGACACGACACCAAGGGCATGACCGACGCCCAGATCCTCGAGCGCCTGCGCGCGACCGAGACGCATCCCGAAGGCCTGTTCTTCCCCGACACCTATCTTTTCGGCAAGGGCGCGAGCGACCTCGCGGTGCTGCGCCGGTCCTACCGCGCGATGGCGCGCCACCTGAAGGAGGAGTGGGAGACCCGCGACACCGGCGTCCCGTACCGCACGCCCTACGAGGCGCTGACCATGGCTTCGATCGTCGAGAAGGAGACCGGGCAGGCGGGGGAGCGCGACCTGATCGGCGGCGTGCTGGTGAACCGCCTGCGCATCGGCATGCGGCTGCAGGCCGACCCGACCATCATCTACGGCCTGGGCAGCGCCTTCGACGGCAACCTGAAGAAGAACCACCTGGTCGACGACGGGCCGTACAACACCTACACCCGCGCCGGCCTGCCGCCGACGCCGATCGCGATGCCGGGCCTCGCCTCGCTGCGCTCGGCGATGCGCCCGGGCAAGACCGACGCCTTCTACTATGTTTCGAAGAACGACGGCTCGAGCCATTTCTCGCGCACCCTGGAGGAGCACAACCGGGCGGTGGCCCGCTACCAGCTGCGCGGCGGCAAATGAGGGGCCGGTTCATCACGCTCGAAGGCGTGGACGGCGCGGGCAAATCCACGCACCAGAAATTCATCGCCGACTTCGTCGCCGCAAGAGCGCCGCACGTGATCCAGACGCGCGAGCCCGGCGGCACCGAGCTCGCCGAAAAGCTGCGCAAGGCGATCCTCGAGGAGCCCATGGCGCCGCTCATGGAGACGCTGCTGATCTTCGCGGCGCGCGCGGACCACGTTACGCGCGTCATCCAGCCCGCGCTCGAGGCCGGCCACTGGGTGGTCTGCGACCGGTTCTCGGACGCGACCTACGCCTACCAGGGCGCGGGGAAGGGCGTGTCGTTCGAGCTGATCGGGCGTCTGCGCGACGCGGCGCATCCCGGCCTGCGCCCCGACCGCACGCTGGTGTTTGATTGCTCCTATGAAATCTCCCGGAAACGCCTCGAAGGAAAGACGCTCGATCGCTTCGAGCGCGAGGACCGCGAGTTCTTCGAGCGGGTGCGCAACGCCTACCTCGTGCGCGCCAAGGCGGAGCCCGCCCGCATCCGCGTGATCGACGCGGCCATGGACGTGAAGAAAATCCGCAAGATGCTGGAGGAAGGGCTCTCGGACCTGTGATGCACCCCTGGAACCAGCCGGTCCTCGACTCGCTCGCCGGCCGCCTCGAGCGCCTGCCGCACGCCCTGCTGATCCACGGCCCGCGCGGCGTGGGGAAGCTCGCGCTCGCCACGCGCGCTGCGCAACTGCTGCTTTGCAAAGGCAAGAAGAAGCCCTGCGACGCCTGCGACGCGTGCCGCTGGTTCCTCGCCGGCAACCATCCCGACTTCCGCCGCGTCGAGCCCGAGGTGCTGTGGCAGGAGCCGCCGGAGAAGCCGAGCATCGAGATCAAGATCGAGCAGGTCAGAGCGCTGGCCGATTTCCTCGGCGTGGTCTCGCACCGCGGCGGCCGGCGGGTGACGCTGGTGCACCCGGCGGAGCACATGAACCCGTCGACCGGGAACGCGCTCCTCAAGGGGCTCGAGGAGCCGCCGGGCGCGGCGATGTTCATCCTGGTTTCGCACCGCCCGGCGCTGCTGCTGCCGACGATCCGCAGCCGCTGCGTCTCGATCCCGGTCGCCATCCCGCCGAGCGACGCGGCGCTCAAGTGGCTTGCCGGCCAGGGTGTCAAGGACGCCGAGCGGCGGCTTGCCTATGCGGGCGGCGCGCCCTTGCGCGCCGTGGAGCAGGAAAGCGTCCCGCTGGCGCCGGTCCACGTTCGCGAGGGTATCGATCCGCTGGCCGAGGCGCTGCAAAAGCTCGCCCTGGACAGCGCGCTCTCGGCCTTCGGACTACCGCCCAAGTACCAGACCACAACCGCCAGGGTTGCGCGCGAGAAAGCCCGGGAATGGCTCGCCTTTGCGCGCCGCATGGGACAGGAAAGGCTGCTCAGCCGCCACCCGCTCAACCCGCGGCTCTTTTCCGCCGCGATGCTCGGGGCGCTGCCTACAAACGAGACGACTGGGGACGAGCCGCCGGCGGGCTCTGCCGGAGGGTCAGGCTGACGCGCGCCTGGTCGAGGGACGTCTCCCGAAGCGTGTCCAGCGCGGCCTCGAAGCGCCGGACCGACACCGCGAGGACTTCGAGCGCCGACTTGGTGAACTGCGCGGCGGTGAGCTCGATCTCCGTCAACTCGACCATGCTGCCGCTCGCCGGGTCGCGCCAGTAGAAGGGCATCAGGCCCGAGAGAGCGAGGGCGATGGCCGCGAGGGTTCGCGGATCCTTGTAAGGCTCCTCCGGGAACAGCTTGCTGTGCGCCCGGGCGGGCGGCCTTGGAGAGCGGCATGAACACGCGCGGATCATAAAAACTCGACACCCGGGAAATAACCGCAACGGCACGCGGGAGAGGGTTCCTGCGTAGCTCGCTTGGCTCAGTACTGGTCCGGGCGGGCTATCGGACCAGATTTAACATAATACACATTGCCTGCCTGACGCATGTGAGAAAGAAGCGGCGGCCGGTCGTTCCCGCGAACGCGGGAACCCATGTTTTCAACAAAATAGGCTCCCGCGTTCGCGGGAGCGACTTCTTCAGACCTTCCCTCTAGTTCAGCTTGTCGGCCGGTGGGACCGGCAGGCGGGCGACCGGAATGCCCTCGTCGACGAGGTCCTGGTGCTCCTCGTTGGTCGCCTGGCCGCGGATGGCGCGCGCCGAGGCTTCCTTATAGAAGATCTTGCGCGCTTCGGAGGGGAATTCGCGCCCCACGTCCTCGCTCTTGGTGAGGAGCTCGTCCAGCATGCGCGAATAGAGCATCTGGGCGACCGCGAACGGGTCCTTGCCCTCCATATCTGGCGTCTTGGCCGGCGTCTTCGCCGGCTGGGTAGCCGGCTTGGGCTCGGGCGCGCCCAGGTTGACCCGGGCCGCCGACGGCACGCGCGAGACATTTGCCGAGCCGCAGCTCGGGCAGGAAAGGAGCTTGCGGCCGCGCTGCGAGTCGAAGTCCGCCGCCGAGCCGAACCAGCCCTCGAAGCGGTGTCCCTCGCCGCAAAGCAGATCGAAAACAATCATTTCGGTGATTCTACAATGCTGCCATGAGGAGATACCGGGACGATCCGGGGGCGCTCCAGGGGCTGGTGGAGGCTGACCGGGTCCACCGCGACGTCTACATCGACCCGGAGGTGTTCCAGCTCGAGATGGAGCGCCTGTGGGCCCGCACCTGGATCTACGTCGGCCACGCGAGCCAGGTGCCCCAGCCGGGCGATTTCATCACCGCCGACATCGCCGCCAAGCCGGTGATCATGGTGCGCCACACCGACGGCACGGTGCGCGTGCTGATGAACCGCTGCGCGCACAAGGGCACCAAGGTGGTCTACGACTTCTCGGGCAACACCGGCAAGACCTTCCGCTGCCCTTACCACGCGTGGACCTATCGGACCGACGGCACGCTGCTGCAGATTCCCTTGAAGCAGGGATACGAAGGCACACGCCTGCAGCCCCTCGGATTGACCCCGGTCGCGCACGAGGTCTACCGCGGCTTCGTGTTTGCCCGCCTCGCCCCCGGCCCCGGCTTCCGCGACTACTTCGGCGACTCGCTCTCCTCGATCGACAACCTCGCCGACCGCTCGCCCGAGGGCGAGCTGGAGATCGCCGGCGGGTGCCTGCGCTACCTGCACAACTGCAACTGGAAGATGTTCGTCGAGAACCTGAACGACACGATGCACCCGATGATCGTGCATGCCTCCTCCGCCGGCACCGCGAAGCGCTTATGGGAGGGCAAGCCCGCCGACCTGCCCAAGCCGATGGCGATCGAGCAGTACGCGCCGTTCGCCAACGACTACAAGTTCTTCGACGACATGGGAGTGCGGGTCTACCCGCACGGCCACGGCTTCTCGGGCGTCAATTTCTCGATCCACTCAGCGTATTCGTCGATACCCGAGTACGAAGACGCCATGCGGCGCGCGTACGGCGAGGAAAGGGCGAAACAGATCCTCGGCACGGTGCGCCACAACACCGTCTACTACCCGAGCCTCACCATCAAGGGCGCGATCCAGTCGATCCGCGTCGCGCGCCCGCTCGCCGCCGACAGGACGGTGATCGAGTCCTGGACCTTCCGGCTGAAGGGCGCGCCCGAAAAGCTCCTCGAGCGCACCGTGATGTACAACCGGCTGATCAATTCGCCCATGTCAGTCGTCGGCCACGACGACCTGCATTGCTACCGCTCGGCGCAGGAAGGGCTCGCGGCCGAGGGCCTCGAGTGGGTGAACCTGCACCGCAATTTCGACCCGGCCGAAATGAGCGCCGAAGAGCTCACTTGCAACGGCACCAGCGAGATTTCCATGCGCAACCAGTTCCGCGCCTGGCGCGAATTCATGCATGAATGAAGGCGAGCTCGCCCGCTTCGTGCTGTGGGAAGCCAGGCTGATCGATGAAAGGCGCTTCGACGAGTGGTACGAGCTGTTCACCGACGACGCCTACTACTGGGTGCCGCTCGCGCCGGGTCAGACCGACCCCCTCGCCCACAACTCGCTCGCCTACGACGACAAGCTGCTCCTCAAGCTGCGCATCGAGCGCCTGAAGCAGCCGACCGCCTATTCACAGAAACCCCAGAGCAGGTGCCTGCACGTGATGCAGACGCCCGAAGTCGAGAAATCCGATGGGGCGCGCGGCGAATTCCTGGTGCGCACGCCCTTCCTCTATACCGAGACCCGCGGCGACGAGTCACAGCGCTACGCCGCCACCGCCTGGCACACCCTGGTGCGCGCCGGCGACGGGCTGCGCATTCGCCTCAAGCGCGTCGACCTCCTGAACGCCGACGCCGCCCTGCCCTCGATCCAGCTTTTCCTGTAGCCGCGGCGAGCTCACTCGACCTGCAGCTCGGCCGCGCCCAGTCCCTCGATCTCGAAGCGCACGTGGTCGCCGCTCTTCACGGCCTTGGTAGTGATGATGCTGCCTGTAATTACTACATCGCCCCGCACCAGGCCACGGCCGATCGAGGCGAGGTGGTCGGCGAGCCAGGCCACCGCATCGAAGGGATGGCCCATCGCGTCGCCGCCGCGCCCCTCGCCCACGTTGTTTCCATCGATGAACGCGACGCCGCGGGCCGCGGCGAGGTCGATTGACCGCCAGTCCGTCACGGGAGCGCCGAGCACCGCGCCTTCGCTCCAGCAATTGTCGGCGATCAGCTCGAGCGGATGCTTCGCCAGCACCTTGTAGTCGGCACTGCGATCATCGGCAAGTTCGATTCCCGGCATCACCGCGCCGACCGCCTTGGCTACGCGGTCGCGGAAGAACGGCTTGTCGATGGCGGGCAGATCCTCGGCAAGCTGGACCGCCACCTCGAACTCGACCACCAGGCGCACGTAGTCGGCGGCCCGCACGCGCGCCGTGGCCCGGTGCAGGGTCGACTGCAGCAGGATCCCGGCCATCGGCGTGTCGACGCCGACGAAGCGCCGCATTTCCTCGGAGGTCAGCGCGAGCTTGTAGCCCGCGCGCGCGCCGAGCTTCTGCGCGCGCAGCGCGACGAACGCGTCCTGGATCGCGTAGGCCTCGCTTTTGGTGCGCGGCGCGAGCTTCGGCGGCAGGGGCGCGAAACGCTCCCGCCGCTCGTGCGCCTCAAGCAGATGTTTTGCGGCTTCCTGGGTGGACATGGCCGCACGCGGGGCATTCCCGCTTGCTCCGGTCGAACGCTTCGAAAAGGGGCGGCAGGTCGGAAACGATGTTCTGCACGTTCACCTCGACCCGGTGCACCAGCGCCCAGCATCTCGGGCAGTACCACTCGAAGCCGTCGTTGACCTCGAGCGGCCGCACCTTCTCGACCACCAGGCCGACCGAGCCCGCCGGGCGCTGCGGCGAGTGCCGGCAACGGCCGGGGACGAGCAGGATCTCGCCCTCGCGGATGGGGAGGTCGCGCGGCTTCCCGTCTTCGATCACCTTGAGGATCATGTTTCCGCGCAGCTGGTAGAAGAACTCCTCGTACGGATCGTCGTGGTAGTCGGTGCGCGCGTTCGGCCCGCCGATCACCTGCACGATGAGATCAGCGGCCTGGCTGAACACCATCCGGTTGCCGACTGGCGGCTTGAGGAGGTGCGCGTGCTCCTCGATCCAGCGCGAGAAGTTGAAGGCGGCGAGCGGCATCAGTGGCTTTGGATTGGTGCCCGGGGCCGGACTCGAACCAGCACGGCCTTGCGGCCTAGGGATTTTAAGTCCCTTGCGTCTACCAGTTTCGCCACCCGGGCAGCGGGTGGGTCGGAAAATAAGGGAAAAGCTGGAGGCGCGAGTCGGAATCGAACCGGCGTCCACGGCTTTGCAGGCCGCTGCATGACCACTCTGCCATCGCGCCAAAAACAAGGAGGGAAGGTGCGGCCGCTAAGGCCGGACCTTCCCACGTGTAACTGGAGCGGGAAACGAGTCTCGAACTCGCGACCTCAACCTTGGCAAGGTTGCGCTCTACCAACTGAGCTATTCCCGCGTCGATCACAAATTATAAGTCAACTGCCGAGCGATGCGTAAGGCAGCGCCTTGCGCAGGTAGTAGAGCATCGACGCCACGGTGAGCACCGCGGCGACGTTGATGAGGATGGTGCCGAGCCACTGGCAGTCGAGCGTGAGCAGCGGGTCGTGGTAGAGCAAGAGCGGGATCGCGATCATCTGCGCCGTGGTCTTGAGCTTGCCGATGTAGGCGACCGCGATGCTCTTCCCCTGCCCCACCTTGGCCATCCATTCGCGCAGCGCCGAGATCGCGATCTCGCGCCCGACGATGATCAGCGTGACGAGCAGGTCGACCCGCTGCAGGTAGAGCAGCGCCAGCAGCGCGCCGACCACGATCAGCTTGTCCGCCACCGGGTCGAGGAACGCGCCGAACGCCGACATCTGGTTCAGGCGCCGCGCGAGGTAGCCGTCGAGCCAGTCGGTGATCCCCGCGAAGATGAAGATTGCAGTCGCCGTGATGTTCTTTGTCTCATCAGAAACCCAGGGAACATAGAAGATGCCGATGAGCAGCGGGATCAGGATGATCCGCGACAGGGTGATGAGGTTGGGCCAGTTGAGCGGCATCAATGAAGATGTTTGTAGATACGCTCCGCCAGCGGGCGGCTGATGCCCTCGACATTGGCGATGTCGTCTATCGCGGCGGCTTGCACTCCCCGCAAGCCGCCGAACGCCTCGATCAGCGCCTGGCGGCGCTTCGCGCCGATGCCCGGAATTTCAGTAAGCAGCGACGTGGTGCGCGCCTTGCCGCGCCGCGCGCGGTGCCCGACCACGGCGAAACGGTGCGCCTCGTCGCGGATCGCCTGGATGAGGTGCAGTCCCGGGTGCGACGGCGCGAGCTCCAGCGCGCGCGCTTCGGACTCCAGGATCAGCTCCTCTTCCCCGGGCTTGCGCTCCGGCCCCTTGGCCACGCCCACCACGCACACCTGATGCAGACCTAAATCGTGCAGCACTGCCGAAGCAACGCTTGCTTGTCCCTTGCCGCCGTCGATCAGGATCAGGTCCGGTATCTTTCCGGCCTCGGCGGTGACGCGCTCGTAGCGCCGCGCGAGCGCCTGGCGCATGGCGGCATAGTCGTCGCCGGGCGTGACGTCGCGGATGTTGAAGCGCCGGTACTCGGCCTTCTGCATCTGGTTGCGGTTGTAGACCACGCACGAGGCGACCGTCGCCTCGCCCATGGTGTGGCTCACGTCGAAGCACTCGACGCGCTGCGCTCCCGCCGGCAGGCCGAGCGCCTCGCGCAGCGCCTGCAGCCGTGTCTCCTGCGTGGCGCGGTCGCGCACGCGCTGCGAGATCGCGAGCAGCGCGTTCTTGCGCGCCATGTCGAGCCAGACTTTCCGTTCCCCGTGGGACGGGGTGACCACATGGGCTCCAGGAAGGTCCACTTCTTCACTCGCGACGATGAGACCCGGGACCGGCTGCTCGAGATAGTGCTGCTCGAGGAAGGCGCCGACAACCTCGCCCGGCGTCGCGTCCTCGGCGTTCGACGGGAAGAAGCTGCGGTCGCCGACGTGCCGGCCGGTGCGGATCATCACCAGGTTGACGCAGGCGATGCCGCCCTCGATCACGCAGGCGACCACGTCGGCGTCGACGCCGCGATTCGACTCCACGTACTGGCGCGCCTGCATGCGGGACAGCGCGCGCACCTGGTCGCGGTAGGCGGCGGCTTCCTCATAGCGCCGCGCTTCCGATGCGCTGTTCATCTTCCTGTTCAGATTCCCGATCACATCATCCTCGCGGCCTTCGAGGAAGAGCGCGGCGTTGGCCACGTCCTCGGCATAGAGCCCGGCCGAGATCCTGCCGGTGCACGGCGCGGTGCAGCGCCGGATCTGGTGCAGCAGGCAGGGGCGCGAGCGGTGCTCGAACACCGTGTCCTCGCAGGTGCGCAGGCGGAACACGCGCTGCAGGAGCTGGATGCTCTCACGCACGGCGTAGGCGTGCGGGAACGGCCCGAAATAGCGGTGGCGCCGGTCCTTCGCGCCGCGGTGGAAGCCAAGGCGCGGGAACTCGTGACCGGTGATCGCGAGGTAGGGATAGGACTTGTCGTCGCGGAACAGGATGTTGTAGCGCGGCGCGAGGCTCTTGATTAGGTTGTTCTCGAGCAGCAGCGCCTCGCCCTCGGAGCGCGTCGCGGTGACCTCGATCGCGGCCACCTGGCCGATCATCACCTGGGTGCGAGGGCTGTGCGCCTGCTTGTTAAAGTACGAGGCGACCCGCTTCTTCAGGTCCCTCGCCTTCCCCACGTACAGCGCCTCGCCCTCGCTTCCGAGCATGCGGTAGACCCCGGGGAGATTCGGCAGCCCGGCGACGAAGGACTTCGGGTCGAACACGAAGATCATTTTATATCGTGTAAAATCCACGCCCTTTTCTTCATGGCCAAAGTCGAAGCAGTCGGGATCCGTCCCGGCAACCTCCTCGAGTGGAACAAGCGCGTCTGGCGCGTGCTCAAGTCCTATCACGTGCACGTCGGCGGCCGCGGCGGCGCATTCATGCAGGTCGAGATGAAGGACATCGAGAGCGGCACCAAGACCAACCAGCGCTTCCGCACCGAGGACAAGGTCGAGCGCGCGTTCGTCGACCCACGCGACATGCAGTTCCTGTACCAGGACGGCGAGAGCTACGTCTTCATGGACAAGGAGAACTACGAGCAGCTCTCGCTGCCCGCCGAGTTCCTCGAGGGGCAGGCCGGGTACCTGCTGCCCAACACCGAGGTGCAGATCAACTTCTACAACGGCCGCGCCATCGGCGTCGAGCTGCCGCCCTCGGTGGTTCTCACAGTGGTCGACACCGAGCCCGGCATCAGGAACGCCACCGCCACCAACACCTTCAAGCCGGCGAAGATGGAGACCGGCATCACGGTGCAGGTGCCGCCCTTCATCAACAAGGGCGAGAAGATCAAGGTCGACACCGCCGAAGGCACCTACATGGAGCGCGCGTAGCTAAATAGGGACACCCATTAGCCGGCCGTTGGAGTTGCCCCGTTTCAGTGGACGGTTTAGCGCTTGGGTCACAAGCGGTTATCCACAGGCTGCGCGCGGGGCGCCTCAAACGCAACCGAGCGCGCAGGCCTGTGGGTAACCGCGTGCTCGT
>Ga0187893_10012658_pt1 | contig 11920 bp, 7 predicted proteins | sample MA1701074metaG_FD_139574 | JGI IMG/M metagenome (GOLD analysis project Ga0187893, IMG submission 139574) | White microbial mat communities from a basaltic lava cave in the Kipuka Kanohina Cave System on the Island of Hawaii, USA - MA170107-4 metaG ... | reverse complement strand
GCCGGCTCGAGCCCGGGCGGGACGGGCCCGCGCTGCGCCTCGGGATGCGGCTCGTGCGCGGGCTCTCGAGGCGCGACGCCGACGCGGTCGCCGCCGCCGCCGCGCGGGAGGGCCCGTTCTCGACGACGGCGGAGATGTTCCGCGCGTCCGGCGTCCCCCCGGCGGCCCTGAAGCGCCTGGCCGCCGCGGACGCGTTCTCCTCGATGGGCCTCTCGCGCCAGGCCGCGACCTGGCAGGTCGGGGCGTTGAAGGACGAGGACCTCCCGCTCTTCCCCGCCCGCGCGTCGGAGTCGTCGGCGGGGATCGACGCCCTCCCGCCCGTCCCCCCGGCGGTCGAGGTCGCGAAGGACTACGGCGCGGCGTCGCTCTCCTTGAAGGCGCACCCCGTCTCGTTCCTGCGCGAGGCGCTCGACGCGCGGGGCGTCGTCCCCGCCGCGCGCCTGTCCGACCCCGCGGCCGCGCCGCACGGGACGGCGACCGCGGTCGCGGGCGTCGTCCTCGTCCGCCAGCGCCCCTCGACGGCCGGCGGGATCGTCTTTTTCGGTGAGGACAGCGGGGCCTTCGCGGCCGTCGACGCCCGGACTGGGAGACCGCTGTGGCACTTTCACACAAGCCAGGTGTGGAAGGCCTCGCCGATGACGTACATGGTGCACGGCAAACAGTACGTGAGTATCGCCGCGGGTGCGAATATTCTCACGTTCGGCCTGTAGGGCGCGTGTGCCCGTCCGGGGCCGGTGCGCGAAATGCCCGATGTCAGGCGTCTACGGCGCGCGAAAGGCCGGCTGAACCCACGCCTCGTCACCGTTGGAGCATACGACGCGCGCGCGCACGTAGCGCTCCCCGCCAAAGGTGTAGCCCGGGCTCAATTCCGTCGACGTCGCCAGCAGACGCCCCCCGTCGCCGATAAACTGCGTACGATAACGGGCGTTCCCCTGCGGCTTGATCTCCAGGCGCAATCCTGTGGCGCTGCGGCGGACATCCGTCAGCTCGACGCCCGTGGAGGAATAGAACTCGCCCGCCGCCAGAGCGGTGATGATATTCTGCCGCGTAAGCGTGGCGGCCCGCACCGTCACCCAGCCGCGGCCGGGATTCGAGTACTGTTTGCCGAATCTCTTGAAGTGGTGCGCGTCGTCCACGGCGATGCCGTACATTCGCCTGCCGGCGGTGAGCAGCGCATCCCACATCTCTTCGAGCGACTCCGATCCTCCTCCGCCGAGATTGTGCACCGTGGGATGCCCGTTATACACCTCGAAAAGGCTCAGGTTCTCCACCGCCAGGAGTTCTTTTGAGCCAAACGCCCAGCCGAAATTCGGGTGGTTGACCGATGGCAGCCCTTCGGCCTCACGGATCGCGTTCACGTTGCCCTGAATCGTCGCGATCATCGAGGCGCCCTTGGTCGGAACCACCAGCCGCGCGATGTTATAGGCGTTGACGTGCACGGGCTTTTTCTCGAACGAGTCGGTGACTTCCTCGCCGGGTATGAGTAGGAATTTGCCGGTTTCGCCGAGAACTTCATTCAGGGGCTGCGGATCGGTGAATCGATTGTGGTCGCTCAGCACGAGGAACTGGTAGCCGTTGTCCTTGTACCATCGTGCGACTTCTTCCGGCGCGGTGTCGCCGTCGCTGCGCGTCGTGTGCGTATGCAGGTTCCCTCTGTACCAGGCGGCTTGGGGCGGATCCTGGGCCTGAAAGGCGGTGACAGCGCACAACAGGCCAATGGCGGCGGCACGAAGGAGGATAGCTCGCATAGGTCCCAGTTTCGCACGGAACTAAAGGGCGGACCGAAATCCCGCGCCGTCCGGAGCCCGCTCGCCAAAGAGGCCGCCCTCACGCAGCATCGACGAAACTTCCCCGCCTCCAACGGGTTAGAATACAGACGAAATGCGCTTGCACCGCCTGGGGATCGGGCTGGTGGCCGCCGCCTGCTCTCACGCCGCCACGTTTGGCACGGTGGTGCCTCTGGTGGGTGGAGCCTCGGACCTGGTCGTCGACGATGCGCGCGGCCGCCTTTACCTGGTCGCTCCCACCCGCAACCGCGTCGAGGTCTTTTCGATCCCCCAGCGCCGCTTCCTCAGTCCCATCCCCACCGAAGAACTGCCCCTCTCGGCCGCGAAGTCCCGCAACGGCCGATTCCTTTATGTGGCCGTGCACACTTCGGCGGCCCTCATGGTCATCGACCTCGAGGCTTTGACGGTGGTCAACCGCGTCGGCCTGCCGGCGCGCCCGGAAGGCGTCGCGATCGGGCATGACGAGAGAGTCCTGATTTCCACGGTCGGCACAGGTCCGAACAACTCGCAGAACGTCCTGATCGTGTACGACCCCAACGCCGCGCAGTCCTCCGAGAGCCTCTTCAGCGTCGCGTTTTCGCCGCCGCCGCCGGCCGATCCGACGCTGCCCGCTCCCGCCGGCCGGCCGTTTCTGGCAAGCCGCAGCCAACTTGCCGCCACCCGCGACGGCCGCCTGATCATCGGTATGAACCTCCCGGCGCAGCCGGCGAATTCACGCGCCATCTTCGTGTACGAAGTGGACTCGGCGACGGTCCTGCGCAGCCGCATCGTCAACGGCATCAGCTCGGTTCTCTCGGTCGCTCCCGATGGCTCGCGATTCATGGCCGGCCTTACGCTGATGGAAACTTCGACGCTTGCGGTGCTGGGTCAGCAGAACGCCGCCAACGCTCCCTACGCGGTCCCGAACGGAACGAATTTCAACACTCAGCAAAGCCAGGGCGGCGGCGTTTTTTCTCCCGATGGCGGCCGGTTGTACACAGCTTTCAACATCGCGCCCGTCCAGACGCCGGCAGCGCCGGCCAACGTCAGCCAGCTCATGTCGAACGACCCCGACAACCTGCTCATCGATACCGCGTTTCAGCTCCCGGAAAACCTTACCGGCAAGATCGTCCTGACAGAGGACGGCGCCAACGGCTTTGCGCTGTCGGACTCGGGATTCCTGATCCTTCCGTTCTCCACCGTCGGTAACAACCCGATTGCCCGCGTGGAAGCCCAGGTCGCTCTGCTCGCCAACGATCAGTGCGGCGTGACGCAGGACATGCGGACGGCCAGCGTGCTTGTGCGCAACGAGGGACGCGGGCGTCTGACAGCCCAAGCCTTGCTCCTGCAAACCACGCCCGCCGGCGCCGGGGGTTTGGGCGGCCCCGGGGGGGCCGGTGGCGGCGCTCCGGGTGGCGCGGCCGTCATCGTGACGCCGCCGGTCGATCCGACGACCGGCCGGCCCGTGCCTGAGCCGGCCCCCGTGCTTCCCGGAGGCCAGCCAACGCCGCAAAACACGAACATCTCCGCTACAGCTCCGCAAGTGCGAGCCAACAACGTAGCCGAAGGCACGCTGTTGCAATTTACGTTCAATACAGCCGCGGCGCGCGCTGTTGGAACCATCGCACCGACGCACCAGTTTCTGGTGCAGTCGCCGGAGGCCATCAACATCCCCTCGGGGCTGCGCGTTTTCCAGAATTACAGGAACACGGAGGCGCGAGGCGACATCCTGACCGTGCCGGTCGGCCTGAGCGCTAATGAGGGCCTTGTTGATATGGCGCTCGATTCCGCCCGCCAGAAGCTCTACATTGCCAACTCCGCGATGAACCGCGTGGAGGTTTTCGACACGCTCAAGCGCCGGTTCCTGACCCATATCAAGACCGGCCAGTTGCCACGCTCGCTGGCCATCACCCCCGACGGCGGCACGATGTATGTAGCCAGCAGCGGTTCCGAGATGATCCACATCATCGACCTCGACCGGAGTGAAGTTATCGGCCGCGTGAAGTTCCCCCCGCTCCCGTTCAACACCACCGCGGCCATTATGACTCCGAGCATCATCACCGCCACGCAGCGCGGGCTGCTCATCGTCATGAGTAACGGGACCGTCTGGAAAGTCGTCGGCGACGAAGCGATTCCACGCCGGCTGCCGCAGGTGGTGTTCGGCACGCTCACCACGCTGCCGGCGCCTCGAACGATGGCCTCGTCCCCGAACGGCGATTTCGCGCTGATCCTCGCCGGCAACGGGATCGCCTATCTTTACGACGCCGCCAGTGACGAGTTCATCCTCTCCAGACAGGTGGCCACGACCACCGCCGCCGGCTACTACGGCCCCATTGCCGTGGGGCCTCGCGGGCAATATTTTGTCGTGAATGGCCAGGTCTTCAACCAGTCGCTGGTGCCGGTGAATTTCAGCGGCGCCGGCCAGCAGGCCGCCGCTCGACCTGCCTCCGCGGTGGCTGCCGTGGGAGCCACGAGCTTCGCCCGCTTCTCGAGCACGCTCGCCGCGAACGCCAACGCCGTCGCCACGCTCCCGTTGCCGTCGATCGAGCTGGCCGACATCACCACTGGCGCCACGCTGCGCAGCTCGCCGGCGCTGGAAGGCCCGGTGGCCGTGGCGATCGCCAATCAGCGCTCGCCCGTCGACGGCCGTCTCATGACGCTCGATCCTTCCGGCGGCGTAGCCTACGCCGTCACTGCCAGCGGCCTCAGCGTCATCCCTATGGATACGCCCGCCGCCGCCGCGGACCGTCCCGCGCTCAGCCCCGGCGGTACGGTCAACGTGGCTAACTACAGGCCCGAATTCACCGCCGGCGGGCTGGTCTCCATCTTCGGCCGGAGCCTGGGCGACAGCGCCGTCTTTTCGACCACCCCGCTGCCGTACCTGCTCGGCGGCGCCTGCGTCACGCTCAACGATCGTCCCATCCCGCTGATGATGACTTCACCCGGCCAGATCAACGCGCAGATCCCACCGGGCCTGGCGGCGGGCCGCTATACTCTCATGGCGAGATCCGTAGACCGGCGGCTCGCCTCCACGTCGCAGCAGATCACCGTGGCACGTTATGCCCCCGCTGTCTTCGTCGACGCCAACGGGCAGCCCGCGATCCTGCATCCGGACGGGCGCTACGTCAGCCGTGCCGATCCCGCCCGCCGCGATCGCACAATCGTGCTTTACGCCGTGGGGCTGGGCGCGACGCGCGGCGGCGCCATCAGCGAGGGAAACCCGGCGCCCGCTGCGCCGCTCGCCGAGACCGAGCGCGTGCAGGTGTTCTTCGGCGATCCGCGCATCCGCGAATCGGAAGTTATCGTCGACTGGAGCGGGCTGGTCCCCGGCTACATCGGTCTCTATCAGTTAAACCTTCGCGTTCCGGGCGCCCACGTCAGCGGCGATCGCCTGCCGGTGACACTGCGGATCGGCGGGGTCGACAGTCCGGTCACCGGGGCGCTGGCGCCGTTTGTCGCGGTGGATTAACGGTCTCGCCGCCTATCCTTGCTAAACGGCCGGGTGAATTGCGGCCAATCGCCGAATATGTTGAAGTGTAAGAATCACCCTGGGTTTCGCGCTGAATCCCGGAGCGAGGTACATCATGCAGCCGTTAAGGTTCGTTTCCGTTTCGCTCCTCTTGCCGGCAGTCGTCGGCTTGCTGGTGTCGACGGGTTGCAATCCCGAGTCGCGGAAACGCCGCGCCGTGGAGGTAGGGAACAAATACTATGACGAAGGGAAATACAGGCAGGCTAGTCTTGCCTACAGCCGCGCGCTGCAAGTGGACCCCCGCTACGGCGAGGCGCACTACCGGCTGGGGCTCGCCCGTATTCGGACGGGCCTGATCCCGCGAGCTATACAGTCGCTCCGACGCGCCTGCGAGCTCCAACCGAACAACGAGGACGCACACGCCAGGCTGGGCGACCTGTATCTGGCAATATTCCTGTCCAACCCTCAGCGGAACCAGCGGCAATTACTGGAATTCGGAGAGCTGGCAGATTCGCTGTTGAAGCGCAATTCAAGCTCGTTCGAGGGCTTGCGTCTGAAGGGGTATCAGTTGTTGGGGCAAGGCAAGCTGGAGGAGGCGATCCAGGTCTTCCAGGAGGCTAACCGCAGCAAGCCGGGGCAGGACGGGGTCGTGCTCGTGCTCGCGCAGACGCTCGCCGGCGCAGGCCGCTTTGATGAAGCCGAGACCCTGACGCGAAAGCTCCTTGAGACGAACAAGACCTTCGGGCCCGCTTACGACTTCCTTTACGGACAGTACGTCGGCCGGAACCGTCCGTCGGAGGCAACGGAAGTATTGCGGCTGAAAGTTTCCAACAACCCAAAGCAGGCGGACTTCTTTCTCCAGCTCGCCACCCACTACATGCGAAACAACGAGCCCAGGCTCATGGAGGAAACGCTGGCCCTCTTGTCCGGGAACCTGAAAGACTTTCCGAACGCCTATATGCAGTTGGGTGACTACTTTTACCGGCTTCAGCAATTCCCTCGCGCCAGAACCTATTACGATCAGGGGGCCTCGCTCGTCAAAGCCAGCTCGCTCGCCTACAGGAAAAAGACCGTCGAGTGCCTGTACGCGGAGAATCGCCGGGACGAAGCCATGCGGCTGGTGACGGACCTATTGGGAGCCCACAAGGAGGATATTGAGCTTCGGGCCCTGCGTGCTGCCCTGCGGCTGCAAAGCCGCGATCCGAAAGAGATCTCCACCGCCGTCGAGGAACTTCAGGCGGCCGTCGCGCGCATTCCGGAGAATCCCGTCTTACGGTTTCGCCTCGGCGAGGGACTCGCGGCCAAAGGCGAGATGGAGCAGGCGCGGCTTCAGTTCGAGGAAGCCATCAAGTTGAGAGCCGGTTATATGGCGCCGATGCACGGTCTCGCCGGGATCTATCTCGCCAAGAACGACTTCACCCGCGTTTCGCAGATAGCCTCGGAGATCCTGACAATTTCCCCAAACGACCTGAACGCCCGGCTGCTTCGCGTGAACGCACTCCTCGGCCTGCGCGACCAGACCAGGGCGAGGGCGGAGCTGGACCTCATGCTCAAGGCCAACTCCAAACTGCCACAGGCTCTCTTCCTGCTGGCTGCACTCGATGCCGCTCAGCGGCGCTTCCCTCAAGCGGAAGCTGGATTCCGCCAGCTTCTTGAGCTCGGCGATCCGCGCGGTTTTCCCGGACTTGTAGACATCCAACTTACGCAGGGACGAGTCGCCGAAGCGCGGAGGATGGTCCAGGCCGAGCTCAGCCGGGCGCCGAACAACCCCAGTGTCCGGCTGTTGTTGGCTCGTATCGCCGAGCGCGCCGGTGATCACGAAGTGATGATCGCGGAAATCAACGGCCTCGTCGCCAAGTCGCCCGAGTCAGCGGATTTGTTCATGATGCTTGGCCGCGCCTACCGCATCGCCGGAAAGAGCCCCGAAGCCATCGAGGCGTTCTCAAAGGCCCGGCAGTTGAAGCCCGGCGAAATCGCCACGAATCTCAACCTGGCGCTCGCCTATGAGGCCGTGGGCGACCGCGTCAAGGCCAAGCCGCTGTACGAACAGGTGTTGAACCTGGCCCCGGATAATCCCATTGCTTTAAACAATCTCGCCTACACCCTCGCGGAGACGGGTGGCGACCTCGAGGTGGCGCTCAAGTACGCCCAGCGCGCCAAACAGAAGTACCCTCAGGACGGCGACATCGCGGATACCTTGGGCTGGATATACATCCGCAAGAATCTCAGCGAGAACGCCATCCGCATTTTCCAGGATCTGGTGCGTCAGAATCCGGCGCACGTCACCTGGCGATATCACCTTGCCATGGCCCTGTTTCAGAAGGGCGATAAACCCAACGCCAAACGGGAGCTCGAAGCCGCTCTCAAGAACAAGCCGACTCGCGAGGAGGAAGGGAGAATACGCGAGCTGCTGGCCAAGACCGGACCCTGAGCCCCATTGACCGCCCGCCCCTGGATTGCGTACGTGCTGCCATTCGCGGCTCTGCTGACGTTGCTGGCAGCCGGCGACATGCTCGTGCCGGGGCGGTGGGAGTACCCGGCTCGGGCCCTGATACTCGCCCTCACGCTTTTTCTGTGCTCCAGACGTGCGATCTCGCTCCGGACTGTGCAGGCGCTCGCCAGCGTAGGCGTCGGCCTGGCGGTGTTTGCCGTGTGGATCGCCCCCGACGTGCTGTGGCCGGGCTGGCGGGATCACTGGATCTTCCAGAATCAGTTGACAGGCCGGCTTGTGAGCGGGATTCCCGAGTCGCTCCGCGAAGATCCGATGGTTATCGTCAGCCGCACGATTCGCGCTGCGCTGCTGGTCCCGCTGATCGAGGAGTTATTCTGGCGGGCATTTCTGATGCGCTGGTTGATCAACCACGATTTTCTGAAGCTGCCGCTCGGCGCCTTCACCGTCAAAGCATTCTTTCTGACGACGGTGTTGTTCGCCGCCGAGCACGGCCCTTATTGGGAGGTCGGCTTGCTGGCCGGAGTTATCTACAACGCCTGGATGGTACGGACACGAAGCCTGGGCGATTGCATCCTGGCCCACGCTGTAACCAACGGCGCGCTGTCGGCTTACGTCCTGTTGTACGGGAAATGGGAGTATTGGTAGAAAATGATCGAACACCTGCGTCCGGGCGCGTCAGCCGCGCGCGCCCGCGTGGTTCTGTTTGATTTCGACGGCACGCTTTCGCTGATCCGTTCCGGTTGGGTCGACGTCATGGTCCCGATGATGGTCGAAATCCTCGCTGCCTGCAAAACGGACGAAACCGGGCAGGAGCTCACCGCCCTGGTGCAGGACTTCGTGGGCCGTCTCACCGGCAAGCAGACCATTTACCAGATGATTGAGCTGGCCGGCCAGGTGAAACTCCGCGGCGGCGACTCGCTCGACCCGCTTGAATATAAGAAGCAGTATCTGGATCGGCTATGGGAGCGTATCCGGCACCGCGTCGAAGAGCTCAAGAGCGGCGATGCCCCTCCGGAAAAGTACCACGTCCCGGGAACGGGCCCATTGCTCGAGGCCTTGCACGATCGCGGTCTGAAGATGTACCTCGCCAGCGGCACTGACGAAGCGTTCATCAAGGAAGAGGCCCGGCTGCTCGGCGTAACCGGGTTCTTCGATGACCGTGTGTACGGCGCGCTGGACGACTATAAGAGTTTTTCCAAGGCCATACTCATCCAGCGCATCATCGCTTCAGCGGAGGCCGGCGGTGACGAGATTCTCGTTTTTGGGGACGGTTACGTTGAGATCGAAAACGTGAAACAGGTCGGCGGTGTGGCCGTCGGCGTGGCGACCGATGAGCCCGAGTGCCGGCGCGTCGATCCATGGAAACGCGAGCGGCTGGCCGCCGTCGGCGCCGACTTCATCGTGCCCAACTACCTGGCGCTGCCGCAACTGATGGAGGCGCTGTTCCCGGCGTGAAATCCCGCTATCCGGCGTTCGACCGGTCGAGGCTCCGGCTTCAGCCTCTCGCCGAGCGCATCAATGACTTGTCGCTCGACCGCTGGATGGCGCTCGACCAGGACACGCCGGCCTTCGAACACGCCGATCTGGCGGTGGTCGCCGACAGGATCGCGCGGGCGCGGACGCAGGGCTCCGCCCGTTTGCTGGTGATGGGGGCTCATCTTCTGCGCGCCGGCGTTAACCGGCACCTCATCGACCTGATGGAGCGCGGAGCCATCGACCACATCGCCATGAACGGCGCCGGCGCCGTCCACGATTTCGAGCTTGCGCGCATCGGCGCGACCACCGAGAGCGTTGCGCGTTATATCGCCAGCGGTGAATTCGGCCTGTGGCGCGAAACCGGGGAGCTGAATGACTGGATCCGCGAAGCCGCCGGCCTCGACCTGGGGCTCGGAGAGAACGTGGGCCGGCGCCTCTCCGGGACCGATTTCCCGCACCGCGACCTGAGCGTTCTCGCCGCCGCCTGGCGGCTCTCCGTTCCCGCCACGATCCACGCCGGCATCGGCTACGACATCATTCACGAGCATCCCAACTGCGACGGCGCGGCCCTCGGCAAAGCCAGCTACCTCGACTTCCTGATCTTCGCCGCGTCGGTCGAGCGTCTCGAAGGCGGCGTCCTGCTCAGCTTCGGCTCGGCGATCATGGCGCCGGAGGTCTATCTGAAGGCTCTGGCCATGGCGCGCAACGTCGCGCATCAGCAGGGCAGGGAAGTACGGCGCTTCACCACGGCTGTCTTCGATATCGTGCCCATCGGTGGCGACATCCATCGCGAGCTTCCCAAGTCCGATCCCGGTTACTTTTTCCGCCCGCACAAGACGATCCTCGTGCGCACCGTTGCCGACGGCGGCGAGAGCTTCTACTTTTGCGGGGATCACAGGGCCACGCTGCCGGCTTTGAGAAGAGCCGTAATGGCCGTCGGATGACCACCGCGCAGATCGTGGCGCGCTTTCCGGGATTGAAGGCGCTTGTGATCGGTGACATCTGCCTCGATCGCTGGTGCATCTACGATCCTGCCGCGGCCGAGCCGTCACGCGAAACCGGGATTCCGCGGACGGCCGTCGTATCTACGGAAGTCACCCCGGGCGCTGGGGGAACCGTCGCCAGCAACCTGGCCGCCCTCGGCTGCGGGCGCGTGTCGGTCATCGGTGTCGCCGGCGACGACGGACACGGCTATGAGCTTCGCCGCGCCCTCGCCGCGCGGGGTATCGAAGCGGATCTGCTCGTGGAGGCGGCCGGCCGGCTGACGTTCACCTACACCAAGCTGCGGAACGCCTCGACAGGCGAAGAGGACCTTGCGCGCGTCGATTTCGTGCATACGTCGTCGCCGGAGGCGTCGATCGAGACCGCGGTTGTGGAACGGCTGCGCGAGGCGGCGCCGGCGTTCGACGTAATCCTGGTATCGGACCAGGCGGAAACGGAGCACGGCGGCGTGGTTACCGGCGCTGTGCGCTGCGCGCTGGCGGAGATCGCGGCGCCGGATGAGCGCAAGGTGATCTGGGTCGACTCGCGGCGGCGCTGCGAGCTGTTTCGAGGCGTTCTGATAAAGCCCAACGAACAGGAGGCGGAGGAGGCATGCCGGCGGCTCGGCGGTGTCTCGCTCGAAGCGCTGCGACGGGTCGTCGGCCGGCGGCCGATGATCGTCACGCAGGGTGGGCGCGGCGCGCTGGTGCTCGAGGCCGGGTCGATCCTCGGCGCCTTTGCGCCGACCGACGAGCTGGAGGTGCGCTATGGCGGCTCGCTCTGGACGCACCTCGCCACCGGGATCTACGACCGCGCGATCCAGAGGCTGCCGCGCCTTGCGCTGGCGGGCTTCAACCTGGCGCCGGCGCTGGCGCTCGCGCTTGCCGCGCCGCTCGTGGCCGCGGCTGCGCTCGGCGGCGCGCTGGCCGGCCGGCGCGATCCGCACCAGGTCCCCGCGTCCTGCGCAAGCATGCTGATGTCGATTCCGGTCACGCCCGGAGTGCGCGAGGAGCTCGAAGGCTGGTAGCCGCCGCGGCGGCATTCGCCGCCGCTCGTTCAAGTAGAATTGCCGGCCTTGCGGTGCCGGGGGCTGGATGGCCAAGGAAGACTCGAAATCGCTGTGGCTCGAGGTGCACGGGGAGATCCCCGATGCGCGCGTTTCTCTCGGTCGCGCTTCGAGCAACGCCTACCGCGCCGACCCCAAGATGATCGGCTTCATGGCGGCGCGCTACAAGTTCGTCGCCAAGATGCTCGAGGGCGTGGAGTCCGCCCTTGAGGCCGGCTGCGGCGACGGCTTCGGCGCGCCGGTGGTGGCGCAGGCGGTCGGCAAGCTGATCTGCACCGATATCGACAAGGACACGCTGGCGGACAATGCCGGCCGCCTGTCGTTCGTGCGCAACGTCAGTTTCGAGTATTTCGATTTCAGGCGGGAGCGGTACCCGGCGCGGGTCCACGCCGTCTACTGCGTCGACGTCATCGAGCACGTCTACGCCGCGGAGGAGCAGGCCTTCCTCGGCAATCTGGCCGCCAGCCTGGTGCCGACCGGCGTCGCGATCGTCGGCACCCCGAACCAGACGGCGGAAAAGTATGCGTCGGAGAACTCGCGCAAGGGCCACGTCAATCTGAAGGATCATCGCGCGCTGCGCTCGCTGCTGGCGCGGCATTTCGCGCGCGTTTTCCTGTTCTCCATGAATGACGAGGTGCTGCATACCGGCTACTACCCGATGGCGCATTACTTGTGGGGTGTCTGCGTAGGGCCGAAAGCCGCGGCCGGCT
>Ga0187893_10012657_pt1 | contig 11920 bp, 15 predicted proteins | sample MA1701074metaG_FD_139574 | JGI IMG/M metagenome (GOLD analysis project Ga0187893, IMG submission 139574) | White microbial mat communities from a basaltic lava cave in the Kipuka Kanohina Cave System on the Island of Hawaii, USA - MA170107-4 metaG ... | reverse complement strand
GGAAAATTCCATGGCGGGATGATGACGCCGGCGCCGAGCGGAAGATAACGCATCTGATCGCGCTCGCCAGGTATCTGCACCAGTGGCGAGGGCTCCTCCAGGCGCAGCATCTGGCGCGCGTAATACTCGCAGAAGTCGATTGCTTCGGCGGTGTCTGCCTCGGCCTCCGGCCACGACTTGCCGGCCTCGAGGATCAGCCAGGCATTGAACTCGCTCTTCCGACGACGCAGCAGGTCCGCCGCGCCAAGCAGCTTATCGGCCCGCACTCTGGCCGGCATCCGGCTCCATTCCGCGGCAAAGAAAGCGTGAGCCGATTCCACGGCCTCGCGCGCCTGATCCGGCTTCGCCTTCTGGTGGTGGCCGATCACTTCCGAAGGGCGCGACGGGTTGATGGACGCGAACGTGGCTCCGCTCTTGCGCGGCGTGCCGTCGATCCACAGATCGTACTCGCCGCCGAGCGTGGCGCGCCCTTCAGCCAGGGCCTTTTCCATTGCCTCGCGATTCGCGGCAACGGAAAAATCGCGATAAGGCTCGTTCTGAAAAGGAGGGATGGGGGGCACTCAGCTCTGTACAAGCTTTCGGCCGCGCTCAAACATCTCGGCCGCGTCGTCGGCGATCCGGCGCCCCTTGTCGTAAAGCTCACGACCGCGGTCGATGATGTCGCGGCTGCCGGCGGCGAGCCGTTCTCGGCCTTCGCCGGTCTTCTCACGAATCATGCGACGCGTCTCTTCCCCCGATGTGGGAGCGTACAAGAGCGCGATGGTGGCGCCGATCGCGGCTCCCGCTACAAACCAGACTACTTTCGATGAATTGTCCTGGGCCATGTTCACTCCTTCGAACCCGCTTCCTCATTGTAGCCTGACGCGTGGCCCGTAACGATGAGCTTTTCACGGGAGCCGACGGTCGACCTCGCGCCTGTCGCGGATTCCAAACCGAAGATCCCACCTCGCGCGGGAGCTGCGCCAGTGCGGGCTTTTGCGATACTTAAGGTGATGAAAGACCCCATCGAGGTGAATCCCTCGCACGACCTCGATCTGGAGACGGTTTTCACTGCCGCCGGCACCACCGCGGAGATGGAGGCCATCTCCATTCGCTGTGTTCTGGACGCCAACGGGATTCCGTCGGTTCTGATGGGCGCCCCGCAGTACCCGAACCTGCCCTTTTACGTGAAGGTCCCGAAGATCGCAGCCGAACGCGCCTACGAGGTTCTTCGGGAGGCCCGCGAGGCGGGTCCGGAGGCGGCCGAGGAGGGGGCGCGCGCCTCCCATGCCGAGCCAGGCAAGAATCCCTCATAGTTCGCCGTAGCCCGTCGATAAGACGCTCAAAGAGAGTTGCACCATCGAGGTCACTATGAAAATCGGTATCGTAGGCTCGGAGACTCTACTGGCGCCCGCTTCGACGGCAAACACAACTGTGTTGACCCTTGACCCGGACGACCGGGAGTTGATTCGCGCGGTCCGGGCCATCAACAAGGCGGAAAAACTCGGCTCCGACAGCGAGCTCACGTTCGTCTTCGATCGCGAGTCACATCGTGCCCTGGTTCGCATTGTCGACCGCGAGACCAGGGAAGTCATCAGGCAAATCCCTCCGGAGTACGTCCTCCAAATGGCACGAGAGTTGCACAGTGTCTGAACGGTTGTGACGATTTCACTCCGGAAGGATATTGAATGACCGCTCTCCATCAGTCGTATTGGCAGAATGAGATACTGAACGGTGATCCTGTCGGGTTGGTGCGGTTGTTGTACCGCGAAGCCTCCCGATCGATCGCCGCCGCGAAGGATTGCCTCGGCCTGGGCGATATTCCAGGACGGACTGTCTCGATTTCGAAGGCCTCGGCGATTCTTAATGAGCTCGCCCTGTCGCTTGACCACGCCAGAGGCGGCGAGATCAGTCGCGGCCTCGTCGAGATCTACGATTACGTCCAGCGGCTCCTTCAGGAGGCCAACTTCCAGCAGTCGGCGGCTCCGCTCGAAGAGGCCCACAAGCTCGTCGAGACGCTGCGGGAGGCCTGGGAGAAGAGCTCGACGGCTTCGGCTGACGGGCCGGCGACGGATTGCCTGGAAGAAGTGCTGGGCTGAGCAGGACGAAAGTCTCGGGCAGCCCGACCCACTAGGCCGCGAAACGAGCCAGGATTCCGCGGCTTACCAACGTCGCCGGCACATGATAGCGGCGCTCGACGAACTCCTGCCTCAATTTTTCAAGCTTCTCGATGGCTACGGGTGGCCGTTGCTTCGCGGGCCGGCGCGTGGTGCGTGATTTCCCCTTCATTCATGGGTCTTATCGACCAGAATCGTTTTGTTTTCGGCTTCTCTCGGTAGGGTTTTCTCGATCAGGGCCGCAAGCCCCAGCCCTCCACGCCCGCCTCGCGCATGCGCCAGCGCCTCCTCGGCAAACTCGATCGCCGTGGCGCCGGCCTGGTCCTCGCCGCCCCCCAGCCAGCCGCCGCCGCTCGACTCGCGCATCTGCTTCAGCATGGACGCGATCAGCAGTGACTCGAACTGCACGCCCACTTCCCTGGCGCGCGCCGGATCCATCCGCGAGCTCTCGGGAGCCCCCCGCATGGCCGGATTGTCGATCATCAAGCCGACGACGCTGCTCATATTACCTCCACCACCGCTTCCAGAGCTCCCGCCGCGCGGAGATTCTCCAGAATCGCGATCACGTCCCGCGGCGTCGAGCCTATGGCCATCAGCGCTCGCACCAGGTCCTCCACCGTGGCGCCGTCCTTCAGGCTGACGCTCTGCGCCTTGTCCTCCTTCACTCCGACGCCCACGCGAGGCGTGACCGTCGTCTCGCCGCCCGAAAGCGGGTTCGGCTGGGAAACGCTGAAACTGGTCTCCACTTCGACCGTCAGGTTCCCGTGCAGGATCGACACCGGAGTTATACGCACGTCCTTGCCGGCGACGATCGTGCCGGTGCGCTCGTTGATCACAATCTTGGCCTCGCGATCCGCCTCGACCGTCAGGCTCTCCAGCGCGGCTACGAAATCCACCGCACGTCCGGAGAAGGCCGTCGGCACTTCGACCGAGACGCGCCCGGAATTCTCGGCGCGCGCCGGCGTTTTTCCGTTCTCGCCAAACTTCCTGTTGATGGCCTCGGCGATTCGCGAGGCTGTGGTGAAATCGACCCGCCGCAACTGAAGCCGCAGCGTGCCGGTGGCCAGCGTGGTCGGCGGGCCCTGCTCGATGATCGCTCCGGCGGGTACGCGGCCGGCGGTGGGATGATTCACTGTCTGGCTGGTGCCGGTTTTCCCGGCGACGAAACCGCCGGTAACAACCGGGCCTTGCGCCACCGCGTACACCTGTCCGTCGGGCCCGCGCAGAGGCGCGAGCACCAGCAGGCCGCCCTGGAGGTTCGTCGCGTCCCCCATCGCGGCCACGTTCACATCGATGCGCGTTCCGGCCTGGGCAAACGGCGCAAGATTGGCCGTAACCATCACGGCCGCGGTGTTACGCACCTGAATGGCGGCAGGTGAAACCGAGACGCCCATGCGTTCGAGCAGATTGCTCAGGCTCTGCGCCGAGAAAACGGTCTGGCGTTTGTCGCCCGTGCCGGCGAGGCCGACGACGAGGCCATAGCCGAGCAACTGGTTTTCTCGCACGCCTTCAAGCGAGACGAGCTCTTTGAGCCGCGTGCCGGGACGCGACGCCGCCGGAAGGGAAGACAAAATGAGCAGTGCTGTAGCCAGGAGCTTACGCATGATCGGGTTCCTCCTCAGAACGGGAGCAGCCCCAGCAGGAGCCGGTAGAGAAAGTTGGGCCGCCGCACGGCGTCTCCAACGACGCCTTTTCCATTGATCCGGACCTCGAGATTCGCCAGGCGGTCCGAGCGCACCAGGTTCGAGGGACCAAGGTCGTTCCAGCGCAGAACGCCGCGGATGCTGACCTGCTGGCGTTCGGAGTTAATCCAGGTTTCCTTGACGCCTTCCACGACCATGTAGCCGTTGGGAAGCACGTGCGTCACACGCGCCGAGACCGTGGTGCTCAGTGCCGACTCGCGGCTCGTCGAGCCGGCGCCCTGCATCTGCTGATCGCTGCCGAGACCGACCATGTCTTTCAGCGCGCCGACGTTCCGGCCGAAGATTGTGGAGATTCCGCCGCTGGCGCTCGACTTGCGGCTGGAAGCGGAGTCGCCGCGCGATTCCGCGCTGGCCTTGTCGGAGACGACGATCGTGACGATGTCATCGACCTGCGCGGCGCGAAGATCGCGTGAGAGGTCGCCCCAACGCGCGCCGGGATAGTAGAGCGAGCCGGCCGACGCCTGGCTTTGCGCGTTGCGCTGGCCGGCGTCTTCGATATAGCGATCGATCGGCGACGGCTCCGGCTTCTTCTCCTTGTCCTTGCCGGCCGCCAGCGCGGCTGCCATCAACAGAACTGCGAAGGTTTTCATCTGTCTCCTGTTCACGAGGCGGGCCACACGGCCACCTTCCGTTTTCCTTCCACGCGCGCGCGGAAGCGGCGGCCGTTGGCCGGGTTCTTCACGATCACGTCTGCGCCGGACAGACCGGAAGTCTCGGCCACGGCGTCGAACTTGAGCCGCGCCGCGCCGCTCGAGACCACGACTTCCACCGTCTCACCCTTCGCCACATCCAGCGCGATCTTCACGCGCGCCCAGACCGGAACGCTCCTGCGCTCGCCATAGCGGACCGTCCCGCGCCACATCCAAACATCTCCGGCCGCTGTCAGCCCGCGCCTCGGAAACTCGATCCTGCCGCGCGGCGCCTTGTACCGGCTCAGCTCGACGATCTCGATTTGCGCATCGGGCAGCGACTCGCGCATCGCCGCCATCACTTCTTCCTCACCCGGCGGGGCGGCGGTGTACCCGAAGCACACGCCTCGGGAAGGCGTGGCCTCGATCCCGTGGCGGCGTGCCAGTCGCGTAAGCTCGGCGGCGGTCCAGTGGCGCACGGCTCCGGGCGCCGGCGCAAACCCGAGACGCTCCTCCGGCGGCAGCGCGGCAAAGGCGGCTTCGACGCCGGCCACGTCGCGGGCAAGAATGTGCGCGCCCTCCACCGCCACGCAGGCTGGATCGGCGGCCACGAGCAGCAGCAGCGAAAGGAGCGGCGTCGTCATCGGGTAACGTTGTTCACCTGCTGGTACATCTCGTCGGCAGCGCGCACTACCTTGCTGTTCGCCTCATAGGCCCGCTGGCTGATGATCAGGTTGATGAACTCTTCGACCACGCTCACGTTGGACTGTTCGACGTAGCCCTGCAACAGTCTTCCCAGGCCTTCCTGGCCGCCGGGGTTGCCGAGAGTCGGCTCACCGGAGGCGTCGGTCGCCGTGTAGAGATTCTGACCGAGGCTGTTCAGGCCGGCCGGATTCGGGAAGTTCGCAAGCTGGATCTGGCCGGCCAGCTGCGCCGAGGTCTGCCCCGGAAGAAAGAAGCTCACCGTACCGTCGGCGGCAATGGTGATCGACTGCGCTTCCGGCGGAACCGTGATTTGGGGCTCGAGCGGATTACCGTCGGCCGTAACGAAATTGCCGTCGCGGTCCAGGTGGAAATTGCCGGCGCGCGAGTACGCCACTTCTCCGGAGGGCATGCGGATCTGGAAGAAGCCCTTCCCCTCGATCACCAGGTCGAGCGGGTTGTTGGTCTGCATAAAATTGCCCTGTGTGAAGATGATTTCGTTGGAGACCGCGCGCGAGCCCATGCCGATCTGCAAGCCTGTCGGAACCACGGTCTGCGATCCGGAGGCCGCGCCGGGCTGCACGATGTTCTGGTAAAGCAGGTCCTGGAACTGCGCGCGGCGCGTCTTGAACCCGACGGTGTTGGCGTTCGCCAGGTTGTGGGCAATGTTGTCAACGTTGGTCTGCTGCGCCGTCATGCCGCTTCCGGCGCTGAATAATGCTCTGATCATTTCTTGTATTTCTCCTTATTAGTTCCCGACTCTGGCTACTTCTTCCACCGTCTTGCGTCCCATTTCGCCGCCGATCTGAACAGCGCGCTGGAGCGTCTCGAACTGGCGCATCACGCTGATCAACCGGACCGCCGCCGACGGCGTGCTGAAGTTCGCCGCTTCCAGCTTTCCCTGGTGCAGCTCCGCCTTCGAGGGCGCCGGCGGCGTCGCGGGCGTCGACAGGCTGAAGTACGCTCCGCTGGTCTTGTTGAGCGCTTCCGGCTGACGAATGTCCACCAATTGCAATTGCGAGATGGAACTGCCCTGCTGCCGCACTTCGCCCGTGGGTGAAAACTCAACCGACTGGGTGACATCGAGCTTTATGGGCCTGTTCCGAGTGTCCATCACCGCATAGCCTTCGCGTGTCACCAGCTCGCCCGTCGGCGAAAGTCGAAAATCGCCGTTGCGCGTGTATAGAGGACCGTTCGCGCCGCGCACGACGAAGAAGCCATCCCCCTGAAGCGCGAGATGTGTAGGGTTGCCCGTCTCCTGGAGCATGCCTTGCGAGAAGTCCGTCCAATGCCGTTCAATCACAGGCATCGTCGTGGGCAATCCGGATGCGGTCGCACCGGCCGAGGCCAGCGCCTCGGGCGAGAGATACAAGCTGTAGAACTCGCGATCGGCCTTGTAGCCGGCGCTCGATTGATTGGCGAGATTGTTGGCCAGCATCTCGAGCGATTGGATGCGCGCCTTCATTCCGCTTGCGGCTGTAATCGTCAGGTTATCCATGCTGTTCCGAAAATCGTTGTGCAATTTTCGCGCCGAATTTCAATTTGTGTTCGATATGTATGGATGAGGGAAACCCAGGTCTGGGTCTGGATCCTGGCGCTTTCCCCCACCAGGTTAACGTTGCGGCTGATGTCGTGACTGTCATCTTGTTGATTCCCTGCATGGCGCGAGTTTGGCGCGGCGATTGCCTTCTCTGGTTGCGTGAGTCTTGCCGGAATGCCTCAGCTTGCGACCGAAGCGGCGCTCTACTCCGATGCTGCGTTTACGGGCGTGAACGCGCCTGTGGAAGTAGCGGTCGCGCCCGCACGCGGCTTCTTCGATGAGCTCGACGAATTACTGGATGCGGCGGCAACATTATTTGCCCCGGCTCCGGTGACTGTGCCGTCGGCGCCGGTTCCTGTTGAGCCCACCGCCGGAGAAACTTTCGAAGCCGGCATCGAAATCGCTTCGCAAACCAAGACGGCCGCTATGTTCCAGCCCGCGGCCGACCCGCTGCTGAACATCGGGAAAACCCCGATCCAGGATGGGATCGCAGTCCAGAACGCGATCGCCACGCCGGATGCCGTCGTAATCCGGGAAGCGATCACCACCCGGGATGAGAAGATCGAGATCCGGCCTCATTCGGAATCCCAGGCGCGCGACGCGGCGATGATGGTGCTGGCGCGCCAGGCCGCGACCCGGCGCCCATCCGGACCCCTGAGTTTCGCGGCACGCATTTACTCCGATGGCGCGAGCGACCCGCGGCAACAGCAAGCGGCTGCAAAGACGACGGTGAAGCCTGCCGAGACCGAGGCCGCGGCTTTCAGGCCGGCCACGCAGCCGGCTGCGAATTCCGTGGAAGTGAAATCGCCCGAAACCGCGACGCCGAAACCGGAGATTCACCCCGAAATTCGGAAGGCCGCGGATGCGAACCACGAGCCGAATACGCCGCGTGCGGCGAAGTTTGAAACCGTCGCATTCGCGCGCGAGGAAAAGAAGAACCCGGACGCGGTGATCCGGCCGATCTCCAACGCCAGAGCCGACGTGAGCTGGAGCGGCCTGTCGAATGGACGGCACGCGGAGTCGCACCAGACCGCGGCCGCCGCCGAGCCTGCGCCGTCCGCGAGCGCTGCGGCGATGATCGAAGAGCTTTCACCTCCGGAGCGCATTCCCGGGCCGGTGCGCCAGATCGCGCTGGAATTGGGGAACGCGTCGGAGAGCGTCCGGCTGAATGTCGTCGAGCGGCGCGGAGAAGTTCACATCAGCGTACACACGTCCGACGAATCGCTCGGTGCCTCTTTAAAGAAGGATCTCGGCGAGCTGGTTCAGCAGGTCGAACAGAGCGGATTGAAAGCCGAGACGTGGACCTCGGCCGCGGCAGCTTCGGAAAAAGACAGTTCGAACTCGTACGGCTCGCGCGAGCGAGGTGAGGACGCGCAACAACAGCAGAGATCGTCTTCAGACGAGCAGAAACAGAATCAGAAACGTGAACAATCACGGCCGTGTTGGTACGAAGAGCTGACGCGGACCCTGAATTGCTTCGGAAAAGAGCAGGAAGTATGGCTACGAGCATAAATCCAATCGGTACGAGCCTGGCCGAGTCCGGAACGCCTCAGACGACACGCGCCGCCGAGACGCCTGACGTAAGCAAGGACATGTTCCTTCAGCTTCTGGTCGCGCAGGTCCGGCACCAAAACCCGCTGCAACCGGCCGATGGGATCGAGTTTCTATCGCAACTGGCGACATTCACCTCCATGGAGCAGATGTTCGCCATTCGCGAAGAGCTGGCGGGAATCCGCGAGGCTCTCAGCACCACCGGCGATTCGTCCGCCAATTCCGCGACGATCGCTCCTTAGATTTCTAAAAACAAAGGTACATTCTCAATGTTCACCTCCTTCTCAACAGCTTTGTCCGCGCTTAGCGCGCATGCCACGGCGGTCGACGTCGTGGGCAACAACCTGGCGAACCTGAACACGCCCGGATTCAAATCGAGCGTCGTCTCGTTCTACGATCTGGTCACGCAGTCGCTCGGCACGGGTCTCGGCGAGACACAGGTCGGATTCGGCGTGGCTCGGCCGGTGACGATCCGGCAGTTCACCCAGGGTGGTTTGCGCAGCGGCAGCGCGCTTGACATCGCGGTTCAGGGTGAGGGATTCCTTGTGGTTCGCAATGGAACCACCGGCGCGACGCTGTACACGCGCGGCGGCAACCTGCAAGTGAACAAGGCCGGCAATCTCACCACAGCCACCGGCGAAAAAGTGCAGGGATGGTCGTCTGTCGGCGGCTCGCTCTCGACGAACGGGCCCATCGGTGACGTCGTGGTCCCAGTGGGCCTGCTGCAAGCCCCGGTGGCGACTACCAGGTTCTCGCTGGACATGAACCTGGACGCGAGCGCCACGGCCGGACCGCCGCCGGACACCTTTACCAGCTCCATCGAGGTCTTCGACTCCCTCGGCCTTTCGCACGTGGCCACGGTTACCTTCACCAGGAACGCGACGGCGAACCAGTGGGATTATTCCGTGAGCTTCCCTGCCGGGGACACCACGGCGCCCACGACCCCGGTGACCGGTACCATCGAGTTTGACCCGAACGGCAAGCTCATCACGCCGGCGGCCGGCTCCACGATGCCGCAACTGGCTATCACCGGCCTGGTGAACGGCGCCGCCGACATGACGCTCGACTGGGACCTCTACAAGGGGCTGGCTCCCCGGTTGACGCAATACGCGCAGCCCTCGGCGGTGGCCGCTAACGAGCAGGACGGATCTCCGGCCGCGCAACTGGTACGCGTCGGCATCGGCGAGGGCGGCACGATCCTGGCCCAGTTCTCCAACGGCCTCCAGGAAGTGCTGGGGCAAATCGCGATGGCTTCGATACGCAATCCCGAGTCGCTGCTGGCGGTTGGCAACAACAACTACCAGGTGAGCGCGCGTACGGCGCTGCCGGCCGTCGGCGTTTCCGGAACGGGTGGCCGCGGAGCGCTGATCGGCGGCTCAGTGGAGAACTCCACAGTCGAGATCGCGCGAGAGTTCACGAATCTGATTGTCCTTCAGCGCGGCTATCAGGCGAACGCGCGAGTCGTTACGACGGTCGACGAGATCAGCCAGGAGACGATGAATCTAAAGCGGTAGTGGAGCCCGAGCCGCAAAGCCCGTTCGCAAGAAACCGCGCGCGAGGCGTGGTCGTGTCCTAATCAGGACGCTACCCGAGGCTTGATTGGCGATCTATGATTTATACTGGTTAAGTCTGGCCCCAAGCCAATGATTTCCGGCAAGACGGTGGCATCCGAATCCCGCGTATCGACCAAACTCGAGGAGCTGTCGTTGAGCCTGGGACGCAAGGCGTCGGTGTCAGAGCAGATCGCCGGCGTAATCCGAAAACTCATCATTGCCGGTGACCTCACCCCGGGCGAACGCATTGTCGAGTCGAGGATCGCCAGGCAGCTCGGCGTGGGACAGCCGACCGTGCGCGAAGCGCTCGTGGCGCTCGAGCACCAGGGACTGGTGGTCCGCAAAGCGAACCAGGGTTGTGTCGTGACCGAGTTGACCCGGGCGGAAATTGAGCAGATCCTGCGCATTCGGGGGGAGCTTGAGATCCTCGCGGTCGAATTGGCGGCGGAGAACGCCTCCGATAACGACGTGCAAAAGCTGCTTGCGATCACGAGCTTTATGAGGAGCGCGGCGCTGGCCAAGGATGTCGAGGAGTTTTTCGCCCACGACCTGGAGTTCCATGAGACCCTATGGAGGCTCTCGGGCAACGCGTTTCTGCCGAGGCTGCTCTCGCAGCTCATGGCGCCGCTGCTGGCCTTTCTGTTCATCCGGAATCTGCGGAGCAGCGAAGTCGACATGCTGGCCTCCTCGGAAGCCCACGTGGAGATCGTCCAGGGTATTCTCACCCGGGACAAGTCGGAGGCGGGCCGTATCGCTCAACTGAAGTTCCAGATGTTCTCCGACCAGCACCTGAACCTCTACGGCGATTAACCCTGACGGCCCCGAAACATGTCACCCGACATATCACTCGTCTGGCAACCGCGATACGTGGTAGGATTGTTGCTGTCGGCTCTGGGACTGGATAAGCTGGCTGTCGTGTCCGATAAGTGGTTGAGGGATAGATTTCGGAGGAACGTGGAACGTTAGCTTCCCCGCCATTTTGCCATGTACAATGCCTTCTTCGGATTCAAAGTCAATCCGTTCAACCTGAGCCCGGATCCTGCCTTCCTTTATCGCAGCGAACAGCACGAGGAAGCGCTGGCCAACCTGATTTACGGGGTTCAGAGCCGCAAGGGTTTTATTGTACTCACCGGCGAAGTCGGGACCGGCAAGACCACGATGCTCGAATGTCTGCGCGACTACCTCTTCGCCCAGAGGATCGAGTTCGCGTTCGTATTTAATTCCCGCATCACGCCGGCCGAGTTCTTCGAGATGATCGCGTATGACCTCGATCTCAAGTGCAACCGCGGCTCCAAGACAGAGGTTCTTTTTACGCTGAACCAACTTCTGTTGCAGCAGGCAAGCCACGGCCGGACCACGGTCCTTATCGTGGACGAGTCGCACAACCTGGAGTGGGACGTTCTCGAGGAAGTCCGGATGCTGGGGAATCTGGAGAACCGATCAGGCAAACTGTTGCAGATCATTCTCGCTGGCCAGCCGGAGCTGGACCGCAAGCTCGACGCGGCCAACCTGCGCCAGTTGAAACAGCGGATCGTCCTGCGATGCAACCTGCGGCCTTTCCAGGAAGACGAAACGAGCGATTACATTCGGAATCGAATGGGCAAGGCCGGCATGACGGAGCAGTCGGTATTCCCGCCGGAGCTGATTACCGAGATCCATCTTCGATCCCAGGGTATCCCACGACTGATCAACGCCATCTGCGACAACCTGCTCCTGACCTGTTTCGCGATGGAAGTCAAGGTCGCCACCGTCGAGATGCTCGACGAAGTCACCAACGACATGCGCCTGGAATACCCCGGCCGCAGGCTCCGCCTTCACCGCACCAGCCTCCCGCCGGAGGAAGCCACACCCTACGTGCCTGCGCCCTACTCGACCAGAGGCGACTGACTCTCAGCCTCGGCCCGGCCACCAGCATCGACTGAGCAAGCGATACAGTATTCTTCATGCCACCGGTGCGTATCGCCATGCTCGGCTCAGGTTTCGTGGCCGAATTCTACATGCAGGGACTGGCCAACGTCGCCGGCCAGGAGGTCGCCGTCAACTATTCGCGATCGCGCAAGCGCGTGAAGACGCTGGCGGACCGCTGGGGCATCCCGGAGTCGTCGACGGACCTGGACCGCGTGATCGCCCGCGACGACATCGATCT
>Ga0187893_10012656_pt1 | contig 11920 bp, 14 predicted proteins | sample MA1701074metaG_FD_139574 | JGI IMG/M metagenome (GOLD analysis project Ga0187893, IMG submission 139574) | White microbial mat communities from a basaltic lava cave in the Kipuka Kanohina Cave System on the Island of Hawaii, USA - MA170107-4 metaG ... | reverse complement strand
TTGTCCTACGGCGTCATGGCAGGTGTAAATGTCCTCGTACCATGGGGCCTATCTCGATTCGGCAAAGTAGTGGCAAACGTGGACGAGTTCGGTAACATCGTGGAGAGTCTTGGTGTGGCCGGTAGAAAGGGAATTACTGTTTCTGACGAGATAGATAATATTATTGATGTGTCTAAGACGAACATAAGGGAGGATATTACTCCCCGCAGTGTTGACCAAATACAAAAAGAATTAAACTATCCCACAGGCTATAAACTAAAAGGAGACACAGCCCAGACTCAAACTGAGGTGTATGTAAACGATATTGTCCAGAAAACAGACTCATACCGGATACGTCGTGACAAGTTGACAGACGAGTGGCAAGCGGCAACACATAAACTAACGAATAACCCAACCGAGATGAAGAAAGGCTACAAGGCTATGAACCGGTATGTCATTGAGGAACTTAGGGACTTAAAGACTATCAGTTCGGAAGAGCAAATAGAAATCCTCAATGCATTTGACCGTGTGAGTCCTGCGAATCAAAAGCGTTTATATGATACAGTCTCGGACTCCCTTGATGTACATTACACCACCAAGGCTGGGACTCGTACCCCGAGACAAATGGCCGCAGTACGTGAAAGGATTGCGAGTAGACTAGAGACGATGGAGGATAATCTTAATCTTGGTCTAAGCGCAAATGCAACTAAAGCGGATAGAACGCTCAGAGCCAAAGAGATAGAAGCCCTCGCGCAAAAACATATTAAGACTCTTGTATCCGATGAGGTACTCTCTGCGTCACGAGCAGGTATAAAGAAGTCTATGGAAGAGTTGGTAAAAGACCCGGCCTCAAATGCAATGACGCATCAATTCGCAAAGGGGGATGCGTTTAATATCCGTTTCCCTCAAGCAATGGCGTACATGCACCAAATAGATGATCCGGTACTCCGTGCTGACACCCTGAATACAGTCTATACCCAACTACTGAAAGAAAGTGATGTGCTGGACAGAAGCGTACAGGCTTCAATCAAGTATGCAACGTCCAGAGCTAAGCCACAAGGACTGGAAGATACAGAACGGATTGTGTCACTTATTGAGAAAGGACTCCCCATACGCCCGGAAGAGTTTGACTCACTGCGTCCTATCCTTGCCAGCTTTATTACCAAAAGGCTAAGAGATCATCTCATAATACCGGACAATCAAGGTACTATCAGAACCTCTTTGGCTAAACTCAATGAAGAGTTAAAACATATAGGCAAAGACGAGAACCTTATCAAGGGCGTCATAGCAAAGCAAGAACAACTAAAGAATCAGTATATCCAGCAAATCAGTCAAGATCCAAATATGGTCAAACAACTGGCTAACAGCATGGGAGACCACGAGTTAGCTCAAGCTGTAGACCTGCACTATGCTACATTGGGGGACCCTAATGCAGCTGCAAGTCTTATCGTTCGGAGGAACCAGAATCCCCTTAGAACACAAACAGACATAGTATTACAGGACTTGCACAATAATCCGACCGGTACGTCCAGTAGGGTCGGCGGTAACGAACATGTAATAGACCCGCCGGAACGCGAGTTCGTACAAGAAAAGGACTTAAACATCTTCCGGAGGATGCTAGGATCATTAGATGTTGGGGCAGAGCAAGGTCTCAAATATGCCAAAACGTCCGCTGGTAAACAAGTCTTTCGTGATGTAAAGCGGTGGCTGGATCGAGCCATTACCGTCCGTAATGAATTTCTTACGGACTTGAATGTATGGACGAGGGAAAAATTACAGCCATTCTACGATTATACAGGCGCACTGGATGACCAATCAAGACGCGCTACCTATCATGCACTTGACACCGTAGCACAGGGGGCTGATGATAGACTCAAAGCCGGGAGGACGTTCGCGGAAGTTGAAGAATGGATACGCGAGTACACCCATGGGCTGAGTCCGGCGGCAAAAAAAGGATATGATATGTACAGATCTATGACTGATGACCTGTACGATAACGTCAATGCAGCGATTAGACAACATAATAGTCTAGTCAATCAGGGAATACGCAAGGGTTCATTGATTGATGAAGTCGAGTACCGCCCCGGCTATATGCCTTACTTCTACGAGGGGAGTTATGAGGTTAATTGGACTCACGTCAATGGCTCCCAGATGACGCAGATGGTGCATAACCGAAAAGAGGCAATGTCTTTCCTCCAGTCTATTCATGATGGCGGACAACTACAGGGGCGCATAAGTCTCCGTCCCCTTATCATGGAGGACGTAGAAGACGCAATACAGTTTACCACGCCCGGACAATCACTAGAAGACCTGTTCGGCATAGACGGCAAGGAACTTAATGACCTCTTCGCTAATAAAAAAATTACTGACAAGAATCTTCATCAAGTCTTTTGGGGGAGTAAACTATCGAGGCGGTTGTCCCTCCATGACCAAAAAATCGACACGGATACAGCCCTGAACATGGCGGCGCGGTTCTCCTTCCGCTTCAAACACTATGCGCCGCTTTACCAAGAGGGACAACTGCTCATTAAGGACTTGGATAGACTCGGACTGGAGAACTGGAGAGACGCTATAAAGGTATACGGTAATGATTTACTAGGCCGTAGTAGAGACTCAGAAGCCCTTCTGGAAAAGAAGATACGTAGTGTTATAGACTTAGTAACAGACAATGTACCTGCTTCGGCAGGACTACTTAAGTCATGGGGATATTCCCCCCGCGGCCGAGTTGTTAGGGGTGTATCTAGCGGCCTTACAATGGCAGGACGTATGATGGCACTTGGGTTTAACCCTGCTACCGCACTTGTCCAGTGGTTCATACTCCCCACGAATGTCGCTCCGGTTATAGGGTTCGGGAATATTGTTCGTGGGATGAGGGAGCTAGCCTCAATCCGGAACACTAAAGAATTTGCAACCTTAATGCAACGAGCAGGTCTACACATTAATCCGGCAAACATTGGCATGGCTGAAAGACTTGACTTACCGAAAGCTTTAACTACGCGACTGAGCAGGACTACAAACTTTCTTGACTGGGCTAGTATGTATATGTTTAATGGCAGTGAAAATACCATCAGGGCTAGTACAATCCTTGGGGCGAGACGGCACGGCAAGGATATTGCGCGTAGTATGCAGTCCACAGCGCGCAGTAAATGGACTTGGCAGCAAGAGATGTTACATGACGTGGCGACAGAACTGGGTAAACCAGTCACGAATGCCGACGTATTAGACCAATATGCCATAAAGATAATGAGAAGGACTAACTTTGACTTTGACATAACTGGTCTTAGTGAGTTATCCCGTAATCCTGTTCTCAAGCCCTTTATGCAGTTTAAGACATACTTCCTCAAGGAATATGAAATGTTATTTGGGGGAGGACTCCCGCTTACAGCAAAGGAACGACTTATGAGTCTAGCCATGTTCACAACCATCGGAGGCGCATTTGCATTACCCTTCGCGGACGAACTAGACCAACTTTCGACATACGCTTTCGGATTCAGTCCAAGACTTTGGGTTATGCAAAACATGCCTGAGATGGCCTCGACTGGAATAGGCGGAGTAATTGGAATAGACATGGCTGGGAAGGCTAACATAGGATCACTCACCCGGGCGTTCTCTAATAACTTTTTTGGTGTCGCGCCAAGTAAAGTAGGGACTCAATTAAACTCTTATATGCAAGGCAACGCCGGGGCATTAGACGCCATGACTGGTTCATTCTCATTTCTCAAGGGCATAGGACAAACAAAAGAATTACTTCAAACCGGACGAGTTAGTGACAAGTACGGACAAACCCTAGCCACAAGTGAACAGATAGGAACAGGCGGGGCTATAGCAATGGCATTAGGACTACCTCCCAAAAGTCTCGCGCGCGCCATGACACTCTCGAATCTATCACATCGCCTTGATGAGAAACAAAAAGTACGAGACAGGGCAGGTCTCAGGCTATACTACGAAGCCAAAGCAAAAGGTAATATGAAAGAAGCTGACAGGATTAAAGAGGAATATGAGCTTTCAAACAGACAGTTAAAGGCATACGCTGACAAAGTGTCAAGGACTCCCCATGAGACACTGGAAAAAGGTATGTCTACAAAAACAAGGAAGAGTCGGGACGGGGAAGATATGTTAGAACTTATGGAATAAAGGAGGCATTAGATGGATATAGTAGATGTTATATTAGGCTTGGTTGCATTAGGACTTACCGGGGCATTGGGATTTCTGTACAATAAAAATAAAGAAAAGGTTACAGCTGCCCTCGATTTGTTAGAGTATATGGTTGAAGCAGGTAAGGATAGACAGTTTACGAAAGAGGAACTACAAGAAATCTGGAGACGAATCAACAAACTGCGGGGCGGGGCAAAATAACCAATGACGCATTTTCAGATACATAAGTTAATGATTGCGGGGATCATTCTTGTATGCACCTCTTATATAGCCCTAGCAGCAAGTGAGGTTATTTCAGTTGCACCAGCGGTTCCTCCCCCCGATATATGGAGTTCTCTAGCCGATAAGGTTCCCGGACTGCTTACACTGGTCTTCCTTGTCGTTGTATTCTTTCGCCACCTCGATAAGAAAAATGAGTCACACCGAGATACAATAGCGTCTATGGTAACCGCCCACAGTGAAGACAATAAAAGACAATCTGAGACATTACGCGAAGTAGCCATTGTCTTAGAAAAAGTAAAAGATACAGTAGAGCGGTTGGAAAAGAAACATGACTAGTGAGTCCCGGAGGGTGTGGCATAGAAGGTGTGGGGGTGACTCACTAGTCCATGCTTAAGTATGGTTAGCTATTGCCGATTGGAGGAGTATCGGGAGCTAACTGTATTCTAGGTCGGGGCGGTGATTGAACCTGCCCGGACTGTAGTCGTTTATTATATTCTTGTACTGCCCGGATGTACTCAAACGCAAACGGAAACATGGTCTCAAGAGTATCGGCATGAAAGTTCTTTACAATGTATTCATTAGCTTCACCCCATAGGCGCGCATTATCCATCCTCACTTTCAGGATCGGGTAGTCCTTAACGTGCTCATAGAAAACATGAGGCTCCGTTCGGGGAAGGTATGTCTGCATCTTCTCTACCCAATTAGAAACGTCATCCGTCTTGCCAGCCTCAATCTTATGATACTTCCATGTGTCGTGGTGCTGGGGATGGTCCTCCGGGGTTTCGCGGAGCTGGTTTATCATCGTGATAAAGAGTCTACAATGCGCCTCTAATAGGGGCTCAGGATAACCATCTACCAAATACAGTATTGAGTCCGGGAACATCATCATGAAGGATGCGATAATCTTGGTATAATTATTCTTTGGAGTGAGATACGGGGATGCTAGCCCTAAAAAGCCAAGAGCTTCCTCATTGTTTATAATATCCACCGAAAAGTCCGCGCCCTGTACATGGCGCAATGGGTCTAACCCATCCGGGTTTTGTCCATTTAGTGCCGGGTCGTCCAATACAAAATATGGGGGACAAATTGTGTTACTACTCACTGATGTAATAAATAAATATTTACTCATTTTTACTACCTCCTTATAGATTCTTTTCTATCCATGTTGCAATTTTCTCAAACCTCCAGTACTGGGTATCATTTAATTGAGCAAGAACAGCCTGCGGGAATGTTGCCCGGTCTATAACACGCCGCCCCCACTCGTCTAAATGAATCAATGTAACAGGCTGCTGTAGACATGCGTATATCGCTTTCGGCACGTCGCCCCCCCATAGACTGGCATAACTTTTTCCCGCGGTCTCACCATCCTTTTTCCATGAGGTACAAGACCGCCCCCTTCCTACAATATCATATAGGACACCTAAACAACAAAATATATCCTTATCAACGTCACGTAGTCTACCTGTACCTTGTTTATACTTTCCACTTCGCAATGCCTGAATCCATTTTGTTTTGACAGACTCACGTAGTTTAAGTCTTTTTTTATCAGGATCGAATTCAAGTTTCATGCTATATTCCCCCATACTCATACTATACACCATCCTGCAATCCGTGTCAAGAGCCTTTCCCATTTATCTTCTGCATAAATAACAACCTTTCCTCTTTCGTTCCAGCAGTACATAGGTATAACCCCGCCCTCTCTAAGCATTTCTGTCATATCGTCGGCTATCTGTTTCGGATGGGGCTTATCCCACTTACATTGCACACCGATTACCCACTGATTCTTAACCGTTTTCTTTTCAGGATTAGCGAATTGCGAAATAACAATTACTAAATCGACCCCACCTGTACCTTTGCTACCCGCGAACCGGCTACCTGCGATAGTCACGTGAGTAAAGAAACTATCCCGGTATCCTTTACCCACCTTTGCCAGCAGTGTAGTACCTATCCAGCCAATATCTAAAGAATTTTTTCGTTCACCAGCAAGGTGTGCAAGCACCTTTCTCTCAAAATCCGCGCCCTTTTTAGCTGCGTTCTTTACGTGTACCATCACGTCTCCTATTCCATCGTGTCTATTACTTGCGCAAGCAAGTTTGCAAACCCTTCGACAAACCTTTCATCATCACTCCGCTCCGTTTCACCCATCTGTGTAAGTATTGCATGCACAATTTCGTGCCAGAGGGTACTCTTTACATATCGTTCACTAAAGGGGCGCGCGCCCCCCGCGCTCTCTGATGCGATAGTAATCGTTTCTATATCCATTTCATGTTGTCCGACACCACCAGTATCGGAGATAAGCGTAGGACTATATACGATCTTGTAATGTAATGCACCACATTTAAACTTTGTAGGTCTCATATATATATATCTCACTCCTTCCACGGGATTAGTCTTACAAATTGCGCCAAGAGAATACAGCCGAACGCTGCATACACTTTTGCATTAGGGGTCTCGTGCAGAATAAAAGTCTGTACCAGCATCCGCATTACCGCTGTCCCAAATGGAAATATAACTGCACCAGTTAAGAAACAATCAGTACTACTAAATATTTTATACACACCAAGACCAACGCCCACCTGCAAGGGCAGGACTATAAGTTCAAGACGAATAAACCCCAAATGCGAGTAGGTACGAAAGATATACTCCGCGATAACCGCACACATTCCGGCGAATAAAGCCCACAAGTATAAGGTCATGGTCTGTTGTCCCTCCCCTTATATTTCTCAGGATGTTTTACGTAGTGACTGAGAAAGTGTAAGCAACACTGGGCATGATCAAGGTGAGACAACCCCGTTTCCGGGTCATTATCCTCGCCTGACCACCAAGCCAAAAGGTGTCGAAGTGCCGCCCCGTATGGACGACTCCATGCCATCCCCTTCTCCCAATTTCTATCAGTATATTTATTCGCACCATGTGTGAGGACACTTACCACTCCGAGCACGGCTTCGGGGGATAGCAGATCAGTCCTTAACTTGTTTTCATCCGCCTTATACCCATCCAGTAATTTCCTGTCCGTGACGGGGATGGCATGCCTCTCCCATTCGTTCATAACTTAAGCCTCCCTTCTTGTTTTTGTCTCGGATCACCGTCAATTGCAAAACACGCCCCTCTATATGGACAACTTCCACAATCATATGAGGTCAAGCCCGTACCCTGCGGGGGCAAAGTTTTAGTTTGTAGGTCACGGGCGTGCTGGAGGCGTTCATACTCTTTTTGTTCAACCAGCATGTCAACCGGAATGAGTGTGTACTCTTCGGGATCACATTCAGCAAACGCATCCATAACGAGGTCGGTATACTTTTCCCAATAATATACCCACGTAAGGGTGTCATAGTCAGTCCTCCTATAGTATTTGAGAATACCATACGGTACTTCCAGCCCAACATGACGTGCCATATTCATCCAATGAAAAAGCTGTCTTTTATGTGTTTCCTTGCCTTCATAGACTCTAATCGGGCGCTTGTCCTGACTCCGCTTCCACCAACTAGACGCGGGTCTATCCGTTTGTTTCAGTTCAACAGGGTAGTACGCTTCAAGTGTTTCCCCGCCCCACAAGAGGGGGGATACAAGAACCCCGTCGGTTGTAGACCCCCACGTATACCCGTCCATTTCCTTACGGAGATTGACGGGCTCGGTAGTCTGTTCAGTGTATAAAGTACCCTCCAGATTACCCGCTTTAATGGCGAGATGGATAGCATCGAAAACGTAATCTTCACTCTTATGCCCTAAAAACATAATCCGTTTACTGAACCAATCGAAGACAACTTTACTTGCTTTCCATTTATCCTCATCAAAATACTTGTACCATGATTGTCTACGACACTTCGAAAATGTACCACCTGAAATAATCTTGCCTTCGTTTCTAATCTTCCAGAGTTCAGTTGTAGCTTTAAGTTGTTCATCAATATATCCTTCTAAGGCGCGGTCAATCCAATGTCCTTGCTTGTCAGGTCGTAACATCTTCCCTCCATTAGAATAGGATGCGAGTCTCGTGTCTGGCCTGAGACTCGCACCGGGTATGGTACAAGAGCACCGAGTCTTATTCGGGCTTAGGACTCGGAATCAAGAATACATAATGTGGGGCTTTGGTGTTGCCCTTCTTATAGCTATTCTCAATGCCCGTTAGAATAAAAGACTTACTATCCCCCGCATCGATGGACTCCTGTAAGTGTGCGAGGAGTTTTAGCTTGTCATCCATTGACTTAACAATGTAGGACAACAGTTGTTTCTCCCCGCTTTCCTTCACCCACAACCCACCAACGTAAGGGTTAGGTTTCCCTTTCGGCTTCGCCTGAACAGCCTCACTGTCTCCGCCTAATTTATGTCTAGCCATTACTTCACCTTCCTGAAGTCGCGATATGTTCCCGGAAAAAACTTATCTAGAGGTAACCCGGTATCTGGATCACTCATCAAAATACACTCCCCCGCTGCCAGCCCAGTATCCAGATTGACTAAGACCCACGCATGCGGCATTCTTGGTACGTAACCTGTTAGAACACACATATAAATATCCCTTCCATTGGTAATTACTGAGCCGGGGGAAAGTTTGATAGGTGACTCTAACGTCCCCTCCGCGGTATCTACTACTTCTTTAATCGCCTGCAATATACTGGTTAATGACATAAATATACACCTCCTATTTAGTATAATTTAAATATACACTATAGTTTCTTATTTGTCAAGTTTCCATCTATAGCCATGCACAGTTTTGTCTAACGGAAATGGGAGATGCACACCAATGTCATTTATATCCGGCAGGACATTGAATACACCCTTTGCAATCTCGTCAATGATGGGTGACTCTTCTTTCAAAACATCCATTTCCGTTCCATCATGGAACTCTAACCATATATAGGACTCTAACTTCTGTGACCACATCTCACGGAAGAACTCAATAATCGTCCTCTTGTTCAGGTCGGCACTCCACCCCTGTATCGGGGTGTTGACAATCTGTTGTTTCCGCAGACGGTAACTCCTCCTCCCTGTAGGAGTCTCAACAAATCCCTGATTATACGCCTCATTAATGACATTCTTTTGCCAGCGTTTGACAGGAGCTAGTATATCCAAGAAAGAATCAACCAGTGGAGTCACTGTTTCTTTAGTAAGTCCTTCCTTAACCAGCATATACAAGAGCTTATCAGCGGTAGCATCAAAGATACCAGCAAAGTTGATGTTCTTTGCAGACTTCCGGGGTATGCCAAAATGCTTCGCTGTAAAAGCGTGTAAGTCCTCATCATTCATGTATGCGGCTAACAGCGCCGGGACCCGAGACATATACGCGACACACCTGTACTCACTTTGACTCCGGTCTCGCGTCTCTAACTGTCCGTCTCCCCCGAAGGATGAACAGAACATATCCCGCGTGTCATAAGGAAACTGTTCTATGTTAGGAAAGGATGCACTGCCCCGCCCCGTAACCGCCGAAGCGATCTTGAGATAGGCATGTATCTTACCGTCCACCAGATTCTTTTCTATCCCCTTTACAAAGGTACTGTCAATTTTAGTGAGGTTACGGTAAAGTAATACGTTCGTTATCAGGTCGTCTACCGCGGGGCTGGCTGTAGTTTGCTGTAATTCCTTCAGTGTTTCTTCCTTCGTGGTATGAAGACGCGCTCCATATAGTCTTAGTTTGTCCTGTACCTGTAATGGTTTCCCGGGGTCTATCCCGTGTTCCTCTTTAACGTATTTTTTGATACGGGGGATCTCATTCATTAGTCTGATAGCATGTGCTTCGACGCGCTCCATGTCCACAGATATCCCACGATACATCATGTTAGCCACAGGTAAGACCATTGACATATCCAAGTCATACCCACCCCGTTCGACTAGCCGGGAGTGTCTCTCCGCATAGTCTCCCGTCAGGATGTCATCATAATAGAAAGACGCGAATGCATCCCCACGACATATGTTCTTACCCACCTCAGAATAGGTATCCATAAGGTCCTTATAATCAAGTTTGTTCTTTACATCTTCATCCCCCCAGTACTTCTCCATATCGGTATCATTCCAGACAATGTCTTTTAACTTAAGCTGGGCTGTCTCGTCTTTGCGTAACTCAAAAGACCTGATTAGTCCACAACTAAACTTGCAGTTTATCTCACGGACTCCCATTTCCAGCATCTTGTAGACTTCCGCTCGTGCAAGATCATGTCCAATAATCGTCATATCATTCGATGCAAAAAGTCTCTTCACTTCCTGCCAGATGCCTGTCGAATTAATGTCCCCCGCCCATGCATACTTGTTAGTCGCAATGCCTACCGTGTGGAGCTTACCCGTGGATACTGACCACTCAAAGTCCAGTCCTATGCGCCCTATGTCATATGCATGTTTCAAGGTTGATGTAAATGACGAATCCGGAACGGATACAAGCGTCCTCTCGGCTGTGTTTTTGACTCTACATAACGCTTTGTCGCGTCTCTCCTGTTGCCATGAGTCTATAGGTTGTATGTATGGAACAACCACCTCCGAACCGTGCAGGAAATGGCGTTGTTTGCTCGCCGCGGACGCTTGAATTATAACAATATTATTATAGTCAGAAGCAAGGCGTGCCAGTTCTTGGTCAACCAATACTCCACATGCATCTATATACTTTTTAGGGATGTCACCTTCTTTGCCTCTCTTTATAGATGGGAAAATACACCGCACCGTGAAGAAAACAAACACGTCTGACAAATCAAAATAAGGTACAATATCCTTGTACCTGTTCTTATAAAACTGAACCTTATCCCCTTGGACTGGCTCTGGACTATCCTCCATGATTACAATGGCGCTTCTTGCATCAAGCCGTCTTACAAGATGGAATACGCCATTTTTATAATGTTCCGGGGTGCAATACGTAAAGAGCTTACAGCGATGGCATGCTTCCGGTTTGTCGGGATGTTCTTTTTTTAACTGGTGATAGGACGGTTCAGCCATGATGATTCCTCCTGTAACAAGACTGTTTGCTTTATGCTACCGTCCCCATGTATCTCCTCCCTTCCCACGACTCTCTATCAGGATCAACAGTTTTCTCTACTTTCTCAGCCCATAATTTAAGAGCGTCATCCAAATCCTCTGCCGTACCTGTTTGACCCCTACCAGTAACCCTATACCCACCGCTCCATGTTTCATAGTTGTGGTATGGACGGGTATTAAAAAGCTCGAACCCCCAAATAAATTCTATTCTTACAAGAACTCCCCCTTCCATACCACCCTGAACAGTTTTACGAATTAACCGATCAAGTTCATTTATCTGTACCTTATTACTCATCATTCACCTCCTCACCAAATAACTCTTTCCGTATCTCCATTATGTACCGCGTATGATACTCACTATGTAAGGCACCCGCTTCATTAAGTGCCTGTCTTACCCGGTCTAATGTCTCATTAGGTACCATAGTATATGCGGCATCCGCAGGCTCTTCTATTCTTATCTTATGCGTATTCATCTTTTACCTCCGGGGGGGGGGGGGGGGGGGTGGGGGGTTGGGAACCAAATTGTTTTTTATTGCTTTTTTTTTGAGGTGGGGGCTTCTTTCTTGGCCTTTTCCGAAATAGGGGGGGGTGGTTTTTTTTCCCTCCCCCA
>Ga0187893_10012654_pt1 | contig 11922 bp, 19 predicted proteins | sample MA1701074metaG_FD_139574 | JGI IMG/M metagenome (GOLD analysis project Ga0187893, IMG submission 139574) | White microbial mat communities from a basaltic lava cave in the Kipuka Kanohina Cave System on the Island of Hawaii, USA - MA170107-4 metaG ... | reverse complement strand
TGTTCTCGGGCGGACCTCAGAAAATTTCCAGCGCATTCTTGACAACATCATGTCCCAGTACACGAAGATTGTCCCCACGATCCGCGTGGATCAAGGTAAGCGGTTGAAGATCTATCTTTCGGATGACGTACTGATCTCACCGTATGCCAGGATTACCGACCGCAGCTACTATGCAAACCGATAGCCGAACAGATGCTTCCTTTCGGCGCTTGCCAACTGTGTGTTCGGCTTTGGTTGTAATGCTGTTGCTCGCAGCCGCCACCCTGTCTGGAGCCGACCGCTCAGCGATCAATCCTCGCGAGTATCTGGCCGAACTCCGTCGTTTGGGCGCACGTAAGCCATTCCTGACCGACTCGCCGGACGTCTATCTGGAGCCGCAAAGCCTTGGCCATTTCTTCACAGAGAAAATCTACCGCGAGCTTCGTGGTAACGCCTACTTCGGCTATGACTATGACGAGGGTTTCGTGCTGGAGGGGAAAACGGTTCAGATAGAGGTTCTGAAAGATCTGACGCCGGGCACCAGTTGTCAGGCTGCGTATCGGATGGCTCTGGAGCAGGCTCTTAAAGCTGCGGGCCTTCAGCTGAAACTGGCGGCACCGATCCAGATCGGAATCTGCATCGTAGGGATCGAGCCTCGGGAAACGCAGAACACATTGCCTGGACTCATGATTGAAGCCTATCTACGAAACTCCAAGCAGAAAAAATCCTTCTTCATTCGCTACGGCTCCGGCCACTCCCGTGGACTCGGAGCCGCGATCCGCCTCTCCGCCGAGATACTCACGGGTCGATTCGTGTCACGCAGCGACGAGAAGGTGCCCGGAGCCACAGTTTCACAATAAGTAAACGCCTCTAGCGAACTACCAAAGACGTCGAAATGTTCCAAGTTATGCGCCAGCCAGTGGAGGACGGACTCGGTCTCACAACTATCAATTCCGTTGGATTTGCGAGCCTCAATTCGTTGAGCCAAACGTTGCCCTCTTCAGTTGTGCCCTCTTCCTAACGTAACACGAAGCCCCATAGCGCCAGATTCCTTCCGACCTTAGGAAGCAACGGTCACCGATCATTGAACGATGACCTCATGAGGCCGCAACGTACATGCTCATAGCAGTAGAAATCGTCAGGGAGGTGTACCGGCAGGGGGTTACCGCTACTTTCCCGAATCGCGTGTATAATGCCGTGCATTCTAGCACCCAGGATTCCCTTCACAAGACGCGGCATGAAGAACAAAGGACGCAAGCAACAGCAGAGACAATCCCTGACCAACACCAAAAGACAGTACTGTTTCGTTTCCTATTCGAGTTGGGAACCGCAAGCACAGCTGGTGATTGCTTGCATGAATTTCCTCTTCAAAGATCAGTATGACATTCGCTACACTCCGACGACACTGGAGAGCGGCGGAAGCCAGTATGAACAAATCACGAGTCTCATCAAGAACTGCGCGTTTGGCGTGGTCATCCTCGATGGGTTTCGGCCAAATGTGATTTGGGAATACGGCGTGATGGTAGGGTGTAACAAGAAACTCATCCTCCTCATGGGCAACGGCGCGAATGTTGATATGAGCACGTATGATGAATCTACTCCTGAAACACCTGGGATTCCGGATGTGCCCATCAAGATGGACAAGCATCTTTCTAATGTGAAGGATCGGTTTCGTACCGGATGCGATCTTTCACAGTTTGATCAGGTTCTAAAAATTCTCACGGAAGAAGCAAGAAAGAAGAACCTCCTCGTATGAACCCTCCGAGTGCCACCTTCGTGTTTGGTCGTTTTGTCCTCGCTGTACGAAACGCGCTATTGATGATGGCTTCGCCACCATATCCTCCGATTGCACTTGAGATTCTCAGGGAGTTTTCTGCAAGTGAGTTCATTGGGAAAGTGTACGTGCGAGGTCGTGATCGTGAGTGGGTACCCGTCCACGCCGATGGTGCAACCAGCTACGACTGGTTCAAAGACGCTAAAACAAAGAAAATAGCTTTTGACATGGAAAATTCCTCCGCAAGGTGGAGCGTCCTATATTTCCGTGGGGAAAACGCTGGAACAGGGCCATACCTCGCTGTCGCAATCCGGCTGGAAGAAAAGAAATCATCCTAGCAAGGAGTGTGGCTGGCCTGAGTGCAATTGCCCCGAAGGGACGGCGCTTGCGAACATACGTTTGTACCGATGAAGCGACTGCGCACTGGAGAATTGACAACTTGCAGAGTTGCTACACGCCCAGATGAAACATCTAGAGGCGACCACAATGACTGGTGAAGAGGAACCGTTCTTTGAGATGGTTTCCGACGTGCATTGTATGCCGTTGAAGAGCCGGAATAAGGATACGCAGAACCAGATGTGCAAAGAGAACCCTATCTTCATGCGAGGCCTGCTGAGCTTCGTGGTTTCTGAGAACCGGGACCGGAGGAAAGTTGATGGGGAGAGTGTTTGAATGATTGATGGTGACGAAGAACTACAAGAATACTCCGATGACAAAGCCTACGATTGGGAAAGCATCGATAGTATGAAGGATGGAAATTCTAAAGACTGGAATACTGTGGTTTCTCTTATCGAAGGAAGCATACAAGGTGTGATTCAGGAAGAACTTCCCAAAATTGTGAAAGAGAACGCTAGAGCGCCATCTTGAAAAACAACAGGTGCTCCCCAAATGATGGACATGAACGCTACCCGCGTCTACGAAGCGCTTGGTTCAGTGGTTGGAGCTTCGAAGAGCTTCTTTTGCGGATCGATCTTTACCGGAGCTTCGGAAGTGATGATGAGCCCCGGAATATCGTCGAAGTGAGCCCTGTTGTTTGTTAGCAGCCGTATTGAATGACGAATGGCGCAAGCTGCTATCCAGAGATCATTATCTGCTTTCGTCCGTCCGCGCGATACGAGTTGCGCCTTGATATCGGCGTACGTGACACATACTTCATTGTCATAAGGGACAATCGTCACTTTGGTCAATCGGTAGTTCAGATCCTCGATTTTGGCCTTACCCCACTTTCTCTTATAGGCACCGAAAAGTAATTCCCCGACCGTGACAAAAGCAACAGCCCCTTGTTTGTTTTTTGTGTGTGGCCTGTAGAGATCTCCAACTGGGCCGGGCTTCATCAAGTACGAGAAGACGTCCGTATCGATTAGGAGAGCGTCGTCGTTAGTCGTAATCGACCTACTTTCGTGATTCGTAAATCTCTTTTATGAATTCGTCCACATCCTCACTTTCCGGGATGCCGCCAATGAGGACGTTTGGATCATTCAATGGCCCGACTTTTTGTGAAGCTGCAAGATCGTTCAACGATGAACCAGTGAAGAATTTGCCCTTCCCCAGGTCGAGAGATGGTACTTCAGAGATTTTTTGAATCGCGACAGAATCAATGCGACCTGTTCTCGGTAGGATCGATGCTACTCCAGAAATAACGACGGGCTTGCGCATGTACCGATACACTTCTTCTGCTTTCTCCGCATCGAAGGTGCAGACGATGGAAGCTCCCAGCGGCGGATCAATGCGACATTTTCTGTCGGTCGCTTTGAAATCTGCCATATCCAGAATACCTTCAATTTCCACTTCGGCTTTCCGTGGTTGACTTAACCGCTTAGCAATTCGTTCTCGTACTTTGGGTTGGTGGACCGGTGCCGCAATGCGCTTCTTCCCAGGCAGGCGGGGCGCTATCCACTCCATCTCCTCGATCTTCTTTGATTGAATCAGGCTGCCAAGACCGTACAAACTCTGCAATACTCCCTCGTCAATAGCACCACCATAATCTCCGTTGCCAAGATGTTTTATGACTTCTGCTAGTTCTCGAACAACCTCAGCTCCTTGCCCCACCGCATCCGGGAACTCAAGCTGCATCTGGTTTTTCGCTAACCCAAACTCAAGGACAGTGCTTCCCTTCCTTATGCCCCTCAACTCCAAGGTACACTCCGACTGGATTTGAAGCCGAGCTGGCCCTGGGTGGCCTGTCCGCTGACCCTTGAGCGCCTCCGCTTGCCTTGTGACCGCATTTTGAGCGTCCTGACAAATCTTGATCAACTCAGGCACGGGAATGCGACCGCCACGAATGCCGGGACCCTTAATCTTCAGCTTAAAGACGTAGGTATCCCGCTTCTTGGGCGTCAATTTCGCTGGTTTCTGCATGATGTCGTAACGATAACCCAAACAACCTGACGAGGACTACTTCAAAAACAACCATAGCACATTCTCCCGGAGTTGCCTTCGCCGTGCTCATGTCAGCCGTGCTCTTTGTCATATGCTTTTGCGTTTTAATAAAGGAGAGTATGCATGTCAGACGAACCCATTAAGGCGGCGGTAGAGGTTCTAACTGAGCAGCTCAGGCATACCAAAACCTCGGATAGTCCGGCGTACGGTTCCGTGTACAGCAGCACATCAATCCCCGATATTCGCGTGAGCAGTCCCTCCTGGCTCTCCACACCAGTCCTGGTCGACCCTGAGGCACTGAGAAAGGTTCGTGAACAAGACAGGACAATTGTCACCCTTCGCGATGAGATAGCCGACCTGGAAAAGTCCCTGCAGGAAAAAACACTGCGTCTGAAGCCACCGAGAAGGAAAAAAAGGAACTCCAGGCAAAACTTGAGGAATTGACTAAGAAACAGAGATTTGGCTTCTTCTTCAATCGTATCCGAGCAGACGCATTAGCAGCCCTTTTCGACTCCCAAGAATTGCAAGATGGTTTTCACGGCACCCACGAGCAGCATGCATTCGTTATGTCAGTAGACATTCGTGGGTCAACAGACCTCATGCTCAAAGCCAGGACGGCAGAGGCATTTGCGTTATTCATCACGACCCTCTGCAACGATTTCCAAATGATCGTCAAAGACTGCTATGGCGTGTTCGACAAGTTCACGGGCGATGGCATCCTAGCCTTCTTTCCAGAGTTCTTCACTGGCAAAGACGCTGGATTTTTTGCGGTTTCAGCGGCACACCGTTGCCACATGGCGTTTGAGAAGCATTACAAAGCAAACCGCACGTCCTTCAAAGCGATCCCCACAGACGCTGGGTTAGGCATAGGAATCGACTATGGCCCCCTCCGAATTATCCCGGTAGCTGACGGACTCACCGTCGTTGGCGAACCCGTCGTGTACGCTTGCCGGATGGGTGGAGCACCTGCGAAAAAGACATTTCTGAACCAAATGGCATACGAACAAGTCAACTCCCGCATTGCAGCGCACTGCTCCATCAATGAAGCCGACACTCCTTTTAAACATGAAAGCCGCATGCTTTGCTACGACACCATCCTCAGAGAGCAAGACTACAAGCCAGAGCTGCCAGCATGGGCACTCAACACCAGCCAGCACGCAACTCCAGACGTCGCCCAAGAACCAAAGCAGAACGTGCAAAGCAATAAGCCCTCTGTTGATGGCGACAGAGACAAGCGGGTAGGCGTTGGCGAGAAAGGATAACAGCCCTGGATCAGGGACCAGACAGTGAACAAGTCGGCATCAACTCTGGCAACGGAATGGTGATGGGTGCGTTGTTTGGTGTCGTCTTAGGCCCGCTCTTTTAGTTGGGGTCGTTCGGACTCGTCTTGGTCGCGCTGATCGGTCTCGTCCTCGGTGGTGCAATCAGTCCTGAATGGGCATTCCGTCATCCGGAAAAAGATTGTAACAAGGACAGCCATTCGAAGACGGCTGGCGTCTGAATGTAGTTTCTGGCGGTTCAATTTCCCCTCGCGCCCCCAGCACATCGTGGCTCATACAGGTCCTATCCTCAGCCGGATCATCATTGGCATCGCCGTCATTCGACGAGCTTCAGCACACCGATCATTATTTCGTGTTGCTGGCCCAGTGCAACGCTCAAATCAAGATCCGGACGAAACGTCTCCTTCACGCAAATCACACGAGGATCCGTTCCCAACAGCCGAACCAGGCGAAACAAAAAACTAGTTTCGTTGTTCACAAAATCACCCCCTCAATACTCCTATAAATAGCAACGCAGTCGTGACTTTGCGCGGTCGACCAGGAGAAAGACCGCTCGGTTGCGGGGAACACGCCGACTAGAGCCGCGCTCATCCCCTTGGGGATCACAATGAATGCAAAGGCGCTTGACAAGGAACTGCTGAAGGTCTCGCTAAGCCCGATTGCGTTCTGGCTCGACGATCCGGGAGTGACAGATATCTTGGTCTACGGTAGCCAACATGTCTATGTCCGCCGCAACGGCACGGCTTTCGAACGGGTTGAAGCTTCTTGGCTATCGGACGCCGATCTGATGACGGCCGCCAAGACTATCGGACGACACATGGCCCGAAGGCTCGACCAGCGTGAGCCGATCCTGGACGCTCGCCTGCCGGACAAGAGTCGCGTCAATATCATCATTGATCCCTGCTACCACCGAGGCGCCTGTATTGCGATTCGTAAGTTTCCGTCTGAGCATTTCACCTGGCAGGACCTGAGGCGTTTTGGTTCTATCGATGCTGCTGGCGTCGCGATTGCGGAGTCTCTCGTCCGGTTGGGGAAGAACACTTTGATCTCGGGTGGTACGGGGAGCGGGAAGACCACATTGCTCAATTGTCTCTGCTCGTTCATTCGGAGCAGCGACGTCGTGGTTACTGTAGAGGATGCGCGTGAGATCTCGTTGTCGAACGAACTCTGGGTGGCGCTGGAAGCAAAACGTGCTTTGGACGCTGAGGATCGTGATGTGACCCTTCGCGACCTGGTTCGTACCAGCTTGCGCATGAATCCTCGCTGGATCATCGTTGGCGAAGTGCGAGGCCCGGAAGCGCTTGACCTGGTCCGAGCGTTCAATACTGGTCACTATGGCGCCGGAACGATTCATGCGAACTCAGCTTATGACGCTTTGCTCGCGATGGAGGCGCTGATCCTGCAATCGGGCCTGGATGTTTCTGCAAGGGCAGTCAAGGAGATGGTTTCCCGTGCCGTCCACTCCGTCATTCAGGTCAGCCAGTTGCCCGACCATTCCCGCAAGGTGGTGGAAATTGCCGAGGTGGAAGGACTCGACTACGAGCGCTCTGCAGGCTTTCCACCCTACAAGCTCCGCACCCTCTATCAGTTCGAGTTTGCGAATTATGACGCTGACCGGTTCGCCCAGGGAACGTTCCGCGTGAAAGAAAGACCGTCTTGGATCAATGAGCTGAAGCGGATTCCCGACTACCAGTTGCCTGGATTCTGGAGTGACGAGCGGCTGAAACCGCGACACTTTTTCGAATGAATGACCTTGATTGATGATTGGAGGTAGCTATGAAACGTCTTTCTTTGATTCTGCTATTCGCAGTCCTCATCTCGCCAGCGTATCGAGTCTCCGCGGAGGGCTACAACGTTGAGGAGCTTCGGGATGAGAACAGTACGGGTTCACCAGCATTCTCGATTACCCGAGTTGGCGCGTACCCTGGAGGCTTGCGGCTCTTTCTGAGTATCCCAAGCTGTGATGCCGTTGTTCGTCTGCTCACATCGAGAGCCCTCGAAGGCCAACTCTCTGATCACGCCGCCGAAACCGAATCTCCCGTCACATTGTCGTTGGGCAAAGCCGTCTGGTGCACTGAGGAGAGTGAACCGTTCTATCTCGGTCATGCCGAACCGATCCCAGCATGCGGGGGCCAGCCACCCGCTAAGATTGAGTACTATTTCGAAGCCGGTGTCACCCTCGGCAAAAACCGTGACCTTGCCATCGGTCAGGATCCTGATTTTCTTTGGCTGATCGAGGAAAAGTAGGCAACCGTAGTCTCGTCATCTAGAACACAACGCAGCTCAATCGATGCGTCCTCCTCCAAGCAGGCCTGGCACACCCTGCCGGGCCTGCTTTGTGTTCCCCTCAAAACCATCCCGTCCTCCACTTCTCGCCTTAGCCTTGCCTCGCATTCCTCCTCAGATCTCTCAAGATCAGAGCCAACCGCTGGGCATGCTTGAAAACAGAAAACACCTGTTCACATTTTTGCCTCCTCAATACTCCTATAGGTAGAACGTCGGAGAAAGTGCGAAGGCGCCGGGAATCCCGCCTTCCAGCTTCGCCCAAGGCTGTGTGGAGAGCCCATGAACAGCGTGACTTCTTGGGACTACATCAAAGACAACTATGAAGCCGATGACCGGCTGGCTGTCGTCATCAAGCAGCCCTCGGGTCAAGTCGTCCAGCGGATCAACACCGCCGAGCGGATTGCCGCACTTGACTTTCAACGCTGGCTGCGTTTCGAGAATCTCAGCGGCGGCAACATCTACCTTTCGGCAAACGCCCTCTGCGGACAAGCCACAGCCAGGACTCGCAGCCAGATTGCGACGATCCGCCATGTGTACCTGGACATCGACGTCAATGGGGAGAAAGTTCTTCAGACGATTCTCCATGACTCACACATTCCTCAAGCCAGCTACGTCCTGAATACTTCGCCACGAAAGTTCCAAACGATCTGGAAGGTGGAAGGATTCACCGTCGGACAGGTGGAGGCCCTGCAGAGGTCGATGTCTGCCACGTTCGGCGCCGACCGGGCGGTCGTGGATGCGGCTCGTGTCTTGCGGCTGCCAGGTTTCTACAACCGTAAGGGAGAGCCGCCCCACCGTGTGACAGCCGAACAGTTGTCTAAGGATGTCTACAATCCAAGCCACTTCCAGCTGCCAACACCAGAACTCGACCAACCCGAGATGCGCCGCATGCGGGTTGAACATCACCCTGGCTCACTCAGCCAGTCAGAACGCGATTGGGCGGAGACCCTGCAACGGCTGAGCCGAGGGGAGAGCCCGACCGCCGTCAAGGCATGGCTGCAAGGAACACGCCAGGACAAGAGTCAACCTGCCTACTACGCTGAGATCACTGTTCGAAAAGCCGCCGCCGAGCTAGACCGCAGGCGTGGCATTCAGCCGGGGGTGGAGTTCTGACCTCAACTGCGGAGATCCCATGGAACTCGAATTCTTGAAAGACGTTGATCCGGCCTTGCAGCAGCTCTACCTGGAGCGCGCCGCCCTTCAAGACCGGATGCTCGAAACTGTCACACGTACAACACTCGGCTGGGAGTCGGATTACGAGGAGCTTCGACACCAGTTGAGCGAACTGGACGCGCGCATCACTGCCGAACATGGTCCCGAACTGACTGCTGCGCTCAATGATCTCTACCTGGCTGTTCTCGAAATCCAGATGGTCCTGTTCGATCCAGCCGATCCTGTACCGGACCTCGACTGTGAGCCAATGCCCAAAGGTCCCCGGTCCACGGTCCGTTCGGAGCTGAGGCAGCTGAGTGCTGCTGCCAGACACGCCGCCAGCCAGATCCAATCTTTTGCCTGCGTTCCCCAGAGAGGCTAAATGATGTCAATCAAAGACCGCTACTACTACCTAGCCGATCACGTTGCCTCCTTCCGTGAGGACATCCAAGAGTTACGCCTTCAGCAAGAGGCCGTCGTCCAGCAACTGCACCGTTTACTGGCTGCCACGGAGTTTGATGCGGAAGGCTATAAATCGCTGCGGAAGCGGTATCACGAGCTCCAGAACAACATCGAAGCCCGGCTGCCCAGCACGGCGGCTCATGTGAAGGAGCAGGTCACCGGACACGAGCGAGCCTTGCGAGAGATTGCCCAGGCTCGTGTTCAGTTACTTCTGAGTCGGGGCAACGAGTTTCCGCCTCTGACAGCAGATCGCCTCGAAAAGCTGCAGGAGCTTAACCAGCAGAACCAGGCACATCGGCAGGCCCTCCATAACCTTTCGCCGAGGGAGCCGGAACTGAAAGCGCAGCAGCATCTACCAAAGCTGGCGGTGAATCCCGGGGATCTTCAGAAGATGGCTCGCGACCTTCAGTACGGTGTCCAGGGACTGGTCCAGGCTCTCGACCGCGGACTGTGACTACGATTGCGAGTGACAGATCTCCGGACAGCAAGGATTGAACGATGAGCGCAGGAACTGACCCAGACCTTCAAGCCCAACTTCTGGCTATCAACCGAAGGCTGGAACTTCTCTACCAGTTGCTCTATTTCATAGGAAAGAGACTCGCCATCAATGAACACGACTTCTACGCCTTCGTCGTTCAGCTCAAGAAGCACGTCAACGAAACCGTCCAATAGTCCATGTTCACTTGCGCCAAGATCCGGGACGGCAGTACTTATCTGAGCAGCCATTTGAGCGCCAACGACTACTACGCCGAAGGGGAACACGTGACAGGCACCTGGATTGGGAAAGGAGCCGAACTCTTGGAACTCCATAACCAGCCGATCGGAAAGGACGACGCAGCCTTTGAAGCGTTGAGGCTGAACCAACATCCGTGTGGCTCAGGCCAGTTAACGCCTCGCAACGTTCAAGACTCGATCCGCTTCTTTGACTTCCAATGTGCGCCTCACAAGTCCGTCTCTATCATGGCTGTCACCATGGCTGATGGTCGCCTGGTAGAGGCTCATGATCGGGCTTCCCGGAGGGCCCTGGCCGAACTGGAAAGGTTCGCCGCCATCCAGACAAGCCAAGGGCACCGTAAGCGCCGGGAGACGACGGGTAACCTCTGCGCGGCTGCCTTCCGGCACGATGCCTCGCGCGACCTTGACCCACAGTTGCATACCCATTTCGTCGTCGCCAATGCCACCTGGGATTGTCGTAGCCGACGGTGGCTGGCTCTTGAAACTCATGACATGTTCAAGGCAATCCGCTATGCCGGCAAGTTCTACCAGAACGAGCTCGCCCGGGAATGCCGCCGTCTCGGTTATGAGCTGGGGATCGTGCGAAACGGCAAGGGTGCGATTGAAGGATTTCAGATCGAAGGAGTGCCGACAGAAATCTGCCAACGTTTTTCCAAGCGCCGCGCAAAAATTGACGCAGCCATTTCCAAGTTTACTGCGGAGCGTGGACGCGAACCTACCGTTGCCGAGATTGCAAGCATTAGCAAGGAAACACGAACTTACAAACTTAAGGAGACCACGACGCCCCAAGTCTTGGCAGCCCAGCGGGCTCAGCTCACCCCAGATGAACTTTCTGTGCTCGAACGCCTTCACGACCGCGCAAGCTCAACTCCCGCTTGCGCGCCAAGCTTGGTTGCGCCCGAACCTCTACTGGAAACGGCCAAACAGCATCTCTTCGAACGCTACTCTGTCCTGGCCGCTCACGAAGTACTGGCCGAGACACTCAACCAAGGGCTTGGGAGCCTCGATCCGAATACGCTTCCGAGTGTGCTGCACAGCCCCGAAGCTGGCCTGGTACCCCTCGACAAAACAAACGAGCCACTAAACCAGAACTTCGCCACGAAGGAAGGCCTGGCATTGGAGCGTTGGGCAGTAGCTTTCGTCAACTCCACCAGGGGAAAATTCCGGCCCCTGGGTCCCACGGACACCGTTCCGTTTGAGTTCTCTTCCGACGAGCAACGGCGAGTCGTTCTGGAAACTCTGAATTGCCGCGACCAGGTGTGTGCCATCCGGGGAATGGCCGGGGCCGGTAAAACTACCAGCCTCAGTGAAATCAACCGTGCCCTGACCAGTTCAGGTCAACACGTCTACTACCTGGCTCCCACCGCCTCAGCGGCCAAGGTGCTCCGAGGCGACGGATTCGGGACGGCCACGACGGTTGCCGACTTCCTGACCAACCATGTACGACAGGAAAAAGACCGCGTGCGTGGCTCTGTCCTCGTTGTGGACGAGGCTGGCCTGCAATCCAACCAACTCGGTGGCGCCATTCTCAAGGCGGCTCAGAAAGCCTCAGCCCGAGTATTGTTCGTGGGAGACAGCCGGCAGCACGTTGCCGTCGAAGCGGGGGACTTTCTCCGGATCCTGGAGCGTCACTCAGAACTGCAGTGCTTCGAACTCCGCGACATTCGCCGGCAGGTCGTACGCGAATACAACCGCGCCATCCGGGAGATGGCCCGTGGCGACGCCCAGACCGGTTTCGACCATCTTCGCAAATTGGGCTGGGTACAGGAACGGCACACCAGTTACTTGCAGGCAGCAGCGGAGGCCTTTCTCCAGCAAACGGACAATGGCCGCCAATTCCACCAGGCTCTTGCCGTCTGCCCCACTTGGGTCGAG